>Ga0190265_10003649_pt1 | contig 10532 bp, 9 predicted proteins | sample Popmic124T_FD_133135 | JGI IMG/M metagenome (GOLD analysis project Ga0190265, IMG submission 133135) | Populus adjacent soil microbial communities from riparian zone of Indian Creek, Utah, USA - 124 T | ecosystem: Environmental > Terrestrial > Soil > Riparian zone | place: USA: Utah | collected...
CGGATCGCCTGCAGGCCCGCGATGATGATGATCAGGTTCACGACGATCGCGAGGACCGGGCGCCTGACGAAGATGTCGGTGAATTTCACCGGAGCCTCAACGGTTTTCGGGCTTGGGGGCGAGCTGCGGTTCGATCTTGATGTCGTTGTTCACGACGACGCCAGCGCCATTGCGGAGCTTGAAGGCACCGGCCGTTACGACCTCTTGTCCGGGCTTCACCCCGTCCGTGATGGAGACGAAGTCCCCGCGCGCTTCACCGAGGCGCACGAACTGCTGGCGCGCGACCTTGCTCGGCTTGCCGTCCGGACCTTTCGCGGCGACCCCGGCGTCGTTCTTCTTGTCCTCGACGATGAAGACCGAGTCGCCGAAGGACGCGCGCACGACGGCGGACGACGGGAGAGCGACGACCGCCCCCTGCTCGGGGAGCACGACGGCCACCTTGGCGAACATGCCGGGCCGGAGTTTCTCGTCCTTGTTGGGGACGCTGGCGCGAATTTTGAGCGTACGGGTCGTCGCGTCGACCGCGGGGTTGATCGCGGCGATCTCCCCCTCAGCCGACAAGTTGATCCCTTCGACGGTCACCCGGACGGGCATGCCCACCGCGATCGTTTCGAGCCGCTGCTGCGGGAGCGAGAAGTCGACGAAGACCCTGTCGATCGCCTCGAGCTCGGCCAGCGTCGTGCCCGGGTTCAGGTACTGGCCGAGGTTAACCTGGCGGATGCCGAGGCGACCCGTGAAGGGCGCGCGCACGACCTTGCGATCGATCTGCGCCCGCAGCGCGTTCAAGTCGGCGCTCGACGTCTTGAGCGCCGATTCGTCGGCGTCGAGCTGCGCCTGGGCGAGCGCCTTGTCGGCGACGAGGGCGCGTGTGCGACCCACGTTCGAGGTCGCAAGCTCTTTGCGCGCCTCGATCGATGCGAGCTGCGCCCGCTCTGCCCGACTGTCGAGCTCCACCAGCGTCTGCCCTTCCTTGACGGATGCGCCCGATTGGAAACGGATGACCGAGACGACACCCGGCACCTCGTTGCTGATGGAAACTCCCTTCACCGACGTGATGGTGCCCACAGCCGATACCGACCCGCCCCAGGTCTGCTCTTGGGCCGTCGCCGTTCCCACAGCCTCGGGCGGCGGTCCGAGCTTCTCCATCTCTTTGCCCATGGAGATGAGCGAAGAGATCTGCGTGAACTTCACCGCCGCAAGCCCCCCCACGAGGACGATGAGGGCGAGCCCGGCCAAGACGTACCGCATGGGTCCGACCATGATGGGGCCGGCCACGGAGAGGTCAAGGGCCGATCGACAAAGTCCTCGCTCTCCGCGACCCATCCCAGAACCTGGACCGCCGTACGAGACGCCTCACCCTCTCGGCCTTCCCGGACCTACGCCCGAACCCATGGACAGTGACGCCGGCTAGCCCTTGGCGCTACTACCTACCTCGCGATCAGGAGGCTTCGATCCTAACGATGGATCGCGGGTGGAGAGCGTCCACATGAAGGGCGGCATCGAGTTTCTCGGTGCCCGGGCAGCGCGCGATGCCGGGCTATCCGTGCGCGCGCTGCCGCCGGTTCTATGACGACATCCCGCTTTTCATTAGGAGGACAATGAGCCTATTCGGTATAGACAGTGAGCCTGCTCGACCAGGCGCAACCGACGTTGTCTCGGTCCCATGCCCCATACCAAGAACTACACTGCTGACTGTTGATAAACTCTCCGCCGAACACCCCGCCCCAAAAACTCCAACCATAGTTGAAACCACATGCGAGATGGGGGTACCCCCCCGCGTCGTAGCCCGCACCCGCCTCGCGAGAACCAAACGTGCCATTGCCCGAACCGCTGATACAGCAGCGGGTCCCCAATTCGTACTCCTCGGACCAAACCCATAGCCCATCGTTATCCGTACAAGAAACGTCCCTGGACAGCTCCGCGACGGATGCCGTTGCCTCGACTCCGTCCCTCTTGCGCTGGGCGTACTCTTGCCGCGCCTTCACCTCGCGCGCTCGTTGCTCTTGCGTCTGATAAAAAACGCGCGAGACGTAGTCACCATGGCCGTCAGGTTTCAACTCCACCGTCTTGAGCCGTGCTTGTGACTCGGCGCTGCCGTCTACTGCGGCTTGACCACAGCCCAGCATGACGAAACATCCACAAATCACGTTGATCTGGACAAACTGTTGCCAATACGTACGGATTGCCATGGTCTCACCTCCCTCGCTATTTGCATACACGGGGCGCTCGCGTGCCCTCGCGATCGAGCCCTCCACCCGTGGTCGCCGCTTATCACTTCCCCTGAAAGCTCGCCGCGCAGCGCACGGCGAAGGTCGCACGCGGTCATCCGGACAGCGCCCGTTTGTTTCGTTTCAAACCAATAGACCCATGGCGACATGTTAAGCAACAAAATCGACTTAACAGATGGCACGCAGGCCGTGAAAAAGCTTTCGACAACCAGGCGTCGAAACAATGGCGACGAGAGGGTTACATGATGAGTGCCCGCGACTCCGCGTTGAGCAAGCTCAGTGAGTGCGTCTGCAAGCGGAGTTTGGTGGAGCTGTTCCCAAGAACCGGAGACGAGGGCTCAGGGACAGCCACACCGCCGACCGGCACACTTGGCCGCGCACGTAGGTTCCCATGAATGTCATTTCGATGAGGCGTATGGCCAGAGGCATTGCCGCAATGGTAGGGTGCGTTTCCAAGCCGGCGCGCGACGCGCGGGGCTTAGGGCAAGCCCATCGACTCTGAGCGTCGAGGAACGAAAAAATCAGACGCGCGCATGACGTTGGAGTGGGTCAGAATCGTTCTGATGGTGCCACGCTCGATCCAAGTAGCTGGGAGACTTGTTTTATCGGCCTTCGTTGCAGGCTTCGCCGTCTTCGCTTCCGTGACCCATGCCCACGCGCAGGCGGAGGTCGTGCCTCGGCCCATCGATATCGCATGGGAGGCGCCGCCGGGGTGTCCCGATGCCGCTTCGGTTCGCGCCTCGGTGGAGTCTCTCCTGGGCGACTCGGCACCGACGTCGAACGCGCGTCGCGGACCCGAGGGCGGTGTCGGCTTTCACGGCGTAGCGACGCCGATCGGCTCGCGCTGGCAGCTCCGAGTGCAAGTTCGGGAGAGCTCGCCCTCGCAGTGGAAGACGCTCGAGGCGGATCGTTGTGACCTGCTCGCGGAAGCTTATGCGCTCATCATCGCGTCGGCGCTCGATCCCAGCCTCGCGGCGAACCAGCCGAAGGTCGAGCCAGCCGAACCGCCGCCCACCGCGCCCGCCGAAAGGGGAGCCCAGGATCAGCGGTGGACCGCCGCGGTCGTTTCGCCGGGAACCGCAGCGTCGGGTGCCAGCTGGGTGGTGGGGCCTCTCTTCGCGCTCGGCGTGGGACTGCTCCCTTCGCCATCGGTCGGCCTGGGAGCGGGCGTCGGCTGGGAGAAAGGACTGCGATGGCAGCTCTCCGGCATCTATTGGGCAGGGCAGCAAACGGACGTAGCCGGGCCGTTGCCCGGTGCCGCGCGGGTGCGCCTCTTTGCGATTCAACCGGCGGCTTGTGCGGGACTCGGCGGTAAGACCTTTTCGATATGCGGGGGAACCGAAATCGGACAGATGTCAGCCGCCGGAGCCGATGTCCCGGTCCCAAGCGACGGAGCGTCGTTGTGGCTCGCGCTTTCCGCCGGGCTGGCCGCCGAGCTGCCCATCGGGCAAACCTTGGGGCTTCGCACCCGGATTGGCCTGGGAATTCCCCTCCTTCGCCCTCGATTCCTTCTCGAGAACCTCGCCGGACAGTCCACCGTGGAGGTGTTCCGGCCGGCGGCGGCAGCGGCGATCGTCACCTTCGAGCCCTATCTTCGTCTTTTTTCCACGGAACCGGCTCCGGCCGGCCATGGACCGATACGGTAATGGTTCGCGGCCTCTTCATCCGCGCTTGGGCGCCTGGCACGGATCACGTTCGCCGCGACCATGCAGATATCCCGCGTTCCGAAGGCCGCTCGACCGAAAAACCCTGGACCTTCGACGAGACCTACGACCAGTTCGCCGCTTTTGTCTGGCGAGGCGCGCGCCGGCTCGGCGTAGCGGAGAACGCACTCGAAGATGTCGTGCAAGACGTCTTCGTCGTCGTGCACAGGCGTCTTTCCGAGTTCGAAGAGCGTACGTCGATACGCGCATGGCTCTACGCGATACTGATTCGCGTCGTGCGGCAGCACCGCCGCACCGCTCGCCGCAAGAGCACCGGATTCATCGACCCCGACAGCGTCGGCGACACAGAGAGGCTGAGCCCCCTCGATGCCGCCGAACGGGAGCAGGCTATCGCCGTGCTTTATGGCATTCTCGACGAGCTCGACGACGAGCGGCGCGAGGTTTTCGTGCTCTCGGAGCTCGAGCAAATGACGGCACCCGAAATCGCCATGGCCGTCGAAGCCAACGTGAACACGGTGTACTGGCGGCTCCGAACCGCACGCCGCGAATTCGAAAAAGCCGTAGAGCGAGCGCGTAAGAATGCCGCGAGGAGACAGCCATGAGACCTTTGAGTCCCGCAGCCCGCTCCATCCTTTCGGTATCCGAGCAGGAGCCTCTTCCCTCCGCTGAGATGCTCGGTCGCATGCGCCAAACGGTCCTTGGCCGTGTCGCCGGCGCAGGCGCGATCTTGGTCGGCTCGAGCATGTCGGCAAAGGCCGGCGCCACACTCGGTGCGAGCGTATCGGCCAAAATCGGTGCGGCATTCGGCGGCACCCTCATCCAAGTGGTGGGTTCCGGGCTGGTGGGTGCGTTCGCCGCCACCGCCATGCTCACCGTTGCGCATGTTGGGTCCCCCTCACCCTCCGCGGTCGCTCGCCCGACCGACGAGGCGGCCGCCCAGGCACCGAAAATCGCGCCGTCCCCTGCTGGGGCAGGGTCGAGACCAGCGACACGGATCGTGCCCGAAGCTCGATCGCAAGCTGCAACGCGCGCCGAGCCCCAAAGTCGAATGCCGATCGAAGAGCGCCTTCGTGAGCCCAGGTCGGGCACCGCACCGGAAGGTTCGTCTCCCTCGCGTGCCGCTCCGACGCAGGCACCCAACGCTAGTTCCATGGAAGCGATCGCTGCGCGCACGGGTCAATCACCGCCGCTCCATTTTGGGACGACCTCGCCAAAGTCGTCGCCGAGCACAGGACAGCACTTGGCGTCAGCGGCGCCGAGCGAGCTCCACACCCTGGTGCAGGATCAGTCGATGGGCGCTCCGCCGGCTCCGCCCGATGAAGCGCAACCGAAGAATGATCTGTCTCGGCAGCTTCAGCTCTTGCGCGCCGTCCGTGCGTTGCTTCGCGATCAGCAACCCGCGCGTGTGCTCGAGCTTTTGAGCCACCCCGCTCACTTGACGGAGGGACCTTTCGAAGAAGAGCTCCGAACCGCGCGCATTGCGGCCCTCTGCCGGTTGGGCCGGCAAGTCGAAGCTCACCACGAGATCGAGGCCTTTCTGCAGCGTTGGCCGGGGTCCCCTCTTTCCGGCCGGCTGCGCGCTGGGTGCTCCGTTCAGAAGCCCGAATGAACACATGGATCCGAAAAAAAATGGCGCCATGGAGGTTCCACCACGGTTTCGATGCGTGCCGGCCATCATGCTGGTGAGACGTTGAGGAGGAGTGCCATGCAAACCGAGAATGTTCGCCGCCGCCGATGGCATCGTGTGATCCTGTCCCTATTCGTATTGCCGGTCCTCATGGGGGCCAAGGAGGATGGGTGCTCGTACGGTGGCGACGTGCCGATCGGTTCCGGCTCACCCGATGCGGAGGCGAGTTGCAGCATGGCGGACTGCGCGGGGCTTCCGGTGCAAAACGACGCCAGAATCTGCCCCGACGGCACGGCGCTAGGACGCACCGTCTGCGCGAAAGGCCCTCTCGGTTGTGGGTGGGATTTTGCGCCATGCCCCGAGAAAGACAGCGGGGGCCAATGCCTCCCGGTGTGCGAAATCTACTGTCGGTATGGCAACGTGCTCGATGCGAACGGGTGCCCGATGTGTAGATGCAATCCGGCTCCGGATGCCGCGTCGTGCAGTCTCAACGATTGCCAGGGTCGGCCGGCGGACACCGACGCCAGAGGCTGCGCAGACGGTACCGTGCTGACGCGCACGGTCTGCACGATAGGACAGAATGGCACGTGCGGCTGGGACTTTCCCCCGTGCCCGCCCAACGCGGATGGCGGGAAATGCGGCCCGGTGTGCGACATCTTCTGTCAGTACGGCAACGTGCTCGACGCGAGTGGATGCCCGACATGCGCGTGCAATCCGGGCCCCTGTGGCGCATCGGGCCAAGGATGCTGCGCAACGTCGCCCGATCGCCCCGCTTGCGACGGGGAGCTTCTCTGCTGCGTCGGTGTTCGGTATCCGGATGGCGGCGTCTGCCAGATGTCGTGCGTCGCGAGCACCGCCGAGGGCAAATAGCCGCACGCTGATCAGCCGATCATGGCGATTCGTCGGCGATGCGGGTGACCTTGAGGTGGGGCGCGCGCGCGTCGGCATCGGCGCTCGCCGCGCTCCCGCCCGCGCCCGAACGCAGCTCGTGGCGATGGACCGCCCACCATTGCGCGGCTCGAGCGTTGGTCCACCGGCCCGCCGCCGCGCATGCGCGAAGGCGCTCGCGAAGGACGTGCGCCGAGGCAGGGCGATCATCGGGTCGCTTGGCGAGACATGCGAGGAGCACCGCCTCGAGATCTTTTGCAACGGGCGCGCCGAGTCGAGTCGATGGAGGATCGGGTACCGAATGCAGATGATGCGAGCACACTTCGAATATCGATTTTCCACCAAAGACATGGGTGCCGGTCACCAGCCAGTACCCCACCGCGCCGAGCGCATAGAGATCCGTTCGCGCGTCCACGGTCTCCGGCGCGGTCACCGTCTCGGGGGCCATGTAGAGCGGCGTCCCCGTGATCGCGTTGGCCATGGTGAGCGCGGGCTCGGACGGCGCTCCGTCGCGCGCACTCGCGCCGACGTCCTTCACGAGGCCGAAGTCGACGACCTTCACCAGATCGGAGATGCCGCCACGATCGACGACCAGGATGTTGCCGGGTTTGACGTCACGATGAATGAGCCCAGCGTCGTGCGCTTCAGCGAGCGATGCCGCGGCCTGTTCGAGAAGATGGATGACCCGTTCCTCGGGCTGTGGACCATCGACCTCGACGATCTCGTCGAGCGATGCACCTTCGAGAAGCTCCATGGCGTAATAGAAGACGCCGTCGGTCGTGCGCCCGTAGTCGAAGACAGTCACGGTGTTGGGATGCGTGAGCATCGCGGTACGTCGGACCTCGCGCTCGAAGCGCGTAAGCGCCTCCTTTCCGGCCCGGTCGGGATGGAGGAGCTTGATGGCCGTGGGCCGGCGAAGCATCGCATGCGAGGCCCGGTAGACCACGCCCATCCCGCCTTCGCCGAGCTTCTTCTCCAGCGTGTACTGTCCGAGCCTTTGGATGTTTCTGACCGCTTTGCGCAGACCATACGTTGTCTGCGAAAAGCCGGCCGCCATGGCCACCGCGATACCCCATATGAAGGTGGAGGCAATGGTCGCAGGGTAGGCCATGTCGCCCACCTGGCCCTTGGGCCAGATGGCCGCGGGCGGATCATGCAGCGCGGGATCCCACGAGCTGAACGCGTAGAAAATGCAGCCGAGCAGGGGCACCGTCATCAGCGAGGCGACCACCAGCGTGTGCCGCGCGGTGGACGGGACGTAGACCGCATACACGAGCAGCATGTACGTGAGCGCGCTTCTCACGACCATGTCGGGCGACGCGGTCAGGTCCAGGACCAGCGCCATCGTGGAGAACGCCGCGGTGCCGACGAACAGCGTCGAAAGCTCGACGGCACGGACAAATCGAGGCGATCTCGGCGCGCCCCGCAAGAGCAGCCATAGCGCGGCGAACGCGACGCCCGCCACGAGCAGCGGAATACTACCGTTATTGACCGAGAACCGACCCACGTAGATCGAAGTGAAGACCATCAGTCCGACGTACCCCAGGGTCACGAGAGCGAGCACACGACCGAACTTGGACAGCCGAATCTGCCGCAGCTCGGGGTCGATGGCGCCTTGGGAGGAATCCATGAGTGCGCTTATACGCTCGCCTCACGCGTGACGCACGAGCTCGGTGCCCATCGACGCGGCTTCCGTGGCGGCGACCGGCTACTGCGCGGCGGCCTCGGGCGTGACTGTCTGCAGCGGCGCCTGCGCAATGAGGCGCAGAAGATGTTCGAGGTCGACGGGGTTGACGAGGTGCCCGTCAAAGCCAGCGACGTGGCTTCGCTCTCGATCCCGATGCCATCATCAGAAACATCGACAACGACGGTCTCACCCTCCTGACGCGCCGCTATCACGAGGTGGCCGCCCTCCTCGGTGTAATGGGCCGCGTTGCTCAACAGATTGGACGACCTGGGCCAGCCGATTTTCATCCGCGTCGATCATCAAACCGACGGAGGGGACATCGTTGTCGAGCACGTGGCGGCGCCTATCGAGCAGCGGGCTCACCATTTCCACGGCGCGCGCCACGACCTGCGCGATCTCCACCGGCATTCGCTGGAGCACTACCTTCCCTCGCGTCAAACGAGCAACGTCGAGGGGATCGTCAACCAGCCGAACGAGATGTTGTGCCTGCCGCTCGATCGCGTCGAGCGCCTTCCATGGTCGCCCGTTCGCGTCCATCTTGAGGCGTTGCACGGCTGGGACTATCGGCGCGAGCGGATTGCGGAGCTCATGGCTGAGCAACGCGAGAACGTCGTCCTTGCGCGTGCTGAGCCGCCTCGTCTCCTCCTCCAGGTCCAAGCGAGCAACGAGCGAACCGAGATACTGCCCAGCGTGATGCCCGAGCCGCATGTCGCGGTGATCGTCGACACCCGCTTCGATAGAAAAGCAGATTGCGCCGAGCGTCCGCCGGATCGCCTGGATCGGAACGCACATCTTTCCAGCCGGCTGAGCCGCGGGCACGCCGGTTTCGAGCGCGCGCTCGATGAGCCTAGCCTCCGTCTCGGGTAAGTCCTCGAGCCCGACGCGACGAAGCAATTCGTCCGCTCGAGTCGCGACCCAGCCTGTCACGGGCATGGCTGCCATGCGCGGTTTCGATAGGTCCGTCGTGCCCGAACAGTCGCCGATCGGCAGCTCAATCGAAATAGCATCGTGGCCACGATGACATTCATCGCGGCGGCGTCGGCATTGACGAGAGATGTAACCTTGTGGCCCTAATAACGTAGACGTCGACGAAGGTCGGTGTCGACCCGAGCCGGATCATGGAAAGGGTTTCGTTGTGAGCTTCCCGAAGGATGCCGCGCTTTTCGCCCGAGCATTGTGCCCCTTTGTCTTGATCGCCGGCTGCAACGCCATACTGGGCAACGAAAAGGGCTACCTCGTTCCGCCCGATGCGAGCGGGGGAGCTGCGGGCCAAGGTGGCAACGGCCAGGATGCGTCGGCACCGAGAGCAGGCGCATCCGGCGGAGTCGTAGGCGGCACAGGCGGTACAGGCGGGGGGGCCAGCGGCGCGGCGGGCGCGGCAGGCGGGGCGAGCGGCGCAGCTGGCGGAGGCGCCGGCGGAGGCAAAGGCGGCGCGAGCGGAGCAGGCGGCGCAGACGGCGGAGACGGCCGGGACGGCGGCATAACCGATGCGAATGGGGACCGCGACGGCGACCGTGACGAACCGCGAGATGCCGATCCACCTTGCGACGGGGGGATCGTCTGCGATCAACGCTGCACGGACATTCTGTCGGACCCCAAACATTGTGGTGGCTGCGGACACGCGTGCGTGACGGCCTACGCCTGCGTCGCGGGACGGTGCGACAGCGATGTCGTGGAAGTCGCTGCCGGAGTAGGCATTTCGTGCGTCGTGCTCCGAGGCGGTCAAGCGTGGTGCTGGGGCCACAATCATCTGGGGCAATTGGGCGACGGCAGTCTTGCTGGCACGGAGACGTGCGGGGGGGTGCGATGCCGGCCAAAGGCAGCCCCGATCGTGGATGCCGACGGTATGATCCCCATGCAGGACATCGCCCATATTTACGCGTCGATTTATCACGCCTGCGCCGTCACGAAGACGGGCTCGGCTCTTTGTTGGGGGCTCAACAGCGTCGGACAACTGGGCCACTCGGGTGGCGATGCGAGCTGCATCGATGCCTTGGGCACGGTCGTGGCGTGCAATCCCAAGCCCACGCTCGTCGGTTTACCGGGCGGCGTCCGCGTCGCGCAGATCGCCGGCGGGCTTCACTACACGTGTGCCGCGAGCACGACCGGTGACGTGTACTGCTGGGGCAACAACGACATGGGGCAACTCGGGCTGCCTCTCGACACGATGTCGGTGACGATCCCCACCCGCGTGACCGGCCTCACGAGGCCGGCCATCCAGATCTCCATGGGGGTCCAAGGCAATCTCTCCTGCGCGCTTCTCGACGACAACACGGTGTGGTGTTGGGGGCATACCTCGTGGGGCGGCGCTGGGCACGATCCCACGCCCGACCCCGCCTGCGGCAACAACAAATGCAATCCGCAACCCAAGGTCGTCGCGGATAGCCAAGGTCGCCCCTTGAGCGGTATCGCGAGCATTGCCGTCGGCCGCAACGCGA
>Ga0190265_10003650_pt1 | contig 10532 bp, 7 predicted proteins | sample Popmic124T_FD_133135 | JGI IMG/M metagenome (GOLD analysis project Ga0190265, IMG submission 133135) | Populus adjacent soil microbial communities from riparian zone of Indian Creek, Utah, USA - 124 T | ecosystem: Environmental > Terrestrial > Soil > Riparian zone | place: USA: Utah | collected...
CACACCGAGGTGCACGGGGCAGGCCGTGCGCGACTCGACCTCGACCGGGCCGGCCACTCCGACGGGCGTGGCGGCGACGATCGCCCCATCGAGCTGTTCGCGCTCGGCCAGAGCGGTCAGAACGGCGGCCGCACCGACGTCGGAGCCGACCAGAACGCGGGGGGAGGCATCCTGATCGGCCAGCCACGCGCGGGCGGCATCTGAATCTGCGGCTTCGAAGACGCCGACGACGTACCCGTCGATCGCGATCCGGCGGCCGAAACGCTCATACACGCGTGTGGACTCGGCTGCGCCGGCGATGACGGCGAGCGTTCCTCGTGTGTGCACGGCCGGGGGCGGGGTCCACAGCGTGGGTTCGGGGATCGCAGAGGTATCGGTCACCCTGCTATGTTCCCGGCGGCACACGAGATGGTCGTGGCGTGTGTCGAAGTGTTGCATCGCGTGACCGTTCGCTACGCCGTCATTGGGGACACCCGGCTGCCCCGCCCTACTGTCACTGACCATGACCTCACGTCGCCGACTTGCCCCGCTCGCCCTCCTCGCCGCTGCTGCCGTGGCGATGTCGGGCTGCGCCACCGGCTCGAGCACCGCTTCCGCCGACGGCGACGAGACGAGCCTCACGTGGGGATGGAACCTGCCGACGAGCTGGGACCCGGTGACGTCGGTGGCCGGTTGGGACACACACGCCCTGGCACTCGTCTACGACGGCCTCACGCAGCTCGATCCGGAGGGCGATGTCGTTCCGGGACTCGCGGAATCGTGGGAGTACAGCCAGGACGGCACTGCGGTGACGTTCACGCTCCGACCCGATCTCGAGTTCGCCGATGGATCGCCCATCGACGCCGCCGCGGTGAAGGCGAACCTCGAACGCGGACGCGACCAGGCCGACTCGACGCTCGGCGGCCAGCTCGCGATCGTGACGGGCGTGGATGTGGTGGACGAACGCAACGTCACGGTGCGCCTGGACCAGGCCGACTACCAGGTGCCCTACCTCTTCGCCGGCAAGACGGGATTCATCGTCAACCCGGCTGCCTTCGATGACGTCGCGACCCTTGCGACGCGGCCGCAGGGCTCAGGTCCGTTCGAGCTCATCGAGTACGTGCCGAACGCGCACGCCTACCTGGAGAAGAGCGACGAGTACTGGAATGCCGACCACATCCTGATCGACGACTTCCGTGTCGTGCCCGTGACCGATGCGGCAACGGTGGTCGCCGGCGTGCAGACGGGTCAATGGGATGTCGCACTCGTCCCACCGTCCCAGGTCGACGCGGCCGAAACGGCCGGGCTCACTGTCGAGCAGATCACCGCGCTCACCGTGCGCACGATCGATGTGAACAACACGGTCGCCCCGTATGACGACCCGCTCGTGCTGCAGGCGATAAGTCACGCCACCGACCGCGCCGGACTCGTCAAGGGCGCCTACTTCGGGCAGGGGACGCCAAACTTCCAGCCGTTCCCCGAGGGATACTCCGCGTACAACCCCGAGCTCGAGGATCTGTATCCGTACGACGTCGAGCGTGCCCAAGAGCTGCTCGCCGAAGCAGGGCACCCCGACGGGATCGACATCGAGCTGGGCATCTACGAAGACGCCACTGCGATCGCCGAGGTGCTGCAGGCGCAGTGGGCCGAGGCGGGAATCCGTGCGACACTCACCGTCCTGCCGCCCAACGCGAACAACTACGTCAACCGCACCTATCCGTTCGTGCTCGACAGCTACTCGGGACGCCAGTCTCCGCTGCAGGCACTCGAGGTGCTCTACGGGCCGGAGGGACTCATGAACCTCGGCCGCAACACGCCCGACGAACTCGTCGCGGCGATCGACACCGCCCGCGCCACGCCCACCGATGACGCCGACTACGAGAAGAACCTGCAGGCGGCCGTGGCCGTGGCCGTGAAGACCATGCCCAACACGTTCCTGTTCACCTGGCCGCGCATCCTCGTGCATCCCGCTAAAGTCACCGGTATCCAGCACTGGATCGACGTGCAGCGCTGGGAAGACGTCACGGTCGAGGGGTGACCGGATGACCCTGACACAAGCGGAGGCCGCGGGCGGGGAGATCACCGCTCGCGGTCCGTGGCCCGGACCGGGACTCGGTTCGGTGGGCCGAGGGGCGCGCTCGATCGTGACGATCGTCGTGCAGTCCCTCGTGGTGTTCGTGATCGCCAGTTTCGTCACATTCTCCCTCGGCGCGATCAGCGGTTCGAATCCCGCGGCGGTAGCGCTCGGCGACATGGCGACGCCGGAAGACATCGCCCGCCTCAATCAGGTCTACGGCCTCGACCAGCCCTTCCTCGTGCGTTACCTGACCTGGCTCGGCAACGCGCTGACCGGCGACCTCGGGGTGTCGTGGTTCAGCGGCATCCCCGTTGCGCAGAGCATCGCGCAGGCGTTTCCCGTGAGTTTGTCCATCGCGCTCGGCGCGACGATCGTGGCGGTCGTCCTCGGGGCGGGCTCCGGCATCCTCGCCGCCGTCACGCGGGGGAGCTGGGTCGATCGCGCCATCACCGCCGCGTGCGCCGTCCTGGCCACGATCCCCGCTTTCGTCGCAGGCATCGCCCTCATCCTGCTGTTCGCCTTCGCGATCCCGCTCTTCCCGGTCGGCGGCTACATCCCGCCCGAGGTGAGCTTCGGCGGGTGGCTCGCGTGCATCGTCCTGCCCTCGATCGCCCTGAGCCTCGACGCTGCGGCCGACCTCTCCCGGCAACTGCGCACCAGCCTCGTCGGCGCCCTCGCGCAGAACTACATCGTGGGTGCGACGGTGCACAGCCTCGCGCGGCGCCGGATCGTGCTCGCGCACGCTCTCCCGAACGCACTCGGCCCGGCCGTGGCGACCCTCGGCCTGCACATTCCGCGCCTGATCGGCGGGGCGGTGATCACTGAGGCCGTGTTCGGGATGCCGGGACTCGGGCTCATCGCGCGACAGTCGGCGCTCTCCGGAGACGTGCCCGTCGTGCAGGGCGTCCTGTTGGTCGCAGTCTCGCTCGTGGTGGCCTCCGGCGTGATCGTCAACCTCATCCTCACCCGCTCGGGCGAGCGGAGCGTGGCATGAAGCGCCTGTGGAGCGGTGGCGGCACGATTCGCCTGGCGATCGTCGTTCTGGCGGTCGTGGTCATCGTCGGGCTGCTCGGACCGTGGCTCGCGCCGTACGACCCGCTCGCCCAGGATACCGACGCGGCGCTGCAGGGGTCGTCGCTCGCCCACCTGCTCGGAACCGACTATGTCGGTCGTGACGTGCTGAGCCGGCTGCTGGCCGGGGCGCCGGTATCGCTCGTGGCCGCGCTCCTGGCCATGGTCATCGGCCTCGTGCTGGGCGTGATCCCCGGAGTGCTGTCGGTGTTCGCTCCGCGCCCCTGGGAGTGGGTGAGCCTGCGGGTCACGGACGCGCTGCTCGCGCTGCCGTTCATCCTGTTCGCGATCGTTTTCGCCGGCCTCCTGGGCAACGGACTCTGGCAGGCCATGGTGGCGATCGGCATCCTGTTCGCCCCTGGCTTCTTCCGTGTGTCGCGTGCCGCGGCGCTCGCGGTCACATCGTCGCAGTACATCGAGGCGGCCACCTTCCTCGGTGCGTCCTCGGGCTGGCTGGTACGTCGCCATCTCGCCCGCCAGGTCGCGCCGACTGTCGCGGTCACGGCGATCGGAGCGCTCGGTGGCGCTCTGCTGGTCGTGTCTTCGCTCACGTTCCTCGGCATCGGCGTCGTGCCCCCCACACCGACGTGGGGCGGGATGCTCGCGAGCGATCTCGACTACCTGTCCCAGCGTCCTCTGGGGCCGGTCGCTCCGGCTCTGGCGATCATCCTGACGGTGGGTGCGCTGAATCTTCTCGCCGACGGTGCGCGCGACGCGTTCGGCGTCGACTCCGTGGCCCGCAGGGCGACCAGGACGAGGAGGCCCGAGCATGCGGCTGCTGCCTGACAACGTGCGTGACGGTGTGCCTACTGAGGCTCCGCCCCAGACCCCCGGCATACCGGCGCGTGTCCCTGAGGGGACTCCGCTTCACACCCCCGGCTTGTCGGCACAGGCGCCGTCGTTCGACGAGACCCCGCTTCTGGCCCCCCCGCTGCTCGCGGTCGAAGGGCTGCGCATCTCCGCGGCCGATGGCACCGAGCTCGTGCACGGCATCGATGTCGCGGTGCGCCGAGGTGACTCGCTCGGCATCGTCGGCGAGTCGGGAAGCGGAAAGACGTTGCTGTGCCGCGCTGTCCTGGGAATCCTCCCGGCCGGTATCCACGTGACCGGCGGACGGATCCTGATCGAGGGGCGCGACATGACGGCGGCGACCGAGCCCGAGTGGCGTGCGGTCCGCGGTCACCGTGTCGCCGCGGTGTTCCAAGATCCCGCGTCCTATCTCAACCCGGCACTTCGGGTCGGCAAACAGCTCGAGGAAGTCCTGCGCCGCACCGCAGGTGTGCATCGTCGTGACACCCGCGGACAGGCACATGATCTGCTCACGCAGCTCGGTCTGCGGGACGTTGACCGTGTGCTCCGCCAACGCGTGGGCGAGCTTTCCGGCGGGATGCTGCAGCGCGTGCTCATCGCGATGGCACTCGCGACCGATCCCGACGTCTTGATCGCCGATGAGGCGACGACGGCGCTGGATGTCACGGTTCAGGCCGAGATCCTCGACCTTCTGCGCGATCTGCGCACACAGCGTCGCCTCGCGTTGGTGCTGGTCTCACACGACCTGGCGGTGGTATCGGCCGTCTGCGATCGCGTGCAGGTTTTCCGTGACGGGCGTGTCATCGAAGGCGGTGCGACCGCCAGAGTGCTCCGCGCACCCGGTCACCCGTACACGCGGCAGCTGCTGTCGGCGCACGCGGAGTACGGGCTCGAACGCTACCTCGGGAGCATCCTGTGAGCGCGTCGCTGCTGGCTGTGCAGGGCCTCGACGTCGACCTCGGCACGGCGCCGAAGACCCGGGTGCTGCATGATGTGTCCCTCACTATCCGCCCAGGCGAGGTCGTCGGCCTGGTGGGCGAGTCCGGATCGGGCAAGACGACACTCGCGCGCTCTGTCCTGCGCGCCGTGGACGCGGCGGCAGGCAGCATCCACATCGACGGCCGCGATGTGACCACCTTGCGCGGCCGGGCGCTGCGCGAATGGCGGCGCGCAGGATCGGTGCAGTACGTCTTCCAAGACCCGCTGCGCTCGCTCGACCCCGGCGTGCGCGTCGCGGATTCCGTCGCCGAGGGCCTTCGCATCGCGCGCATCCCGCGGGCGGAGCAGGAGCGAAGAGTGAACGCGGCCCTCGCTGAGGTCGGTCTTGAGCACGACCTCGCCGAGCGGCTCCCCTCCCGGCTGTCGGGTGGTCAGCGTCAGCGCGCCGCGATCGCACGCGCCCTCGTCATGCACCCGCGGCTGCTCGTGCTGGACGAGCCCGTCAGCGCCCTCGACGCGGCCAGTCGCGACCGCGTCATCCGGTCCTTGATCGTCCTGCGTGAAGCGCGGCAGACCGATCTCGGGATGCTCGTCATCTCGCACGACATCGGTTCCCTCGCCGCGTTGAGCGACCGCCTGGTCGTGCTGTACCGGGGGCGTGTCGTCGAGGACGGCCCGACGCGTCGCGTCGTGGCCGCGCCGCAGCATCCGTACACCCGCCTCCTCATCGCCTCCGTGCCGGTCATCGGCATCGAAGGTCCAGATCGTGAGAAGCGGGCCGCGCTGCGGGCCGCGATCGTCACCTGATCCCCCACCGACAAGGAGAGAGCATGCCCATCGAGATCCTCGGAATGATCGCCACGACAGCCGGTTCGGAGTCCAAGAAGCTGGACGGCCCCATCGTCGACCCGGCATTCGTGCGGGACTTCTCGCGCGCCCACGAGGACGCGGGGTTCGACCGGGTCCTGATCGGCTACAGCGCGAGTTCCCCGGACGGCTTCGCGGTGGCGGCCTCGGCTCTTCACTCGACCGAGCGTCTCAAAGTGCTCATCGCACACCGCCCGGGCTTCGTCGCGCCGACGCTCGTCGCGCGCAAGCTCGCGACGCTTGACCACCTCACCGGCGGCGGGCGCGTCGCGATCCACCACATCTCCGGCGGCAGCGACGAGGATCAGCGACGAGACGGCGATTTCAGCGAGAAGGCCGACCGCTACCGCCGCACCGGCGAGTTCATCGACGTGCTGCGCCGCACCCTGGAAAGCCACGAGCCGTTCGACTACGACGGCGAGTTCTACCGGGTCGAGGGTGGGTACTGCGCGGTCAAGCCCGCGACGGATGCCGGCATCCCGATCTTCTTCGGCGGTCTGTCGGAGGGCGCCGTGGAGGTGGGGGCGGCCCACGCCGATGTGTACATGCTCTTCGGCGAGCCCCTCGCGGCGGTCGCGGAGCGGATCGCCGCCGTGCGCGCCGCCACCGCGGCACAGGGACGCACGGTGGAGTTCAGCCTTTCCACCCGCCCGATCATCGCGGCGACCGAGGAAGAGGCGTGGGCGAAGGCCCGGCGCATCTACGACGAGGCAGCGGCCTTGATCGAGGCGCAGGAAGCGGGCAACACCCTTGCGTTCGTCGCCCCGCGCCGGCGTGAGGCGACGTCGGTGTCGGCCGAGCTCCTGCAGAAGCACGCACAGCTGGGCGACGTTCACGATGAGCGACTCTGGCTCGGGATCACACGGCTGGCGGGCCCGGGAGGCAACTCCACGGCGCCCGTCGGAACCCCCGGCCAAGTCGCCGAAGCGCTGCTGAAGTATTACGACCTGGGGGTGACCCGGTTCCTGATCCGCGGGTTCGACCCGCTCGGCGACGTGATCGATTGGGGTGACGAACTGATCCCCGCGCTGCGGGAAGGCGCGCGCATCCGCGATGAGGAGCAGGCACGCCGAGTCGCCTGATCTGCGGGTCGGGTGGGATGCTACGGGATCAGCGTGATCTTCCCATCGGCGCCGTCGTGCATCGCACGGTGCGCGCCAGACGCATCGGCGAGCGGGAACGACGGTCCGAGCTCGACCGAGAATCGTCCGACGGCCAGGAGCGCGAGCGTGACCGGCATCGCTTCGCGACGCCAGGCCTGCTCCTGCGGGGTCAACGGTCGGGGACCGCCGCCGGAGAATGCGCGGATGCCGAAGGATGCCGCATCCCGCCCGCGCACGAGCGTCGCGATGCGGTCGCGGTTCGCGACAAGCTCGAGGGAGGTCTCGATCGCCTCGTCTGTGCCCGCGGCATCGACGGCGACAGTCACTCCCTGCGGCGCGGCCGCGCGGATCCGGTCGGCGAGGCCGGGTCCGTATGCGACGGGGACGGCGCCGAGCTCGCGCACCCGCTCGAACCGGCGCTCCGACGACGTCGCGATGACCGTGGCGCCCCACAGCACTGCGTACTGGATCGCGGCCTGGCCGACCGAGCCGGAGCCGGCGTGCACGAGAAGCGTGTCGCCGGGCCCGACATCGAGCGAGCGAAGCGTTTGGTAGGCGGTGCCGACCGGGATGCCGAGAGCGGCACCCTCCTGTGCGCTCACCTGAACCGGGCGCGGCTGCGCGTCCTGCGTCGAGATGACGATCTCCGACGCGTACGCACCGTGTGCGCCGAACACCACGACGGCGTCTCCGACTCGAAAGCCGTCGACCTCGGCGCCGACCGCGGTGATCACTCCGGCAGCATCCGCCCCCACTCGGCGGGCCTGGGTCAGCGGGGCGGACGCCCGCTGACCGCTGCGCAGCTTGCCGTCGATCGGGTTGACGCCGGCGGCCTCAACCCGCACGGCGATCTCGCCCGAGCCCGGGGAAGGGCTGGGGATCTCGATCAGGGTGAGGACTTCGGGTCCACCGAATGTCGTGTATGCGATCGCTGAAGCCATGACGGAGGCAACCTTTCTGTTCGACGGAGCTATTCCCGCAGGGACTTCTGAATGCGCTGGAGCGAGACCGGCTCGGCCGTGCCCAGGTGCTGCGCGAAAAGGCTCACTCGATACTCCTCCAGCAGCCACCGGGTGCGCTCGAGCGCAGGAGCCTCGTCGGCGGAACCCGGGATCGATCCCCCCGCCTCGCTGTAGGACGCCGCGGCCCGCTCGAACTCGGTCATCCGCTGGCGATCGCGCCCGGGATTGTCGGCCAGTCCCTCGACGCGCTCCAAGGCGCCCTGCAGGTAGCGGGGCACGTGCACGAGGCGACTGCTCCCGATTCGCGATACGAAGCCCGGAAAGACGAGCCCGGCAACCTGACCACGCACGTCGCGCAGCGCGCCGAGAAGGGTGAGCGAGTTCTGCGCGCGCACGGCGCGATCGACATCCCGCGCAGACGTGAGGATGCGCGAGGCGAGTGAGACCGCCCGGAACGTCTCGTCCACCACCACGGCCGAGAGCGCATCGCGGACCCGCTCGAAATCGGCGCGAGTGCGCAGCACGGGTGATCCCATCTCGCGGGCGATGACCGCGTCGGCGACTGCGACACGTGCGTCTTCGACCAGGGCCTTGGCGGAGGGATAGGGAGAGGTCGCGAGCGCGAGCTTCTCGGCCGAGGTGAGGTGCTCGAGCACGTAGGTCGCAGGCGAGGGCACGGCCAGCAGCAGGAGGCGGCGCACGCCGGCCCGGGTCGCGCGCGCGGCCGCCTCCGGGGTCGCCTCCACTCGCAGTGCCACGCTGCGCCCTTCGTCGATGAGTGCCGGGTACCCGCGCACGATGCCACCGGCGACCTTCGTGTCGACGACATCCGGCAGGGCGCCCAGATCCCAGTCGGTGATCCCGCTGCGCGGAGTGATCCCCTCCGGGCGGCCCAACGACGTGTACGCAGAACCCCCCTCATCGTGCGCGGACCGCTTGCCCGCGCGCCCTTCCGGAGAACGGGAAAGAGACTTCTCGACGGACGTTCTGGCTCGATCTGAGAGACGCAGCTGCAGTGCCGGCAGGTCGCGATCCGAGCTGATCGGGCGACCGCGCTCGTCGACGACCCGGAACGATACCCGGAGGTGGTCCGGCACACGCTCGAGCTCGAAGTCCGCCGCGGTCACCGGCTGGTTCGCCACGCGCTGTATGCGCACCGCAAGTGCCGCGCGCAGTGGTGTCGGCGGGTTGCCGGCGTTGGACTCCGGACCCTGACCGTCCAGGTCCTCGGCGAATCGCGCGGCCCAGTCCGCAGCGGGCACGACGTGTCGTCGGATCGCCTTGGGAAGTGATCGCAGCAGCGCCGTGATGAGCTCGTCGCGCAGACCCGGAACCTGCCAGTCGAATCCTTCAGGGCGAAGCTGGGCGAGCAGGGCGAGCGGGACCACGGCAGTAACCCCGTCGTCGACCGCTCCCGGTTCGAATCGATACGAGAGCGCCAGCACCTGGTCGCCCTGCTGCCACCGGGTCGGGAAATCCCGCTCGTCCGCGCGAGCGGCGTCGTCCAGGAGGTCGGCCTCGGTCATGTCGAGCAGACGAGGAGTGCGTGACGCGGCATCCCGCCACCAAGCCTCGAACGAGCGCACATCGAAGACGTCGGGGGGGATCCGCGCGTCGTAGAACGCGTAGACCGCCTCGTCTCCCACCAGGATGTCGCGGCGCCGCTCGCGTTCTTCGATCTTCTCGAGTCGCCGACGCAGCTCCAGATTGCGGCGTTCGAAGGCGGTGAGGCGCTTATCGAGGAGGGACGGGTCCCACTCGCCCTCGACGAGGGCGTGGCGCAGGAACAGCTCCCGCGCAAGCGGACGGTCGAACCTTGCGAGCTGTACCCGGCGTCGAGGGACGATCTCGAGTCCGAAGAGGGTCACCTTCTCGTAGACGGATGCCGCGCCCGCCGCCTTCGACCAGTGCGGCTCGCTCAGCTGACGCTTGGCGAGGTCGCCGGCGAGAGACTCGGCCCATGCCGGATCGATCGCTGCGACCGTCCGGGCGAACAGACGCGATGTCTCCACGAGCTCGGCGGCCATGACGGCAGAGGGACGATTCTTGCGCACTCCCGAGCCGGGGAAGATCGCGAACCGGGTGCCGCGTGCACCGACGTACTCGGCGCTCTTGCGGGAGTCACCACGTTTGGACTCACCGCGCCCGCTCTGCGCAGTCGCCTTCTGTGTGGTGCGCTCGTCGAGGATCCCGATGTGCGAGAGGAGGCCCGAGAGAATCGCGCGGTGGAGGTCGTCGGGGTCAGCCGTGGCATCCGTCTCCGTCTTTCCGTTCCGGCGTGCACCCACGAGCGTGCGCAGCTGACGGTGGACATCTCCCCATTCCCGCACGCGGACGTAGTTGAGGTACTCTGACCGGCACAGCCGCCGGAACGCGCTCGACCCGAGGGCGGCCTGCTGCTCCTGCAGGTGATTCCAGAGGTTGAGCAGCGTCACGAAGTCGCTCGTCGGGTCGGCGAAGCGCGCATGCAGCCGGTCGGCTTCCCCGCGCCGCTCTTCGGGGCGCTCGCGCACGTCCTGGATCGACATTCCCGCGACGATCGCCAGCACGTCGCGCTGCACGCCGACGCGCTTCGCTTCGATCAGCATGCGTGCGAAGCGCGGATCGATCGGCAGCCGAGAGATCTCTCGGCCCAGATCGGTCAGGCGCGCGTTGCCGGACGGGTCTGCGCGGGCGGGCGTGCGTACCGCGCCGAGTTCGAGCAGCAGATCGAACGCGGCTTTA
>Ga0190265_10003651_pt1 | contig 10530 bp, 9 predicted proteins | sample Popmic124T_FD_133135 | JGI IMG/M metagenome (GOLD analysis project Ga0190265, IMG submission 133135) | Populus adjacent soil microbial communities from riparian zone of Indian Creek, Utah, USA - 124 T | ecosystem: Environmental > Terrestrial > Soil > Riparian zone | place: USA: Utah | collected...
AGAACGGTATCGACGGCCAGGTGCCACATCTTCTCGCGCAGCGCGACGAACGGCGGAGTGCCGAACGGAAAGAGCGACGTCGCGAGATCGACCACCGCGTGATTGTGCAGCAGGTTGTAACCCGTCTCCGCCGTCAGGTACTCGGCGATCGTGAGCTTGCCGACACCGGGGCGGCCGAAGAGCATCACGATCTGGGGCATCGATGTTCCAGTCGGCGGCATTCGGTCAGCGGACCTCGGATGCGTAGGTGAGGATAGCCCAGTAGTGTGAGAAGCTGCCCGCCATCACGAAGAGATGCCAGATCTCGTGCGATCCGAACGCCAGCGGCCGCTCGGTCGTCGATGGCCGCGGCCATTTCAGCGCGTGGACGACGGCGCCGATGCTGTAGAACAATCCGCCGGCGAGGATCCAGAGAAAGAACCCCGTGGGCGCCACCGCGAGCAATGGCTTGATGAGAACCACGGCGATCCAGCCGAGTCCGAGGTAGAGCGCCGTGGAGATCCAGATTGGCGAGTCCATCCACACGATCTTCATCGCGGTGCCGATCGTCGCGAGCGCCCACACCGTCGAGAGAAGCACGAGACCGAGCGGCTCGGGGAGCAGCAGCAGGCAGACCGGCGTGTAGGTGCCGGCGATCAGGACGTAGATCATCATGTGATCGATGCGTCTCAGCTGCGCGATTCCCCGCTCGGAGAAATTGAACGAGTGGTAGAACGCGCTGACGCTGTACATCGCCACCAGGCTGCCGCCGAAGATCGAGAACGCGACGACCTGGCGGACGCTGTCGTTGCCGATTGCTTCGGCTAGCAGGATGATCAGGCCAAGCACTGACAGCAGTGCGCCCAGTGAGTGAGTTAGGGCGCTTACGGGTTCGCGGAGAGATCGCATCTACTAATTTTCTCGCCTGACCGCGCGAGGATGCAAGGACGGGACAAGAACGAGGTAGCGGGTAAGGGAGGCATAGGTGCAAAGGTCGGAGGTTCACAACGCCGGGACTTTCCTCCACACGCTTTTGGGCAAAGCGCCCGGTCGAAAAGTCAGTGCGGCTTGACCTGAGGCCTGCTTACCTATGCCTCTCCTTACCCGCTACCTCGTTCTTGTCCCGTCCAGGTCGCGTTGCCAGCGGTGCGGGATCAATCAGTTCCCGCCGTCGCATTGCCCAGCGGCGCCCGGAGAAACGACGCGAATTTCTCCGAGTTGCGCGTAAGCCCCGCCAGCGTCGCGACGCTCTGCCCGGTCGGACTCAAAATCGCGTACAGCGGCATTGCCACCGTCCCAAACCGCGTCAGCTGAAAATCACGATTGCGCGCGTAACGCTCTCCCTGACCATCGGTGTACAGCCTGACGAGCACGTAGTTGCCGAACAGCTCCTGGATCTCGTCGCGCGGAAAGACGTTCGCCTCCATCCACCGGCAGTTGGTGCAGGTGTAGCCGGTGAAGTCCACGAAGATCGGGCGGTTCGTCGCAGCCGCCGCCGTGAGACCGTCCTCGTAGCTCGCGAACCAGGCGAGCTCACCGGTGTAGTCGTCTCTCGCCGCGATGCGCGGATCGGTCTCGTCGCCCGGGTAAGTCCGCGGCGGCAGAAACGCTTCGACTTCTCCGAGACGGCGCCCGAACAATCCCGAGCCGAGAAAGATCGTGACGGCGATGAACGCCGCTCCCGCCACGAGCCGGCCGGAGGCGGGTACCGTGCGGCGAATGCCGGGTTGCTCCTCCGACGGAAACAATCCGAGGAGATAGAGGCCGGTCGCGGCAGAAAGTCCGACCCAGATCGCGATGACGACGGGACGGTGCAGCACTCCGAGCTGCCACACCAGATCGACGTTGGAAAGAAACTTGAACGCGGCGCCGAGCTCGACGATTCCGAGCGTGACCTTGAGATAGCCGATCCAGCTTCCGCTGCGCGGGAGTGACCTCACCATCTCCGGGACCAGCGCGAGCAGGAAGAACGGCAGCGCGAACACCGTCGAGAAGACGAGCATCCCCATAAGCGGCCAGGCCCAGCTGCCGGTGGCCGAGGTCACGAGCAGCGTGCCGACGAACGGTACCGTGCAGGTGAAAGTGGTGACGGCGAAGACGACGCCCATGATTAGCAGGCCGGCAATTCCACCGCGGCCCGTCTGGCCGTAAAGCTTCGTCACGAGCCGCGATGGCAACCTGAACGAGTAAATGCCGAGCAGGTCCAGTGCGAACCCGATGAAGAGTGCGGCGACGAGAAGGTTCACCCAGGGATTGGCGGCGAAGCGGTTTATGCCGGTCGCGCCGAATATCAGCGCGAGCAACAGGCCGAGCGCGCTGAAGGCGAGGATTATCCCAATACCATAGATGAGTGCGTCGCGAACGCTCTCGCTCCGCGTCCTCAGGCCCGCCGCCTCCTCGTTTCTTCTCGTGATGTAGGAGACGGTGATCGGAATCATCGGGAACACGCACGGCGTGAGCAGCGCGAGCCCGCCCATCACGGCGGCGAGAAACAGGAAGGCCCAGAGGCCTGCTCCAGCCACGGGCAACGCAACGGCGGATTCGGCGGGAAATGATGAGAGCTGGTCAGGCCCGACCACGGGAGCTGGACCTGTCAGCTCCGGATCCGCAATCCTCCCCGCCGCGAGTGGCGAAATCGGCCTGACGTTGAGGGCGACCCTGAACGTGTCCCGTGCCGGCGGAAGACAGACGACCTCGGTGCACGCCTGGTACTGTATGGCGACGAACGCAGTGTGCCTTCCCGGTTTCGCCGATGTCGGTACTCCAACCGGAAGATCAAACGAGACTCGTCCGCTGTGCAGCTCGGAAGTGATCTCGAAATTGGGGTCGTACTTGATGACAGGCGCGGGCTGCACCGCCGCCCTGCTGCGCAGCAGCTGCCCCGGACCGGCGGTGATCGCGGTAGCGATCGGAGGCCGGGGCTGCGTGATGGAGTAGATGTGCCATGGAGCGTCGATGACGGCGTGGACCCTGAGCGTGCTCCAGGTTCCCGCCTCGACCGACGAGGGCAGCGTGCCGACTTCCCAATGCACGGGTTTTTCCTGGGCGCCGGCGGCGCTCGACAACACGAGCGCCGTCGCGAGCAGCGTCCACAACTTCCTGTTTGACGGGACGCCGGTCGCGTCCATGGGATTCAAGCGCACAAAGGGAAAGCTACTGCGGTGACGCCTCGACATGCTCGCGTCGAAAGCCCAGTCCGATCAGGCGCGCGGGAAAACGGCGAAGAAAGGGAAAGGCGCGGAGCGCACGCACGGCGAGCGGCGGCTTCATGCGTCCCGTCCCATCGAGTACGCGGAGGATGATGTTGTTCTGAACCAGGAGCTGGACGCGTTGAACTACACGTGTAGGTAATTCGCGCCGATCCTGAACTTTTTTCAGAGTCTCGACGGAGATTCCCGCACCGCGGCGGAAGGCCGGGACGAGAATGTTCGCTGCCGCGACCGCATCCTGAATCGCGAGATTGATTCCCACGCCGGCGACAGGGGACATCGCGTGCGCGGCGTCGCCGATGCAGACGAGACCCGGCTTGAACCATTCGCGCAGGCGATTGACCTGCACGGTCAACAGCTTGATGTCGTTCCAGTCGCGGAGCTCCGCGACGCGTTCGCGCAGAAATGGATTCATCTCGACGATGTCGCCGCGCAGCGCCTCGAGGCCTCGGCTCCGTATCGCGTCGAACGCTCCTTTGCGGATCACGAGCGCGCACTGCCAGTAGTCGCCGCGGTCGATCATGACGAAGATCCTGCCGAAATCGATGCGGCCGAAGAGCTGCTTCGGATCGGTAGGTTTGCGGGAGAGTCCCATCCAGAGAACATCCATCGGCGCGCCCAAATCGATCGATTCCATCTCCGCGGCTTCGCGCACGTCGGAGCCTCTTCCATCGGCGCCGACGACCAGGTCCGCGCGAAGCTCTCGCTCACCCGTCGGCGACGTGACGCGCACTCCGCTGACGCGGTCGCCATCGTAAAGGAGTCCGGTAACCTGCGCGTCCATCTCCAGGCGGAAATTCGGATACGCGCGCGCTTTTCCGGCCAGGAAGTTCAGGAAATCCCACTGCGGCATGAACGCGATGAACCTGCACGTGACGGGCAGATGGGCGAAGTCGGCGAGCACGAGCGACAGCTCGCCGATCTGGCCGCTGACGACGGATGCCTTCTGGTGCGGCAGAGCGAGCAGCTCGTCGAGGAGCCCGATCTCCTCGATGATCTCGAGTGTGGACGGGTGGATGGTGTCGCCGCGGAAATCGCGGAAGAAGTCGGCGTGCTTCTCGAGGACCGTGACTGTGACGCCGGCGCGCGCGAGGAGGAGGCCGAGCATCATGCCGGCGGGGCCGCCGCCGGCGATCACGCATTGGGTCGTGGCCGCCACCGCGGATTGGTCTTTCTGCATCGGGAGGGAAGCTAGTGAGAAAGGCCGCTGCTTGATTGATCGACGGAGTGTCCGACTGTCCTCCCGCGCTGTCCACGTCGGATGACAGGCGGCTCTGCCGTAAGGGCCGCAGACATTTACGGCTGAGTACTGAACATCATGCCCCGCAACCACTTGCCTTTGGGCCTTAACGTTTGCGGAGTGGGGTCTACACCGTGCCACACACGCGTGCTTGGGACAGGCCGCTCATGGTGGGCGGCCCAACAGGAGGATGCGTGATTCTATCGACAATTTTCGCCGCGGCGGCGCTGGCAGTCGCTGCACCGGCACCGGCCGCCGACACCGATCTCGGGCTCGGCATGGCGCCCATCGCCTTGATGCACGACAACGATCGTGACCGGGACCGTGGGAAGTGGAAGTCAAAAGGCAAGTCGAAGGGAGACAAGTGGAAGCACCGCCGCGATCGCGACGACGACTGGCGCCGTGATCGGGATCGCCGCAACCGCCGTGACGGCCGGTACGACCGAGATCGCCGCCATGATCGCGACGGCCGCTACGGCCGTGATGGACGGTACGACCGGGATGGCCGGTATGGCAAAGGAAGCAACACTTGCATCGACAACAACCGCGACGGACGCTGCGATGACTGGATGAACAGCAGCCGCGTCGGCACCCGCGCCGGCAGCCGCAACATACCGAGCAGGATCTCTACTGTCCTGGGCCGCTCGGTGACGAACGACCTGCTGACGAGATTCGGTCGATAGGAATCACGCTCGAGAAACACGAACGGGTGTCGCGAAAGCGGCACCCGTTTTGTTATCTGACGAGTCGGATTCGTCCGAGACTCTATCCGACTACTGGTTCAGTTACCACGTGCTTCGGTTGAGGGTTGGGCCGGGAGCCGAGTCTTACATGCAACGATGACTCCTTGGCGGCTTCACCATTGACATAAAGGTGAACGAGATACTCGCCCGGCACCGCACAAGTAATTGGCTTAAGGACGTAACCGAAGATGAGTGAAGGAGGCCTGTCCGGAACTCTAGGGATAACGAAAGGCACATCCGGCGTTCTCAATAGCACCGTTCCGGCAGGATCGACAATCTCGAATCGGAAAACAGGGTTCTGTTCAATGTCGCGGCTAAGTCTCGCAAAGCCGACGATCTCGAGACGAGGCGTTTCGGCTGGAAGTGCGGGAAAGTAGAACATGTCTCCAACACCCAGCAGATCACTCGTTCCACTCTCGTTTACTTTGCGTCCTCGTGCGATGATCAGGCCCGTTACAATCATGTGAGTAATTGAGTATAGGTTTGGGGAACGCGCAATCAGCGGTTTATTGGTCCGCCACCGGTACTTGTCCATTGATGAGATTGTTCTCCGGGCTTGTAGTCTTCGTCCTTCTCGGGGCGTGCGCCCGTTCCGTCGCGAATCCTTCCGCTGTCCCGAATCTTCCCGTACCGCACGTTGGGGATGCCAAGGTCGGCATGTCAGGCGACCTTGGCGCGCGTCTCGATTCCATCGTCTCTGCCGGAATCGCGGAGGGCGCGGCACCCGGGGCGGCGATAGCCGTGGGGCGTTGGGGGCAGGTCGTCCATTTGCGCGGGTATGGACGCATCGACAACGCGCCCGACGCGGCGCCCGTCAACGACTCGACGCTCTTCGATCTCGCTTCGCTCACCAAGGTGGTGGCCACCACGACGGCGGCGATGATTCTCGAGGACGAAGGCAAGCTCGACCTCGATGTGCCCATCCGGACGTACCTGCCCGAGCTCAACGCTCCGGACAAGGCGGCGATCACGATGCGCATGCTGCTCACGCACACCGGCGGCTTCGAGGCGTTCGCGCCGTTGTGGCGCGAGTACCGCGGCCGAGCGGGTTATCTGGGCCAGATCAACGCGCGGCCGCTCGCGTACGCTCCCGGTGACAGCACGGTTTACAGCGACTGGGACTTCGTGCTGGCGGGGCTGATCGTCGAGCGGATCACGGGTACGCCGCTCGACGAATTCCTGAAGACGCGGGTGTGGCAGCCGCTGCAAATGCGCGAGACCGGCTACAGTCCGCTACTGTCGGGGACGATGCCGGCCGACAGCGCTTGCACGGCGGCGTTTCGCGCGGGTCATCCGATGCTCGATCGCATCGCGAAGACGGAGATGGACACCGTCTATCGCCACACGCACGTGCACGGAATCGTGCACGACGAGAACGCGTGCGCGCTGGGCGGCGTGGCGGGACACGCGGGACTCTTTTCGTCGGCGCGCGATCTCGCCGCGTTCGCGCAGATGCTTCTGAGCGGCGGACAGCTCGGCGCCACTCGCCTCATTCAGCCGACGACGGTCGCACGCTGGACGGCGCGGCAGTCTCGTGGTTCGAGCCGGGCGATCGGGTGGGATACCCCGGCGGGGCGGTCGAGCGCGGGGCGCTACTTCTCGCCGCGGTCCTTCGGGCATACCGGATTCACGGGCACCAGTATCTGGCTCGATCCGGAGCGCGGGCTGTTCGTGGTAGTGCTCACCAACCGCGTGAATCCGACGCGGAACAACGGGCGGCATGAGGCGTTGCGGCGGGATGTGGCCGATGCGGTGCAGGCTGCGGTGTTGGACGCGCCGGTGATCGAGTGGAGGCCGGGACGGTAGGCGGACCGGCTACTACTGTCACAGCGGAACTGATTGATCTCGAGTCACTGGCAACGAGCCTTGGACGGGAAAAGAACGAGGTAGCGGGTAAGAAGAGGCATAGGTGCGAAGGCGGCAGGTGAAGCCGCACTGACTTCACTACCGCGGTTCGCTTGTGTCCTAAGCGCCACAGCGGCAAGTCCCGGCGTAGTGAACCTCCGACCTCCTCGCCTATGCCTCTTCTTACCCGCTACCTCGTTCTTGTCCCCTCCTTGCATTCTCGCGTCCGCAGACGAGAGAATTAATGGATGCGACCCGTTCCGCTGTCGCGTGTTATTGCCGTAACTAACTGGAGCCTGACCGATGTCCGATGAACGCCGGTACCACGAAGACGAGGTCAGGCAGATCTTCGAGTCCGCATCGACGGCGGCCGATGCGCGCTACGACCCGGCGTCCGCCCGCAACTCGCTCACGCTCCGCGAGCTCCAGGACATTGGCCACCAGGTCGGCATCGAGCCGGAGCGGATCGCCGAGGCGGCGCTGGCGATCGACGCCAGCCGTCCACCCGACCCACTGCCCGCCGTTCCGATCTCCGTTCGACGAACCGCTCCGCTCTCGCGCGCGCCGACCGATGCTGAGTGGCGCATGCTCGTGAGCGATCTCAGAGAGACCTTCGATGCACCCGGGCAGCTCGGCCAAAGTGCGGGCATCTTCGAGTGGAGAAACGGCAACCTCCACGCGTACATCGAGCCGACGCCCTCCGGCTACAGGCTGCGCATGGGGACACGAAACACCAATCTGGTCGCCATGGCTGTCGCCGGAGCCGCAGGCCTCGTCTGGTCCGCGGCGGTTTTCGTCGGACTGTCGATGACCGGAGACCTGGCCGCCGGCTTTCTGGCGCCGGCGATCGTCTCCGTTCTTGGGGCAGGCGCGCTCGGCACTTCGCTTTTCAGGCTGCGCAAATGGGCGCGAACGCGCGCGGATCAGATGCACCACGTCGCCGAACGCGCTCGAAACCTTCTCGGCGAATAGCCAGTCGGAGCATGCGAGGGGTTGACACCCTTCGCGGCGATACCGTACTACTCGGCGTGCGCCGAGGAGCGATTATGCCCGACGAGATGGGAACATTCCGCGTTGATGTCGAGATCGAGAATCCCGCGCGTCCGGGCGAGCGTCGAAGGCTCACGGCCGTACTGGTGGACACCGGTGCCGAATTGTCATGGGTTCCGGCCGAAGCGCTCGAGTCCCTGGGCATTGAGCGCTACAACAAGTGGCACTTCCGGCAAGCCGACGGAACCATTCTCGAGCGCTGGGCCGGCGGGGCGTTTGTCCATGTCGCAGGCAAGAGAACCACTGACGACGTCGTGTTCGGAGAGCCGGGCGATCTCGTGTTGCTCGGCTCACGCACACTGGAAGGTCTCAACTTTCGGGTGGAGCCCGTCAGCAAACGACTGGTGGACGCTGGCCCCGCACCGGCCGCCGTGGCTCAGGGGACCTGCGAAGCGGCCTGGTTACGACTGCCGCAGCGAAACTGATTGATCTGATTGATCTCGAACCACTGGCAACGAGCCTTGGACGGGAAAAGAACGAGGTAGCGGGTAAGAGAGAGGCATAGGTACGGAGGCCTCAGGTCAAGCCGCACTGACTTTCGAGCTGGCGTTTTCACCTGTAAGCGCGCGGAGGAAAGTCCCGGCGTAGTGCACCTCTGACCTCTGCGCCTATGCCTCCCAGACCCGCTACCTCGTTCTTGTCCCGTCCTTACATTTTCGCGTCCGCAGACGAGAAAATTGGTGGATGCGATCCGTTCCGCTGTCGGCTTATTTCCGAATCTTCTGGTACGTCCCAACCAACTCCGCCGTGCCGACGACGTGTCCCTGTATCGCTTTCTCCAATTCCTGCTTCGTCGGATTGGTCAGGCCCTTCAAGTCAGTGTCGAGCGCGTAAAGCTTGAAGTAGTAGCGGTGGCGTCCGATCGGCGGGCACGGTCCGCCCCAAGCCGCCCGTTTCCAGTCGTTGCACCCGTGCTTGGCTCCACTCGGCAGGCCGGTCTTGGCCGCGTTTTCAGCGAGGCTCGAGACTTCAACCGGGATGTTGAAGAGCACCCAGTGGACGTAGACCATCTTCGGCGCCGCCGGGTCGGGTGCATCGGGATCGTCTACGATGAGCGCGAACGTTTTCGTCGTGCCTGGGGCGCCTGACCATTCGAGCGGAGGCGAGACGTCTGCGCCTTCGCAGGTGTATTTCGCTGGTATCGGGCCGTTCGGTGCGAACGCGGGCGATGTGAAAATGAACGCCATGTTACGGGTTCCTATTCCGCTTCCGCCTGCGGCCTGTGCGCGGCCTGGAGCTTTTGCTGGAGCTGTGGCGGCGCCGGCTCGTAGTGGCTGAACTCGAGGTTGTAGGATCCGCGGCCGGCGGTGATCGACTTGAGGCGCATTGGAAACTGCTCGAGCTCGGAGAGTGGCGCCTGCGCGGCGATCTGCACGACGCCGGGGCGCGGCGTTTCGGAGCCTCTGATCTGGCCGCGATGCGCGGAAAGCTCGCCGGTGATGTCGCCCATCTTGTCGTCGGGCGCGACGATGTCGACGTTGACGATCGGCTCGAGTACGATTGCGCGCGCCTTGCCGAGCGCGTCGAGGAACGCCTTGCGTCCGGCCGACATGAACGCGACGTCTTTGGAATCAACCGGATGCGTCTTGCCGTCGTAGACGATGACGCGCACGTCCTGGAGCGGGTACCCGGCGACGAAGCCTGACTCGATGACGTGCCGCACGCCCTTCTCGACTGACGGAATGAAGTGCTTGGGTATCGTCCCGCCCTTCACGGCGTCGACGAACTCGAACCCTTTGCCGCGCGGCAGCGGCTCGATCTTGAGATAGACCTCACCGAACTGCCCGGCGCCGCCCGTCTGCTTCTTGTGGCGGCTGTGACCGTCGGCTTTGGCCACGATGGTCTCGCGGAAGGGGATCGACGGCGGATGAGTGTCCAGCTCGAGCTTGTACTGCGTCGCCATCTTGTCGAGGATCGCCTTCAGGTGCATGTCGCCCAGGCCGCGCATCACGGTCTCATTCGCCTGCGCATTGTGCTCTATCCGCAGGCACGGATCCTCGGCCGCGATCTTGTGCAGGACGTCGGAGACTTTCTGCTCGTCGCCCCGCTTCTTCGACGCAACGGCGAGGCCGAACACGGAGGTCGGCAGCTCGAGGGGGCGCGCGTGGAGGTGCGCGTCCTCGACGGAGTCGTGCAGGATCTGGTCGAACTGGATCTCTTCGACCCTGGCGATGGCGCAGATGTCCCCGGGGAGGGCCTCGCTCACTTCGGTCTGCGTTTTTCCGCGCAGCATGTAGAGGTGCGCGGGCTTGATTGGTTTGCGCCCTTCCCCGATGTAGAGCTGCATGTTCGGCGTGAGGCGGCCCTGGTGGACGCGGAACACCGCGATGCGGCCGATGTAGGGATCAGTCTCGATCTTGAAGACGTGCGCGAGGGCGTGCTTCGATGGATCGGGAATCGCCGTCAGCTCCTCGATGTCGCCGTCGGTCCCCATCGGCGTGCTCACGTAGGCCGGCGGATTTGC
>Ga0190265_10003652_pt1 | contig 10529 bp, 9 predicted proteins | sample Popmic124T_FD_133135 | JGI IMG/M metagenome (GOLD analysis project Ga0190265, IMG submission 133135) | Populus adjacent soil microbial communities from riparian zone of Indian Creek, Utah, USA - 124 T | ecosystem: Environmental > Terrestrial > Soil > Riparian zone | place: USA: Utah | collected...
CCCTCGCCGAGTTCTGGGACAACCCGGACAACTTCCCCGACGGGGGCTTCGCGGTGGTTCAGGAGCTGTTCGAGGAGCTGCGGCGACGCCGGATGGCTGGGGCGGTGCGACCGGAGCCGGAAGAGCCCCTCACCCCCTGACCCTTCCGCGAGACGCGGAAGACTCTCCGTGAGACGCGGAAGCCTGCTGTATGTAGGGAGGGTCCTAGTTGTCCAGCCGGATGCCCCGCTTCCCCATCAGCCGCCTGAGCTTGTCGTAGAGGTTCTGGCCGAGCAGCGACTGCGCGGTCTGGGAGAGGTCGCGCAGGACGACTCGGAGGTCCTCCGGGCCGCTCCAGTGACGGCGGGCGTAGGGCTCCAGATCGCCTCCGAAGGCTTGGGAGAGGACCGCGGTGGCCAGGATCAAGTCGTCCAGGAAGCCGGCTCCGCCCAGGATCATCTCGGGCAGCAGGTCGGCCGGCAGGACGAAATAGGCCAGGGCACCGCCGATCATGGCCCTCGTTGAGCCCGGCACGGTCTTGTCCAACATCAGGCGGACGAGCAGGATGAAGACGTCCGGCACCAGCAGCAGCGCCTTGAGCGCGTTCTCGCTCATCTTGCCGCCGCGCTTCTCCACGGAGTGGAGGATCTTCTCCCGGAGACGGTCGTAGAACGAGAGCAGCTTTTTGCTCGGCAGCGCGTCGTCGCTCTCGAAAGCCCGCTCGGAGTCGCGCTCGGCCTGGACCGCATCGAAACTCTCCAGGTCCTCAGCCACCGCCGCGGAAAGCTCGTCCGCGATCGGGCGGGTCAGGGGTTCGTCATTGTCTACGGTCGTACGCTTGGCCATGGGGTTCCTCCTCTCCTCTCCCTTACAAAATATACGCCAACGCGAAGCCGACCTGAGCGGCCATCATGATCAGGTACATGTGCTTCCAGGAGGGATGGTTCTCCGTTTCCGTCAGCGACTTGGGGTCGCGCAGGAGCAGGTAGACCGTGTAGCAGCCCCAGAGCGTGAAGAGGACGCCCAGGGCGGTGAGGAACCAGGGATTGCCCGTCAGGATCGGATGGCTGGGGTTCTGCGGGTCTGCCAGAAAGGCACCCAGGGGCATGAGCAGCCAGGGGAAGATGAAGAACGGCGCGATGATCCAGGCCGCCTTCTCCACGCCATAAAGGATCGGCAGCGTCTTGCACCCGCCCGCTCGGTCCCCATCCATGTCGGCGAAATCCTTGGTCGTTGCGGCGCCCAGCAGGTAGAGGCCGAAGATCGAGCCGATGAACCAGGGCTCGGCATGCCAGACGCGCGCGACCATCGCCCAGCCCGCCACCTTGAGCAGGATGCCGCGCGGGATCGCGATCGTGAAGTTCGCCAGCATCCCGCGGGTCTTCGTCCGACCCAGCTCCGGCGCCGAGTAGATGAAGGTCGCGATCAGCCCGATCAGGTAGATGAAGAAGCAGGCGTGCTCGGCGAGCGGCGCCGTCAGCTTCTGCTGAAACGTATTGTACGGGTGCGGCACCACCAGCCAGGTCGGGATCAGGGCCAGGGCATAGAAGAGCCAGGTGAAGCCCCAGGCCTCCCGCACGGATAGCTCGCCCGTGACGAGCGGCCGGCCCGGCTTGTTCACCCGATCGATCTCCAGGTCGTAGATCTGGTTGATCGCGTTCGACGCCGCGTTCATGAAGCTCGCGCAAAGCGAGCCCAGCACGATCGTCAGGATCACCGACACGGTGATCTGCCGCGACGGGTCCGGGTTGTGGACCGAGCCGTACGCGCAGATCGCGCCTGAAATGATCCCCAGCAGCGGGGGCAGCAGCGTGAACGGCCGCGCGAGCTGCGTGTAGAGGCTGAGCTTGCTCCGGGTCATGCGACGATTCCGATGAAGGCCGCCGCGACCAGCGCGCCGACCAGGGTGTTGAGGAAGTTCAGCGCCTCGTTGTCGAGGAGCTGCCGTTTTTCCAGGGCCGCGCCCACCAGGCTCTCGAACGTGGTGCCGACGAACGCGGCCAGCACGATCGGCAGCACACCGATCCAGGGATAGAGGCCGACCGCCGCGCCGAGCGCCGCGATCACCAGCGATGCGATCACGCCCGCCAGGGTGCCTTCGAGCGACACCGCCCCCTCCGTTCCCCTCGGGACCGGACGGAAGGTGGTGAGCAGGAAGGTCCGGCGGCCGATCACCTGGCCGATCTCGCTCGACGCGGTGTCGGCCGCGGCCGTGGCGAACGCGCCGGCAAAGGCGAGCCCGAAGAGGATGGGATGATCGGTCACGGCAGCGAACAGCGCGCAGGCCGTGGCCACTCCGGCATTGGCCAGCGCGTGGCGGGCACCGCGCCGGCCGCCCCCCTCCTGCGCGATCTTGTGCGCGGCCTTGGTCTTGTAGCCGAACTTGGTACACCCGCTGCCGATCACGAAAAAGGCCAGGAGCAGCATGTAGCCCTCCCAGTCCAGAAAGAAATAGATCAGGAATCCCACCAGGAAGCCCGCGGCCACGCCCGAGGGATTGACCGTCTTCGCCGCGTAGGCCGCTCCGGCCAGAGCGGCGTTGACCAGGACCGCCATACCGAGCCGGAACAGGAGACCGTCCTGCGCGAGAAAACCTTCCCAATGCCCCTGGGTCAGCACCAGGCCGAGCAGGAAGAGCCCGGAGACCAGCGGCACGCCGATGTTGTCGTCGAGCCCCTGGGGCAGCGATTCCAGCAGGGCGGCGATGATGGCGGCGACGGCGCAGACCGCGAAAGCGAACGGCCAGCCGTACTCACCGGGAGCCGTCCAGATCAGGAGAGTGGCGGCGGCCATCGTGCCGAAGAAAGCGTAGGCGATCGTTCCGGCCCAGCTCTTCCGAGGGTTCCACGGCAGCTTGGTGTGGCCGAGGGTCATGCCGGCGACCGAGGCCATGCCGTCGCCGAACGCCAGGATGCCCCAGGTGGCGGCGGCGACCTCCAGCTTCTTCCAGAAGACCAGGATCAGGATCAGCACGGCCAGGGGATAGAGGACGATGCCGAGCGAAGATCCCGCGGCGTGCTCGTGCTCCCGGTAGAGCTTGCGTCCTCCGATGCGGGGGAACAGGAACAGGTTGAAGACCAGGGCCGTGAGCGCCAGCAGCGCGGACCAGAGCGGACCGAGCCAGCCCACCGCGAAGGCGAACAGGCCCATGCTCATGTGGGTGACCTTGCGCAGCAGCTCGCTCCGGCTCAGCGCCATTGGCCGCTCTCCTTGAGCCAGGCGAGCGTCTGGCCGAGCCCCTGCTCCAGAGTCCGCCAGGTGTAACCCAGCTCGCGCTCGGCGCGGTCCGAACGGTAGGACCAGTCGTGCCGGTAGATCTCCACCAGGTCCGGCGTGAGCTGGGGAGTGCCGCCGGTCAGACTCGCGAATCCCTTCTGGAGCGCGCCTGCCGCCTTGGCCAGCCCGTCGGGCATCCGCCGCTTGGGCACGGGCACGCCGGTCAGGCGTTCGACCAGGCCGTAGAAATGGCCGAGCGTCACGTTCTCCCCGCCAAGGACGTACCTTCCGCCGGGTCCGCCCTTTTCCAGGACGAGTCCCACACCGCGGGCCACGTCGTCCACGAACACGTAGTTCCAGCGCCGGTCGGGCGAGCCGATCAGCGCCGGCAGCTTGCGCCGGATCAGGTCGAGCACGTGACGGACCACGATGTTGCCCTCGGTCATCTCGCCCGGACCGTAGATCACGCCGGGGTAGACGACGTTCAGGGGAGCGCCCTCCGCGATGGCCCGCCGGGCGCGGCGGTCGGCCAGCGCCTTGGTGCGCTCGTAGTCGTTGATCCACTCGCGGTCCTGGATCTCGGCGGACTCGTCGAGCGTCCTTTCCGGCCCGTTCTCGGTGGGACCCAGGGCGATGAAGCTCGACACGTAGACGATCTTCCTCACCGTTGGGCCCACCATGCCGGCCTCCTCGGCCGCGCGCAGGACGTTCTCGAGGCCGCCGAGGTTGATGCGGTCGAACTCGCTCGGCGGAGCCAGGATCTTGACCAGGGCCGCGGCATGGATCACTGCGTCGCATCCGGCCATGGCTTTGTCCAGGCTGGCCCGGTCGGTGACATCTCCCGGAGCGAACTCCACCCCGGCCGGGAAGCGCTCCCGCGATGCCTTGGGGCGGACGAGGAGGCGCAGCTCGTGTCTCGGCGCCAGCTCGGAGACGATGCGCCGGCCCAGGAAACCGGTTCCACCGGTAACGAGGATCTTCATCGCTGGCAGCTCGAGATATCTGCCCACAGGTCCGAGAGGGCCTGATCGAGGGTCCGGCGCGGCTCCCAGCCGAGCTTGCGCAGCCGGCCGTTGTCCCCGAGCAGGAGGGGGAGGTCCACCGGCCGCATCCGCTCCGGGTCCTGCTCCACCCGGGGCTGCACCCCGGAGACGGCGCACAGCCGTTCGAGGGCCTCGGCGATCGAGACGGCCTGCTCGCTGGCGATGTTGTAGATGCGGCCCGGATGGCCGCTTTCGATCAGGACGCGGAAGGCGTCGGCCCCGTCGTCGACATGGACGAAGTCGCGCCGCGCCGAGAGGTTGCCCACCTTCAGCACCGGCTCCGCCTCGCCGCGGGTGCCCCGTGAAATATCGGAGAGCTGGCCGGCGAAGGAGGGCAGGGCGAAGCCGGGCGCCTGCCCCGGACCGACCAGGTTGAACGCCCGCGCCACCACCGCGCCGTGCGCCATGGCGAGCCGCTCGGCCGCGGCCTTGGTGAGGGCGTACGGGCTGCGCGGATCGGGCAGGCGCTCCTCGTGGATCGGCTGCTGCTCGACCGGCACCGGACCGTAGACCTCGGCGCTGGAGGCGAACACCACCGTCCGGTCGCCGGCAAAGTCGAGCAGGTTCTCGGTCCCCAGCACGTTGATCCGGAAGTACTCCCCGGGCCGCTTCCAGGACTCGCCCACGTGGGAGAGCCCGGCGAGGTGGACGACGGCATCGGGCTTCGCGGCCTCGAACACCCGGTCCAGGGAATTCCGGTCCATGAGGTCGGCGTGGTGGAGGTCGACGCCTTCCAGTATCCCGTTCGGAGCGGGAAGCGGCGTGTTCTCCAGCCAGGTGCCGCTGACCCGATGCCCGTGCTCGAGCAGATTGCGGGCGAGCCGCGGGCCGATGAAGCCGCCGATCCCGGTGATGAGGACGTGCATTCGCTCAGGCTGCGTGGCGGCGGCGCAGGGTATGACGCCAGTAGTCGAGCAGGTCGCGCAGCGTCTGGTCGAACGGGATGCGCGGCTCCCAGCCGGTGTCGGCCTTGAACTTGGAGGCGTCGCCGATCAGGACCTCGACGTCCGACGGGCGGAGCCGCTCGGGATCGACCTCGATCTTCACTTCGACGCTGGCGAGCGCGATCAGCCGCTCGAGCATCTCGCGGATGACAATGCCGTTGCCCGTGGCGATGTTGTAGACCTCGCCCGGCTTGGCCTTGGTCACCGCCAGCCAGTAGGCGCGCACCATGTCGCGCACGTCGGTGAAGTCGCGGATCGCGTCGATGTTGCCCACCCGGATGACCGGCTCCTGCAGGCCCATCTCGATCGCGGCCACCTGGCTGCAGAAGTTCGAGGTCACGAACACGTGCCCGCGCCGCGGACCCGTATGGTTGAAGCCGCGGGTGCGCACGACCTTGAGGCCGTAGCTCTGGAAGTATTGATAGCCGAGGTAATCCTGCGCGACCTTGGAAACGGCGTAGGGAGAGAGGGGCCGCAGCGGGTTCGTCTCCTTGATCGGCGTCTCGCCCGGCAGCACCAGTCCATACTGCTCGCTGGAGCAGGCGATCTGGATCACGGGATCGAGGCGCAGGGCGCGCACCGCTTCGAACAGGTTCGTCTGGCCCGAAACGTTCGTGGTGAGCGTGTCGTTGGGCGCGGTCCAGCTCGACGGCACGAAGCTCTGCGCCGCCAGGTGAAAGATGACGTCCGGCCGCGAACGCTCCAGTGCCGCGTGCATCGAGGTGTAGTCGCGGAGGTCGGCCTCCAGGAGCTTCACCTTGGAGCGCAGGTGCTCCACGTTTTCCATCCGGCTGCGCCAGCGGTGGGTGCCGTAGACCTCCACGCCGGGGTGCTCGGCCAGAAGGTACTCGGCCAGGTGCGACCCGGCGAAGCCTGTCATTCCTGTGATCAAAGCCCTCATCTGACTTCCTTTCTATCCCTGCGCAGGGCTGTCAGGTACTCGGCCAGCCCCCAGCCCCACGGCTCCACGCGGCGGCCGGTGATCTCTTCGAAACGTGATACGTCCAGGACCGAATATGCCGGGCGCGGGGCCGGGCGGGGAAATTCCGTCGTCATGATCGGCACCACTTCGGGAACCCGGTGGGTGCCGGACCACAGACCTGCGATCTCGGACGCGAAAGCGTACCAGGAGACGGGCTCCCGGTTGCGGTAGTGCACGACGCCCTTCGCCTGGAGCAGCGCGAGGTCGAGGATCGCCCTGGCCAGGAACAGCGTGTAGGTGGGAGCCCCCTCCTGGTCGCGCACGACCCGGAGGTGCTTCCCCTCTTCGATCAAGCGGACGATGGTGGCCACGAAGTTGGGACCGCCGGGACCGAAAAGCCAGCTCGTCCGCACCACGGTCGAGCGGTCATGAGCCAATACCCGGCGCTCGCCGTCCAGCTTGGTCTGACCGTAGACGGAGAGCGGCCCGACCGGCGCATCCTCGGGGTAGGGCTCCGAGCCCTTGCCATCGAAGACGTAGTCGGTGGAGACGTGGACGAGCCAGGCGTTGACCTCGCGGGCCGCGGCCGTCACATTGTCCATGGCTTCGGCGTTGATCTCGAACGCGTCGACCCGTCCTTCCCCCTCGCAGGCGTCCACTTTTGTGTAGGCCGCGCAGTTGACGATCAGCTCGGGGCGGAAGGCGTCCACCCAATAAAGCAGGCGTTCCCGGTCGCGGATGTCCGCCTGCTCGCTGGACAATCCGAGCACGGGCAGAGAGCGGGAGCGCGCCTCGGCCACCACGGCCCGGCCCAGCATGCCCGTCCCGCCGAGAACCAGAGTCCTCATGTGATCCCCACCTCGGAGTTGTCGCCAAGCATGAAGCGGTAGGCTTTCGGCTTGAAGTCGGTCTTGGTGATCTTTACGTTGCGGCCGATCAGCGAGCCGTCGATGCGCAGCGGCGTGTCGCGGATCTCCGAGTCCGACAGGATGATCGAGTTCTCGATCTCGCAGCGCACCAGGGTGCAGCGGTTGCCGATCGAAGTGTACGGGCCGACGAACGCGTGCTCCAGCCGGGTGCCGTCGCCTATCACCGCGGGTCCGCGCACCAGCGAGTCCACGAGCACGACCCCTTCGCCGAGCTCGACCCTGCCCTCGATCCGGCTGTTGTCGCCGCCCCCGCCGATACTTCCGAGCATCGCTCCCCGCTTGGCGTCCAGGTTTTCCAGCACGATGCGGTTCGCCTCCAGCATGTCCTCCAGCTTGCCGGTGTCCTTCCACCATCCACGGACGATGTGGGGGTGGACGTCCAGCCCGCGGTCGATCAGGTCCTGGATCGCGTCGGTAATCTCCAGCTCGCCGCGGCCGGACGGTTTGATGCGGTGCACCGATTCGAAAATCGTCGGATCGAACATGTAGACGCCCACGAGCGCCAGGTTGCTCTTCGGCTCCTTCGGCTTCTCGACCAGCCGGTGTACCTTGCCCTCGGCGGTGAGCTCGGCCACGCCGAACTGCTCCGGATGGGGCACCTCGGCGAGCAGGATCTCGGAGCTGCAGCCCTGGGTCTGAAGCTGGCGGAACTCCTCCACGAGACCGGTAATACCGCCGGCGATCAGGTTGTCCCCGAGGTACATGACGAACGGCGAGTCGCCGAGGAACTTCTCGGAAATCAGCACCGCGTGGGCGAGGCCCCGGGGCGCGTCCTGCTCGATGTAGGTGATCTGGGCGCCGAAGCGGGAGCCGTCGCCGGCGGCGGACCGGATCTCCTCGCGGGTGTCGCCCACGACGATGCCGATCTCGGTGATGCCGGCCTCCACGATCGATTCGATCGCGTAGAACAGGACCGGCTTGTTCGCCACCGGAACGAGCTGCTTGGCCGAGGTGTAGGTCAGCGGGCGGAGGCGCGTGCCCTTGCCGCCCGAAAGGATCAAACCCTTCATCTACCCTCCATGCGTGGTCTCCATGCGGAATGGTCTACGGCTCGGCCGCGGAGCTCCGGCTCGTCAGGTCCAGGAACGTGCCGACGTTCTTCAGCGACAGCGAGAAGCGGAAATCCTTGTCACGGGTCCGCGGCCCGACGCCGGCGCGGAAGTCCCGCATCTCCAGCCGCAAGCCGTAGCACTGCTGGGTGAAGTTGACGATCCAGCGCTGCTGCTGCAGGAGCTGTTGCTCGAAATCATAGTTGACCTGACTCTCGACCCGGATGTTCTTGAACAGCCCGATCGAGCCGCCGACGCGGAGCTGGTTGCTCTGCGTCGTGTTGGTCTCGGGCTGATAGCGGGTGAACCAGGTCACGCCGATCGAGTTGCCGGTTCCACCCAGGCCGAGCTCGCCGGACAGCTCGGTCGACGCCAGGCCGCTGAACAGCGTGCTGTAATTCGCCTCGAACTTGACGCTGGTGCGCTCGGTCGGGTTGACGCGCACCAGCGCCTCGAGCGGACCGTCGGTGGACTGCACCAGGCCGTTGCTCGACTGCTGGAGCGGCTGCGTGTCGTCGAAGCTGACGCGCCGGGCGAGCTCGAACAGGAACACCTCGCGGGCGCTCCCCTCCCCCTCGGGCTTGGCCAGCACGCGGTTGACCAGCGCGAGCCGTCCCTGGTTCGTGGACCTCAGGTCGTCGACCTCGTCGAACAGCGGCACCTCGCTGCGATCGTCGATCTCGCCCAGATAGGTATAGGTCCAGCGCGGCTCGACCACGTGCTTGAGCTTGTCGAAGCCGAAGCCGCCGTCGAAGATCCGTGAGAACGACGGCCCCACGATCTCCGAGCTGCCAAACGGGATCAACCGGGTCAGGGCCTCGCCGTCGAAGCTCGTGCCCGTGCCGTCGAGGCTGTCGCCGTACCAGGTGATCCGCTCGCCGGCGGTCAGCGACAGGTTGAGCCAGGGCACCGACCGGATCGGCAGCGTGAGCTGGGGGAAGGCGTCGACGCGGCCGTACTGCCCCGCGTAGGAGTTGGGCCGGACGAGATCCAGATAGGACACCGAGCCCTGGAACTGCGCGTAGAGCGGGACCTTGCCGAGCCGGGTCGAGCGCAGCCGGTACTCCACCTCGGGGAGCTTGCGCTGCTCCACCCGGACGTCGTCCAAGCCGGCGCCGACGAAGGTCTCCCGGCTGTTGACCAGGATGTTGAGCAGGTGCGAGCCCCAGTTGCCGGTCGCAAAGGCGCGACTGTCGATGAACCGCAGCGTGTTGCGGTCGAAGTCGCGCTCGAAGTCGCGGAAGAAGTTGAAATCCGAGAAGTCCAGGAAGTTGACCACGCCGCGCATTCCGGCCGGCAGGTCGGTGGTCTCGTGGTTCCACTCCGTCTTCCAGCGCCACTCCTCGTCCACCAGGTCCTCGGGATCGCGCACCGCGAAGGCGATCAGCTCGCCCTTGGTGCCCTCGGTCGGCCGGTAGCGGAAGTCGTTGCCGATGCCGATGTAACTCTGGGTGTAGAGGTCCAGGTGGAGCGTCGTGTCGTAGCTGCGGCCGAGCGTCTGGAAGTAGGCCAGGCCGACCGAGGCGCCGCGGCGGTCCGAGTAGCCGATGTTCGGGATCAGGAGGCCCGAGGTGCGGTCGCTCTTGACCGGCCAGAGGATGTACGGCGTGTAGAAGATCGGCAGCTTCTTGGCCCGCATCGAGGCATTGTGTACGCGGGCATAGCCGTCGACCTCCACCACCGCGTCTTTCAGCCGGAAGCTCCAGTCCGGCGTCTCCTGGCTGCAGGAGGTGAACATGCCGTCCTTGACCGTGTACTCGGTCTCCGAGATCTTCGCCAGCTCCGTGCCGCTGAAGAAATAGTCCTGGGCCACATGGGCGGTGGCGTTGGTCAGGGTGCCGGTCTTGGTGTCGAGGTCGTACTCCAGGGTCTCGCCGGCCATGCGCCGCGGTCCCTGGTCCACGACCACGTTGCCCTTGGCCGTGACGATCTTGGTCAGGAGGTCGATCTCGGCGCGGTCCGCCTGGACGTCCACGTCCTGGTATTTGATCTTCACACTGCCGATGAGCACGGCGTAGTTGTCCCGCACGTACTCCAGGTCCCCGGCACTGCCGGAGGCGCTGCCGCCGCCCTCGTCCTCGGGGAACTTCAGGTTGAACTCGATCTGGTCCGGAGCGGGAGCCGGAGTCGGGACCGGAGGAGGAACCAGGGGCTCCCCGGTGGTCGTGGCCGGCCGGTCCGGCGTGGCCGGCGGCAGATCCTGGGGCTCCGGGATGGCGGGGCTCTCCCCCTCCGCCGCCGGTGGAGCCGGGGCTGGTTCCTGGGCGGCCGGCTCCTGGGCCGGCGCTGGTACCGGATACGGGAAGGCCAGACAGATGGCTAGCAGCGAGTGGATCAGGATTCGTGCGCGCATGAGATGGGCGTTAGTCTATGCGCTCCACCACCATCGCGGTAGCCTCTCCGCCGCCGATGCAGATCGCGGCGCAACCCAGGCGGGCGTTCCGCTC
>Ga0190265_10003653_pt1 | contig 10525 bp, 7 predicted proteins | sample Popmic124T_FD_133135 | JGI IMG/M metagenome (GOLD analysis project Ga0190265, IMG submission 133135) | Populus adjacent soil microbial communities from riparian zone of Indian Creek, Utah, USA - 124 T | ecosystem: Environmental > Terrestrial > Soil > Riparian zone | place: USA: Utah | collected...
CGACGGGCTCACCGATCGCGGCGTGGACCAGAACGGCGACGGCGACTTCATCGACGCGGGCGAGTCGGGCCCCGAGCCCGGCTGCTTCGCCGGCAGCTGCAACGACCTCGACGACAACGACGGCGACTCGAAGACCGACGTCGAGGACCCGCAGTGCGCCAGCACCGAGATCCAGGACTGGAGCGACCTGTACTTCAACGCCGACATCCCGCCCGGCACCAGCATCAGCTTCGACGTGTGCACGGGAGACACCGAGGACGAGGTGGCGAACTGCCCCCTGATGTCGTTCTCCCGCGTCGCGACCGTGACCTCGGCCGCGGTGCCGTGTGCCAGCGACTCGGACTGCATCAACGTCACCGTCGGCAGCGTGATGCGCGACGGGTTCTGCGGCGCGGGCGGCCAGTGTCAGTTCATCACGCCGCAGAAGAAGACGGAGATGGGCTCGTGCAACACGACCGCGCAGTGCGCCGCCCACAACGGCTTCTACAACGGCGAGGAGCTCCACTCGTACTGCGACGCAGCGCGCCGCTGCGTGTACACCACGCCGCCCGCCGACATCGGCAACAACCTGCGCGCGGGCGAGAACGGCAAGCCGTTCGTGAAGCTCAAGATCAACCTGCAGAGCGACACGGCCAACAACGCCACCCCAACCCTCTACGACTGGTACATGACCTACTACTGCCGCGCGAGTAATTAGCGGGGGCAAAGCCCGGGCAGCGGCACGCTGCTTGCGTTGGTCGCTGATCGACCTGCCCAAACAGGTCCGCGCTGTGCCGGTGTGTGCCAGCGCGGGGCGGGATCTGACTTCTTTGCGCAGCCAGGAGAACGGCGATGATCAAGACCCTCGACTCGAGCACGCGCGCGTGTCTCGCGCTGTGTGCGATCGCAACTGCGGCGGTTGGCTCTTCTCCCACCCCGGCGCACGCGTGCGGCGGCTTCTTCTGCTCGCTGGCCACTCCGGTCGACCAGACCTCCGAGGAGATCATCTTCTCGCACAACGGCGATGGCACGGTCACGGCCGTGATCAGCATCCGCTACCAGGGTCCGTCCGAGAAGTTCGCCTGGGTGCTGCCGGTGGCCGGCTCGCCCGAAGTCTCGGTCTCGTCCGACACGGTGTTCGAGCGGCTGCGCTCGTTCTCGAATCCGAGCTACACGATCAACACCACGGTCGAAGGTGAGTGCAAAGCGGATCCGATCTCGCCGTCCGGTCCGGGTGGGTTCGCGGGTGGATTGGCGTCGGGGGGGCAGGACGCCGGCGCGCCCGTCGACGACGGCATCGGCTTGGTCGCGCGCGGCGAGGTCGGGCCCTACGAGTACGAGGTGATCTCGGTCGACCCCACGCTCGACGATCCCGCGCAGAGCGCAGTCGATTGGCTCGAGACGAACGGCTACGACGTGAGCGGCCTCGGGCCCGACGTGCTGCGCCCGTATCTCGCCGCCGAGCTGAACCTGATCGCCTTCAAGCTGCTCAAGGGTCCCAACGTCACCACCGGCTCGATCCGACCGGTCGTGATCACTTATCAGGGCGACACCTCCTCGATCCCGATCCGGCCCACGGCAGTCGCCGCGCAAGACGACATGGGCGTGCGCGTGTGGGTCCTGGGCAGCAGCCAGGCCGTGCCGATCAACTACAAGTCGCTCGTGCTCAACGAGGCGCTGATCGACTGGTTCTCGCGCGGTAGCAACTACCAAGAGGTCGTCACCGAGGCGGCCAACCAGGCGGGTGGCCAGGGCTTCGTCACGGAGATGGCGGCGCCGAGCGCGCAGCTCGGCCAGGTCGTGTTCCCGGACAACGAAGAGCAACAGTGGCTCGAGTACTCGCGCAGCTCGTTCAGCGATGGCTTCGACATGATCTTGACCGCCCCCTTCCAGTACCGCGGCTGGAACGGCTGGCGCGAAGCGGTGTGCGGCGCCCTGACCTTGCCCAACGGCGTGACCTGCGACGAGGTCAACGGCAACCTGGAAGGCTTTCGCCAGTCCGTGCAGGTCGACCGCATCAAGTTCATGCGCGGCCTCTATGAAGGCGTGGTGAGGCCCGTGATGCGCGGCCAAGACCTGCTGAGCGCGCAGCCCTACTTCACGCGCTTGTTCAGCACGATGAGCGCCGCGGAGATGACCCTCGATCCCGCCTTCGATCTCAACTCCGAGCTCGCCGACGTCAGCAACCTCCACGTCGCGCAGATGTTCGTGCAGTGCAGCAAGGCCGTCACCCTCAGCGCCGCGCCCTGGCGGCTCGAGCTCCCCCAAGGCGGCGTGCTGCGCGGCAAGGGCGCCAACAACCTCGGCACCTGGCCCTTCGGGCTCGACGGCGATCTACCCGCCAACTTCCTGATCGTGCAGCTTGGAACCAGCGGCTCCGGCGAGGTCGTCGAAAACAACGGCACGATGATCCTCACCGCGATCGAACAGCAAGCCGACGCCGGCATGCCGACCGGCACCACCCCGCCAGTCCGCCCGCCCGGCATGGTGATCGGCGGCAGCGCCAACCCCGCCGCCAACCCCCCCACTCCCCGCACCGACGCCGGAACGGCCGACGCCGGCGCCCCCGACGCCGGCAGCGACGACGCGCGCACCACCGACTCCGACAGCTGCAACGTCACCGCCCCCGGCGCCGCGCGCCGCAACGGCTTGCTCGTGCTGCTGGTGACCTTCGCGCTCGCCACCGCGCTGCGCCGCCGCTCGTCGTAAACGGCGCCGGCTCGGACGGCGGCGAATCGAGGATCGCGTCTGGCGAAGGTTCTTCTGTAACCTCGCCGCCCTCGTCGCCGTACTACGGCTAGCAGAGGAGCACCGAACATGCGGAATGTGCTTGGCATCGTCCTGGCTTCGCTGGTCAGCGTGATGGGAGGCTGCGTCGCGCCGGTTGGCTCCGACGATGTCGAGTCGGCATCGCTCGGGCTCGTCGGTCTCGATCCTCCACTCGAGCTGCGCATCGATGAGGGCCGCGAGGACCGCGGAGTCGCGGTGACCACGGATGGTGCGGGCAACGCCTATGTGGGGGGACGCATCGACAACCCCAGCACTTGCGGATTCGGCGTGGCCAAATACGACAGCCGAGGCTCCCGTGTATGGACCGCCTTTCACGGCGGCTCACTGGGAAACGCGTGGGGTGAAGCGCAAGCGGTTGCCCTCGACCGGAGCGGCAACCTGTTCGCGGCCGGGATCGTCCGCACCATCACCTCCACGCAGTTCTCGATCAGAGGGATCTTGGTGAAGTTCAGCCCGACCGGGGTCGAACTGTGGGCGAGGGCGCTCGACGCCCCCGTGTCCCCCATCGCCCTGGCAGTCGACAGCGCCGGGAACGTCGTGACCGGCGGGACCACCGGCTTCGCGGGCGACATCGTGACTCAGAAGTACTCGTCGAGCGGAGCGCCGATCTGGTCGCGCACCTTCAACGGGACTCGCAGCATGTCGTCGGACCTGTTGAGCGGCTTGGCCCTGGACCGCGCCGACAACGTGATCATCACGGGCTCCACGCAAAGCACTGGCTCCGTCAACGAAGCCTTCGATGTGGTCACCGTCAAATACGATCCGGCAGGCAATGTGCTGTGGACGCGAGTCTTTGGCCGCGCTCCGGAGACCGAGGAGAAGGCTCGGGATATCGCGATCGACGAGAATGGCGGGGTATACATCGTGGCTGCGACCTGGCCCGATACGATGATCGAGAGCGGTGAGCTGGCGACCCCTGCGCTGATCAAGTACGACGCCAATGGCAACCGGCAATTCGCGCAGATCGGCGCTGGCTTCGGCGGTCGCGCCGTCGTGGCCGACGGGCGCGGCCGTGTATACGCGCTGGGGGAGACCCCAGCTCACGTCAGCGCTCTCGATCTGAACGGCACCCGCCTTTGGACCACAGCGCTCGAGGCCGCGAACGAGCTCGCCGTGACGCCGGCCGGGGACGTCGTCGTGGGTGGTGGGGTCAGCACGCAGCTCGACAGGAACGGCGCGATTCTCGGCGCGTACACGTTGAGCGCATTCTCCGCGGCCGACGTCGAGGTCGACGCGTTCGGGAGCGCGTATGTCACGGGACACCAGTTCGTGGGCGCGGCTGGCTCGCTTGCCCTGATCGACATCGTCACGCTCAAGTTCGCGATCGGCGGAGCGACCAATCCGCCGCCTCCACCCCCGCCTCCGCCTCCTCCTCCGCCGGTGGCACCTGCGGCCCCGACTTCGCTGACGGCAACGGCGACCTCGCGCTCGTCCGTGAGCTTGCGGTGGCGCGACAACGCAAACAACGAACAGAACGTTCGCATCGAGCGCTGCACCGGAAGCGGGTGCACGAGCTTCGCCCGAATCGCCGACACCTCCGCAGACGCCGTCTCGTTCGCGGATACGACGCTTCGCTCGAGCACGACCTATCGCTATCGAGTCCGCGCCTTCAACAGCGCCGGCAACTCGACGTTTTCGAACATCGTCAGCGTCCGTACGCCGTTCCGCTGAGAGACGCATGCGGTAGTCGCCAACATGCACTTGCGACTGCTACTCGGTCTGGTGTTTGCGATAGCTTGCCTTGCAAGAGCGCAAGCGCGTTCTGGAGCGGTCAGTCCGTGAAGAGGAAGCTGTGCTCGGTCGCGTGGAGCATGCCGGGACCGGGCTCCCGGTAGATTTGGCCGGTGCCCATGGGCGTCCGCACGTGGGTGAACGAGCCGAAGCCGGCACCGTAGTCGAGCATGTTGCCGGTCGTGGTCGACGACGTCGCGTTGACGGTGCTGTTGTTCCAGCCCACGAAGCCGAACACCTCGTGGTCCGTGGCTGTCGCCATGTCGGCGGAGATCACGCTGTGATCGTTGGCGTTGAAGCCGTGCGTGCTGTTCGTGGCGACGGCCCCGGGCCCGGCCGAGATCACCGAGCCGATGTTGGCCTCGAAGCCGTACAGCCCGTTGTCGGCGGCGATCGCGCCGTCCGCCAGGATCACGGCGCCCGTCACGGCTTGAAAGCCATACGCGGCGTTGCTGCCCGCGCGCGCGTCGACGGCGTTGATCCCGCCGCCGACGGTCGCCTGGAACCCGGCGTTGAGGTTGTCGTCGCAGGTGACGCCCGCGGCGTCGACGAAGCCGCCGAACGTACGCACGCCGTCGACGAACTCGCGCAGCACGAGATCTTGGCCGAGCATCGCGTAGGCCATCGGGCCGACGCTCACGCCATGGCCGCGCAGCGCGCCACCGGTCGCGCTGAGCTTGTCGATCAGGCCGACTTGCCGGCCGGGCGGTACCGCGAAGCCATCGACGCTGTGAAACGCGAGCGTGGTGCGGCCGCTGCCTTGACCGACGATGTGGATGTGCCGGCCGTCGCGGTGATCGATCACGATCGTGCCGCCGCAGCTGAACGCACCCTCCGGAAGCTGCAGCGTGACCGTCGCATTCGCCGCGATCAACTTGAGGTCGAGCCCGGCGAGCTTGGAACGCAAGTCGTCGCAGTCATCGACCGCGATCGTGAGGTCGTTGCGGATCTCGCGCGAGTTGAGCTCGTCGTACAGCACGTCGAAGCTGTCGTTGATCTCGGCGGCGCTGATGCGCTGGCCGGCTTCGAATGCATGCGGTCGAGCCACCGGATCGGCGAGCACCGCGGTCGCGCCGAGCGTGCCCAGCATCGCGAGCAAGCCGAGACGCCGCGGCGAAAAGCTGCGCTTGAGCCCGCGCGCGATCGCAACCATGCGGTCGTCGACCGTGAGCTTGATGTGAATCTCCATGAACGGCTCTCCCGATGTGACCGTGTGACAATCAATGGCGTGCGACAAAAGACGAGCTGAGCATCCGCTCGGGCCACGACGAAGTCACGAGCGCAGGTCGATGGTAACCCCGTGGGTGTGGCCTGATGATGGAAGGCTTGATAACGTCGCGCTGTGTCGGTCTTTCATATTCCTCTGTTTCGCCTGTTGTGTGCCGTAGTGCTCGTGCTCGTCGCGGGCTGCACCGACCTCAGGCAAGACGAACGGGTACCGGATCGCGATACCGGTGTGCTCGAGGGGGGAGCAGCGGGTGATGCAGGTGATGGGGGCGATGCGGGTCATGCGGGCGATGCTGCGGGGCCCGGGGTCGGCGGTCGAGACGCGGGCATGGACGGCGGTGGATCCTGTCAGCCGGGTGCGTCGTCGCCGCCCGCGTCACCGCCGGCCGGCGAAAGCGCGGACGTCTTCATCGACGGCGTCGACGTCGACAAGACGAAGGTCTGCCGCGGTGCGGAGCTGACCGTCGCGCTGCGCCTGCGCACGGTCCCGGGCGCCGAACCGTATGTGCGCTGCAGAGTCCCCCGCCGGCCGGACCTCGTGGGTTGTTGGTGGGGCTCGGCGCTACTTTCCTCCTCGCCAAGGGCGAGGTCACCGCGCCCGCGCACTGGGCGATGTTCCACAACTGGCTCCAGCCCGCGGTGCAGACGAATTACAACCTGATCGGGGCCGACCAGCATGAGTGCTGGGACGGATTCAACCCGGGCCACTTGCAGGACTCACCCGAACGGAACTTCGACTACCTCGTCGTCAAGGCGCGGTTGGGCAAGTGGAAGAACAGCAGGCTCTACAACGAGTGGATCGGGAACAGGAACTACCGCACGTACAAGAAGGAAGGGTTCGTACGCCTCCCCTCGTTCCTCCCGGGCGTACCGGAGGAGCTTCAAGAGAACATGTGCGTAGCGGGAACCTATCATCACAAGTGCAATCCGGTGTCGGGAGCCTGCACCTCCGAACCAACCTGGTGCACGACAAAGAAGTTTCCAGCGCCGCGGATCACGCTGCGCATCTGCCCCAACGTCTCGGATATGAACTGCGTCAGAGGGCAAGCCAGAGACACGTTCTGGACCGATCCGATCGTGCAGCTCGTCGGTACGAGCATGGACCAGATCATGCGACGCTCGGGGGGCAACGCGAGTGGCAACCCCGACTTCAACGACCTCTTCCTCCTCCACGGGCGCGTGGTCGACCCGCGGGTCAACGAGCCGTCCTGTCCGTCGGGATTCGCGTACCCCCAGCAACCACTCTGAGCGGGGGCGCCTCGCATGCCCCGCACTTCAGGGTGCTTGACGCGGTGCGCAGAGCGCAGGACGGTCGCGCATGCCCAGTGCGTCGTCCATTCCTATCGTGCTGATCCCCGGGCTCGGAGATTCGCCGTCCCTTTACGAGGCTCAGCTGCCGGCGCTCTGGCGCTTCGGACCGGTGATGGTCGCGGACCACACGCGCGACGAGACGATCTCCGGCATCGCGCGGCGCATTCTGTCGCACGCGCCGCCGCGCTTCGCGCTCGCCGGACTGTCGATGGGCGGTTACACGGCGCTGGAGATCATGCGGCAGGCGCCGGAGCGGGTGCTGCAGCTCGCGCTGCTCGATACCTCCGCGCGCCCGGACACCGAAGAGGCGAGCGCAAAGCGCAGGGCGGAGATCGCCGTGGCAGAGCGCGGAAACTACGCTGAGGTCGTCGAACGCGCCTGGCCGGTCGTGCCGCACGAAAAGCACGTCGGCGACCAGGTGCTCAAACGACGCTTCGTCGACATGCACCTCGCCGTGGGCGCCGAAGTCTACGTCCGCCAACAGCACGCGATCATGTCTCGCCCGGACTCGCGCCCCAGCTTGGCAGCGATTCGCTGCCCGACCCTCGTGCTGGTAGGCGACGGCGACCGCGTCACCCCACCGCCGCTCAGCCAAGAGCTCGCCACCGCCATTCCCGGGGCCCGCCTCGCCACGATCCCCAACTGCGGCCACATCTCCAGCCTCGAGCAACCGCAAGCCGTCACGTCCGAGCTCGTCCGCTGGCTGCAGACCACGAGCTAAGCCGGAGTCGTGCCGGGAACTGGTCGTGAGTCGCGCCAACGCCTCGGGCGGATGAAAACGATTGGCATGCCGCTTCAGCGCTTCGTCGTCGGCTGAGCCAGCACGGTGAGCTTTCCCGACAGCAGTCGTTGCGGGAGGGTGAGCGCGACGAACCCGACCAAGTACGTGGCCAACGTATGCGTGACGAACTCGTAGGCGAGGACGTCTGCGTAGAGCGTGTGCGCGCGCAGCGCTCGGCTCCACGCGACGACGACGCCGGCGGTCGGCGCCGCGATCAGCAGTAGGCATGCGAGCACGCGGCGCAGGCGGCCCGCCGGCGCGATGGCCACGGCGTGGTCCGCGGGCTGCCGGCGATACCAGCGCGCGACGATCACGGCGAGCAGCGGCAGCCCGACCACGCTGCTGCCGTACTGCAGCACCTTGGACCCGGGGATCGCGTGCCCCGACAAGGTCAGCCAGGGCAGCGCGAGCTGCGGAATGAGCGCGCTGCCGAAGCGGCCAGCGTGGGTAAAGCCGTCCCAGAAGATGTGCGTCCAGACGCCGAGCGCGATCGAGGCGACGACCGAAGCCCACGCAGCCGCGCTCAACCGCAGGTCCGGCTCGGCGTATTGCGCGAGGGCGCGTCGCACCGGTTCCGGCGCGAGGCCGATCGCAGGCCCGCGGCACAGGCGAAACAGCGCGAACGCGAGCAAGCCGTACGGCAGGCAGCTGAGCGGACCCCAGCCCCATGAGTGCGTGGTCGCATAGTGCGGCGTGGCCGGGAAGAACAACGGAACGTCGGGCACCATGCAGCCGATCGCCAACGCCGACGGAGCGAGCCACCGGATCCTCGCCAGCGGTACCGCCGCGAGCGTGTGCGTGGGCGTGAACGGCACGCCCGCGAGCATAGCGCGACGGGCCTTTGGCCTGAGAATTGGTCGGGTTTGAGCGCGTACCGGTAGATCGGGTCGTGGTCTGAACGCGGCCAGACGAGTGTCAGAGCGCAAGTCGCGCGTCTGTTTCCATACAGCCTTGGCGACCGTCGCCCAGCTCATGGTGGCTGCAGCGACAAGCCCGACGTTGCTGAGGGCATTGCTCATGCCCGATCAGTCCATCGTGCTTGGCTACGCGCTGCCGATGCGCTGCGGTCATGGTGTGAACACACCGATTGACGAATGTACGCACGAGCATGGCCTCTGTAGACGTGATCGCTGCGCGGCTCTGGCGCTCGCATATACATCGTGAGCAACGCCGCCCTATAGTCGTCCACCCAACGCGTCGATCAGTCAGGAAGACTCTCAACATGTGGCGTCCAATATCTCACTTGACTGATCTGCGACTTGCGGTGATTGCCACACTGTTGCTCGCCGCGCCGATCGGCTGCGGAGACGACGACGACGACTTCACGTCCTTCGAGGATGGTGGCGGCACCTCGAATGCAGTGCCATCCCTGGCGAGACACGGATCGCGGTCCTGCTCGCCGAAGACACGATCGCGAGCATCGATCCCCATGTCACCGACGCGGACGACGACCCGCTCAGCTATGAGATGACCGCCCCGAAGCACAGGACGCTGACGAGAACGAAACCACCCTTCGTCTATGCACCATAGGCGCACTACACGGGTAGCGATTCGTTCGACATCACCGTCTCGGACGGAACCACCACGGTCACGATCACGGTCGAGCTGACGATCACGCCGGTGAACGATGCTCCGGTCGCGACCGACTCCATCGTGTCGCTGGAGCAAGGCACGCCCACGATGTTCAGGCTCGCGGCCACGGACCGCGACTCCGAGACGCTCACCTACACGATCGTCTCGGGACCCGCGCATGGCGAGCTGGAGGGGACTGCGCCAGCCCTCGTGTACACCCCGGAGCGGTTCCATTTTGGCGAGGACAGCATCACGTTCACGGTTTCGGACGGCACGGTCGACTCCGAGGTGGCGACCGTCACGCTCACGATCGAGCACGCGATCACGTGCGGCGACGGCATGGTCGAAGAGCACGAGGCCTGTGACGACGGCAATCAGGTCGACACCGACGCGTGTCGCGACAGCTGTGCGCTCGCGTCGTGCGGCGATGACGTGGTCGGTCCCGGGGAGCAGTGCGAAGACGGCAACCAGACCGACACCGACGCGTGCCGCAACAACTGCATGGTTGCGGCGTGCGGGGATGGGGTCGTGCAGGCGGGCGAAGAGCTCTGCGACGACGGCGACGCTGTCGACACCGATGCCTGCCGCAACGACTGCACGCCCGCGGAGTGCGGAGACGGCTTCGTGCAGGCGGGCGTGGAGCCGTGCGACGACGGCAACGCTGTCGACACCGATGATTGTCGCAATAGTTGTCTGCTCGCGACGTGCGGCGATGGCGTGGTCGAGGCAGGGGCCGAGCCTTGCGATGACGGCGATCAGGATGACACCGATGATTGCCGCAACAACTGCATGGCGGCTGCGTGTGGAGACGGCGTCGTGCGAGCCAACGTCGAGCCCTGTGATGACGGCAATGGCGACAACGGCGACGGCTGCCTCGCCACGTGCGTCGTCGCGACCTGCGGTGATGGCTTCGTGGAAGCTGGCGTCGAGGACTGCGATGACGCGAACGCTGACAACGACGACGCCTGCCTCGACACCTGTGTGGCCGCGGGCTGCGGCGATGGGTTCGTGCAAGTCGGCGCCGAGGCTTGCGATGACGCGAACCAGGACAACGGCGACACGTGCCTCGACACCTGCGCAGCGGCCGACTGCGGCGACAGCGTCGTTCAAGCCGGCGTCGAGGCCTGCGATGAC
>Ga0190265_10003654_pt1 | contig 10524 bp, 15 predicted proteins | sample Popmic124T_FD_133135 | JGI IMG/M metagenome (GOLD analysis project Ga0190265, IMG submission 133135) | Populus adjacent soil microbial communities from riparian zone of Indian Creek, Utah, USA - 124 T | ecosystem: Environmental > Terrestrial > Soil > Riparian zone | place: USA: Utah | collected...
ATAACAATCCACCCTGATCTCGCGCGCAGCTGAAGTCCAGCGTTGGATTGCTATAGTTGGGTTGGAGGCCAACGATGACTACTATCGAAGGAATCACGGTCAAGGACGAGAGTTGGACGCAGCTGGCCCACAACGCTGAGCCCGATTCTCGTAACTGGACCAATGGGCGCGACACCTTAATTCTGCGTCACTTTCCTGTGCCGCCAGACATTCCCGCGCCCCTGTCCAGGCTGGATCTCATCTGGAAGCTCAGCCGCTTGGAGAGCATATGGAGACAAGCCGCACCGGTAGATGTCTATACCGGAAAAATCGGAACGACCGAATACCTTGGCCAAGTCGTTAAGTTCTTTTTCAATGGCCGCACCAGGTACCAGGGCTCGCTAATAATTCCAAAGGCCTCATTCAGTCTAATGTTCATCGTCGGAGCTGAAGGCACCGCTGCCGATGAAGAGCGAGAGAGCCATGTACAGAAGACCGTTCTCGGCGGCATCACCGACGTCGGAGAGAAGGCGCGGCTGTGGTTCCGAGATCCCTTCTCCTTCGAGGTCGTGACGCCGATCGGGCGCAACCGAGCGGACGACGAGGAATGGGACGAGATGTACCCATTACATCCCTTGTCGCGGATCCGAGCGATCCTCCGCGCGTTGCCTGCCGCCTGCGACATCGACCCAGAGGTCGTTCGCGCTCCTGCTTTCATCGGGCCTGCACCGACGCCAAAACTCGAGCAGCAGGTTGCAGAGTTCGCTGCGTTCTTCACAGTCACCGCAGCTGACCAGGCTGAACTGGTCGCCCTTTCGGGGGAGGTGACAGCAATGATCGAAGGAGTTATTGCCGAATCAGGCCTAGATTCGTCCACCGAAGCGTTGTTTGTTGAAGCCCCAGTCTTCGTCAAGTCCGATCCTCGGGAATTTGCTGCACAATTTGAAGACCGGGCACCGTCTGCCTCGCACGAGTTCGCAGATGCCATTGCGGAACTGGTTTCAGAACACGAGGACCCTAAGCTTTGTTTGATCATGTACTCATCCAGGCGTGACCCAGTCTTCTACCAGTCAATCTCTCTCGTTTCTGGTTTGCACGCGGAGAAACATGATGACCCTACCTCTTTATATGACGCGGAGACACTGGCTTCGAGTGAGGCTCTTCAATCGGAGTTCATCATTTCCAGGCTACTCAAAGCAGTCAACATACGGTGCGTCTCCGTACGTTCGGTCGACCCGGACACATGCTGGACGGGCGTAGCACTGATTCCGGCGACCGAGAAAGACTGGTTCGCCAAGTTCATTACGTTGTGCGAGACGTCCAGCATGATCATCTGCGCCACGATGCTCAACCCAAATATGGCCAAGGAGATCGGAGTGACCTTCGGTCTGGAGCGCAACCGAGCCAAGTTTTTGAATCGGTCTAGTGACGGCAAGTTTCACTTGGGAAGTGACCAAGAGCATGCGTTCGACGTCCGTCAACTGCCGGAGCTGGTGATGTACCTAGCGGCCAAAAAGCTCGGCATACCGGTCAGCTTCGGACCCCCAAATAGATAAGGCATTGAAAGGGACCTTTGATTAACACCGCAAACGACGTTGCTGACGCTGTCTTTGGCGTGATCCGAAATCCAACAGGCGCTTGCCGCGGACCGCAATGAGCGTGACTCTCATCGACAACTTGCCGCTGTTGCAGGTGTCTCCCGGCCGCTTAAGCGCGGCGTTCTGCGGCTACGCATTACGAATCGCAGTTTTAGGAACCTCCCGAAAGCCCCAACGTGGCAAGAGACATGAAATCATCAGTCATTCTCCGCAGATTCCTGAGTCTACATGTCGTCGTTTGGAGCGTGTTCCTCTTCTTACCCATTTGTTCCGCACAAACTGCGATGCCGCCCGCAGTTAATGTGCGGCTGGTCACCGATGAAGCCGAGGCAGTGTTGGCTGTTCTCGCCAAAAGAAAAACGAATCAGCCGATTACCGAAGCAGATTGGCAGAGAGTATTTTCCAGTGAAGGTTATGTCCGGCTCAAGAAGCGCGAAACCTCGATGAAGTATTCCTTCGAGGACGCCGATTTCAAGAGTTTCGTCCTCTCCGACACACTGGCTGAACGGGCGCAGGCTCTCGAAGAAACCCTTGCCAGGTGGCAGCGCGCGGACATTACTGGAGCGGCTCGTCTGGCATTGGATTACTTGCCGAAAGGTGCGCACATCAAGGCCAAAATCTATCCGGTCATCAAGCCACGGGAAAACAGTTTCGTCTTTGACGTGAAAACTGATCCGGCTATCTTCCTTTATCTTGATCCGGCGGTAAGCCGTGAAAAGTTCGAGAACACGCTCGCGCATGAACTTCATCACATTGGCTACAGCAGCAGTTGCCCGTCCAGGAGAGTGTCAGAGGAGATTGGCAAGTTGGCGCAGAACAAGAAGGTTGTTAATCAATTGATTGGGGCGTTCGGTGAAGGCTTCGCGATGTTGGCTGCGGCAGGCGGCCCTGCCATTCATCCGCACGCAGTTAGCAACTCGGAAGAAAGCGCACGCTGGGACCGCGACATGGCAAACTTTAACAATGACCTTAAGAAGGTAGAAAAGTTTTTCGTTGATATACTCGATAATCGGCTGACCGAAGAAGAAACACGGAGCACCTTTTCTTCATTCTTCGGCATTCAGGGCCCGTGGTACACGGTCGGATGGAAGATGTCGGTCCTAATCGAAAGGGCTTACGGGCGGGCTAAACTGATCGAATGTATTTGCGATCAACGGAAGCTGCTTCCAACCTATAACAAGGCAGCAGTAAAACATAACCGTCGGGCGCGTGAGCCTTTAGCCACATGGTCAGAATCTCTTATCAAAGGCATCAAGCACAGTCGATAGCCCGTCCACCGATATCTGCTCCAAACCAATCGTGCAGTTGAGGCGAAAGTACAGGTGTCTGACACTGTCACGCGGTTTATTTCTGCAGGATCGTTGCTTGAGCGCCTTGCAAATGACGGCGCGATAGCATTTTTCTTAAGTAACTTTGTTTCGTCAGCTTGAGTGCTAATTGCCCGCCGCGCTGAAGGCCATCGTTAGGTGCCTTACTTGAATGGGATGGTTTGCTTCAAATCGATAAGTTCACTGGTAAGGAACCGATACAATCGCTATCTTGTCGTCGCTGTTATTCTTTTGATCATTGTCCTTTTGTTCATCCCATTCGAAACTACGGTTGTACCTATGTGGCGTCTGCGCGTCGTCGATGTTAACGGCAATGCGTGTTCTGGAATGGCAGTGCATTCGAGCTGGCAACATTACTCGCTTGAACTGGAACCTATGGCACATCGAGATATGCGCCTGACAAACCCGGACGGCTATGTTGAATTCCCGCGCAGGCCGATCACCGCCAGTCTTGGGATCAGAATTGTCAATACAACATTTGCTTATCTCACCCTTATCGCTCACGGCAGCGTCGGCCCAGACGGCGCTGTATGGGCGACGGGTCTTGAAGATGTAGCTTGGTTGAAATATGAACCCGGCGAGCGATTGCCGGACAAAATGGTCGTGGAAAAATGTCTCGTAGGCGCCGGCAGATAACAAAGCCCTGCAGCTGACGGCCCATGTTGCTTACTCATGGTGACTAAGCTACTCAAACAACGCATAAAGTTCGCGCTGATCGGACTAGTATTCGGTCTCGCTCTCGCCTTTTGGGGAGTAATGATTAGTGGCGGCGGGCACTTTAATCTTCCCGTTATGCTCTTCGTATCTCCGATTGGGATCGGTCTGCTTTTCTGGCCTCTTTGGGGCTTCTTATCCGTTCGATTCAATTCTGGATTGTCTAAAGTTCTTTTCCTTTGCACGATGATCGCTCACTTGCTCGGATTAGGCTTCTACATGTTCCATCCTGATAACAGCGATGGCTACTGGTTTCAAATAGCAATGGAGGATTCAACGTTCATCCTTTTTTCCGGGTCAGCCGTTGTACTCTACCTGGCAGGCCAGCTCTTCCTTTGGGTCAGGTTTCTGCGAGATAGCTTCGGCGGCAAAAGAGCTAGCGTAGATACGACTTTCTCGTCCGGCGCAATATAACAAGTGCTTGCCTTAGACCCGTTTTTGGCCGCAAAAGATGAAATGCGAGTTAAACGACGATTCTCTGTTTTAGCATTGATACTTATGTCGCAAAGTATCTGGGCAGCCGCTCCTGATATTTGCGCTTACGATACCTTGAAAGTCGCAGTGTTGCGCGGCAGGGTGGTGTATGAGCCAACCCAGGCAGGAACAGAGCAGGCCGCGAATGCAGTAGTTGAGCTTCGTAGAGGCGATTATAACGGGCGTGTTGTTGCTAAAGTCGTAGCCGACAAGGATGGGCGATTTGATTTCGGGAAGGTCAAAGATGGGAAGTACCTGATTTTTGTTGAGGCTCCAAAAAAGATCTCACACATCTATTTCCCAGTCCTATTAAAGAGCGCACGTAAGCAGAAGGGCAACGAGCCTGAAATAAACGTGACGCTAGGCTTTGGGTATAAAGGCTGTCGCGGCAGTTTCGCTCAGTATGGAGAGGAGTAATCTAAGAGATAATTCGATGCTTCTGTTTAGTCACTTGCGTATTAATCAGTTCATCATTCTCGCGTGCTTGCTCGCAATGTTCTCTCCGAGCGCCATCGGTCATCACTCTACCGCGAACAATCAGGCGCCGGCGCTCGACCAGCTTCGTAAAGAGTACGCTATGCGCTTCCTTGAGCCCGGCCCGCACATGGCGCTGGCGAAATATTTCAGCGAGCACGGTAATCGTCTCCAGGCTTTCTACATACTGGAGACTGCACGTCGCACCCGGTTCAAAGAGGAGGAGTTCGACAAGGCTTTTGCTCAGGTGTTCAGGGGAGTTAAAACGCCTGATTACAGCCCGGCTGCTGAGGCGGCGCTCACGACGGAACATGACCGCGACCCGAACTCAATCGACACGGTTGTCAAACTGGCTGACATTTACATCTCCCGAAAAGAGTGGGCGAAGGCCAAGGAATACATCTCGAAAGCCATTCGACTACAGCCTGAAGATTTGGAGAACACGGAGGCGCTGGCCACGGCATTCCGGCTCGAAGGCAAACAGGAAGAGGCTGATCGTTTACTACGCGAATACGCGCACAAATACCCTGAGACTCTACACGGATACCGGCTGAGAGTTGCAGAAGTGTTTGAAACGGAGCCCGGTAAAGCGAAGTCGCTTCTTTCAGAGGCCATTAAACGATTTCCGCAGGACGGCGGCTTTGTCTTCTACCTGGGGAGTATCCTTCAGGGCGAAGGCAAGTTGCGGGAGGCGGAGGATCATTTTGTCAGGGCAGCCGGAATGTCGCCCGACTCGGTACTCATTCAAGCCTGGGTAGGACGGTTCTTCTTTAGAGTCAAAACGGACGACCGCCGTGCGCTGGATTATTACCTGAATGCCTACTTACTCGACCCACATGCTTACGAGACGGAGTTCGTCGAGTCGCGTATCCCAAAAATAAACGAAGTTATGGCCAGGGCGGATTACGAGCGTCAGGTAAAGAGCGGCGTGCCGCTGGAGAAAATACTGGAAGATCCTAACCCGGCCGTGATCCACAACGCCCTTGAGCAGCTGCGTGTGAAATGGAACCCTGCTTATTTGAAGCTGTTACTCGATCTCATGGGGCACGATGACGGCGGTGTGCGGTGGCAAACGGCTATGATAATCAAAGAAAAAGTTGATAGCTCGTTTGACGGAACGCTTAAAGAACTTTTGGAAGATAAAGATTTGCGTAAGCGAGGGCTCGCCGCCTACATCGCGGTAGGCCGCTGGAAGCAGGAGAGCTTCGGCAGAATGCGAAGTATGTTGCGGGAGGAATCGCAGTTGTTGCGGTTCGATGCTGTCTCCGCACTGGTCTTAGAAGGCGGCCCAAAGGGGCGCAAGATTCTATCGGAACACTTGCCTGTCGAACCCAATCCCCAACTCAAAGTGATGATCGAACGGGCAATTGCGCAGGAAACTCGCAACCCTTAGTTAAAGCAGCGTAGACTCCCGGCTACGCAGTCAACGCGCTTCAGCTGCGGGCGAGCGATCTGATTCTCATGCACGTCGTGCTGGAGCGCGGGTGATGCCGGGCGTTCGGCGGCTGGGCCGGTGTCAGGAAATCAAATAATGCCAACCATAATTCAATCGACGTTTCTGATGCCAGCTCTAGCATTGAGCTTAATAATTTCGTACAGACAATCGCAAGACCAGGGTAGATATCAGAAATGGTTGAATGAAGACGTCGCTTACCTCATCACGCCATATGAGAAGCAAGCGTTCTTAGAGCTAAAAACAGATGCTTAGCACTCTGTATCAATCGGGGGAGTTCGTCTGCCCTCGAAGCAGTGTGGAGCTCAACAAGATGCTGGGCAATTTACTGGACGACGGAGTAAGTTACCGGATGAAGGGGAACATGGCATTCGCCAGGGCGGTTCGTGATATTTCGTGTCCTTTCGTGGATGGCTTTTAGTCAGTAGCAAAGAAAAGCGATCCACGAAATTACACGAACAGCCGACCAAAGATTTCTTTCACAAATGATGTCGATATGAAAGCGATTACCTTGTTCATACTCACGCTTGCCGCGATTCTTCTAAGTTCTGAAAATGCTTGCTGCACGGCGCGATCGCGTGCTTCTCAAGTTGGCTTAAGCTAAAACGAAACCGTTGGACCGTCCGGGTTGAAGAGTTGTGGTCACCGGGCTGAGCCCCGGTGTTAATGTGACCGCTCCGCGTCCACTTGCCGGTTGGATCTTTGTGCAAAGCCCATGCAGGAACAAATTCTCTTTCAAAATGTCTAACCCGTACAAACGCATTGAAAGGAGCTTGTCATGAGCAAGCTGAGAGAAGATGTGAGAGTCGGGATGTTGGGCGCGGCTGGAGGCGTGTTTTCCTTCAGTGTTTTTCTTCTCGTCGCCCGGGTCGACGCCCACTACGCCTACATGTCATGGCTTGAAAAGACCAATTATGCGACGTATGAGAGAGGGGTGGAGAATCTGTGGTGGTTACCCATCGTCTTCTGGCATGTGCTGCTCTCGGTCGTGGCGTCCTTCCTGACGCATCGTTATCTTGCAGCTTCCCAGAAATCACCCTTCCTGCTCTGGCAGGTGGTCGGCACCATCGCTCTGCTCGGATGGGCTCCTACGCTTTCTGTCATATTGGGCCTGGAGTACCTCATGTACAGAGATATTGATTCTCTGGAACGCACGCTGCGTTCAGTTGACGCAGGGTATACTGCCAAGTATTTTGCTGCCATATTCGCCTCCAATGTCCTATTCGGGTCGGCGCTGGAAGCCGCTTCCCGACAATACGCAGAGAAGGAGGCTCCATAGTCCAAGCCGGTGAAGCATAACAACGGCATGCGGCCCAACCACTGCGGGCAATTATGGATCTGCTTTACTCCGCATTGCTCGAATGGCTAGTATCGAAACAGATAAGGAGGATACGATCATGCCAAACAATTATGATTCCGAGGAGTTCTACTCCTTTTGAACGTACTAGCAAACGTCGTAGAGGATATCCATCCGAGATGCAAGTCAAGCGAGGGTTGAGGGTGGTTCACGGTGAAAAAGAATTGACCGAGAAGTTGGGCAGGAATGATCTTTGTCCATGTGGTTCTGGACGTAGGTTTCAAGAAGTGCTGCCTGCGTAAAGGCAAATTTGATGGCTCGCTCCGTGACCACTACTTTTAGAGAGTGAACCTCAAGAGTGACAAAGGGCGCGTTCCAAATGGGCGCGCCCTTTTTATTTGCTCAGACTTCTGGCTCTGTAAGGACGCGCCTCAGAAACGCTGAATCGGACTGGGGGCCCACAAATCTGATAGCGGGCTTCTTTCGTGTCAGTTCGTGTTGTTTCGTGGATGGTCTTGACGCCCAGGTTTCAAAAACGATCCACAAATCACGCCAAGCAACACGAGAAAGTTGGTCAAGAAGTTTTGGACTCGGCATCGCGGCGACGTATCCTATGACTCAAGGATGTAAGCGGTGTCTATAAAACGAGGGTGAGAGTCGCGGTGAATACCACCAAACCGCACTTATCACGCACCTCCGCCATATGATATTTAGTTAGGCCCATTTTCACTCTGGAGATAACCATGTCGACTTCGGATCGTGATCTCACTCGCACTTACTCTCGAGCGCAGTTCGTCGCCAAGCTCCGTCGGCTAGCAGATTCGCTCGAGGATGCAAAACCATTCACCATCCAAGTAGCGCGGGAGAGACTCCGAGTCCCGGCGGACGTAATTTTTAATATCGAGCATGAGCGAACCGGCGATGGTGATGAACTGGAGTTCCAGTTGTTGTGGACTCGGGAGTGATGTCCGTGCCACGGCGCGCTAGCACGCTTCTCAAGTACTCATCCCTCCGCCGAGATCGAATGCTGATCGCGTGCTGCAGCTGAAGGCTGAGCTGGGCGGACCATGAGGGCGAGGATGACAGAGCAAACCCGAGCAGAGCAGATCACACACAAATGGTACTCGCGCCCTGTGCTCTTCGTGGCCGACGTAAACCGCGCGCTTCATTTCTATGTGAACCTGCTCGGCTTCGAAAAAGCCTGGCACGAAGGTGACGGCAAGGGCAAAGTCTGCCAGGTTAATCGTGCAGAGTGCGAGATCATTATCTGCGAGGATCCCGCTCGCAAGGACAGAGGGCGTCTGTTCATATCGCTTACCCAGGATGGCATAGCTCAGCTTCGCAGGGAGCTCGTCGAGCACTCGGTTCCTGGCAAGAAATCGTGGTGGGGTTATGACGTGATCCAGATCGACGATCCCGACGGCAATGAGTTGCTCTTCCCTGTCGAGGATGAGTCGAGCTTCCAACACGGGTAGTGCGCACCATGATGGTACGGATCATCCGCCTAACAACGCCAGCAGGCGACGTGCGAAGACGCACGCGCGTGATTGCGGACGCACTTATCCCGCGAATCCGCCATATAATACTTAGTTAGCCGCCGAAGGCTGATTGGACAACAATGCGCAGTGTTGAGAATCAAGTGAACTCCTTGACAAGCCCCGCCGCGACTAAATCCAGGTCGCTTTGGGGAATAGTCATAGGCTTTTTCGCGTTTGGCGCACTGGCCAGCGCCGTTCTCAGCCGTTTTATTTCATCACAGAAGCTGGCTGAAGAGATCGCTATTTTCGTGGCTCTCTTACTCTTGTATTTAGTCGTTAAGCCGTTCGCCGAAGTTGACGCGACGCACGTCACTGACCTCATTGCGAGCTCCGGGCTTTATCTGACGCAGCTACTGCTTTCGCTGGTGATGAGGAAATCATTAGCAATCGGTGTGGCAGTAGTGCTTTCGGCAATAGTGAGGGAGCTTGTTCTGCATCGATTTCGGGATCGGAGTGTAGATGAGCGCAGTAATCGACGTCACGCGTTTGCCGCGATCCTCCTTCATTGCCTGCTCCTGGGCGCTCTGGCGGTTGTGATCACCGAGTTGCTATTGCGGTTATTGTCTGTTTGGGAAAGTCGTTAATACGAAATGACTCTTCTTGAGCGGATAACATGCGCTTGCAGCGGACGGCGCGATAGCATGCTTCTCAAGCAACTTCATTCCTTCAGCTTGAATGCTGATCGCACGCCCAACTTAAAGTTGGGCGGACGTGCAAGATATCGCAAACCGTGAAGACATTTGTTGCTCAGACGCCCGACCAGTGGCACAAGTGGCTCGTGGAGCACCATGATTCCGAGTCCGAGGTGTGGCTCGTCTTCCCTAAGGTCCACACGGGTCGTCGATCGATAGCCTACCCGGACGCGCTCGACGAGGCGCTGTGCTTCGGTTGGGTGGATAGCCTGGTCAAACGCCTCGACGAATCTCGCTTCGCGCGGAAATTTACGCCGCGGAAAGCGGATAGCAACTGGTCAGATCTTAACCGGAAGCGCTACGCGGCATTGAAAGCCGGCGGTCGATTGCAGCCCGGCGGAATCAATCGCCCGCCGACGGACCGCAGCTATGGTCCACGACCGCCACGGTTCGAAATGCCGGCGAAAGTTCCACGTTACATTCAGGCAACATTGAAGAAACAGCCGGCAGCATGGCGGTACTTTGAAGGGCTGGCGCCCTCACATCGGCGCCGGTATATCGGCTGGATCGAATCCGCCAAGCGCGAGGAGACAAAGGCCAGGCGTCTGCAGGAGGCGATTCGCCTACTTGCTGCAGGCAAACCGTTGGGACTTAAGTAATCAGCCGCGCAACTAACGGAGGAATAGAATGAAACGATTTTATGTGATCACGATGCTTATGTGCTTTTGCGGTATCGCAGCAATGGCACAAACGCCAACAGCAACGCCGGGACCAGCAACCACTGCCGGACCGGTGTGCCGTGTCACTCTCACCGGAACAAAGCCAGGCAAAAATGCTGACTTCATCAAGTTTCGGCGCGAACACAACAAGCCAATGTTCGATGAACAAAAGAGACAAGGTTTGATCTTGAGTTATGCATACTACTCGAAGCCGATAAATCTGGGGCCGGACGATTGGGACATCGCTCTGGTTGTATGTTTCAAAAACTATGCTGACGCGATCGACTCTAATCCGGAAAGAGAAGAGAAATTAAACCA
>Ga0190265_10003655_pt1 | contig 10524 bp, 7 predicted proteins | sample Popmic124T_FD_133135 | JGI IMG/M metagenome (GOLD analysis project Ga0190265, IMG submission 133135) | Populus adjacent soil microbial communities from riparian zone of Indian Creek, Utah, USA - 124 T | ecosystem: Environmental > Terrestrial > Soil > Riparian zone | place: USA: Utah | collected...
ATCAGCGGCTACAGCCGAGCGGCGGCCGGTTGGTACGGCGGCATGACCGACACCCGGCCGAAACGGCTGGAGGCCGAGGCCGGCACGTTCGGCGGGCTCGCCAAGGCACTCGACACCTATTACGCGTCGAACAAGCGCAAGGCCGGGAAGCTCGACGACGCGAGCAGCTTCGTCGAGCTCACCTACAACGCGCCGCACGCCGGGACCTACCAGCTGATGGTGAGCGGTGCGACCGGCGTACAGCAGCCGGCTGCACACAACCTCAGCATCAACGGCGGGCCGCCGCAGACGGTCACCTATGCGCCGTACGGCTGGGAGAAGTGGGTGCTGCGCGGGCTGGAGGTCCAGTTCAAGGCCGGGCGCAACACCATCCGGGTGACCAAGGCCGGCAGCTTCGCGGAGGTGGACTTCATCGACGTGGTGCCGCTGAGCGGTGACCGCAACGCATCCGCACCGACGTACTTCACCCGGGACGCGCTCGATCGGCTGGTGTACGTCGTACGGAACGCGTCCGGTGGGCTCACGTTCGGCCGGGAAGGTGTGCCCGGTGGTGCGTGGCGGGCGAGCGACATCCCCGCCGGTCCGGCGTCACCGGCAAGTACGCCGTCTGTCGCGCTGGATGCGACCGGTCGGGTCCACTACTTCGCCCGGACCGCGGACGGCAGGGTCCTGCACGGCTGGGAGCAGACGATCGGCAAGCTCGACTGGCAAGCCACGCTGATCTCTTCGGCGACAGCAGTCGTCGGCGACCCGATCGCGACGCTCGACTCAGCCGGTGAGTTGGTCTACGTGGCGCGGACGGCGTCCGGCCTGGTGCTCGGACGTGGCGGCAGTACGACACCGATCGTCGACGCGGCCGGCGGTGCGGTCACCGGTGCTGGTGAACCGGCGGCTGCCCTGGACCGGGACGGCGCGCTGACGATCGCCGTACGCACGGCCGACGGCAAGCTGCTGATCGCCCGGCAGACGGCGGCCGGATCGGCGACCTTCACTCCGTTCGTCGTCGACTCCGGGTTGGCCGGCCGGCCCGGGCTGGGTGTCGACGCCAACGGCTATCTGGCCTACGTCGTACGCCGCGCCGACGGCAAGCTCCAGCACGGCTGGGGACTCGGCACCAGCCCGTCGGGTTGGCAGTCGATGACGATCGAGCCGAGGACCGACGTCGGGACGATCGAGACGGTGACCGTCGCCGGTGACCCGATGGTCGACCAGGAGGTCGCCGGGAAGCTCACGTACGCGGTCCGCACCACCGACGGCCGGATCCTGCACGGCTGGCAGACCGGGCCGGCCCTCGGGCCCTGGCACGCGACCGTCCTCCCGGTCGTCACCGGCGGAACGGTCGAGGGCGAACCACAACTGGTCCTCGACGCCACGAACCGGCTGTCGTACGTCGCCCGGACCGGCGAGCGCCTGGTCTTCGGCCGTCAGAACACCCCGGGCCTCGGCCCGTGGAACACCTCCCTGATCGGCTGACCGCTCATTGGAGAACGGTCTGCAACTGCCGGGCGGCGTCGTCGCCGAGCTTGCTGAACTGGCGCCGTAGCAGCGGTGCCAGCCAGCGAGCGACGCCTTTGAAGACGAACTCCGCCCGGTAGGTCAGCTCGGTGCCGCCCGACGCGATCGGCTCGAGCTTGATCGTGTCGTGCGCCGTGACCGTCTTGTTCACACCGCGGAACCGGAGCAGCCCCGGCTCCCGCAACTCCACCGCGGTGTACAGCAACTCGGTCTCGCGCCCCGCGAACTTCGACACGTTCCGGTACATCGTCCCGGCCCCGCCGTCCCCGGCGATCCGCGTCGTCCGCACCGTCCCCGGATCCCACTCGTTCGTCGTCTCGAAGTCGGCAAGGTACGAAAACACCGCACCCACCGACTGCCCGACCGTGATCACCCGCTGAATCTTGATCATCTTCCTCCAGTCCTCACCACTGTCTTCCGTCTTCACCCACCCAACGGATGCAGCGGTGGTCACCGCGGACAGCTCCCCGTTCTGTAGAGACCGAGGAGCCGGGCGAGTTTCAGCCCGAGGTGGAAGGCGAGTCGATCGGTTCCGCTGGCCAGATCGATGTCGGTCCACTGCTGCGCGCGCTGCAGCCGGTGGTACAGCGTCGTGCGGTGGATGAAGAGCGCTTCGGCGGTCGCCCGGATGTCACCGGCGTTGTCGAGGAACGCTTCCAGTGTGCACGCCAACTGCTCACCTCTCGCGCCGGCCTGGAGGAGTTGCAAGAGGCCGGACGGGATGGAATCGGCGGACAGCTCCTCGGCGGGAATCCGCGCCAACAGTCCATAGACACCCAGATTCCCAAAGGCTGTCACCCGCCCGAGCCCGCCCATTGTGCGGGCCAGGCCTGCCGCCAAGGCGGCCTGCCGATAGGAACGGTGGACGGCATCCAAGCCCGTCACGACCTCGCCTGTCCCCGCGAACGGTTCGGCGCCCGGCAAGCCCGAGGAGATCCTCTCGACGGCTTCGGCGAGCAGGAGAGTCAGTTCCCGGTTGCTGAGCTGGGGGTCCTTGTCCGAGGCCAGGAGCACGCCCTCCCCGCGATGCACCAGGCTCAAGTGCCTGCGCTGCGAGAATCGGCTGCTGATCCGTTCCAGTTGGGTGCCGAGAACCGTCAGTTCTTCGTCTGTGAGCTGCTGACCGTCACCGTGCAAGGTCAGCACGGCGGCGACGACTGGCTCGCTGCCGACGAACAGGTCGGCTTCGACGAGTTCGACCGCCGCCCGTTCCCGGGATGCCTGGTCGTGCGGGGACACGAGATCCCGCAGTAGATCTCGCGCCTTGCCGCGACGGAACCCTTCAGCCAGTCCGTCCCGCCGGAGAATGACCGCAACCGTGTCGACCGCGTGCAGCAAGGTGTCGAGATCGGAGCCGGCCACGGGGTCGTCGCCTTCGATGACCCACAGATAGCCCAGAAGCGTGTCGTGCCGGCGAATCGGCACGCAGAGGCGCTGCATGGTCGCGCCGATGCCTGGCGCGATCGGCGGCCGGAACGGAGCTCGAGCGTGCTGGGCACCGGCCTCGTTCGTCCAGCTGACAGCGCCGGCCGGACTCCTGCGGGTGAGGATGGACTGTTCGCGTAGTCGATCGACCGGACCGTATTCGTGGGGAGAGAAGGCGAGTGGCCGCAGATGAGGGTCGTCGACGGTGATGTTGCGGCGTAGCCGACGACCCAGGCTCTCCACGAAGCGCTGAAGTTCAGGCACCGTACGCTGCGATCACAGTGGCCCTCGACGTTCGTCCGCGTCCGATCACCGTCCCAGGATGAATCAGGCGTCACGCGCATGGTTGGTCGGCGCCGACGAAATCACCACGTCGGTTCGATCCGATGCGACGAGCGGCGGGGAGCCCGCCGGGGCGCTCACACGCCGAAGGCGGCGCGGCTCCGGCCCCATTCGAGTACGTGATCCGGGACCGGCGTACCGGGCGCCAGGCGTGGATCGGGTACCGGCGTACCCGGTACGAGGCGGAGCGGCAGTTCTCCGGCCCAGGACGGCAGCATCAGGTCGTCCTCGGTGTCGTTGGGTGGTCCCACGCGAACCTTGGCAGAGCACTCGGACAGCTTCATCGAGATGACACGTGTTCCGGCCAGCTCGACGTTGGACAAAGGACGCAACTGGGAGTGCCGGCCCGGGACGACGCGTTCCATCAGGAGGAGCATGGCCTCGAGCTTGGCCTCGCGGTCGACGATCTCGACCCCGCGCCCGAGCACCACCACGGATCGGAAGTTCATCGAGTGCTGGTACACCGACCGGCCCAGCACCAAGCCGTCCACGATCGTTGCCTCGACGCACAGTGGGTCACCGGCGCACAGCATGGCGAACATGCGATTCGTATGCGAACCGTGGAAGAACAGTTGGTCGTCCTGTCGTACGACCAGTGTCGGCTGGATGAACGGCTGCCCGTCATGGACGAATGCGATCCGGCAGAGCAAGGCCCCGTCGAGCACCTCGTGGACGAGGTCCAGGTCGTATCGTGCACGCTCCGCGCGACGCCGGACCCGGACCCGTTCACTGGCAGGTTGAGCCGAACTGTCAGCACGCATCGACGAACTCGCTTCCTGGAGGCTCAGGCCGACCCCGCATCGCGCGGTTGCCGGCTCGGTCCTGTACAGCCTGGTCTACGCCCGCGACCGATTCCACTGGCAGCCGTTGCCAGGTCGTGCAGCCGACGCTACAAGTTGTCGAAGGCAAGGACCGCGGTCCTACTCATCGCCTCGGACTCGTCGCGTTCCCGTCTTGGCGACGTCTGCCTCGGCGGTGCTGCAGACCACTCTCAACTGCAGCATGGCGGCGAAGCGATCAGCGGGATCCTTCAGGTCGATACCGCTGACCTGGACGAGTCTGCGGAGCCTGTACCGGAACGTGTTGGGATGAACGAAGACCGCGTCCGCCGCCTGGTTGACGTCGCCGAACGCCTCCAGCCAGGCGTTGAGAGTCGCCACCAGCCTGGCGTCGTGCTCGTGGTCGTACTCGATCAGTTTCGCGATCACCCCCGTCGGCCTGTCCCCTCGCACCGCGACAAGGTCTCGCAGTTCCAGGAGTAACGACTCCGCGTGTACGTCGGCCAGCCGGACAACCCGTCGCGAGCGGGGTCGGGCTGTGGTCACAACTCGCAGGGCGCGGTCGGCGCTCGCCCGTGAGTCGACCAGTGCGGCGGCGTCCACGGCAACCGGTCCCACGGCGATCATGACAGGAAGATGATCGCCCAGCCGCTCGAGGAAGTCCTCCGCGATCTTGCCGGCGCGCTCCTCCGATTCCGCCGGCTCCCGGATCGCCGGCAGAACTCCGTAGATGACGTTGCCGATCTGAGCCGTGGCGCTGCGCGGGTGGACGGCACTCAGGTGGACCGCGAACGCGTCGGCGACCCGTTGGCGTTCCGTCGCGAGGCGAGCCGCGTCCTCGACCGCCGACCGCTCGTCGGACCCGACCGCGACGGCGATGACGAGTGCGGAGTGGCCGGACAGTCCCAACCGATGCGCCGCCTCCTGAGCCTCTGCCCCGCCCTCGAGCGCGGACGCCACCAGGTCGGCCTGCAATCGCCGCTCGACGTCCGCGCCGGCGCGATTGCGCAGCAGGTGCAGGGCGACAACCTGCGCGGCGTCTCGTAGCGCTCGCTTCCTGTCGTCGCTCAACGGTTCCCGAACCGCGGCCCAGATCGATCCGAGAATCTCGTCACCCGCCCGTACCGCGATCGCTGCCCGGGGCTGCGAGAACGCCGTTTCGCCGATCGGCACCGGCGCAACCTGGATGGGATCATCGCTTCGATACAGATCCCGGAAGACGCCGCGCTCCTCGAGGACGCGGGAATACCGTTCCGGGACCTGTCGGCCGAGGATCGTCTCGATCCGGCCGCGATCTGACTCCTCCTGGCGGCCGGAGAAGGCCAGAACCCGGGCACCGCGGTCTTCGATCGTCACCGGTGCGTCCACGAGAGCAGCAACAGCGTTGGCCAACGCGAACAGGTCACCCGCCGGAATACCGCTCAGAGTGTGCGGTTCGGCCGTCCCGATCTGGCCTTCGTCCAGCAGCGTCCGCAGCATCGCGGCCAGTTGCGTCCACGATGCCCCGGGAGTCAGCCCGATGAGCGGTATCCCTGCGGTCTGAACGGCCTCGGCGACCACACCATCGACTGCGACCGGTGCGCGAAGAACCAGCGCCGCTGAGCGACGCGCGACGAGTTCGGGCATCAACCGTGCGATGTCGGCCGGTTCCCGAATCCCCACGCCCAGGACGATGGAGTTCTCCGGCGGTACGGCGTCGTCGATCGGATCGTGGATGACGATTCCGCCCACATCGACCGCAGCGGAGACATCACCGGCCGCGAGGTGCAGCAGGGTCGCGCCGAGGTCATCCATCACGCGGGCGAGACTGTATCGCGGACGTTGTTCCACGTTCGACAACACCTCTGCAGCCTAGGCGCCCCAGGGCCGGCCCCGTTGGTCGGATTTCACGAATCATACGACTGATTTCATCCCGGCCGACAATCCCACGCGGTCTCGCCCACGCGGCCGACGCATCGGTTCGATGCATGTCCGCGCCGAGTTGTTCAACAGCCGTCTGCGGCGGCGAGACGGTGAATCGGACTAGCGTCGAGCCATGTCATTGCATGCACTCGCTGCCGGGGTCGCCGACCTTCTCGCGGAGCTCGACGCGTCACCTGGATACGTCACCGGCATCTATCACGCCGGCGAACAGATCACCCTCGGACACGGCATCGCCAACGTCGTTTCGCGCAGCGCCATGACAGCATCGACCTGCTGGCAGGCGGGCTCCATCACCAAGGTGATGACCACCACCTTGCTGATGCGATGGGTGGAGCGCGGAGACATCGCCCTCGCGGATCCGGTCACGAAGCACCTGCCCGAGCTGAGGCTCGCCGATCCGTCCGCCGCGGACCTGCTCACGGTCGAGATGGTGCTGAACCACACCAACGGCATCGACGCCGACTCCCTGTTCCCCGGCGGAGAGCAGGGTCCGAACGCCGTTGCAAGCTATCTCGACGCGGTTGCAGGCTGTGGCCTGCTGTTCCGCCCAGGGACGGGAATGACCTATTCCAATCCGGGCTTCGCGATCGCGGGGCGCATCATCGAGAAGCTGGCCGGAGCCCCGTTCAACACCGTGCTCGAAACCGAGTTGTACCAGCCGCTCGGCATGCTCGGTGCGATCACCTCCGCCGAAGCCGCGATGCTGAGGAACACGGCCGTCGGGACATTCGCAGACGATTCCGGCGGGTTCCGGCAGACGGGAATGTTCATGCTTCCACCGGCCGCCGCGGCAGCCGGTACGACGCCGATCGTCACCACCGCCGATCTGCTGGCCTTCGCCCGGATGCACCTCGCGGACGGTGACGGATACCTGTCCCAGGAGAGCATCCGGCGAATGCGAACCCCTACGGTCGACCTGCACACGCCGGGGATTCCGGCGTACGGCCTCGGTTGGATGCTGTCGCCGGTGGGCTCCACCACGGCAGCCTGGCACGCCGGTGGCTCGCCCGGAGGCGTCAGTCAGCTGGTCGTGTTCCCGGAACACGATCTGGCGATCGCCGGCTACGGAAACTCGTCGACGGCGTCGATCGGTCACGACGCGGTCGTCGCGTTGGTCGTCGGGGAACTCCTCGGATCAGCCGTGACCGAACACCTGGAACCAGCCGGTCCCTGCCCGGATCTCGAGCAGCTCACCGGGACCTACGAGGCCGCGGACATGCGTCACGAGGTCCGGCTCGGCGAGCACGCGGACGAGCTGGAGATCACGAGTGCCTTCCTGGACCTCGATCCCGAACACGGACGGCTGATCAGGGCGTTCACAGGTTCCGGCACGCTCCCGACCGACCGCGTTCGGCATCTGCGCGACCGGCTGTTCGGGCCGGCCGACTGTTCGCTCGAGGACGTGTCGGGACTGTTCGGGCGGATGGAACTCGTGTCCTTCCACGGTCCGGAGCGGCCCAGCCACCTGCACCGCTCCTCGCGACGTACCAACCGGCGCCCCTGACCGACGGATCAGCCGCTCGCCCCCGCAAGCCGGACCGCCGCGAAGTGGCAGGCGGCCTGGTGGGCGCCGTTCGCCGCCGCATCGGCGGGATCGGCGCTCACACACAGATCGCGATCGTCGTGTGCCCGCGGCCCGATCGGACATCTCGGATGGTAGCGGCACCCTGTCGGCGGCCGGTGCGGGTCGGCGTCATCGCCGGTGACCACTAGCGGGAGCGGCAGGACCGACGATGCCGACCGCGGTGACGCGGCCTCGAGCAGCTCGCGGGTGTAGGGGTGCTGCGGATCCGTCAGGACGCTGTCGACCGGGCCGATCTCGACGAGTTGCCCGAGGTACATCACCGCGATGACGTCGCTGACGTAGCGAACGACCGCGAGGTCGTGCGAGATGAAGAGCATGGTCAGGTTCAGCCGGCGCTGGACATCACGAATCAGGTTCAGGACAGCACCCTGGACGGACACGTCGAGCGCCGACGTCATCTCGTCGGCGATGATTGCCGCCGGCCGGCCGGCGAGTGCCCGGGCGAGAGCCACGCGCTGTCGCTGACCGCCGGACAACTGGCCCGGCAGCATGGTTGCCCGGTCCGGGGCGAGATTCACCAGATCGAGCAGCCGCGCGACCTCGTCGTACCGGGATCGCAGCCTCCGCTCGTCTCGAGGCATCGCCTCGATGATCGACGAGCCGATCGTCATCCGCGGATCGAGGGACGAGTACGGATCCTGGAACACCATCCGCACCGGCCGGTCGCGATGCCCGCGACGGCTCAGGTCGATCCCGTCCAGGAGCACCCGGCCCCCGGCAATGGGAGCGAGTCCGACGGCGGCCCGCGCCAGGGTCGACTTGCCGGAACCGGACTCGCCGACCAGACCGACGGTCTTGCCGGACGCAACGGTCAGGCTGGCGTGATCGACCGCGGTCAGCCGGTCGCGTCGCGACCCGTAGTGGACACTGACGTCGTCGAAGCTCAGCTCACTCATCGGATCGTCTCCTGATGGGGTACGGCGGCGACAGGGTTCCAGCACGCGACCCGGTGGGCCTCCCCCAGGTCGGCGAGAACGGGGTCATCGGTCCGGCAACGGTCACTCGCGTGTGAGCAGCGGGCAGCGAAGGCGCAACCGGCCGGCAACTGGTCGGGCTCGGGCGGGCGGCCAGGGATCACGGCCAGTGGTTTGCCTCGATCTGTCCCGAGGTCAGGCACCGCATCGAGCAGAGCGCGCGTGTACGGATGGACGCATCCGAACTCCAGCCCGGACGTGGGGAGGTCCTCCACGATGCGGCCCGCGTACATGACCAGCACCCGATCACACAGACGGGAGATCACCCCCAGGTCGTGGCTGATGAGCAGAATGGCGGCATTCTCGGTGTCCCGGACCTCGGCGAGGAGTCGGAGGATCTCGCCTTGGACGGTGACGTCGAGCGCCGTGGTCGGCTCATCGGCGATCACGAGCCGCGGCTGTCCCATCAGACCCATGCCGATCATGGCTCGCTGCCGCATGCCGCCGGAGAATTCGTGCGGATACTGTCTGGCCCGGCGCAGCGGCGACGGAATCCGCACTGCCCGAAGGCGATCGACAGCGCGCGCAGCTGCCGCGCGACGGGACAGGCCCTGGTGGGCCTCGGCGACCTCCGCCAGTTGCCGGCCGATGCGGATCGTCGGGTTCAGCGAGCTCATCGGGTCCTGGAAGACGAACGCGACCGACGTGCCGAGCAGTGAGCGCAGCCGGCGTTCGGATGTCTCGAGCAGTGAGGTTCCGGCGAAGTCGAGGCGGTTCGAGGTGACGTGTCCCGGACGTTCGATCAATCGCGAGACTGCCAGCGCGGTCAGGCTCTTGCCAGACCCGGACTCACCGACCAGACCGACGGTTTCTCCCGCCTCCATCCGGAAGCTCACGCCCCGGACCGGCTGCGTCCACCCTGCTGGTCCGGGGAAGGCGACGCGGAGATTCTCGACGACGAGAAGTGCGCCGTCGCGCTCGGAGCCGACGTCCGAAGCGGTCGCCGGCGGAGTAACCGGCGGTGCGCCCGGACGGGCGGCCGGAGTCCGGACACCGACGGCGGCGGCGACGGCCTCTCCGAAGAGGTTGAACGCCAGCCCGGCAATGACGACGGCGATGCCGGGGCCCAGCGCGGCAGCGGGATTCAGGTAGATGCGATTGAGCCCTTCACCGAGCAGCCGTCCCCAGTCGTAATCGGGCGCCTGCACGCCGATGCCCAGGAAGGACAGGCCCGCAAAGGCAAGCAGTGTGCTGCCGGCACCGATCGTGGCCGTCACGACCAAGGGTTCGGCAATGTTGGGCAGGATATGCCGGACGAGCATGCGCATCCGGCCGACTCCGGCGATCCGGGCAGCGGCGACGTAGTCGGACCCGGCGACTCCTGCGGTCAGCGTTTGCGTGAGGCGCGCGAAGGAGGGCGCACCCGCCAACGCGACTGCCAGCACGGCACCTCTCATCCCGGCTCCGAAGATCACCGCGAAGAAGAGGGCCAGCAGCAACGCCGGGAACGCGACGGCGATATTCGTCACGGCCGAGACGAGCCGTCCGGCCCGCCGCGGCAGCACGGACGGAGCCGCACCGAGCAGGAGCCCGACCACGACACTGATGACGGTGGACAGGATCGCCAGCACCACCGACAGCCTGGCGGCCACCAGGACCCGGTATGCGATGTCCCGGCCGAGCTGGTCCGTGCCGAAGATGTGCGCGGCCGATGGTCCTTGCAGAATGGCGTCGGTGTCGACCGCGGACGCATCGTCGGTCCACACCGCCGGTCCGACCACAGCCAGTGCCAGTACGGCGAGCACGAGCACGAGCGCCACCGCGCCGACCGGTGTTCGCGGCATCAACAACCGCCTGTCTCGTCGCCCGGCCATCAGGCGTCCCGAATCGTCGACTGCGGATCGAGCACGGCAAGCACCACGTCGACGAGGAGGTTCACCAGGAGTACGCCGATGCCGTAGACGAGAACGATGGCCTGGACCATGGGATAGTCCTTCTGCTGGATCGACTGGACGATGGTCGAGCCCAGTCCCGGCCAGGC
>Ga0190265_10003656_pt1 | contig 10522 bp, 5 predicted proteins | sample Popmic124T_FD_133135 | JGI IMG/M metagenome (GOLD analysis project Ga0190265, IMG submission 133135) | Populus adjacent soil microbial communities from riparian zone of Indian Creek, Utah, USA - 124 T | ecosystem: Environmental > Terrestrial > Soil > Riparian zone | place: USA: Utah | collected...
GAACCGTGAAACGGTTGAACCGGCTCGCGGTGCCTTCGACGATTCAACCATTCCACGATTTAACGATTCAACGACGCCCGGCATTGACCTCTACGTCGGCGGCACGGAGCACGCCGTGTTGCATCTGCTCTACGCGCGCTTCTGGCACAAGGTGCTGTTCGACCTCGGCTACGTCTCCACGCCTGAGCCATTCTTCAAACTTGTGAATCAGGGACTGATCCTCGGCGAGGACATGCAGAAGATGTCCAAGTCGCGCGGCAATGTCGTGAACCCCGACGACATCCTCGTGGAATATGGCGCGGACGCGTTCCGACTCTACGAGATGTTCATGGGCCCACTGGAAATGGTTAAGCCTTGGAACACAAAAGGCGTGGAGGGTGTTTACCGTTTTCTCGGACGCGTCTGGCGATTGTTCGTGGACGAGAAGAGCGAAGTGGAGTTCGAGCAGGCGTTAACGACCGCAGAGGCGGAGAGGCGCAGAGAGTTGTTGGACTTTGTCAAGCTCAGTTCGGCAGTCCAGGACGTCGCGCCAACGCGCGAGCAACTCAAGACCCTGCACACCTGCATCAAGAAAGTCACCGAAGACCTCGACGGGTTGCGCTTCAACACGGCCATCTCGGCGATGATGGTGTTTGTGAACGAAGCGATCACGTGGGAGTCGAAGCCGGCCATCGTGCTGCGAGAGTTCTTGATTCTGCTCCAGCCCTTCGCCCCGCACATCGCGGAGGAGCTTTGGGAAAAGTTGTCCAAAGTCCAAAGTCCAAAGTCCAAAGTCGCGGACGGCGGCGGGACGACCTTGGACCTTGGACCTTGGACCTTGGACCTGGCTTACCAGCCCTGGCCCAAGCACGATCCCGCGCTGCTCGTCGAGGACACGCTGGAAATCCCGGTGCAAGTCAACGGCAAGTTGCGCGACGTGATTCGCGTTCCCGCCGACGCTTCCCCGCAGGAAATTGAAGCCGCCGCGCTCAAAGCCGAAAAGGTCCAGCCGTTCCTCGAAGGCAAGACGGTGAAGAAAGTGATCGTCGTCCCGAAGAAGCTGGTGAATATCGTCGCGGCGTAAGACCCGCGCCGTTGTTGCGGTCGAGGCTTGGAGCTTATTTGATGTTTGGGATTTGGTGTTTCGCCGCTTCGAGGCGATTGGCTGTCCCGCATGGATTTGAACCATGACAATGTCCTCCAAAGGGACATGTGCTACCATTACACCACGGGACAACAGACGGCCTGAAAATATCTCTCGTGCGCCCGTCTGCAAAGTAAATCTTGGCCCTGGCGTCTCTCCGTGTGCCCGGATGTTCAGGGCCTGCTTCCAACCTCGAAAACATTCCGTCACTTGATTCGACTTTGCTCGCGCCTATGATGTCCCGCCATGTTTTGCAAAGTTCTTCGCGCCGTTGCGCTCGTGCTGTTGGCCGTTTCATCGGTTCGCGCCGCCCAATTCGTCACTGAAACCAACGCGAGCGCTCCGAAAGTCATGCCCGCTTCCGACGAGGGCGAGCGCGCGATGATGCGCTTCCGCATTCCGAAGGGCTTCAAAGTGGAACTCTTCGCAGCCGAGCCGATGCTCGCGAATCCGGTCGCCTTCGCCATCGACGAGAAGGGACGGTTTTTCGTCGCGGAAACATTTCGCCTGCATTCGGGCGTCACCGACATTCGTGGGCACATGTCGTGGCTGGATGAAGAACTGGCCAGCACTTCAGTCGAGGAGCGGATTGAGATCATGAAGCGGCACGAGGGCAAACGCATTTCCGACTACACCAGGGAAAGCGATCGCGTGCGGTTCATCTGGGACAATGACGGTGACGGCAAGGCGGACAAAGCCACGGTGTTCGCCGATGGCTTCAACGGCATAGCTGAAGGCATCGGCTCCGGGTTGCTCGCGCATCATGGAAACATTTACTACGCGAACATTCCGAACCTCTGGTCGCTACGTGATGAAAACAAAGACGGCATTGCCGATTCCAAAAAGTCGTTGCTCTACGGTTTCGGGGTGCGCGTCGGATTTCTGGGCCACGACTTGCACGGGCTGCGCATTGGGCCGGATGGGAAGCTTTATTTTACGATTGGCGACCGCGGTGCGCATGTCGTCACGAAGGAGCACACGAACGACAAGATCGTCGCCAACCACGAAGAGGGTGTCGTTTATCGCTGCAACCTCGATGGCTCTGGCCTGGAAATTTTCGCGCGCGGCTTGCGCAATCCACAGGAACTTGCCTTTGACGCTTACGGAAATCTTTGGACGGGCGACAACAATTCCGACGGCGGCGATCCGGCGCGCTGGGTTTATGTGGTCGAGGGCGGCGACAGCGGCTGGCGCGTGGGCTATCAGTTTTTGACGCAGCCGAACGCGCGCGGCGTATGGCTCTCGGAGCGCATGTGCTATCCGCAATTTCCTGGCCAGGCTGCGTTCATGGTGCCGCCGGTGGCCAACATCGGCAATGGCCCGTCCGGTCTGGCGTACTACCCCGGCGCCGGCTTGTCCGACCGCTACACCAATCATTTCTTTCTGAGCGATTTCCGTGGCAGCACCGATAGCGGCGTTCATTCGTTCTCGGTGCGGCCGAAGGGCGCGGGCTTCGAGGTCTATGATCGGCACAACTTCGTCTGGGAGTTGCTCGCCACGGATGGCGACTTTGGCTACGACGGTTGTTTCTACATTTCCGATTGGGTGCAAGGCTGGAACAAGACTGGCAAGGGCCGCATTTATCGCGTCTTCGATCCCGAACACGTGAAATCGCGCGCGGTGAAGGAAGCAAAGGAATTCTTTGCGCAGGGCTTTGACGCGATGCCGACCCACAGGCTCGCGGATCTGCTCAATCACGCGGACATGCGGGTGCGGCAGGAAGCGCAATTCGCGCTCGTCGCGCGGGGACCGGTCACGGCCGTGAGAACTTTCGCGAACACCGTTCGAACGAGCGCACACCAGTTTGCGCGGCTGCACGCGATTTGGGGCCTCGGCCAAATTGCCGCGCGTTCCGCGCTGGCGGTTTCGGAACTGACCCGGTTGCTCGATGACCAAGACGCCGAAGTGCGTGCGCAAGCCGCCCGGGTGCTGGGCGATGCGCAGCTCGGAAACGTGGGCGCGCTCGCGCGGTTGCTCGCCGACGAAAATGCCCGCGTCCGCTTCCACGCCGCGCTGGCCCTCGGAAAATTTGGCCGCCCTGAAACTCTCGAACCGGTCCTGGCGATGCTGCGCGCCAATGGAGATCAGGATGTTTATTTGCGGCACGCCGGCGTCATGGCGCTCACTGGAATTCTCCGCCACGCCAACGTCGATCCGGCCGTTTTTCTCGCCCTTCAAGATGCATCGCCGGAGTCTGTGAGATTGGAAAAAGCGTTCACGGAAGCGATGAATGACAAATCCGACGCGGTACGCATGGCCACCTTGCTGGCCCTGCGGCAAATCGAATCAGCCCACGTGGCGCAATTCCTTCGTGATGCGAACCCGCTGCTCGTGGCTGAAGCAGCGCGCGCCATCAACGATTTGCCGATTACGAATGCGTTGCCGCGCCTTGCGGCCCTGCTCGAGCAGAATGAGACCATCACCGCGTTTCCCATTGGCGAGGCCAACAAGCCCGGGCCGCGCGATGCGGTGCTGCGCCGGGTGATCAATGCGAACTATCGCGTCGGGGATTCGAACAACGCGGTGGCGCTCGCGGCGTTCGCGGCGATGAGCCAGGGGCCGGAGAATTTCCGCGCCGAAGCGATCGAGTTGCTGGGCAATTGGGAAAAGCCTTCGGGGCGCGATCGTATTACCGGACTCTGGCGGCCACTTTCGAATCGCGAGCCGCAGATCGCCGCGACCGCGCTCCAGCCGCACCTCGCGGCGCTGCTGGGTAGTCCGTCGAACCCCATCCAACTCGCCGCCACCAGGTCGGCCGGACGATTGAAGATCGCGAGCGGGGCCATGGATCCAATGGACATTGTCAAGGATGTGGGCGCGGCGGCGAACCTGCGCCTCGAGGCGCTTCGCTCCATGGCCAACAACAAAGATCCGCGGCTGGCGCTGGCGGTGCAGGCCGCTTTGCCGGACCATGAGGAAGCGCTGCGCAAGGAGGCGACCAAAATTCAGGCGCAGTTACAGCCGGCCGCCGCGCTCGTCCAACTGAAGTCCACATTGGAGAATGGATCGACCGGCGAAAAACAGAACGCGTTCGCCACGTTGGGCACGCTGATGAATGCCGAAGCCGACGAATTGATCGCGCAGTGGCTCGACAAATTGCTGGCCAAAGAAGTGAAACCGGAACTGACGCTCGACCTGCTGGACGCCGCGGCGAAGCGCGAATCAGTGGCGGTTAAAGACAAGATTCGGAAATTCGAAACGAGCCGCCCGGCTGCGGATGATTTGCGCTCCTACCGCGAATGCCTCGTGGGCGGAAATGCGGCCGACGGCGCGAAGATTTTTCTGGAAAGACCCGAAGCCTCTTGTGTGCGCTGCCACAAGTTCAACGGCGAGGGCGGCGAAGTGGGGCCCGATGTATCCGGCATGGGCGCAACGAAGGACCGGCAATACATCCTGGAATCGATCGTGTTTCCGAACAAGCACATCGCCGAGGGTTTTGAGAGCGTGCTGGTCACGTTGAAAAACAACAGCGCTTACGCCGGGCAATTGAAGCGCGAGACCCCGGACATTTTGGAAATCAATTCATCCGAGGACGGTTTGATTCAGATCAAAAAAGCAGAAATCAAATCTCGCGAGCGCGGTCTTTCGTCCATGCCCGAGGAACTGCGCCAGGTGCTGACCAAGCAGGATTTGCGCGACCTGGTCGAGTTTCTCGCCAGTTCGAAGGAAACGAAAACGGTGGCAAAGTAAAACGCCGCCGGCCCTGGACTGCTGCAAGCATTGCAGCTCTGGCTCCGGATATAACGCGATTGCCAAAGAGATTTCCGATTCGGCAGCGATGGTAGGGCGGGCTGTCCTCAGCGCGCCGCGCTGCGAATGCAAGGATCACGAGGTAAATGGCCGATGGCGCGCGGCGCGGTGAGGACACCGCGCCCCACCTCAATCTGAAATGATTTCGGCAATCACTCTAGCGATGGCGCGCTATCTTTCCTTCGCAGTTGAATCGGTGCGCTGGCATTGGCACGCTGCCACGCAATGAATCATCTCGCCCGCGCCCGGGAAGTGTTCGACATCGAGATCGCCGCGCTCAAGGCGGTGCGCGCGCAACTCGACGGTGCTTTTGAGCAAGCGGTGGCGCTCGTCACGGCGGCGGTCGGGCAGCGCGGCAAAGTGATCGTGGTGGGCATCGGCAAGTCGGGAAACATCGGGCGGAAAATCGCCGCCACGCTGACCAGCACCGGTTCCACGAGTGTCGTGTTGAACAGCGTCGATGCGCTGCACGGTGATCTCGGAATCGTCAATGACGGAGACGTGATTCTCGCCCTCAGCTACTCGGGTGAATCGGAGGAATTGTTGAATCTTGTTCCAGCGTTGAAGCGGTTTGCGGTGAAAATTATTTCGTTCACCGGCGTGCCCCGTTCATCCCTCGCGCGCTACAGCGATGTCGTTATCAATGTGCGCGTCCCGAAGGAAGCTTGTCCGTTCAACCTCGCGCCCACTGCGAGCACGACCGCGATGCTGGCCATGGGAGATGCGCTGGCCATGGCGGTGTTGCAGGGACGCGGCTTCAAGCAAAGTGACTTTGCCAAGTATCATCCATCCGGCGCGATTGGCCGCGCGCTGCTGGTGCGGGTCAAGGACATCATGCGCAGCGGAGCCCGCAATGCGGTGGCTTCGCAGAAACTCAAAGTGCGCGAGGCACTGCTCGTGATGACAAAGGCGAAGTCGGGCAGTCTGAGTGTGGTGAATGAACGCGGCAAACTGGCCGGCATCTTCACGGACGGCGACTTCCGCCGCCACATGGCCGAGGACGACGATTTGCTTTCCCAACCGCTCGCGAGCGTCATGACGCGGAATCCAATCAGCGTTCGCGACGAAGCGCTGGCGGCGGAGGCGCTCAAGATTTTTAACGAGCGCAATATCGATGACTTGATTGTTGTGAACTCCAAAAAGGAGCCGGTCGGTCTGATCGATTCGCAGGACTTGCCGAAACTGAAGTTCATGTAAAGCGATGGCCAAAGCGGGCTGTCCTCAGCGCGCCGGGCCGCGAAGGCAAAGGGTTCGGCGAGCGTCCCGCTCGTCTCTGGCTCTGGCGGCGGGACGCCGCCCAAACCCGCCGCCGAGGACGGCTGCGCTACTCCAGGGAAGGTACGGCTTGCGCTCCAACGCAAGCTCCCGCTACGAATCCGTCATGGAAAAAAGATTTGCCCCCGCAGTTCTCGCCGTTTGGGTGGCCGTGTTCAGCGGTTGCGGCACAGTTTCAGAAAAGGAAACTTCAACGCTGGCGATGCCTGCCATGCAAACGCCGCAGCGTTTTCACAAGCAAATCACGCGCACCGTCCAACTCGACTACCTGTTGTTCCTGCCGGACGGCTACCAGAAGACCGGCACGAACAAATGGCCGCTGATGCTTTTCCTGCACGGCGCGGGCGAGCGCGGGACGAACGTGGACAAAGTCACGGTGCATGGCCCGCCGAAAATCGTGAAGGCGAAGAAAGACTTCCCGTTCGTGCTCGTGTCGCCGCAATGCCCGGCTGACCGCGTCTGGCGTGACGACGAATTGCTGGCGCTGATCGACGGCGTGGTTGCGAACCATAACATCGACACGAACCGAATCTATCTGACCGGCCTGAGCATGGGCGGCTACGGCTCGTGGAGTCTCGGCACGAAATATCCGGAACGCTTCGCGGCCATGGCGCCGATCTGCGGAGGAGGCGAACCAATCACAGTGATGCTGGCAGGGCGCCAAAAGAAAGCGGCGTTGAACTCACTGGGCGTTTGGGCCTTTCACGGCGCGAAAGATCCCGTCGTCGTGCTCGAAGAATCGCAGCGGATGACCAACGCATTGATGAGCGCCGGTGGCAAGGACGTGAGGCTCACGGTTTATCCCGAAGTCAGCCACGATTCATGGACGCAGGCCTACGACGAGCCGGAGCTTTGGAACTGGTTCCTGGCGCATCGGCGGGGCAAGTGAAAGGCACACGAGAATGAAGATTGAAGGAATCAAAGGCTGTTACGAAAAGACCGGCGGTCTGTTTTACTTTGCGAGGATGTGCTCGAAGATCCGGCTCCGCGCCGCGGGAAAACTTCCCGAAGCTTACGATGCCATGCTGGGCAACGGTTTCGACGGACGCACCTGCCGGTATTTGTCCGTGCGTTACGAAGAGGTGAAGGCGCAAGTGCTCTCCGGCAAATCCGATGGACAAGTGCTGGACTGGTGTCTGGCGAATGGGCGGCGCCTCACCGACGAGCAAGTGCTCATTTACAACAGCTTCATGAGCAAGCGCGGCTGGCGTGACGACGAGACCGACGGCTTCATTCCTGAGATGATCAAGGAGTATGGACTCAAAGACGACGGCAACGTCATCACCGACTTCGATCTCATCGAAGTGGATGAAGGCCGATGGTATCCCGACATGTGGCGGGATGCGTGGAAGTAAAGCGCGCCTGGACTTTCCTCACGCGCTGATTACTGGCCAGGCCGGATCAAGAATTACTTCAGCTTGCCGAGCGTCTCGCGGATGGCGTTGAAGTTCGGCAAATCTTTCGGCGTGGGCGTTTGCTCGCTGTATTGCACCACGCCGTTCTTGTCGATCACGAAGGCCGCGCGCGCCGCGGTGGAGCCGAACCCGCCCAGGTCGTCGAGCAGCACGCCGTAATCCTTGGCCGTCTTTTTGTTCAAATCGCTGGCCAGCGTGATGCCGATCTTTTCTTTGGCCGCCCACGCTTCCTGCGCGAACGGGCTGTCCACGCTGATGCCGATCACGTCGGCGTTGACTTGCTGGTACGAATTCAGGCCGGCCGTGACGTCGCACATCTCCGTGGTGCAAACGCCGGTGAAGGCGAGCGGGAAAAAAAGGACGACGGTGGTTTTCTTGCCGAGATTGTCCGCGAGCTTCACGTCCACGACGTTGCCGGCCTGGCGGGACTTGAGTGAAAAGTCAGGGGCTTTCGAGCCAACTGGAATTGCCATAGATAATCCTGGTTACGTTGTTTGCGTTTCGCGCGTGGTTTATAGAAGCCGGTTCGAACGCCTGTCAAACAGCGTTTCGCGTCGGATGCGATTAAGAAAGGCGGAGGGTCCGTTCACTTTCAACTTTGACCCGCCCTCGCCCGCCGCTAGTGTTTGCTCGTGCCACGGAAAGTATCGGTTCGCACAGAGCGCACTTCTGAGCATCGAGGGTTCAACGACATCGTGGGAGTCGTGCTGCTTGGGATCGCGCTGCTGTTGTTTGTCGCCATGTCGTCGTTCGAACGGAACGACGTCGGGAATAGAATTCCGCCCAATGCAACCACGCACAATTTCATTGGTCCGGCCGGGGCATGGATCGCGCACATTTTGTTCCTGGCCTTTGGCGCCGCGGCGTTTGTCATTCCCGTTCTCTGCTTGTTGTTTGGGGTCGGTTGTCTTTTCAACGCACTTCATTATTTGCGCCGACGCTGGCCGTGGGGATTGGTCTTGTTTCTTTGTTGCGCTGGTTTTCTGTCGGAATTCACCGATCGCACTACAATGGATGCTCTCGCGACGAATCCGAATTATTCCAAAGCCGGGTTCTTTGAGAATGCGGCCTTCAAGCTGGGCGCACCCAGTGCGGGAGGATTGGTCGGGCATTGGTTGCGCCAATTGATTGGGGATAATTTCGGGCGGCCTGGAGCAACCATCATTTACATCACCATTTACGCGATCAGTCTCTTATATCTCACGAATTTCCGGCTCAGTGATTGGGTGCGCGGGACGTTTGCGAAGAAGGCCGCGGGTGAAGAGGAGATGACGGACGAGGAGCTGGAACTGGCCCGGCGGGCGAAAGATTTGGCGAAGCAGGCGCGCAAGTTGCAGGAGCAGGTGGAACGCTCGAAAGCGAAAACGGACAAGGCGGAGAAAACTGAAAAACCGGGCCAGGAGAAAGAGGAAGAAGGGAAAGTTCCGTTGGGCGCGGATTTGCAGCCTGTGCCCGAGCCGTCGGTGCGGGATTTGAGCATTACCGCAGCCAAACAAGCGAAGACATCACGAAGCAAGCCGGCGCCCGAACCGCCCAAGGAAATTCAACCGCCTGATGAGGGCGAAGTCATCTGCGCAAAAGAAATCGCGGCGGCGAGCACGGATGACGTTCTGGGCGGAGGAAAAAACTCGAAAGGCGCCGCATTGAGGGATGCGAACGAAGCTCCCGTGTTGCCTGAACCCATCATCACCGTGGATGGCGAACCGGCACTGACCAGCACCAATGCCAGTGCGCCGGCTGAACCGGTCTCCATCGTGCCGCCCGCGCCGAAACCGAAGCTCGCGCCCAGGAAGCCCAAACCGATTGCGGTCGCGAGCACCCCGATCATTGGCAATTACCAACTGCCGTCACTCGATCTGCTGAACATGCCGGAGCCAAACCTCGTTCCCTCCGAGACGAAGGAACAGCTCATGGAACGCGCGCGGCTCATGCAGCAGACGCTGGCGCAGTTTGACATCGAGGTGCAGCTCGGTGACATCACCAAAGGCCCGACCATCACCCGCTACGAGTTGCACCCGGCGCCGGGCGTTAAGCTCGAAAAAATATCGGCGCTTTCCAACAACATCGCCGCGGCGCTCAAGGCGGAACGAATTCACATTCTTGCGCCGGTGCCAGGCAAATCCTCCGTCGGCATCGAGGTGCCCAACCTGATCAAGACGAAGGTCATTATGCGGGACTTGTTGGAGTCCGAGGAGTGGAAGAACAGCAAAGCGCGCATTCCGCTGGCGTTGGGCAAGGACGTTTACGGACATCCCATCATCGCCGACCTCGGCGAAATGCCGCACATGCTGATCGCCGGCAGCACCGGCTCCGGCAAGTCCGTCTGCATCAATTCCATCGTTTGTTCGCTGCTCTACAAGTTTTCGCCCGACCAGCTTCGCTTCGTGATGATCGATCCGAAGGTGGTCGAGTTGCAGCAATACAATGCGCTGCCGCACCTCGTCGTGCCCGTCGTTACCGATCCGAAGAAAGTCATCCTCGCGCTGCGCTGGGTCGTGAATGAAATGGAGAAGCGCTACCAGATTTTCGCGAAGGTCGGGGTGCGCAATGTCAGTTCCTTCAACTCGCGTCCGAAGGACAAACCGCTTCCCAAGGCCGAGCCGGAACTGCCGCTCACGGCGAAGAAGGAAAAGATTGAGGCCAACTCTGACGGGTTCGCGGTGGAACTCGACGAGCAGATCGTTGTGCCGCGTGATGAAGATATCGTCATTCCCGAACGGCTGAGTTACATCGTCGTGATCATCGACGAACTTGCTGATTTGATGCTCGTCGCTCCGGCCGATGTGGAAATGGCGATCGCGCGCATTACGCAGATGGCGCGCGCGGCCGGGATCCATTGCATCGTAGCCACGCAGCGCCCGTCCGTGGATGTGATTACAGGCGTGATCAAGGCGAACATTCCGGCGCGCATCGCGTTTCAAGTGGCAAGCCGTGTCGATTCGCGCACGATTCTCGACGC
>Ga0190265_10003657_pt1 | contig 10521 bp, 11 predicted proteins | sample Popmic124T_FD_133135 | JGI IMG/M metagenome (GOLD analysis project Ga0190265, IMG submission 133135) | Populus adjacent soil microbial communities from riparian zone of Indian Creek, Utah, USA - 124 T | ecosystem: Environmental > Terrestrial > Soil > Riparian zone | place: USA: Utah | collected...
CGTTCCAGACTCTCAGCATGCCCCGCTTCTCCTGGACCATGATCGAGTGCAGGAACGCGGTGCCGATCAGCCACGGCATCAGCGCCGCGTTCTCGACCGGGTCCCAGGCCCAGTAGCCGCCCCAGCCGAGCTCGGTGTAGGACCAGCGGGCGCCGAGCAGCAGGCCGAGGCCGAGGAAGGCCCAGGCGATCAGGGCGAAGCGCCGGGTCGAGCGGATCCAGGCGGCGTCGAGGCGTCGGGTGATCAGAGCGCCGACCGCGAAGGCGAAGGGGATCGTGAAGGCGACGTAGCCCGAGTAGAGCATCGGCGGGTGGATCATCATGCTCGGGTGCTGCAGCAGCGGATTGAGCCCGACCCCGTCGGCCGGCACTGGGTTCAACTCGGCAAACGGGTTGACGCCACCGGCGAAGAGCATCAGGCCGGTGAAGAAAGCGGCGATGCCGGCCATCACCGCGGTCGCGTAGGGGACGATCTCGCGCAGCTTGCTCCGGGTCGCGTAGAGCGCCAGCGAGGAGGCGATCGAGAGCACCCAGGCCCAGAGCAGCAGCGAGCCCTCCTGGCTCGACCACATCGCCGCCAGCTTGTAGAAGGTCGGCGTCTCGATCGAGGAGTGCTGCTGGACGAGGTTGAGCGAGAAATCATCGCTGGCGAAGGCGATCTCGATCAGGACGACGCAGAGCGTGAGCAGGGCGAAGAGCCCGTAGACGGCGCGGCGGGAGCGGTCGACCCAGCGCCGGTCCCCGTTGCGGCCGAGCAGCGCCGCCACGGCTGCGCCGATCGCGGTGAGGAAGGCAAGCGCCAGCGCGGCGCTGCCGAGGCTAGCCGTCATCCGTGTCGGAGCTCTTGGTGGTGAACTTCGACGGGCACTTGGTGACCAGGGTGTCGGGCTCGCCGACGAAGACGCCACGCTCGACGGCGCCGTTGAGGATGATCTCGCGACCTCCGCGGAACGGGTCGGGGACGGCGCCGGTGTAGGTGACGGGGATGCTCTTGCTGGCGTCGTCGCGATCGGCGACGCGGAAGCGCATGCCCTCCCCCTCGCGGCTGACCGAGCCCTTGACCACCCTGCCGGTCAGCTGGGCGCTCGAGCCCGGCGCCGCGTCGAGCAGCTGCGAGGGCTCCTTGGCCTCGGTCGAAGCGCTGAACGACGTGTAGACGAGGCCGACGGCGAGCAGCACGGCGACGCCGAGCGCGACTACCAGCCGAACCTGTCGCTTGCGGGCGGGATCCACAGACCAGGGATTATCGCAAGGCCGCGTCTGGGACAATCGGCCGATGGCGGAGGGCTCATCCAGCGACCCAGTGCTGCTGATCACCGGAGCTTCCAGCGGGATCGGCGCCGCTACGGCACGGGCGGCTGCCGGGACGCACCGCCTGGTGCTGGCAGCGCGGCGAGTGGAGCCATTGCAGGAACTGGTCGAGGAGCTTGGCGGCGAGGAGCGGGCAATCGCCGTCGCCTGCGACGTCACCGAGTGGGATCAGGTCGAGGCGATGGCCGCGACCGCGCTCGACCGGCTCGGCCGCATCGACGTCGTCTTCGCCAACGCCGGCTTCGGCGCGACCCGCGGCTTCCTTGAGGAGTCGCCCGAGCACTGGCGCTCGATGGTCCTGACCAACGTCTACGGGGTCGCGCTGACGATCCGCGCCACCCTCTCCCACCTGCTCGAGCGCGGCGACGGGCACTTCGTCGTGACCAGCTCTGTCGCCGGGCGACGGGTTCTGCCTGGCTCGCTCTACTCGGCGACCAAGTGGGCGGCGACGGCGATCGGCGAGGCGCTGCGGGCCGAGCTGCGCCAGATGCACGAGAACGACGGGATCAAGGTGACCCTGATCGAGCCCGGCATGGTCGACACCCCGTTCTTCGACAACCGGCCCGGCAAGTGGGCGCTGCAGGACGAGGACATCGCCCGCGCCGTGCTCTTCGCCCTGGAGCAACCGGGCAACGTCGACGTCAACGAGATCCTGATTCGCCCGATCCGTCAGCCAACCTGAGCAGCAGGCGGACCACCCTCCAATAGCTGCGGAGGAGGAGGCGGGACGGTGCCGAGCGGGCGATCGCCGGGATGAAGGGGGAATCGAGGTCGGGGGTCAGCCAGGCGGAGAACTCGGCGGCGCTTACGGCGCGTCCTGCCTGCACCTGGCGGCGCTCGCGCAGCAGGCGCGGCAGCCAGCGGATCACTTCGCCGATCGCCGCGAGTTTCTGCCGCCCCCAGCCAGCGGCGATCGAGGCTGGGATCAGGGCCAACTCGGTCAGGATCAGCGCCGGGGCGAGCAGCGCCAACAGGCTGGCCGGATAGACGCGGATCAGGAAAGCCCAGCGATTGCGCTCGAGCCAGCGCCACTTGTGCTCGCGGGCGCCGAACTCGTAGTCGTGGTCGACGACGGCCGTAGGCTCGATCCCCAGCGCGCCGCCCCCGAGCCGCAGCCGCAAGGAGATGTCGACGTCCTCGTGGTAGAGGAAGAAGCGCTCTGGGAAGCCGCCGAGCCGCTCCCAAGCGCTGCGCGGAATCGCCAGGCAGGCGCCGGAGAGCGCGGCAACCTCTCCCGCCGCCGGCGCCGCCTCGATTGGCTGCCCGTGACCGCCGGCCCAGACGATGCCGGTGAAGTGGACCGGGTTGCCGGCCGAGTTGATCGTCCGGCCGTCACCGTCAGCGACCAGGGCCTGCCAGGCGACCCAGCCACGCTGCTCGATCCACGGTCGCCGGATCGCCTCGCCGAAACCGGGCCGCGGCGCCGCGTCGGGGTTGAGCACGATGAGCAGGTCCCCCGAGGCATGTCTGGCGCCCTCGTTGCAACCGGCGGCAAAGCCGAGATTGCCGCCGCTGCGCACGATCCGCGCCGCCGGCGCCAACGCTGCCGCCGCCTCGGCGGTGCCGTCGGAGGAGTCGTTGTCGACGAGGATCAGCTCGTCGCCCTCCCCCAGCTCCGACAGCAGCGCAGGCAGCGTCCGCGCCAGCTCATCGCGGCTGTTCCAGGCGACTATCAGGACCGAAAGCGTCGGGCGCACCGACGCGGGAGGCTAGCCCCTGGGGCTAGCCTCGCTGTTTCCCGCCGCCCGCCTTCTTCTTGCCGCAGGGCGCGCGGAAGCGCAACCGCATGTTCCGTTTCTTGCCGTTCTGGGCTTTGAAGCGCACGATTGCTCGCGGCCCTCTGGCTTTGCGCCGCGTCTTACTCGCCTGCGCGCCCTTGCCTTTTTTAGCGCCGGCGCCTTTGCGCGGGCACTGATTGCGCGAGTTGACGAGCAGGCCCTTGGGCCCGCCGCGCAGCGTGAGGATGAATTTCGTCACCGGCACGTCGGGAACGATGTCGAAGGTGTTGCGAATGCGGCCGCGGGTGCTGTCGGTGCGGCTGACCAGCTCGAGGTCGACCTGGCCGTGCAGGTCGGCGACCAGGTCCGGCAGGGGGTTGTTGGAGGAGCGCAGGTAGAGCGGACCGCTGACCGGGTCGTCAAGCAGTGGCGAGAAAGCGCGCGCGTTTCCGTAGATCGATTTCCTCGGGCAGTCGTTGGCGGCGAACTGCACGCGCGTGCAGACTTTCGCCAGGTTCGCCTGGTCGAGGATCAGCGAGCGGGGCAGGATCGTCGCCGCGCGGGCGATGTTGGCGTCGCCCTTGCGTGGCAGCAGCACCGCCCGCAGCTTCGGGTTTTTGGCTCGCCGCATGCCGCCGAAGAGGCGCAGGAACAGTTTCGGCCTGAAGCCGAGCTGCTCGCAGCCGTTGACTTTGAACGGCGCGGAGATGGCGGCGGGAACGAAAGCCGCGGGGTCAAGGGGATTGGCGCCCCCGCCGAGCAGCGATCCCTCGAAGCTGAGCTGCGAGCAGTTGGTCCCGGTGAGCGTGAAGTCGTTGCGGTTGAGCACGACGTTAACCGAGCGGATGTCGAGCGTGGCGCCCCCGTAGACGTGGGGGATTGGGTCCGACACCGCGTGCACCCGGGCCGTGCGCGGCTCGAGCGAGAGCGCCACCCGCACCACGACCGTGCCGAGATCGAACGGCCCGGCCGTGGCGGGGGTGATCACTGCCAGGGAAAGGGGCGCGCCTTTGTAGCGCCCGGTGAGGAAGACCTGACCGCTGATCCCGATCGGCGAGGGACCACTGCCCGCTTTGATGTCGGCGCGGCCGATCCGGCTCGATGCTAGGCAGCTCGATTTGGCGGCCTCGGCGATGCCGCTGTTGGCGGCGGCAGCCGCCAGGGCGGCGTTGGAACAGGATTTGACCCCAGCCAGCTTCGCCACCAGCCCCGGCGGCAGGGTCACGTCGACGCCTTTCAGCTCCTGGTTGCCGTCGGAGCGGGCGATGTTCATGCGCAGGGGGCTGAACGTGGCCGCTTTCGCGCTGTTGGTGTCGGCATTGAAACCAAGCGCAAACGGCCGCTCGGCCATGGTTTTGGCGCAGGCCCCCCCACCGGGCGCCGAGCTGAGGGAGAACTCAGAAGAAGCCTCAGCCGACGAGTCGGGGTTGGGGCCACCATCCTGGCCGACGGGCACGGCGCCCTGAGCACTTGACCACGGCGTCATCTGGGTCGCGGTGGCGTTCGGCCCGCAGGTGGGCGGGCTGGTCAGGGCCGCGTCGGCGCCGCCGTCGAGTTTGATCCTGAACGACTTGAACGGCACCTGCGGCAGGCCTGGCAGGGGCACCTTGCCGAGGGCGCCATCGTCGAAGATCGTCGTCACCCGACCGGTCTGCGGGTCGACGCTGGCCTTGCCGAGCAGCCGGGCGTCGATCCCAAACCTGTCCGACTTCGCGTTGACGAAGATCCGGTAGAGGTCACCCGAGGCCGGGTCGCGGCTGAGCTGGTTGCCAACATAGACGGGACCGCTCAGCGAGCCGTCGGGCAGGGGCGGCGTATCGACCTCGACCGTGCCGATCCGCGACGCCTCGGGGCACTCGACCGGGTCCCTGTTGCCCTTGTTGAACTGATCGTCGCTGCACGCGGCCAGGCCGTTGGCCGCCGAGGGGTTGAGGCCCATGCCGGCGGGCAAGGTGACGCGGGCGCTGCGCACGTAGGAGGTGCTCTGGTTGCCGCCTCCTTTGACCTCTGGCAGCGTGACGGTCACGGTCGCGCCGCTCGGCGAGTCGGTCTGCTCGGTGTCCGGATCGGTCGCGATCGAGGGCTCGAAGGGGATCAAGTCGCATTCTTTCGGCGACCTGTCGGGCGGGATTCGCGACTCCAGCGGGGGGGCGGCGTCGGCCGGGAAGTCATAGCTTGGATCTTCTTCTTCCTCGACCGAAGCGGCTAGGAGCCAGGTCGAGTAGACCTCTTTGAAAGGCGAGTCCGACGAGGCTTCGCCCAGGCAGGTCGTCGGCGCGGTGATGAAGGTCCCGTCGCCGGAGGCGCCGTCGAAGACCAACCGGTTTTTGAGGATCAGTTCGCCGACCAGCGGCACGGGGGGCACTTCGATCGTGAACCCCTCGTGGAAGTCGCTCTCCCAAGAGACATCGGCCTGTAGGTAGATGTTGTTGCCGACTAGGTTGAAGCCGAACCGGGCGGGCTCGCCCTGGGGGGGTTCGATGTTGTAGACGGTGGCCGAGATCGGGGGCACGAGTGGATGCCCGAGCGCCGAGCCGGTGACGAAGCTCGTCCCCACCGCCGCCCCCGGGCACGAGGTGCTGGGCGTGCCTTCGAACTCGGCCTGCGAGCACTGTTCGGTCGCCTGCGGATTGACGGTGAGGCCGGGCGGCAGGTCGACGTGCACCGTGCTCAGCGCGCCGATTGGTTCTTCAGGCCCCCCGGCGGGGGGTGGAAGCGGGTTCGGTTCATTTTCGACGATGAACTGGGTGAAGCCGACCGGCGGGTGGCCGCCGGCGGTTTCGAAGAACTGCGGGTCGGGACTGTCGACGTCGCAGGTCGGGGTGTCGGAGTTGCAGGTGCCCGCCTGCCAGCCGCTGTTCGGGGTTGGCGCATTAGGGTCGGAGGGGGCGATGATCGCGTTCGTGTCCGCGCTCGCGATGGGAACCGGGAAAGCGGCCCCCAGAGCCAGAGCCATCGCGATCGGCACCACCCTCAATCCCCTGATCCGCATCTTCCGATCTCCTTCTCTTCGGGCCATACCTAAAATTAGATTACCCGATTTTGATGATCTGCGTTATTATTTTTAGGTATTCCCCAGTCAACGAAAGTGAGGTAGCTGTGAATTGGGAACGCCTGGCTCGTGCCAATACCCACCCACTCCGTGTCTCAATCCTGGAAGTGCTCGGGATCGACGCCGGCAGGACGTTGTCACCCAAGGACCTCAGCCTGGAGCTGCAGGCCCCGTTGAGCACGGTCAACTACCACGTGACCGAGCTACGGCACTCCAATCTGGTCGAAGTCGTCGACGAACAGCAAGTCCGCGGCGCGATCGAGCACTTCTACCGCGTGGTCGAGAGCTCCCAGAATGGGCGCCGGGAGCAGGGGAACCAAAAAGCAGCCCAGCGGGCGCGCGCCTAGCCCCGCGCGCAGCCGATCTCTCGATGTCGCATTCGTCGCCTGGGCGCTAAGCGCTCACCGGCGTCCAGGCCGAAGCGACACTGCTCGACTGGGGCCTTTCAGCCTCCGTATCCGAATTTAACCCGCTGCTCGCCGCGCCGGCACACGATGGAGCCACCCTCGATCTCGTTGGGCCTGGCCCGGCAGGCGAAGCCAGACGCCTGGCAGCCGGAATCGATGCATTCGCCAAGATTTTCGCCGCCCTTGCGGGCAACCCGGCGGGCCTTTTTGCCACCCACGCCCTTCGCGTAGACAAAGAGCCCAGCAGAGTAAGCCGACCGTCCGCAACGCTCCCAGCCACCGTTGGCGCCGGCGCTTGCCGGCCCGGCTTGAATGATCAAGAGCACAGTCGCAGCCAAAACAGCGCACGACGCAGCCCCGACCCAACCGACTGTCTTGCCTCTTGCCAATCCCACTGCGCCTTCCTATCCACTTCGGGCTGAGCGTTGGGACCGACTCTCAATCAGCCAGCGAAAGCGCAAAGGCGGACCCTTAACTCGCTCTCCATTGACCGCGCGAATGACTAAGCGGTGCCGGCCAATACGTAATTGATTGAGGCGCAGAGGGGACCCGCACAGGAAAGTCGGTTGCTTATCAAGGCGACATAAGAACCCTGCCGTGAGGGGAGCCCAAAATCGGAATACTGCCTTCCTTTGGCTAGTCCTTTGGGGTGGATGGTGGGCAAGAACCACTCGCTGGCGAGGCAGAGAGATTGGTGGGCGATCTGGAGGTGGTGGTGCGGACTGAACTACGCCCGTTCCCGTACCGGTGAGCTGAGCCCCGGCCGTGATCGGGGTCAAAGGATTGGCACTAACGTCGAATATTCCCCGCTTTGGACCGGGCGTTGAAGGATCGAAGGTAACTCCAGTCGTGCAACTTTCGCCGGGCGCAAGAGGACTGGATTCGAAGCATTTGTTTTCCGTAATTTCGAAAACGGCGCCACCGAATGACCCGACGCCCATGACATAAATCGCCAGACTGGCATCTCCGGTGTTGGTAACCGTAAAAATCACAGGCTCGGACGGACCCGCCTCCGGATCACGAAGGCCAAAGTCCCAGCTCGTCTTGTCCAATGCGATCCCCGCTGCGCCAGCAGCGGTCGACACAGGTAGGCCAAGTAGCGCGATGATTGCGAATAAAAGCAGCGTCAAAGTCGGGATTCTTGAATTAGGCCCCCAGTTCATAAGTCAGAGGCCACCCCTGGCTCACCGCTCACCCTGAACTGGAGGCTCACCATTAGTTTAGATCGTTCATCAGCGGCGTCCTGACGATATTCGAGCTCCTTCGAAATCCTGTAAAGACCCAAGCGGGCATGCCTCGGAATGCCGAAGCTGACACATCGCGCACGGCCTGGGCTCAGAATCGGCGGAGGCGAAGGAGTCCCAGCGAGCTCTCGAGGCCCAACGAGTTGCCAAATACCTTCCCGGAACCACTCAACTTGGTACTGACGAACATCAAAGACGAACGTAGTGCCAACGTTTTCAACCCGCGCATGGACGGCCTCGCCACGATGGTAAGTCTTTTGCTGGCTTCCAACCCTCACCTGCAGACCTGAACCCAAGATTTTTACCCGTACGGGGGCGTCTCGCGAGTCTCGGGGAACAGGCCCAGCTGTCTCCTTGCCAGGCAGACCACAGTATGTACCCTCATTCGCGACCGGCCACCATGATCGTGCGTGAGCGATGCCCGGCGATAGGACCAGCAACAGGACAACGGTGGGAACCAGATAACGAGCGCTCGACCTGGGCGCTGTAGGAGAATCGCTAGACAGCATCTTGGACACCAAGCTCATCATTGCGATATCAAGGCTGGATGCGGAACTGGGCAGTTCTGCGAAATCCCGGCGAGGCAGCCCCAGGATCAAGACTTGAGCGGCTGATTGACCGTAGGACCCGATAGCGGCCTGGGAGAAGGTCTCGCGATAGTGGAATCCTCAGGCATCCTCCTGAGCGGCCAGCTCCGAGCCGGTACCGTTGTGCGAAGCCCGGACGGATCCGCCCATCTGAAATATTCTGCCATAGCGAGCCGACCCTCCTTTGAAGGTAGGCCCGCTGCGCGAATTCAACCAAGTGAGTGCCAATGTTTTCGACTCTGGTCTCAAGGACACCTCCGGCCCTAAGGCTGGTCCTCTTGATGTCGAGTCGCACAGAAATCCGCTGCGGCAAAACCTGTATATAGCGGCCGTACCGCGCCAAATGGTCTCCCTCCATGGTCTCGAAGTCAATGTCGTAACGATACGACCCGGGTCTCGAGGGAGCCGTCAGGACCAGCGTAGAAACGCTGTGACTTGAGAGATTGTCGATCGTGTCGCTAGCCGCGGCCACCGTCTCTTGCACATTGCCCTTTGCGCTGAGTCGCATCAAAGAGCTAGACACGTTCCAGTCTACTGTGACTCCATCAAATGGCCCGGAAAGTTGGTAGCCAAAAGAACCGGCTCCCGCCATAAGACGTCCTTCATTTAACGGATATGACCACAATCCCATTCGAACCCCGGGCGGCGCGAAAGGCAGGGTCTTGCGCAGATCAAATTCATCGATCGGCGGCAAGTCTCGCAGCGGCGCTTCATAGTCTCGAAGGATTGTCCGCCCGCAATAACTAGCAGCGACCCAGTCTCGGCCAGCTCCACTGGATACGGACACAAGCACTACCGACAGCAGGCTGAGCGCCATAGTGATTAGGCGCATTCTCATAACTCCCCGCCGCCAGCCACCGAGGCATCCAATTTGACTAGCGGATCTGACAGGGACGCTCCACCACCCAGACATCAGGCGATGTCGCTAACCGTGAATTCGCGATAGATCTCAAGCTCGACTTCCTCGCCGCGTTTACCTGCTTCAACCGATCGACCAATTCGATATTTACCGGGCGTAAACTGACTAGGTATACGAAAGGTAATGCACGAGCTCGCGCCGCCAGCTCTTAGAAAAGCGAGATAGCGAGGCCACACATGTCGTGCTGGTCCTACGCGAGTCCATTCCTCGCCTTCTAGGCGCTCAACCCTAAAAGGCGCTCCAAAACGCACCTCAGTCGTCCCCATATTTTCGACACGCGCCCGGAGCGTTTCGCCGGTGGCATAGCTTGCCTTTTGCGTTCCCATGCGGGCGTCGACCGTTGGTGGCAGACGACGGATGAACTCGGTGTATGAATCGAGCCTTCTGCCGACCGAGTCCTGGACAACCTTTCGCAGATCATCGATACGCGACACTGGCCGACCATCTCGATCGACAGACAGCAGTCGTCCGGTAACAAGCCAATCCAATCTGGCCTTTCCGCCGGTTAACCTGGCCAATCGATAGCCGAATCGATCACCTTCGACCAGCAATCTTCTCCCCGGCAAATCGAAAGCTTCGTAAAATTCTACGTTGGGTGGACCAAACGTCAAGGCGGTAGATACCGGAATGAGGTGCTGTTGAGGGAACACCCTCGGGGGTCTGGAAAAGTCACGAACCAGAGGCGACCGACAGTACCTTGGCACCTTGGGAGCCTCACTCCTAGCTAAGGCTCCCTCAGCTTCCCCACTAACCCAAACCGCAGCAAGCACAACCAGTACGACGCTTGCGATCACAAGGCGTAGATATGACCGAGCCCTACTCATTCGACCAACGACGCTCGGGCGGGTCGGTGCTCGAGTCGAAGATGACGAGTTCGTCCAGGCTTCGCTTGAAGGTGATTTTCTTGGAGGCAATCGGGAGGTTGAGGAAGCAGATGCCCTTGTCGTCATTCGGAGTGTGGCGGAATTCTATATAGACGCGATTGGCCTCGTATTCGATGATCGGCTCTTCGAGCAGCGGCGGGTCAGGGCTGCAGGCCTCGATCACGGCGCGAGCACGAACCCAATTGGGGCCGACCGGAGGCTCGACCCACCACTTGACCGCGCGCTTAGATCCGCTGTCATCGCCGCCACCGCATCCAACCCTGAGCAGGGTCGCGCCCACGAGCACCGCGATCGCCAAAGCGCCTATCGCCTTTCTGGTCCGCAAGCCTTACTCAGTCGGCCAGCGACCCTCAGTCGGCCAGCGCTGCTCGGGCGGATCGGTGCTTGCGTCGAAGAGGAC
>Ga0190265_10003658_pt1 | contig 10520 bp, 11 predicted proteins | sample Popmic124T_FD_133135 | JGI IMG/M metagenome (GOLD analysis project Ga0190265, IMG submission 133135) | Populus adjacent soil microbial communities from riparian zone of Indian Creek, Utah, USA - 124 T | ecosystem: Environmental > Terrestrial > Soil > Riparian zone | place: USA: Utah | collected...
GCGAGACCCGCGAGCGCGACCGCGCCCGCGCCGAGCAAAGCCAGGATCGTCGCCGGCCGTCCGGGCTCGGGCGCGTCGGCCATCCGGATGCGGGCGGCGTTGGTGACCGAATATTCGAGCAGCCACAGCCGGCCGTCGGGCGCGACGAAGCCGCCGGTCGGCGACCAGGGGAAGGTCGAGCGGGCGACCTCCTCGACATGGCCCTGAGAATCGATCCGCTTGACCTTGAAGTTGCCGAACACGGCGACATAGGCGTTGCCGGCGGAATCGAGCCACAGGCCCATCAGCTGGTGATGCTCGCCGACGAACGGCAAAGCCGGGTTCGATTCGCCGAGATTTTGGGCGAGCGTGCGCACCGCGCCGTCGGCGCCGATGCGAATCAGCGCGCCTTCGCTGATCAGATAGACCTCGCCGGCGGGCGAGACGGTCATCGAGCGGACGTCGGCGAAGCGGCGCGGCGAAACCGGCGCGCCGCCGCCGCCCGGCGCATGGCGGCGGACGAGGCCGTTGTCGTTCCAGTACATGTTGCCGGCGCGGTCGCGGACGAAGCTCAGCGAAGTGCGGAAGCCCTGCGTCGGCGGGACGACGTCGCGGATCGTGCCGTCAGGCGCGAGGCGCCAGACGCGGTGGCCCCAGCGGTCGCTCGCCTCGCCCTCGTACCAGAGATGCTCGCCGTAGAGATTGTCCTCGCCGTCGACATAGAGCTCGTGGGTGTGGACATCGGGAACAGCGATGGTCCGCGTCCCGTCGGGCGCGACTTTCCAGACCTGGGCGAGGTCGGTGTAATAGATGTTGCCGCGCCGGTCCTGGACGATTCCCCAGCCGGGATGTGCCGCGGCGGGCGCCGCGCAGGCGAGGGCCAGCAGCAAGATAAGGCCGAGCCAGATGCGCATGCGCCGCTCCCCTTCTTCTCTATCTACCACCCCCGGCGCGGCCCGCCAAAAGCGGATAGGGATTGATCGCTCGGCCCTGCCACCAGCGGTCGGCGGGGGCCGCGAAGTGGATCGCGAAGTGGAGGTGGGGGCCGGCGGGATCGGCGTTGCCGGTGCTTCCCACGGTGCCGATCGCATCGCCGCGGCGCAGGCTTTGGCCTTCGCGCAGGCCCGGCGCATAAGCGTCGAGATGGGCGTAATAATAGATCCACTGCCGGTCGGGGGAGCGGACATAGGCGGTGATGCCGCCCCCGCCGCGGCTGAAGAACAATCTGGCCACGATTCCATCGGTCGCCGCGACCACCGGCGTGCCGCGCGGGGCCATGATGTCGATCGCATCGTGCGGGCGGCCGCTGCCGCGTGCCTGGGTAAAGGTGTCGACCAGCGCTTCCCGCCGGACGCCGGCGACCGGCACGAGCAATTGTCCTGCCGGATGCTGCCGTGACCGGACAGGCATTGGCTCGTGCGCGGACCGGGGCGCGCGGACCTTCGCGGCCACCACCAGCCAGAGCAGGATCAGGGCGATCGCGAACAACAGCACGCCGCGGAAGATCGTGCCCGCGCGCCGCATCAGCGCCGGAAGGTCGCCGCCACGCCGGGGCGGACCATCTGGGCGAGCCGCGCGGCGTCCCAATTGGTCAGCCGGATGCAGCCGTGGCTCTCGGCGCGCCCGATGCTCTGCGGCTCGGGCGTGCCGTGGATGCCGTAATGCTCGCGCGACAGATCGATCCAGACCACGCCGACCGGACTGTTCGGGCCGGGCGGCAGGGTGACGCTCTCCTCGCTGTCCGAGACGTCCCAGAACAAAGCCGGGTTGTAGTGGAAATCGGGATTGAACGCGGTGCCGCGGATCCGCCATTCGCCGAGCGGCAGGGGATCGTGCCGGCTGCCCATCGTCGCCGGGAACTGGGCGATCAGCTTGCCGTCCCCGTCAAACGCCATCAGCACGCTCGCCGACTCGTCGACGACGATCCTTTCGGCGCGCGGCTGCTCGCTCGCGACGCCGAGCGCGGCGAGCGTGCCGAGCCAGCCGCGCTCCGCCGAGGCAGTAGCCGCGATCCGGTCGTTGCCGACATTGGGCACGACCACGCGCGCGCCGACATCGAGGGCGAAGCCGTCGCCGGGGTTGAGCAAGCGGATCGTCTCGGGAGTCGTGTGGAAGCGCTCGGCGAGCTTTTCCATCAGGCTCGTGTAACCGAGCGCGGCAAGCCTCGCCTGGTCCCGCGGATCGTCGGGAATCTCGCGGAGGAAAGGACCGCGCGCGAAATCCTGCGTGATCTGGATGACGCGGGTTGAGGGAATGCGCTCCCAGCGCACGAGCGTGGCGCGGGTCGGCGCGTCGAGCCTTCCCGTCTCCCCGAGCGCATTGGCCTGCTGGAAGCCGCGCAGCGCACCGGCGAAGGACTGGCCCTCGCGGCCGTCGATCACGCCCGACGAGAAGCCGAGCCGTTCGAGCACCACCTGCACCTGCATGATCGGCCGCCGCTCGGGCTGGTTCGCGGGACGGAGCAGCGCTCGATCGTCGGAAGGATAGGCCGGCCCGGACATGGCGGCGCGCGGGTCCGGCCCGGGAGCCTTGGGCGCGCTCTGCTGCGGAGCGGAGGGCGCCCCGCCGCCGATGCTGACGATCCCGGAGGCGAGGACCCCCCAGATCGCCAGACCGATGATCGCAAGCACCGCCAATATTTTTAACATGAAGCAACTCCCGCACATCCGGTTACGGGCATAACGGGCGGCGGGCCGCTTATTTCCCTCCCTGGCCGAGCAGCCCGGCAAAGGCGCGGACGGCGGCCGCCGCGCCTTCGGCATGGCTCCAGACCGCGCCGCAGACGGCGAGGAAATCGGCGCCGGCTTCGACGAGCACGCGGCCGTTCTCAGGCGTGATGCCGCCGATCGCGACGCAGGGAATTTCGAACAGCCCCGACCACCAGGAGAGGATCGACGGGTCCGGGCAGTGATGCACGGTCTTGGTGACGGTGGGGAAGAAGGCGCCGAACGCGACATAATCCGCGCCCGCCTCGCCGGCTTCCATGGCGAGATGGCGGCTGTCGTGGACGCTGACGCCGATCTGCGCCGCCGGCCCGAGCAGCGCACGCGCTTGACGCGGATCGCCGTCCTCCTGGCCGAGATGGACCCCGTCGGCGCCGATCCTTTTGGCCAGCGCCGGCGAATCGTTGACGATGAAGGCGACGTCATGTTCGGCGCAGATCGCCTGCAGCGGGCCGGCGAGCCGGGCCGCCTCGTGCTGGTCGATGCCTTTGACCCTGAACTGGAAAGCGGCGACGGGCCCGGCGCCGAGCGCCTCGGCGAGCCGTTCGGGAAACGCGCCGCCGACGTCGGGCGGCGAGATCAAATAGAGCTGACAGGCCGGCTGCATGTCAGGCCTTGACGGTCGACGCCCTGTAGATTTCGTCGATCGCCCCGGCCAGCGCGCGATCGAAATCCTCGTCGCTCATCTGGTGCCGCAGGTCTTCGAGCAAAGCCCGCGAGAAGCTGGCGATCACGCCGCGGTTCTTCGCCAGCTCGCGGCACGCCTCGGGGCGCGAATAGCCCCCGGACAGCGCGACGACGCGGGCCACGCGCGGGTGATCGACCAGGGGATCGAATAGGCCGGGCTCGACCGGGAGCGACAGCTTGAGCATGACCTTGTCGTTGCCCGGCAGCGCATCGAGCGCCTTCTGCAATTCGCCGAGCAGGATCCGGTCCGCCTCGGCCCGCTCCGGGCTCTTGATGTTGACCTCGGGCTCGATGATCGGGACGAGGCCGGCGGCGAGGACCTGCCGGGCAATTTCGAACTGCTGCGCGACGATGGCGGCAATCCCTTCGCGGTCGGCGAGGTTGATGACCGAGCGCTCCTTGGTGCCGAAGACGCTGAGGCCCCTGGCACGGTCCAGCAGCACGTCCAAATCCGGCATCGGCTTCATCAGCTGGACGCCGTCCGCTTCGGCTTCCAGGCCCTTGTCGATCTTGATGAAGGGCACGACGCCGCGCTCGTTCAGGACCTGGGGCACGGGCTTGCCGAGGATTTCGCCGTCCATCGTCCGCTCGAACAATATGGCGCCGAGCACCTTGTCGCCCGTGAAGGCGGGCGAAGTGATGATCCGCGAGCGCATCGCGTGAATGAGGCCGAACATCTCCTCGTCGGAGGCCCAGGCGCCGTCGGCGATCCCATAGCCCTTTAGCGCCTTGGGCGTGGAGCCGCCGCTCTGGTCGAGCGCGGCGATGAAGCCGGCTCCGTCCTCGATCCTCGCCATCATATTGGGGTCGTGCATCGTCATCGTCCTTGGGTTAGCGCCGCCACGCCTGGCAGCGTCTTGCCTTCCATCCATTCGAGGAAGGCGCCGCCGGCATTGGACAGGAAAGTGAAATCGGCCGCGACGCCGGCCTGGTTGAGCGCAGCGACGGTGTCGCCGCCGCCGGCGACCGAGACGAGGCTGCCCTCCTGGGTCAGCGCCGCGGCGGTTCGGGCGAGCGCGATCGTGGCCGCTTCGAACGGCGGCGTCTCGAACGCGCCGAGGGGGCCGTTCCACACCAGAGTGCGGCAGGTCTTGAGCACGTCGGCGAGCGCTTCGAGCGCAGCGGGGCCGATGTCGAGGATCATCTCGTCGGCAGCGACCTCGTGGACGTTGCAGGTGCGCACCGACGGCGGATTGGGCGCGAATTCCTTCGCGACGACGACATCATAGGGAAGGTGGATCGTGCAGTTCGCCCGCTCGGCGGCCTCGAATATCTCCTCGACCGTGCCGATGAGGTCGTGTTCGGCGAGGCTCGTGCCGACCTCGACGCCGCGGGCGGCGAGGAAGGTGTTGGCCATGCCGCCGCCGATGATCAGATGATCGACTTTGGCGACGAGGTGCCGCAGCATTTCGAGCTTGGTCGAGACCTTGGCGCCGCCGACCACCGCCGCGACGGGCCGCTCGGGGTTTCCGAGCGCGGCCTCGAGCGCGTTCAGCTCCTTCTCCATCGCCCGGCCGGCAAAAGCCGGAAGCAGATGCGCCAGGCCCTCGGTCGAGGCATGGGCGCGGTGGGCGGCGGAAAAGGCGTCGTTGACGTAGAAATCGCCGTTCGCCGCCATCGCCTTCGCCAGCGCCGGATCGTTCGCCTCCTCGCCGGCATGGAAGCGGGTATTCTCGAGGATGGCGACATCGCCCGGGCGCAGCACCGCGAGCGCATCGGCGACGCTCTTGCCCTGGCAGTCCGGGACGAACTGGACGGTGCGGCCGAACAAATGGCCGTAGGGGCGGGTGACAAGCGACAGCGACATATCCGGACGGTACACGCCCTTGGGCCGGCCGAAATGGGAGAGGAGGAGGACGATCGCGCCTTTGTCCGCGAGTTCGGCCACGGTCGGCAACGTGGCGCTGAGGCGGGTGTCGTCGCCGATCTTGCCCTCGTGCATCGGCACGTTGAGGTCGACGCGCACCAGCGCGCGCTTTCCTTTCACGTCGCCGAGATCGTCGAGGGTCGGGAGTGACGCCATGACGTCAGATCAGGCGCGCCATCGCGGCGGCGGTGTCGACCATCCGGTTCGAAAATCCCCATTCGTTGTCGTACCAGGAGACGACGCGGACCAATTTGCCCTCGAGCACCGCGGTTTCGAGGCTGTCGATCGTCGAGCTCGCCGGATTGTGATTGTAGTCGATCGAGACCAAAGGCTCTTCGCTGTAGGCGAGGATGCCCTTCAGGGCTCCATCGGCGGCGGCCCTGAGGGCGCCATTCACTTCCTCGACCGAGGTGTCGCGGCCGGGGGTGAAGGTGAGATCGATCAGGCTGACGTTCGGGGTCGGCACGCGGATCGCGGAGCCGTCGAGCTTGCCCTTCAGCTCGGGCAGGACCTCGCCGACGGCGCGGGCGGCGCCGGTGGTGGTCGGGATCATCGACATGGCGGCGGCGCGGGCGCGGCGCTTGTCGGGGTGGATCTGGTCGAGGATCTTCTGATCGTTGGTGTAGGCGTGGATCGTCGTCATCAGGCCGCGGGTAATGCCGACCGCCTCGTTCAGCACCTTGGCGACGGGCGCCAGGCAATTGGTCGTGCACGAGGCGTTGGAGACGATCGCGTGGCCGGCTGTGAGCTTGTCGTGATTGACTCCGTAAACGACCGTCAAATCGGCGCCCTTGGCAGGCGCGGAAATGAGAACTTTCTTAGCGCCGGCAGTAAGATGCTTGCCGGCGCTATCACGATCCGCGAAGAATCCCGTGCATTCCAGGGCAAGATCCACGCCTTCCTCGCCATGGGGAAGCCTGCCGGGGTCGCGCTCGGCGGTAACGCGGATCCGTCGGCCGTCGATGACGAGGTCGTTGCCGTCGGCGCGAACCTCGCCGGCCCAGGCGCCGTGGACCGAATCGCGCTTGAACAGGAAGGCGTTCGATTCGGCGTCGGCAAGGTCGTTGATCGCGACCAGTTCGAGGCCGCTGTCCGCTTTCTCGAGCATGGCGCGAGCGACGAGGCGGCCGATCCGCCCGAAACCATTGATCGCAACTCTGGTCATTCGAACGGCTCCAATCTTTCCAATATCCTGGGCACTATCGCTTCGGCGGTGAAGCCGAAGCGCTTCATGAGGTCCCCGCCCGGCGCCGAGGCGCCGAACCGGTCGAGGCCGATGTTGAGGCCGGAGCGCCCGGTATGGCGCTCCCAGCCCAAAGTCGCGCCGGCCTCGATCGAGACCAGCAGAGAATCGCCGGGGAGCAGGCCGGCGCGATAGTCTTCGTCCTGCGCCTCGAACCGCTCCCAGCACGGCATGGAAACGACATCGGCGCCGATCCCCTGCCCTTCGAGCGCGTCCGCCACCGCGACGGCCAGTTCGACCTCCGAGCCGGTGGCGAGCAGCACCACGCGGCGCGGTGCCGACGCGGCGCGAAGGCGGTAGGCGCCCCTCGCGCAGAGATTCGGGGCTGCTTCGGTGTGCAGCTGCGGCAGGTTCTGGCGAGTCAGCGCGAGAATGGACGGCCCTTCGGCTCGGCGCAGCGCCAATTCCCAGCATTCGGCGGTCTCGACCGCGTCGGCGGGCCGATAGACGTCGAGATTGGGCATGGCGCGCAGGCTCATCAGATGCTCGACCGGCTGGTGGGTCGGCCCGTCCTCGCCCAGCCCGATCGAATCGTGGGTCATGACGTAGACGACGCGGACCTGCTGCAGCGCCGAGAGGCGGATGGCGGGGCGGGCGTAATCGGTGAAGATCAGGAAGGTGCCGCCATAGGGAATGATTCCGCCGTGCAGCGCCATTCCGTTCATCGCCGCGGCCATGCCGAACTCGCGAATGCCGTAATAGAGATAGCGGCCGGAATAATCCTCTTTTGTTAGTGGGTTCTGGCTTTTTGTTTTGGTATTGTTCGAACCGGTGAGATCGGCCGAACCGCCGATCGTCTCGGGCAATAGGTCGTTGACCGCGCCCAGGGCCATCTCCGACGCCTTGCGGGTCGCGACCTTCTGCGGCGCCGCGATCAAGCCGGAAATGTAATCGTCGAGCGAGAAGCCTTCGGGCAGTTCGCCCGCCATGCGGCGGAGGAATTCGGCCTTGCCGGCGTTGGCATCGAGACGCGCCCGCCAGTGCGAATGCGCGCTTTGGCTCCGCTTCCCCGCCTCGCGCCAGGCCTTCGCGATGCCGGCGGGAATCTCGAACGGCGGCGCGTCCCAGCCAAGCTCCTTGCGCGCCGCCGCGACCTCTTCGGCGCCCAAAGCGGCGCCGTGGGTGGCGGCCGTCCCCTGCTTGCCCGGCGCGCCGAAGCCGATGGTGGTGCGGCAGGCGATCAGCGACGGGCGCGGATCGGCGAGCGCCGCGTCGATGGCGCGGCGCACGTCGGCGGCATCGAGGCCGTCGCAGCGCGCCGTGTGCCAGCCATAGGCCGCGTAGCGCGCCTCGATATCTTCCGAAGTCGAGAGCGAAGTCGCGCCGTCGATGGTGATCTTGTTGTCGTCCCACAAGACGATCAGCCGCCCCAGCCCGAGATGCCCGGCAAGGCCCGCCGCTTCGTGATTGATTCCCTCCATCAGGCAGCCGTCGCCGGCGATCACCCAGGTCCGGTGATCGACCAGGCCGTCGCCATATTCGGCGTTCAGATGCCGCTCGGCGATCGCCATGCCGACCGCCATGGCGAGGCCCTGGCCGAGCGGGCCCGTCGTCGCCTCGACTCCGTCGAGGAGGAAATTCTCGGGGTGGCCCGCGCACGGGCTGCCGAGCTGGCGGAAGCCCTTGATGTCCTCGATCGTCGGCCGTTCGTAGCCGGTGAGATGGAGCAGCGCATAGAGCAGCATCGAGCCGTGGCCGGCCGAAAGGACGAAGCGGTCGCGATCCGGCCATTTCGGATCGGCCGGATCGTGCTTCAAATATTCGGTCCACAGCAATGTAGCGGCGTCGGCCATGCCCATCGGCATGCCGGGATGGCCGGAATTGGCGGCTTCGACCGCATCCATCGCAAGGGCGCGGACGGCGTTGGCGAGCGTTCGGGTCGGGACGGCCATAGGCTCCTTGGACTTGAAATCCGGGGACGGACGCTTGGAAGGCGCTGCCGTCCCTTTATCGGCGGCGGCGCTTGCGTCAACCGGTGCGGATGCTATGCCTTCGCTCATGGGGGATCAGCGCGCTCTCGATGCCATCGCTCGGATCGAGCGCGCGCTCGCGCGAATCGAAAGCGCGTCCGCCCGCGTCCAGAGCGCGGCCAAGAGCGAAGCGGACGGCTCGGAAGAGCTGGACCGGCTGCGCGGCGCGCACCAGGCCCTGCGCATGCGGGTCGAGGGCGCGATCGGCCAGATCGACCGGCTGCTCGAAACCGGCGCGGTCGGCTGATGGCCAATATCGACATCGAAATCGCCGGCCGCCGCTACAACGTCGCCTGCCGCGACGGCGAGGAGAGCCATCTCCATTCGGTCGCCGCCATGGTCGATCAGCGGGCGCACGACGCCGCGACCGCCTTGGGCAGCCTCAGCGAGACACAGCAGCTTTTGTTCGCGGCGCTGCTCATCGCCGACGACATCAAGGAGATTCGCGCCGGCGCCGGTATCCCCGAGCCGGTGCCGCCGCCGCCCGATCCCGCCGTCGCGCAGTCTCTCGAACGGCTCGCCTCGCGGATGGAGTCGCTGGCCGACAGCCTTGAGCGGAGCGGCGCGAGCGCCTAGATAGAAGGTGACGGGTACTGCCCTGTACGAGCCTTTGCGAACATCCCTGGGCCATAAGCATCCTCGGGGGCTGTCCCTGCCCGGGCCCTGGTCCGAAGCACACGGTCCCCACCTGACGTTGAGGCGTCAGAGGATATTCCAGGCAAACGGCTATGGCGGTCCCGTCACATTCCCCTCCCGCTAGCAAGGAACGCCTTCGCGCCGAAGGGCTGCGCCGGCGGCGCGACTTCGCACGCAGCCTGACGACCAAGCTGAGGGCGCAGCTGGAGGACGAGCTGGCGCGGCTCGTGCTGCCGCATCTCGCCGGCGCGCGGATCGTCGGCGCCTATGATCCGCTGAAGGACGAGATCGACCCGGCGCCGATCCTCGCCGGGCTGGGCGGCGGGCAGCGCGTCGCCTTGCCGTGGTTCGCTGAGCGCGAGTCACAATTCGTCTGGCGCGAAGGCCCGGCGACCGAGCCGAGCCCGTGGGGCGTGCTGCAACCGCCCGCCGGGGCGGCAACGCTGGCGCCTGACATTGTGCTGGTGCCGGTGGTCCTTGCCGACCGCCGCGGCACAAGGATCGGCCACGGCAAGGGTCATTACGACCGCGCGCTCGCGCATCTGCGCGAGGCCAATCCGGTGTTCGCGATCGGCCTCGCCTGGGAGAGCCAGGTCAGCGAAGAGCCGATCCCGGCCGATGCGTGGGACGTGAAGCTCGACGCGCTGGCGACGCCGAAGGAATGGATCCTATGCGGCTAGAGCCGACCTGGCGGCAGCCGGCCGGAATCGCGCTGATCCTCATCTGGATCGGAGCGTGGAGCGTCGCGGTGGCGAGCGCGTCGGGCCTGATCGCGGCGCTGCCCTGGCCGGTCCACGCCCTCTACTACCTCGTGGCCGGGATCGTCTGGATCCTGCCGCTGAAGCCGCTGCTCAGGTGGATGGAAACAGGGCGCCGCGGGCCGCCCGATACACGTTCCGCTTCGCAGGACGATCAGGCGCCTGGCGCGAGTGACGGGACTTGAACCCGCGACCTCCGGCGTGACAGGCCGGCGCTCTAACCAACTGAGCTACACCCGCGTGAGGCAGGCGGGCGAGGTAGTGAGGCGCCCTGAGCCTGTCAAGCGAACCTGAGCCAGGGGAGTGGGTCGGTTTGATGTCGCCAAAGCCGAATGCTAGGCTTGGCAGGATGGCAGTCTCTTTGTCGGCCCATCGCGTATCGCATTCCAGTGCGTCGGCGCCGGCATCCCCGCGCGCGCCGGTGCCTGGCCGCGCGTGCGGAAGCTGCACGCTTTGCTGCAAGACAGTTGCCGTCACGGAACTGGCCAAACCCCCCGGTGCATGGTGCCCGCATTGCCTACCCTCCAAAGGATGCGCGATTTACGATTCGCGTCCCGCCGGTTGCCGCGATTTTTATTGCGAGTGGATGCTATCGGAGAAGCTTGGGCCTGAGTGGAAGCCGGACCGGGCCAAGTTTGCGCTGATGGTGACCGCCAC
>Ga0190265_10003659_pt1 | contig 10519 bp, 11 predicted proteins | sample Popmic124T_FD_133135 | JGI IMG/M metagenome (GOLD analysis project Ga0190265, IMG submission 133135) | Populus adjacent soil microbial communities from riparian zone of Indian Creek, Utah, USA - 124 T | ecosystem: Environmental > Terrestrial > Soil > Riparian zone | place: USA: Utah | collected...
GCTGGTTCGTGGGCTTCAGCTACAACAACTTCGCGATCCAGAACATGTACGCGGCGATCCTGCTGATCCTCGCGTTCGCGGTCCTGGTCAACTCGCTGCTGCTGCGGCTCGAGCGCCGGCTCTACGGACGGCAGGCATGACGAGCGTGGGCCTCAGCGCACCGCGTGAGCGCCGTGCGATCGATCCGGTGTTCCTCGGCCAGCTCGCGCTGCCGCTGGCGCTCGTGGGGATCTGGCAGATCGTCGGGATGCTCGCGGGCGACTTCTACGTCGCGACGCCGGTGCAGGCGTTCGACGCGGTCGCCGGCAGCGACTGGTTCTGGGGCAGCCTCTGGGCAACGCTCTCGGCGACGCTGGTGGGCTTCGCGATCGCGGCCGTGTTCGGGCTCTGGATCGGCGTCACGTTGGGACTCGTCCGGTTCTGGCGCGAGGTCTTCGAGCCCGTGACGCTGTCCGTCTACTCGATCCCGAAGGTGACGCTGTTCCCGATCTTCCTGACCGTCTTCGGCTTCGGCCTGTATTCCAAGGTCGCGTTCGGGATGTTCCACGGGATCTTCCCGATCATCATCATCGCGATGAACGCGACCCGCGAGGTCAGCGACGTCCACCTGAAGGTCGCGCGCTCGCTGAAGCTCTCGCGGCTCGCGACGTTCCGGCACGTGATCTTCCCGTCGATCTTCCCGTCGTTGCTGACGGGCCTGCGGATTGGCTTCAGCCTCACGCTGCTCGGCGTGATCCTGGGCGAGATGTTCGCCTCCCGCGCGGGCTTCGGCTACGAGCTCGTCGAGGCGATCACGCTGCACGACATGCCGCGCATGTACGGGATCGTCGCCGTGCTGGTGATCATCGCGTTCGTGATCAACGCGCTGCTTTTGCGCTGGGAGCATTCCGTCGGCTCCAAACGCTGACGCTTGCATTTAACTCTACCTAGGTAGAGAATGCTCGCATGCGACGGCAACGACGCACCTCACCGCAGACCGCGGCGGTCCTCTCCGCACTGGCCGAGGAAGGCGGTTGGAGCCACGGCTACGACCTGTGCGGCCGGCTCGATCTCAAGGCCGGGACGGTGTACCCGATCCTCATGCGCCTGGCCGACCGCGGCCAGGTCGAGACCGCGTGGGAGCAGGACCCTCCGCGCGGCCGGCCGCCCCGGCACCTCTACCGGCTCTCGCCCGCCGGCGCCGAGCTCGTCGGGCAGCTCCGCGCCACTCCGGCCCTGCAGCCGAGGCCTGCGGTGACATGAGCGCCGAACGACTGCTCGCGCTCGCGATCTCGGGGCTACCGCCGCGGCGGGCGCAGTGGGGCGAGGCGATGCGCGCCGAGGTCGCCGCGATCGACGATCCCGACGCTCGGCGGCGCTTCGCTCGCAGCGCAGCGGCGGCCGCATTCGCCCAGGGGTACGGAATCCGCATCGCGCTGGCGCTGGGCGTCGGAGTGATCGTCGCCGCGGTCACGCTGATCACGTCGCGCGTACAACTGCACGACGGGGGTCCGGGAGTGCTCCTGGTGACGATCCCCGTCCCGGCCTTCCTCCTGCTCGCGGTCGCGTTCGTGTCAGCCCGCTGGGCGCGATCGTTCCGCTTCGGGTTGGAAACCGGCCTCCTCGCGCTGGCGGCCGGCTTCGTCGCCGTGTCATCGGTCGTCGCACTCGAGGGACTCGCGTGGATGGACCGCCACGGCGTCTTCATGCTCGACGGCGACCCGCCACAGCACGCCGTGGGCGATGCCGACGTGATGCTCGACCTCTTCACCACCGGAATGTGGCTCGGGCACGTGATCTTCTGGCTGCCGTGGCCCCTGATCGGTGCCTGGATGTACCTGGCACGCCGAGATCCACCGATGAGTTTCGCCGACTGAGCCGGTCTACCAGGACGTACGCCACCGACTGGAGACCCATGTCCAATCCCGCGCACCCCGGCCGCATGCTGTTCGTGAACATGCCGGTAGCGGACCTCGAGCGCAGCAAGGCGTTCTTCGCGAAGCTCGGGTTCAGCTTCAACCCGGCGTTCGAGGACGAGAGCTCTGCCTGCATGCTGGTCGGCGAGCACGCCTTCGTCATGCTGCTCAGCCGCGAGAAGTTCGCGGAGCACGCGAAGCACCCGATCGCCGATCCCACCACGCACACGCTGGCGCTGTACTGCTTCAGCGTGTCATCCCGCGACGAGGTCGACACGGTCAGCGCCGCTGCGCTCGCGGCGGGCGGCTCCGAGGCCGATGACGCCGAGGACTACGGCTTCATGTACTCACGCAGCTTCTACGACCTTGACGGCCACGGCTGGCAGGTCATGTGGATGGACCCGGCGGCGGCGGAGCAGGGCCCCGAGGCGGTCGCGGCCTGACCCACCGAGGAGTCTGAGAGAATGGGCGGGATGCGGCCCGCCAAGCCAGCCCCGCGCGCCAGCATGTGCTCCGGCTCAGGCTACAGCTGAAGGGCGCGGTGGACCGCTGCCTCGACGTCGAGCGGCGCTCCTGCGGCCCGGGCCTGAGCGAGCCGCTCGGCGCCGAGCGCCTCACCAAGGGCCTCGACCGTCCGCACGTGTACGAGGTGCTCGAACGGTGTCATCGTCATGCCGATCTCGCGCGCGAGGACCTCCGCGGTCCCGAGCACACTTGCGGCGTCTTCGCACCGGCCCCGGCTCACGCCCAGCGCGGCCAGCGCATCCAGGCCGTAGACGATGTTATCCAGGTCGCCGAAGGCCTTCGCGCCGGCGAGGGCCTCCCTGAGATGCGTTCGAGCGTCCTCGTCGCGACCCTCGTGCATGGCCGCGAGTCCTGCGTTCAAGAGGGTCAACGTCAGGTCACCCTCGAAGCCGGACTGACGATAGAGAACGAGCGCCTCCTGCGAGACGTCGGCGGCTCGGGCGAAGTCGCCGGTGTTGAGGGCGAGGTCAGCGAGATTGTCCAAGGCGCCCGCCAGCTCCGCCCCGTCGCCGACCTCGCGCAGGAGATCGAGTCCCTGTTGCAGCAGGTCCTCGGCGCGCTCGAACTCCCCCGCGGAAATGGCGACGGCACCGAGATGGCTGAGCGTGCGACCGATCTCCTTGTGGTCTGCGGCCGCGCGGTGCGCCCCGAGCGCCTCTTCCAACAATGCCCGTCCGCTCGAGTGATCTCCCTCGATGCGGGCCAGCGTCAACGCGCTGGAGAGCGCACGGGCCCGGAGCGCCGGTTCTGCGTCCGGCGCGCGCCTCATCGCGTCCGCGAGCCGGTTCCGGGCCTCATGGACGTGGCCGCGAAGCTGCCAAGAGCGCGAGACTGCCGTCGCCAAGCGCAGACCGAGCTCGGGCTCGCCGGCCTGCGAGGCCCAGGCGAGCGCGGCGCGCACGTTGTCGTGCTCGCGCGCGAGCCGCGCGGTCCAGACCGTTTGGTCGGGGCCCGGTGTGAGGTGCCGATCGGCCTCCTCCGCAAGGTCCGCGTACCAATCGGCGTGGGCGCGACGCGCCGCGTCATGCTCGCCGCGCGCGTGCAGTCGCCGCCACGCGTACTCGCGGATTGTCTCGAACATTCGAAAGCGTGGCTCGTCGCCGTACGTCTGAGGTGGCCGCAGGAGGCTGTTGTCGACCAGCGAGGTGAGCCCCTCGAGCACGTCCAGACCCGGCTCACCGCCGAGTCCGCAGACGGCGTTCGCAGACTCGAGATCAAAGCCGCCGGAGAAGACGGCCAACCGCGCGAAGAGGCGCTGCTCGCCCTCGGCCAATAGGCTGTGGCTCCAGTCGATGGCGCGGACCAGGGTCTGATGGCGCGCGGGACGATCGCGAGCGCCGCCGGTCAGCACCTCGAGCCGATGGTCGAGTCGCCTGAGAAGCGCGGCGGGGGCGAGGACCTTGCTACGCGCGGCCGCCAGCTCGATCGCGAGTGGGAGACCGTCAAGCGCCGTGCAGATCTCCGCGATCGCTCGAGCGTTCTCGGGCGTGAGCCGGATGTCGGGCCGCACCGCCTGCGCCCGCGTCACGAAGAGCGCGACCGACTCGTAGCGCAAGAGCGCCCCGAACTCCGGAAGGGCTGTTGGATCGGGTACGCGGAGCGGCGGTACTGGGTACTCGTGCTCAGCCGAGAGATGCAATGCAGCCCGGCTGGTCGCGATCAACTTCAGCCCGGGGCAGGCAGCCAGGAGCTCGGCGATGCGCGGCGCGGCGTCGAGAACCTGCTCGAAGTTGTCGAGGATCAGCAGCAGCCGGCGGTCCCGGAGATGGGCCGTCAGTACGTCGGTGAGGCGCTCGCCCGGCTTCTCCTTGACCTCCAACGCCTGCATGACGCTCGACGGGACGAGCGACGGGTCGGTGACCGACGCCAGGTCGACGAAGAAGACGCCGTCACGGAAGCGCGGCAGTACGGCTCCGGCCAGGGCGAGGGCGAGCCGCGTCTTCCCGGTCCCTCCGGTACCGGTGAGGGTGAGCAGGCGAACGTCCGGCCGGCCGAACTTCTCTTTCAACGCGGCGAGCTCGTGCTCGCGCCCGATGAGTGGCGTCGGAGCCGCGGGCAAGTTAGCGCTCGGCGCGGCGGGCCGCGTGGGCATCGCCAGCGCCGACTCGTGGTTGAGGATCGCGACGTGGAGTCGTTGCAGCTCCGGTCCGGGCTCGAGGCCGATCTCCTCGACGAGCTTCCGCCGAGTCTCGATGAACACATCGAGCGCCTCCGCCTGCCGGCCGGAGCGGTAGAGGGCCAGCATCAGCTGCCCGCGGAGGCGCTCGCGCAGCGGGAACTCCACCGTGAGCGACTCGAGCTCGCCCACGAGTTGCCCGTGGCGAGCGAGCACGAGGTCGGCCTCGATCCGCCCCTCGAGCGCCGACAGTCGAGCCTCCTCGAGGCGGCCGACCGCGCCTTGTGCCCACGGCTCGTATGTGAAGTCGGCCAGCGGGGCACCGCGCCAGAGAGCGAGTGCCTCTCGCAGCAGCGACGCGGCCTCCTCCGCCCGGCCGCCGACCAGCGCCTCCATGCCGTCGCGGACGAGACCGTCGAAGCGCTCGGCGTCGATCTGTCCCGGACGGACGCACAGGCGATATCCGGCCGGCTCTGTGCTCAAGAGCTCCAGCGGATCGCCCCTGCGCCGTTGTGGGTCGAGAACCTTCCGCAAGTGCGAGATGTAGTTCTGAACCGCTGTGGCGGCGCTCGGGGGAGGCCGGCCCGCCCAAAGATCCTCGATGAGCCGATCGGGAGCGACGGCGTCGTTCGCGTGCAAGAGCAGCAGGGCGAGAACCGCTCGCGCCTTCCTCGCGCCGAGTGGAAGCCGCTCGCCGTCCCGAATCGCCTCGAGCGGGCCCAGCAACCCGAACGTCACGCGCTCCATGAGCGCAGTCATACACGACCGCACCAAACCCGGTTGCGGCATTAGTCGAGCGTTGGCGTGTCGTTAGGCCTCGGGCGCATCGTGGTCCAGACACCCACAAAAGACCGCCGAGGAGGCGACGATGTCAACCACGCTCGCAACGAAGACACGAAGGATCGCCGGGTTCGCAGCCCTGCTCGTCGCGCTGGTCGCGGCAACGCCCATGGCGAGCGCCGCAACGCGCGTCCCCCGCAGCACCGGCCCGGCGCCGACGGCGATCGCCGCGCCATCGCTGACCGGCGCGCAGGAGCGCCACGCCTACCGCACCCTCGGCCTCCAGCGCCCACCGGTTGTCCGCGGCGTGCCACGTCGTCCGACAGCGCGGCTCGCCGCCGCCACACCGCGCCACGGAGCACCCTACTTCGCCGGCTGCCCCACCAATCTCGCCGCCGCCTACCGCAACGTCCTCTTCAATCTGACGCTGTCGGGACCGCTGCAGATCGACAAGTGGCCCGGAGCGGACACGAGCACCGTGTACGGCCACGGGGATGGCCAATACACGGGGGGCGGCAACATCTACTGGCAGCCGCTCGTCTGGTGGCTCGACGGCTCCCGCTGGCAGGGCCCGGTCGCGGGCGAATGGATGCGATACGGAGCCGGCGGCTTCGGTTGGGACAGCTGGCCCGTGAGCGGCCAGGGCGCGTTCCGGTACTTCATCGTGACGCGTGGCCGCTATCTGGTCGGTCAGCGGATCATTTGGGACGGACACGCAGACGTCTCGGAGTACAACTACACGGTCAACTGCCCCGGGTGAGCTCGACCGCTCGAACCGGGCCGGCTACGGGTTCCCGGCCGGTTGCACCGAGAACCTGAGCGCCACGAGGATGTCGCGCACGCGGTCGATGTCCACCGCTTTGTTCGGCGCCGTCAGCTCGAACCGCCAGGCCGCATTGGCGGGTATCAGCGGGATCGGCGGCGACTGCGCGGCGTCGTCGCTGCGATAGCGGCCCGGCGCGCCCGACCACCGGAAGTCGCTCGGCGCGGCGGCTCCCGGGGTCAGGGTCGCCTTGTAGGCGAGTCGGCTGGGATGGGCGGACGCTGCATGTCAGGGCAGGAGGCTGAACCCCGGCACGTGACGCGGGCGTACGACGCCGAAGTGACGGCGGTCGAGCGTCGCGACCTGTTCGATCCCGAGCCGCTCGGCCGCGGCGACGACCGATGCGTCGACCGTTCCGAGCGGGAGATCGCGGTAGGTGGCGACGAGCTCGGCGATACGAAGCCAATCTCGGGCGGAAACGTGGTCGATCGCAAACGCGCCGCCGGCGACATCGCCGAGGAACCGGATCTCAGGTTCGACGCCGAGGCGCGTCGCGAGCAGATAAGCAACCTCCGTGACGACCAGGATCGGCACCACGAGCGGACCCGAGTGCGCCTCGAGCAAGTCCAGGCACGCCTCGTGATGAGCGTCGTCGGCATCGACATAGGCGTACAACGGGCCCGCGTCGACGAGCAGGGCAGCTATCGCGCGGCCCCAGTCGCGAGGATCTCCTCGATGCGCTCCGAAACGTCGCTGCGGCCACTCCGGCCAGCCTTCGCCGCGCCGAGTCGGCGCCTTCCGCTGCCGCCGATGAGGTACGCCTCGAGCGCCTCGCGGTTCAGCTCGGAGATCGTCATGCCGCGTCGCTCCGCTTCGTGCCTGAGACGAGCGTCCAGATCATCGGGGATCTTCAGCGTCGTGCGCTTCATGTATGCCAGCATATCGTCGGCCGCGCGACGCCGACGATACCGGCGGCGTACGAAGAGAGTAACCAGGCGTTCTGGACACGCCGTCCGCCGCCGAAAACCGCGGCGTACGGCCAAGTCCTCATGGGCCGGGCAGGGTTCGAACCTGCGCGCGACGGATTATGAGTCCGCTGCTCTAACCGCTGAGCTACCGGCCCGCATGGGTCCCGGGAAGGCTATCCGCGTTCTTACGCTTCTCTGACGAACGTCCGGTAGACCAGGTTCCATGCCGATCTCCGCCAAGCGCAAGCTGGTCGCGGGAGCGACCGGACTCATCGTCCTCGCCGGGACCGGCGGGGCGTACGCCGCCACGCAGGCCAATACCGCCACGTTGACCAAGACGAAACCGGCCGTGGCGCGCGTCGATATGGCCGCCGAGCAGAAGGCGTTCCTCGACGACGTCGCCAAGCGGCTGAACGTCACGCGCGACCAGCTCGACACGGCGATGAAGGGCGCTGCCGACGCGCGGATCGACGCCGCGGTGGCTTCCGGCAAGCTCACCAAGGAGCAGGGCGAGGCGATGAAGAAGCGCCTCGCCGCGGGCGCGCCGCTGCTGCGGCCGGGCCCGCTCGGCGCCGGCGGCCCGCGCGGCGACAAGATTCGCGGGGCCGGGTTCCGGCTCGACGCGGCCTCGGACTATCTCGGTCTGACCCGCGAGCAGTTGCACGAGCAGCTTCGGGACGGCAAGTCGCTGGCCGACGTCGCCAAGGCCCAGAACAAGTCGGTCGACGGCCTCAAGGCCGCGCTCAAGACTGCGCTGACGGCTGAGCTCGACGAGGCGGTCAAGGACAAGCGGATCACCGAGGCGCAGAAGACGAAGATCCTCGCCAACATCGATGCCCGCCTCGACAAGATCGTCAATAGCGAGCGGCCGGCGGGCGGTCCCCGGCTCAAGCATCGCTGGCGATAGTTCGCGCCAGGCGGGCTGAGGGAGCGAGCACGAGCGTGACGGTGTCGCCGCGGGACGCAACCGCGGCGCCGTCGCCGCTCGCCACCGGCGCGCCGCGCAGCCGCTCCTCGAACGCCTCAGCGGCCTCCGGCGTGTCCCACGCCCACCGCATCACCAGCACGTCCTCGCTGCGACACGGCGGCGCGGTGCACGAGCCGCGCTGCCAAAGCTCGTAGCGGTCTCCTCCCCACCCCGGCGCCTCCCCGCCGACGAGCTGGGCGGTCTGCCACTCGCCCCACGTCCCGGCGGTCGCGCGCCGCCAGCCGCTCCCGAGCCGGACCTTCAGCCGCACGCGCTCCGTCTCCGCTGAAGCCAGGTACTTCTCTGGATGCAGGATCTGCTCGGTGCTTCCGGGCACTCCGCCTGCGGCGGCGTCGTTCAGCGTCGTCCAGCCCCCTCCGTCCTGCTGTTGCAGCGCCGTCGCGAACTGCAGCCCACCCAGGTACGGGAAGATCAGCTGGTCCTGGACGAACTTGGGCAGGTCCGGCTGGCCGGACATCGCGGAACCCAGCGCCGCGGCCAACGCCTGATCGGCGCCGATGTACCGCTGCACGTACTGCTGCATGACGAGCATCGCTGTGCCCTCGATCAGCGCGATCCGGGCCAGCGCGGCATCGTCGGTCGCGGTCTCGTCCGGCGCCAGCCCGAAGTGCTGGTCCTCGAGCGCGTGGTTGAGCTCGTGCGCGAGCACGATCTCGGCCAGTGGACCGGTCGCCGCGCCGTCGACGAGCCGGAGGCGCTTGCTGCGCGGGTCGTAGTAGCCGGCGACGCCTTCGCCGAACACCGAACCTGAAATCGCGCGCAGGTCGACGTCCGGCTCGATCAGCCCGAGCAGCTTGAGGACCTCCTCGTCCGCGCGGCGGCGCTGGTCGGGGTACGAGCGATCAAGGTCCGAGAGCCCCTCGCGGCGCGCCTGCTCCGCGCTGACGCGCTCCGGCACCGGCTGCTCCTCGAATTCCAGCCCGCGCAACGCCTCGACCCGCGCCGCGATCGTGGCCACGTCGACCGGCCTGGCCGCCTCCGGCGCCGGATCCCCACCCTCGAGGAACAGCAGCCCGACAAGGCCGGTCAACACGATCGCCATCGCCAGCCACGCCGTCCGCACCCTCCGAGCTTAGGATCTGGCCATGCCCGACCGCGCCGCAATCATCACCGGAGCCTCGAGCGGCATCGGCCTTGCCATCGCTCAGGCCCTCGCCGAGGAGGGTCACGGCCTGACGCTCGCCGCCCGCACGCCGGAAAAGCTCGAGAGTGCCGCCGGGGCGCTGCGCCGCGACGGCCATGACGTGCACTACGTCGCCGGCAACATGGCCGACGAGGAGGCCGTCAAGCGCGTGGTCGCGGCCCACCAGGAGCGCTACGGCCGCCTCGACGTGCTCGTCAACTCGGCCGGGCTCGGCGCCGGGGCCCCGATCGCCGACACCGACACGAAGCGCATCGACCTCCAGATCGACGTCAACCTGCGCGCCCCGGTGCTCTTCTACCGCGAGTGCGTCGGGCTGCTGCGCGCCGCCGGCGCCGAGCACGGCAACGCGCTCGTGATCAACCTCGCCTCGATCTCCGGCAAGTCCGGCCAGCCCTGGCTGTCGGTCTACAGCGCCACGAAGGCGGGCCTGATCGGCTTCACGCAGGCGATGAACAAGGAGCTCAACAACGACGGCGTGAAGTCGGTCGCGCTCGCGCCGGGGTTCGTCGACACGCCGATGACGGACTTCATCAAGAGCGAGATCAAACCGGAGGACATGATCCGCACTGCGGACATCGCCGAGGCCGTCCGGTTCCTACTCCGGCTGTCCTCGCACTGCCTCGTTCCCGAGATCGTGTTCCAGCGGACGGGCGAATCCTTGTAGATGACAGCAAGATCGGAGTCGGCGTTGCGTTTGTGCCCGCAGTAGGCTAACTCGAGGTTTGGCGGGCCCCGATGGTGACCAGTTGAGTGCCGGTACTGAGGAGGACACGGTTCCTCTGCTCCGTGCGCGCTTGGAGCGCATTGAGCAGCAGGCTGCCTCGCGCCAGCGTCAGCTCGAGCGCTACGCCGCCGACCTCCGGGAAGTGTTCAAACAAGAACGTGCCCGCGCCCAGGAGCTCCGCCGCTCCTATCGCGCGACCGTCAGAGCGCTGTCAAACGCCGTCGAGGCCCGCGATGCGTATACCGGGAAGCATGCCGAGCGCGTCACCGCCTACGGAATGGAGCTGGCGCGGGCCGTCGGGCTTTCGCTCGAGGAGTCGCCGCAGATCGAGTTCGGCTTCCTCCTGCATGACATCGGAAAGGTCGCGGTGCCGGATGCGATCCTGTTCAAGACCTCCCAGCTCACGGACGAGGAGTACGCGCTGATCGCCCAGCATCCCGTAGTCGGCGCGGAGATCCTGCGTGACGTGGACTTCCTCGGCGAGGGCAAGCTCGTCGTCCGCCACCACCACGAGCGCTGGGACGGCACCGGCTACCCGGACGGGCTGGCCGGCGACGAGATCCCGCTCGCGGCACGGGTCTTCTCGGTCGCGGACACGCTCGACGCGCTCACCACC
>Ga0190265_10003660_pt1 | contig 10519 bp, 10 predicted proteins | sample Popmic124T_FD_133135 | JGI IMG/M metagenome (GOLD analysis project Ga0190265, IMG submission 133135) | Populus adjacent soil microbial communities from riparian zone of Indian Creek, Utah, USA - 124 T | ecosystem: Environmental > Terrestrial > Soil > Riparian zone | place: USA: Utah | collected...
CGTAGCCCCCTCACGTGAGGCGACGAGGTCGGCCGTCGTGAAGACGGCCAACGATCGCTCGGCAAGCGTGCGGGACCGCAGCACCGGCCCCTCGGCCACCGATCCGGCCTGATCGAGATGTTCGATCGCGTCGAACACCGCCCCCCGCACGAACGCCGTGAACGCCAGCTCGCGGTGGACCCGGTAGCGCACGGGGTCTGGCAGTGTCTGGCCGAGCATCACGTCGCCGAGCGCCTCGGCGGCGGACAGGTCGCCCGACCACGCCAACGCCTGCATGTGGTCGGCGAGCAACTCGACCGGCGGCGGCGCCGATCCGAGAATCTCGCGGGCTGCGTCGAACAACGGCAACGCGGCGCTCGGAGATGCGCCGACGATCTCGATCGCGGCCGCGTGGAGCGCGGCGGCCGCCTCGTGATCACCGCGGAACGCGCCGAGGCGATAGTGCTCCGCGATCACGCTGCTGGGCCGGCCGAGCCGGCCGAGCAGGCGCGCCGCCGCAAGGTGCAACGCGCGCCGCACACCAGCGTTCAACGAGCCATAGAGGTACTCGCGATAGAGATCGTGACGGAACGTCGCCTCGTCAGCTCCGATCGCGATCACGCCGGCGACGTGCGCCTCCGACAGCGTGCGCTGGACGACTTGCACCGAGACCTCGGCGACGAGCGCGAGCACGTCGGGCTCGATGGTCGTTCCGAGCACCGACGCGACACGGAGGATCTCGAGCGACGCCGCGTCCAGCGACGCGCAGGCAGTCGTCATCGCGTCGTCGTCCGAGGCGCGCTCCGTCGCCCGGCTGAGTGCGTCCATGAGCAACGGGTTTCCATGGCCGGAGCGCACGATCGCGTCGACCGAGCGGGCATCGCACTCGGCCGGGGGACGGCCGGCGAGGCGTTCGCGCACGAAGCGCGCCGCCGCCCGCTGACCGAGGGGCGCGAGATGCAGCACCGTCGCCGACGGCGACTGCGCGAGCTCTTCGAGCACGCCGGTCACATGGTGTTCCGCGGGGATCGGACGGCTGGCGATCGCCAGCCCGCCGCCGCCACGCTCCAGCCGTTCCGACACCAGCCGCAGGCAGTGCGCGGTTGCGATGTCGGCGAAGTGGAGATCGTCGATCACGAGGAGGGGCGTCACGCCCTTGCTCGCCCGCTCGAACTCGTCGAGGATCCGCTCCAGCGCCATGAACTCGGTGCCGGTGTCGATCGACATCCGTACCGTCGAGCCGACCAAGGCCCGTCGGTCCGTCGGCTCGACGGCGTCGAGCAGCGGACCCAGGGGTCGGGTGCGCTCGGCGTGCCTCGCCGCGACCCGGCGACGGAACACGCCCCGCCGGCCGGCCTCGGCGTCGAGATGGTCGAGCAGCGCGCTCTTGCCGATGCCGGCGTCGCCGATGATGATCAACGTCCCACCGGAGCCGGACGCGACGTCCTCGAGCCAGCGAGTGATCGACCCCAGCTCGGCGGTCCGACCGAGGAGGCGACCCGTCTGCCGCCCGTCCGAGGGCGCGCCGCGAGCCCCGGTGACGCCGACGTGCAGTGCTGCGGTCACTTCCATCGGTACGACTGCCCGAGCTGATCGGTTCCCGTCTTCAGTGCTTTACCCCGACTCCCAACGTACCCGAAGACCGGCCCACCCGTTCTGTCTGCTTCAGACGGCGCACCGCCGCGTTTGAAGCAGACAGTTCCGGGGATCAACGGCCGAGGAGCGCGCACGCGGCAGCGAGCGGTGTGATGAGTGTCGAGCTGTCCACGCCCTCCGGCGGGAACAGCGACAAGCTGCTGGGATCACCGTCGAAGATGGCACCCGGCACCGTGTACGTACGGCCGATCGAAGGCAACCAACCGTTCACCACGTCCAGCTCAACGGTCAGCTTGCCCCATGGGTCTCGATCGTCCCGACAACTCGTCGGGACGAAGGTGACCACCAGGCGTCTCGTTGTCGTGCCGTCGATCGTCGCCGGCAGCGGTGTCGTGCGGCTGATCGGGAACGTGTCGTTGTCCTCGTCGAGCATCGCGATGCCCAACACGGTGGCGCCGGGCAGGTCGGCCGAAGCATCCGAGATCCTCAACTCGCGCCCGCTCGAATTGAAGAACACGACGGTCACGGTGACGGCCGTCCGGTCGGCGGTGGTCGACATCTGTGCGCTTCCACCTCCGCTGCCACAACACCCGGGTTGCGGAAAGACGAAGCCGTACCCCCACAGCGCGGCACCCACGCCCACGACCGAGACGATGACGAGGCCCACGACGAGACGCACCCACCACGGGCGTGGCGGAGGGATCAGCTCGTCGATCGGATCGGAGGTGGTTTGAGCGTGCATGGATATTGGGTCTTGCGAATCGAAGTCTATTGTCATATTGTCTTATGACAATGGGACAGTCAAGCGCGACTCTCGAGGTTGCAACTCTGCGGTGGGGTCCGTGACTGGTTGGAAGCGACTGGTCTTCCGGAGGACGGCCATGGCAGTCGCCGTCCCGACGACCGCGTTATCGGTGCTGCTTGTCGCACGGAACGGCGGCGACGGCTCGGGGTGGAGCGTGACGGGCATCGTCGTCTTCGTGGTGTTGGCGGCGCTCGTGCTCGTCGTCATCCTGAACTTCGGGCTGCAACTTGCCGGCTTCGATGGCGAGGCGTCCGAGATCGCCGAACACCTTTCCAATGACCTGGAGCAACGGCGGTTGCTTGCACGGTGGCTCGGCCGGGCTCGATGGGCCCGGCTGGTCGGCGGGTTCTCGGGCTGCCTGATCTGGATTCTCGCCACCCACACGCGCGGGGACCTCCTGCTCTACGGCACCGGAGGGATCGCAGTCGGAGCAACGCTCGCCGAGCTCCACCACATTCGACCCCGCAGGGGTCCACGCACGGCTCGACTCGATGTCCGCTCGGTCGGCGACTACTTGATGCGTCAGGACGCTCAGCGGATGATCGGAGTGGGCGTCGTCGCGTTCGCGGTCGCCGCGACCGGGTTGGTCGCCACCGACGCAAGGCCTGCGATCTGGTGGGGGCTGAGTGCAGGCGCCGTGCTCGCGGCCGCGCGCCTCGCGCAGCAACGCGTCGCAAGTCGCCCGCGTCGCGCCATTTCGGCCAAGCTGACCCGCGCTGACGATCTCGCTCGCGAACTCGCCATCGGCCGCGGGCTCGCCAGACCGGCCACGTTCTTCGCGCTGGCGCTCGTGGCCAGGGGATTCTTCTCGCTCACTCCTGCGATCGGCGGGCTCGGAGAGCTCCTCGGCGGCGCCGCCTGGCTGTACGCGTTGTACCTGTGGTGGCATAACCGCCGGCTCGGTCTCGACTTCCTGCTGACTGAACCGCGAGACCCCGTGCTGGCGTGATCCTCTCCGTCGACCCCGGTCGGGCCCTGCCGGTCTACGAGCAGGTACGCGAGCAGATCAAGCGGATGGTCGCGTCCGGCACGCTGCAGGCTGGAACCCGACTCCCCACGATCCGCCAGCTCGCCGCCGACCTCGGGCTCGCCAAGGGCACGATCGAGCGCGCCTACGAACTGCTCGAGAACGACACCGTCATCGAGACGAAAGGGCGCAAGGGGACATTCGTGATGGAGATGGCGAGAGCGACCAAGCACCAACAGACGGTCGGACTGGCTGCGGCGGCCGAATCGCTGGTCGTGATCGCCCGACAGCTCGGTGCCGATGAGTCCACCACCCTCGATGCCGTCCGACAGGTGTGGCGCAACCTCTAACCGACCCCAATGATCCGTTCTGTCTGCTTCAGACGAACGCACGCGCGGTCTGAAGCAGACAGAACGGCTGGTTGGGAGCGGTTCAGGGGGCGAACAGGTCGTCGAGGCTGCCTGAAGCGGGCTCGGCGGCCTCTTCGTCGGCTTCGTCGGCGTCGACGTAGGCGGCATAGCCGGTGCTGTCGAGCTCGGCGGCGAGCTCGGGGCCGCCGCTGGCGACGATCTGGCCCCTCGACAGGATGTGCACGTGATCCGGCCGGAGCTCGGCGAGCAGCCGGCTGTAGTGGGTGATGGCGAGCACCCCGAGACCTTCGTTGCTCATCGCCTCGACCCGACGGGCGCAGTCGCGCAGGGCGTCGATGTCGAGACCCGAGTCGAGCTCGTCGAGGATCGCGATCTTCGGTTGCAGCACGGCGAGCTGCAGCGTCTCGTTGCGCTTCTTCTCGCCGCCCGACAGGTCGACGTTGAGCGGGCGGTGCAGGAACCGCTCTTCGAAGCTGATCCGCTCGGCCTCGTCGCGCAGCAACGCTTCGAGCTCGACCGTGTCGCGTCCGCGAGATCGCAACGCCTCGGCCATCGCGTCGACGAGGGTCACGCCCGGTACCTCGGTCGGGTATTGCATGACGAGATGCAGCCCGGCGACGGCGCGCTCCCACGCCGGCATCGCCAGCAGGTCACGACCATCGAGCGTGACCGAACCTTCGATCACCTCGTAGCCCGGCTTGCCCACCACGATCGCGGCCAACGTGCTCTTGCCGGCACCGTTGGGGCCCATCACGGCGTGCACCTCGCCAGACGACACCTCGAGATCGATGCCGCGCAGGATCTCCTTGCCACCGACGGCCGCCCGCAGCCCGGCGATCGCGAGCGTCGTCACTGGTCGACCGCGTCTCGGGAGTCGTGTCTGATGTCGACGGAGTCGACCGTGACGTTCACGACGATGTCGCCGTCGACGACGCGGGCGTCGAACACCGGCACCGGTTGGGTGGCGGGCAACGTGACCGGTTCGCCGGTGGTGAGGTCGAACGTGCTGCCGTGCTTCGGGCACTCGAGCTCGCGCTCGTCGCACCACACCTCACCGTCGCTGAGCGAGACGTCGGCGTGGCTGCAGACGTCGCCGATCGCGTAGACATCGTCGCCGATGCGCACGACCGCGACGGCGATCCCGTCGATCTCGAAACGCCGCGCCGTACCCGGCGCGAGCTCGTCGAACGAGCAGACGACGGTCCTGCTCATGCGCCGACTTCCGCCGCTGTGCCGATGACGAGCTTGGCTGCGACGCGCTGGCGGAGCTCGTCGGCGAGTGCCCCCGCGGGGAGCTGCTGCAGCACCTCGTCGAAGAAGCCGAGCACGACCAGCCGTTCGGCGATCGAGGGCTCGATGCCGCGGCTCTCGAGATAGAACCGCTGTTCCTCGTCGATCGGGCCGACCGTCGACGCGTGGCTGCACTTGACGTCGTTGGTGCGGATGTCGAGGTTCGGAACGCTCTTGGCCCAGGCACCTTCGGACAGTGTGAGGTTGCGGTTGGTCTGGAACGCGACGCTGCCGCCGGCGTGCTCGCGGATCTTGATCAGCCCTGTGTACACGCTGCGCGCCCGGTCCTGCACGGCGCCCTTGAACAGCAGGTCGCTCGTGGTGTGCGGGGCGTCGTGATCCTGGATCGTGCGGAAGTCGTGCATCTGTGATCCGCCGGCGAAGTACAGCGCGACCTGACGGGTGCTGGCACCCGCGCCGCTCACTCGGGCCTCGGTGCGCACTCGTGCGTAGTCGCCGCCGAGGGCGACGGTGGCCAGCATGATCGTCGAGTCGCGCTCGCCGAGCGCCTGCTGGTTGCCGATCTGCCACGTGTCGGCGCCGAGCTCGTTGACCGCCAGGTACTTGACCCGTGACGCCTGTTGGGCACGGACGTGGAGCACGGGCACGACGAGGGCGCTGATGCCGTCGGGCGACAGGAACCGCTCGATGACGGTGACCTCGCTGTCGGGCCCGGCGTCGATCACGAGCCGCGGGAACACCGCTGCGCCGTCGGCCGAGACGGTGTGGGTGACGGTGATCGGTCCGTCGATGGCGGCGCCCCTGGGGATGGTGAGCACCACCGGCGACATGAACGCTGCGTTCAACTCAGCGAAGGCGTCGGGTGCGTCACCCGGGAACAAGTCGAGGCCGCCGGGCGGGAGCTGCGTTCCGACGCTCTCGGCGCCGGTGACGACGGTGTCGACAGCTGCCGGGGCGAAGCGTTCGAGGTCGAGCTCGCCGATCCGGCTGTACCGCCAGATCTCCTCGTCGGTGGTGGGCAGCTCGGTGGCCGCGAACCGCTCGGCGGCAGCGAGCCGCTGCTCGAGGACGGGGCCGGCCAGATCAGGATCGAGGACGCGGACCGCGTCGGGGGTGAACGCCGGCACGGCCGAAATTCTACTATCCGCGTAGTGGTAATTGCGACGTGCTCACGGGCTCGCGGTCGGCGCCGAACGGCCGGACGACCGCGTCACCGGCGGCGACGGAACGGCCACAGACGGCGACCGGACGCCCGTGCCCGCTCGGTCTCGACCTCGGCGCGGATCTGGCTGCCCGCCGCGTTGAGGATCGCCTCGGCCTCGTCGAGCAGGGCCGCCGCGGTGCCGTCATCGAGCCCGGCCGGCTCGGGAGGAGTCGGCGGGACGGCGAGCGATCCGTGCGCCCAGGCCCGGTCGGCGAGGCGCCGTTCGTAGGCCGGGCAGTTGTCGGGGCAGCGCCACGGCGCGTCGGGGGCGAGATCGAGGTTGCACTTGCGGACCGTGTCGCCACTGGGATACGTGCGGCTTTCGAAGTTCTTGCACTCCGTCCGCATCGGCATGGCCGTACTGTACGCGTGCCGCTCCGTCACGGTGGCGCGACGTTTCGGTGCCTCACCGGCGTGGTAGTTGTGTTGGCGGCGGACGGGCTCTGTAGCGGGCGGAAATCCACAGAACCCCAAGGAGATCCCCTCATGACCAACGTCCATCCCGATCGCGTCGTCGACGACGCACTCCCGGACGAGACCCGCACGCGAAGGACCTGGCTGAGAAATGTCGCGCTCGGTGCCGCCGGTGCTACGGCGGGCGCGATGGTGCTCGGCAAGGACGCCGCGGCCGATGACGGAGCCAACCTGGTTCTCGGCGCCGCCGCAGACAACAACAGCGAGACTCCCACGACCCTCGTGTTCGAGGGTGCAGCGGAACTGACCGAGGGCCCGAGCGTGCTCGGTGTCGGTGACGCCGTCCCCGCCGCCGACGCCCTATTCCCTGGCAATGTCGGTGGGTACGGCAACGACCTCGTCGCCAACGGCCTGCACGGCTCGACCACCAACTCGCTCGGCTACGGCGCCGTCGTCGCCAACCTCACGCCCGACGCCGCGACCGGTACCGAGCCGGCACCCAAGGGTCTGGCCGTCGCGTCGATGCACGGTTCGCAGATCCAGTTCGTACAGCTGCCGGATGCCGTCGCGGGTCCGACGACGGGCACCCACGTTCCCGGCGAGCTCTACGCCGACCTCGACGGCACACTCTGGTTCGCGGTGCCCGCCACCCCTGGGGGCACGGGAGTTCGTTGGGTCAAGCTCGCCGGCACGACTTCCGCCGGCGCGTATCACGCGATCACCCCGTCACGTGCGTACGACTCGCGCAAGACGGCGTACACGGTGAACGGACCGCTCGCACCCAACTCCAACCGGGTCGTCAGCCTCGCCGACAGCCACACGACCGAGGGTGCGCTGATCACGGCCAACGTCGTGCCGGTCGGCGCCACCGCGGCCGAGGTGAACGTCACCGTGTCGAGCCCGACCAACAAGAACTTCCTCGCGGTCGCGGCCGGTGACGCGGCGTCGACGCCGACGTCGCTGCTGAACTGGGACCTCGGCGTCACCCAGATCGCCAACTCGATCACCGTGCCGCTCGACGCGACCCGACAGATCAAGGTGTTCTGTGGCGATCAGGCCGGCAGCACCGACTTCATCGTCGACGTCTTCGGCTTCTATCTCTGATCACACACACCTCTGGCCAACGGTCAGACACGGGGCCCCGTCGATGACGATCGCCGGGGCCTCGTCGCGCTAGCCGACCGAGCCCTCCATCTGCAGCTCGATCAGGCGGCTCCACTCGACCGCGTACTCCATCGGCAGGGTGCGGGTGATCGGCTCGATGAACCCGTTGACCACCATGCCCATCGCCTGCTCCTCGGAGAGGCCGCGGCTCTGGAGGTAGAAGATCTGCTCGTCGGCGATCTTCGAGACAGTCGCCTCGTGGCCGATCTCGGCGTCACGCTCGCCGACCTCCATGTACGGCAGTGTCTTGCTCACGGAGTCCTCGTCGAGGATGAGGGCGTCGCACTGCACGTGGCTCTTGCACTTGGTGGCGCCCTCTTCGACGCGGACGAGGCCGCGGTACGTGGTCTTGCCGCCGTCCTTGCTGATCGACTTCGACACGATCTTCGAGGTCGTCTCGGGCGCGGCGTGGATCATCTTCGCCCCGGCGTCCTGGTGCTGACCGGCACCGGCGTACGCCACCGACAGCACCTCGCCGGTGGCCTTGGGGCCGACCAGGTAGACGCTCGGGTACTTCATCGTGAGCTTCGATCCGATGTTGCCGTCGATCCACTCCATGTGGCCCTCGGCCTCGACCCGGGCGCGCTTGGTGACCAGGTTGTACACGTTCGGCGACCAGTTCTGGATCGTCGTGTACGTGACGCGGGCACTCGGCTTGACGACGATCTCGACGACGGCCGAGTGCAGCGAGTCGCTCGTGTAGACCGGCGCCGAGCAGCCCTCGATGTAGTGCACCTGCGAGCCCTCGTCGGCGATGATCAGTGTGCGCTCGAACTGGCCGGCGTTCTCGGAGTTGATCCGGAAGTAAGCCTGCAGCGGCATCTCGCAGTTGACACCCGGCGGCACGTACACGAACGATCCGCCCGACCAGACCGACGAGTTGAGCGCCGCGAACTTGTTGTCGCCGGGCGGGATGATGGTGCCGAAGTACTGCTTGACGAGGTCGGGGTACTCGCGCAGCGCGGTGTCCATGTCGCAGAACAAGATCCCCTGCGCGGCGAGGTCCTCGCGGTTCTTGTGGTACACGACTTCGGACTCGTACTGCGCCGTGACGCCGGCGAGGTACTTGCGCTCGGCTTCGGGGATACCGAGCTTCTCGTAGGTGACCTTCATCTGCTCGGGCAGTTCGTCCCACTCGTTGACCTGCTCGCCCGACGGCTTGAGGTAGTAGTAGATGTCCTGGAAGTCGAGGTCGGGCATGTTCGTCGCGAACCACTCGGCCATCGGCTTGCGGTCGAACTGGCGCAGGCTGCGCTTGCGGAACTGAGTCATCCACCGCGGCTCGCCCTTCCACCACGAGATCTGGTCGACAACACCCTCGTTGATGCCCTTGACCGGGTCGAACGCGTACTCGACCTCGTCGCTCCAGCCGAGGTTGTACTTGGTGAGATCGAGATCGAACGACGTCATGGCGTGCTCCGCTCCGTGCAGGGTGGTGCAAGATCTACCCAGAGATCAGCGAGCTGTCGCGTCCAGGTAATTTGCACTACCGCCATAGTAACAATTCTGACCCCGATCGCCTCACGTGCCGGGCCCGTTGCCGGTGATCGCATCGACCCCGGCCCGTTCCTCGGGCGTCAGGTTCCACCCCGCCGCAGCCACGTTGGCAGCGACTTGTTCGGGCTTCGTCGCCCCGGCGATCACGGTCGCGACCAGCGGGTTCGACACCAGCCAGCTGATGGCCAGCTCGAGCATCGAACGCCCGTGCGACTCGGCAAACGCCGTGAGCGCCGCCACCGTCCGCAGCCGGTCGTCGTCGATGAACCTCGATGCCCGCTCACCCCAGGCCGCCAGCCGGGTGCCGCTCGGAAGGTCTTCACCCAATCGGTACTTCCCTGTCAGCAGCCCCGACTCCAGCGGGAAGAACGGGACGAAGGCGATCCCCGACCGCTCGCACACGTCGAGCACCCCGTCGGACTCGGGGTCGCGGGTGAGCAGGCTGTACTGATTCTGGACCGACGGATAGCTCGGTACGCCGATCGCGCCGCCGGCACGCTCGGCGTCGGTCAGCTCGTCGGCCGAGAAGTAGGTGCACCCGATCTCGCGGATCTTGCCCTCCGTCCGCAGTTCCTCGAGCGCCCCCAGGGTGTCCTCCTGCGGCGTGTTCGGATCGGGTCGGTGCAGCTGGTAGTGGTCGACGTACTCGGTGCCGAGCCGCGTCAGGCTGGCCTCGAGCGAACGGCGGATGCGCGCCGGGTCGCCGTTGCGCTCGTCCTCGGCGAGCCCCTGGGTGTGACCCCACTTGGTGGCGATCAGCACGTCGGCCCGGCGGCCGGCGAGGGCGGCGCCGAGGAACTCCTCCGACTGCCCGCCGCCGTAGCTCTCGGCGGTGTCGAAGTAGTTGATCCCGGCGTCGATCGCGGCGTCGACGACCGCTCGCGTCCGCTCGGCGTCGATCATCATCCCGAAGTTGTTGCAGCCGAGCCCGACCACGGAGACGTCGAGCACACCGATCTTGCGAGTCTGCATGGACGCCGAAGCTAGGCGGCGGCCTCGCCGACGATCGCGGTCGGGACGTCGAGCTCGATGAAGATGCACTCGCCGGGACACACCTCGGCGGCGTGGATCACCATGCCGACGTGACGCGGCGACACCCACGCCAGGCTGCCCGAGCTCCCGGGGTCGTTGAGCACGTGACCGGACTGCGACACGTAGGCGATTCCGTCTTCGAGCTGCACGAAGACATCGGGGCAATGGTCGACGCAGAGCCCGTCGCCCGTGCACAGGTCCTGATCGATCCAGACGCGCATGTGGTATCGAACGCTAGC
>Ga0190265_10003661_pt1 | contig 10518 bp, 10 predicted proteins | sample Popmic124T_FD_133135 | JGI IMG/M metagenome (GOLD analysis project Ga0190265, IMG submission 133135) | Populus adjacent soil microbial communities from riparian zone of Indian Creek, Utah, USA - 124 T | ecosystem: Environmental > Terrestrial > Soil > Riparian zone | place: USA: Utah | collected...
ACCCACGACGGCCGGATCGAGATGCAGCGGATGTCCGAGCGGCGGATCGCCGCGTCCATCAGCTGCTCGCCGAAGTGCTTGGCCAGCGCGTAGGGGTCCTGCGGCGCGATCGGGTGGTCCTCGTCGATCGGCGCGTAGAGCGGCGTGACGGGGCGCTCGGGGAAGAAGAACGCGGGCACGGTCTCGCTCGAGACGTTCACGAACCGCGGGACCTCCCAGCGGACAGCGGCCTCCAGCAGGTTGAACGTCGCCATCAGGTTGTTCGAGAACACCTTGTCGGGCGGGTGATGCAGCGGGTCGGGGATGGCGGCCGCGTGGATCACCGCGTCGTGACCGCGCACGACGGCGTAGGCGTCGCCGGCAAGGGTGAGGTCGAGCTGCCGGTACTCCGGCGCGCCGGGCGCGCCGCGCTCGAACACGGCCGGGCCGAGGTCGCAGGCGGTGACCTCGTGGCCGGCGTCGTGCAGGGCGCTGACGGTCGCCGAGCCGACCTTCCCGCGCGACCCCGTGACGAGGATCCTCATCTGCGCACTCCGTGACGCACGGCCCGGATGATGGCAAGCACGACCAGTCCGAGGCTGAGCAGCGGGATGTCGTACGTCGCCGCGGCGCGGCCGACCTGCGCCGTGGCGCCGCTCCCGTAGCTCACCATCGCGAGCGCGAGCAGCTCGGCCGAGAGCAGCGTCATCGCCGTCTGGTGCAGCACCGGCGGCAGGCCGAACTTCGGGAAGACGAGGAAGCAGGCGAACATCGACCAGATCGTCACGGTCGCGATGAGCTCCACAATCCCTGATGGTGCCGGGCGAGGGCCGTCTTGTCGAACGGGAGGCGAAGCGGGCGCGCGGCGCGGTCGCTGCGCTGTTCTTCGCCAACGGCGCGCTGTACGCCAACGTCGTCCCGCGGCTGCCGGACATCAAGGGCTCGCTCGACCTCTCCAACACGGCGTTCGGCGCGGCGATCGGCGCGTACGGACTGGGCGCGCTCGTCCTGGGGCTCCTCGGCGGCGTGCTGGTGCGCCGCTTCGGGTCGCGGCGGGTGGCCTGGCTGAGCACCGTGGCGATCGCGTGCAACGTCGTGCTGATCGGTCTGGCGCCCTCGTGGCTCGCGCTCGCCTGCGTGCTGGCGGTCGCGGGCGGGCTCGACGCGTTCGCCGACATCGGCGCCAACGCGCACGGGCTGCGGGTCGAGCGGCTCTACGGGCGCTCGATCCTCAACTCGCTGCACGGCGTCTGGAGCATCGGCGCGGTGGCGGGCGGCGTGATGGGCTCGGCGGCCGCCGGCCTGGGGATCGACGTGGCCGTGCACCTGGCGATCGCTGCGGCGCTGTTCGCCGGCTTCGCCGCCGTGGTCTCGCGGTTCCTGCTGCCCGGGCCCGACGCGGTGGCGCCGCCGGCCGCCCGCCGCGGGCTGCGGCTCGTGGGCTACGGCGTCCTCGCCTTCGGGCTGATCGCCGCGATGGCGCAGATCATGGAGGAGGCGACGGCCACCTGGGGCTCGGTCTACCTGCGCGGGGAGCTGGGCGCGGCGGCGGCGGTCGGCGGGCTCGGCTTCATCGCGCTGCAGTCGACGCAGACGGTCGGGCGCCTGCTCGGCGACCGCGTCGTCACGCGCTTCGGCGATCGCGCCGTGGCACGGGCGGGCGCGCTGCTGGCCGGCGTCGCGATGACGGTGGCGCTGCTGGTGCCGGGCGTCGCGGTGACGATCGTCGCCTTCGGGCTCGTCGGGGCCGGGATCGGGACGCTGATCCCGGCCGGGCTGCGCGGCGCCGACGCACTGCTCCCGAACGGGATGGGCCTGATGCTGGTGGGCACGGTGCTCCGGCTCGCCATGGTCGTCGCGCCGCCGCTGATCGGCGTGGTCGCCGACGCCGAGAGCCTGCGCGTCGCGCTGCTGGTCATCCCGTGCGCGGCGCTCGTGGTCCTGCTGCTCTCGCCCGCGCTCAGCGATGCAGCACGGTGAGCCGCGACTCGCCGCCGAAATGCGTGGCGGCGATGGCGGCCGCGCGCTCGGCGTCGAACGTCTTGCAGGAGAACACGTCGACGTAGCAGCGATCGCCGAACTCGTCCGTGTGGATCGTCAGTGAGCTCGTCTCGATGAACTGCAGCGCCGACCAGCCCTCCAGCTCGCCCTCGCCGAAGCGCTCGATCATCAGCGGGCCGTGGGCGCGCATGCCGATCGCCTCGATCACGGTCGGCACGAAGCGCCGGATGGTGTTGGGGTCCCGGAGGCGGGAGCGGTCGCAGCCGCGCAGGTCGACGACCGCCATCATGCCCCAGGGGGCGACGGTGGTCGGCACGGCGGCGGGAGCGGGGGAGATGGCCGTCATGGGCGGACCGTCCCGCGCGTGGGTTGGCGCGGCGTTGCGCAACCCTTGCCGGCGGATGTGCGCGCTCGTCAATCCCGCTTGAGCGTGATCTTCAGCCGGGCCGTGCGGGTGTTGCCGGCGGCGTCGGAGATCCTGACGATCAGTCGCAGGCGCACCTCGTCCAGTCGCTTCAGCCGCTTGCGCGCCCTGCGGTCGAGCTTGAGCCTGACCGTGGTCTCGCCGGCGGCGACGTCACGTGCGAGCGAGCCGACCTCCCGATCGATCCCGAGCCGGCGCGCCGTGGCGCGATCGACCAGCGCCTGAACCACCAGGCGCCCGGCTTCGCTCGCCGTGGCGGTGAAGCGGATTCCCCGTCGCAGCGCCTTGCGTGCCCGCAGCGACGACGGCGCGGCGAGGTCGAGCCGCGGCGCCTGCTTGTCGGCCGACCCGTTCGGCCCCGACCCGGGCGGCGGCGCCGGCGTGACGGTGATCGCGATCCGGCCCGCCGCGGACGGGGCGCGCCACTCGTCGATCACCTGGAAGCCCATCGAGTCCTGCCCCGTGAAGCCGCGGTCGGGCTTGTACATCCCGTACGAGTACGTCCCGTGGCCCGGCCCGTCGAGGATGCTCAGGAAGAACCGGTCGTCGTCGGCGTCCGTGCAGCTCGGGACGGGGACGGCGATCGACGTCCCGGCCTGGACGGAGAGCGCCAGGTCGCTGCACGCCGGCGCACGGTTGGGCGGCAGGATCCAGACGTCCCACGTCACCTCTTCCGACGCCTCGCCGTTGGCGACGGCGCGGAGCTTCATCGAGTCCCGGGTGCCTGTCGCGCCCGGATTCGCCGTGTAGTGCCGGAACGCGTCGATCGGGAGCGCGCCCGACGGGTCGAAGGTCCCGAACTCGGGCGCGTCCGTGATCTCGACGCTCAGCGCGTCGCCGTCGGCGTCCGTGCAGGGCAGCCGGGGGGTCGTCCAGGTCGAGCCGGCGGGGAGCTGATAGAGGAACGGCCCGACCTCGCACTGCGGCGCGGCCGCGCTCGCCGTGCCGGGGATCGCGAGCAGGACCAGTGAGCCGAGGATGATCGCCGTGAGCCGCATGGCCCGACGCTAGTCCTTGCGCACGGCGCCGTGGGCTCGGCCAAACGCCGCACCAACGGCCGTCACGCCGCAATCCTTGCGCAGTGAAGTGGACCAAAGTGATGAACGATCCTTGACAGGCGGGGGCGTTCGGCAGAGGATCGGCAGCGATGGCGCCCGTCAGCGTGACCGGCGTCGAGCGATGCGAGGGGAGTGGGGCTATGCAACGGCTCTGGGCGGCACCCTGGAAGGTGGTCGGGCTCGTGGTCGTGGGGGTCCTCGCGCTGGCGGGTGTCGGCGTGGCCGGCCTCCCGTCGTCGTCGGGCGACGACGTGATCGCGGCCTGCGTCGACCGGCACAACGGCAAGCTGCGCGTCGTCGATCGCTGGGAGTCCTGCAAGCGCGGCGAGCAGCGGCTCGTGTGGAACAAGGAGGGTCGGGCCGGCCCGGCGGGTCCGCGGGGTGAGGCCGGGCCGGCGGGTCCGGCGGGACCCGCGGGTGAGACGGGGCCGGCCGGTGAGACGGGTCCGGCGGGTGAGACGGGTCCGGCGGGCCCGGCTGGTCCCGTGGGTCCGGCGGGCCCAGCCGGTCCGGTCGGTCCGCAAGGCGAGACCGGCCCCGCCGGGCCTCAGGGGCAGACCGGCCCAGCCGGCCCGCAGGGCGTCAAGGGCGACACCGGCGAAACGGGTCCCGCCGGCCCGCAGGGTCCTGCCGGACCGACCCTGGTCGCCAACGGCATCGTCGAGACGGACGGAAGTCTCGTCATCGTCACCGGCCCCGCTCCGACCGTGACGCGCACCGGGCCGGGCGTCTACACGTTCGCGCTGGCCGGGTTCGGCACCGGCTGCCCGCTCCCGTCGCTCACGCCGGTGGCGGCGGACGTGACCGTGAGCTTCGGCGGGGGCGGCTGCGGCGGCGGGTCGGTCAACACGACCGTCGTCACCGCCGACCGCCTGGACCACCCGTGGTCGTACCTGCTGGTCGGCATCGGTGGGTCGAGCGCGCTGCGGCAGCAGTTCGCGCCGCTGCCCGGCGGGAACTGATCCCGCACCTCGGCGTCCGGCGCCGGTGGCGCCGGACGCCGGGAGAGGCGCCGACCGGAATCGAACCGGTGTACACGGCTTTGCAGGCCGCTGCGTAGCCACTCCGCCACGGCGCCGGAGGCGGCTACATCGTAGAGCGGTCTGATAGGACCCGGGTCATGACCGACCGCGAGTTCGGCCCGGAGCTCTTCTCCTTCCTGCGCGAGCTGAAGGACCACAACGACCGCGAGTGGTTCCAGGCCAACAAGCATCGCTACGAGGACGACCTGCTCGAGCCGGCGCTCGCGTTCATCGAGGACTTCGGGCTCCGGCTGCCGGAGATCAGCCCGCACCTGGTGGCCGACGCCCGCCGCCAGGGCGGCTCGCTGTTCCGCATCTACCGCGACACACGGTTCGCCAAGGACAAGTCGCCGTACAAGACGATGGCGGGCATCTCCTTCCGCCACGAGCGCTCGAAGGAGGCCTACTCACCCGGCCTCTACCTGCACCTGGAGCCGCGGCACTGCTTCGCCGGCGGCGGGATCTGGCACGCCGACACGAAGACGGCCAACGCGATCCGACAGGCCATCGTCAAGGACCCGGACGGCTGGAGCGAGGCCAAGGACGGCGTCGAGATCGCGCAGGGCGAGTCGCTCAAGCGCGTGCCGCCGGCGTTCGACAAGGACCACCCGCACGCCGAGGACCTCAAGCGCAAGGACTTCGCCGTCGTGGAGCGCTTCACGCAGAAGGAGGTGACCACGCTCGGCTTCCTCGATCGCTACGACGCCGCGTGTCGGTCCTTCTCGCCGTTCATGCGCTTCCTCTGCCGTGCCGTAGCCATCCCCTACTGAGGAGTCCCGTGCCAGCCATCGATGACCGCATGCCCCAGTTCGTCGGCGCCGTGACGCTCGTTGCCGGCGCCGCGCTGATCGTCGCGCCAAGCGCCACCGCGGGCCCGCTCGGGCTCAAGGACCACACCGCCCTGCGGCTGATCGGCCTCTCGGACCTCGTGCTGGTCCCCGGGCTCCTCAAGGGGAAGGCGCCGTTCATGATCGGCCGCGCCGCGCTGAACCTCGCGCAGGCGGCCTATCTGCTCGGGGCCGCGCCGAAGTCCTCGGCGGCGAAGGCCGGAGCCGCGATGCTGATCGGGCTCACCGTCGTGGACGGCGCGACCGGGCTGGCGCTCAGCCGCCGATCCCCAGAGCACTGACCATGATCGGGACGCCGATGATGATCAGCAGCGCTCCGATCACGTCGAACGTGAACCCATTGCGCACCATCTGGGTGATCGGGACCACGCCCGAGCCGTAGACGATCGCGTTCTGCGGCGTCGAGACCGGCAGCATGAAGCCGAACGACGCCGCGAACGTGGCCGCCAGCGCGGGCACGAACGGGTCGACGCCGGCCGCCACCGCCACCGGGATCACGATCGGCACCACGACCGACGCGCTCGCGGTGTTCGAGGTCGTCTCGGAGATGACGATCGCCAGCACGACCGCGAAGATGGTGATCGAGAGCTCCGTGCTCACGCCGAAGGTGTCCGAGCCCCACGTGCCGATCGTCTCGGCGAGCCCGGTCTCCGCGAGCAGCGAGCCGAAGATGATGCCCGAGCCGAAGAGCAGGATCGTGCCCCAGTCGATCTCCTTCGCCTCGTTCCAGGTGAGCGTGAACTCGCGCTTGGGCCAGTTCGTGGGGAGGATGAACAGCAGCGAGGCGGCGAAGATGGCGACGACGCCCTCGTCGAGGCGGCTGGTGACCTCCTCGTAGGTCTTGGACTCGTCGCCGGCGAAGATGGCCACGAAGCCGGGCGCGATCCACAGCACCACGGCCACGCCGAACGCGATCAACGTGTTCTTCTCGTGGCGCGACAGCGGGCCGAGCTTGGCCCGCTCCTCGGCGACGTACTCCTCGACGCCCTCGAGTTTCTTGACCTCGGGACGGTTGAGCAGGAGAAGCACGACGCACAGCGCGACGAACATCAGCGCGCAGATCGGCAGCGCGGCAAGGACCCACTCGAGGAAGGAGATCTTCTCGCCGGTCGCCTCCTCGATCAGCCCGCGGCCGATCAGGTTCGGCGGGCTGCCGACGGGCGTGAGCAGGCCGCCGACGCTCGCGCCGTAGGCCAGCATCAGCATCAGCGCGATACCGACCCGCAGCCGCGTCGGGTCGACCTCTGTGCTGTCGTCGGACTTGCGGTCGTAGATGTTCGCGAGCGTGCCGAGGATGGCGATCGCCGTCGGTAGCAGCATGGCCACCGTCGCGGTGTTGGACACGAACGCCGAGAGCGCGCAGGTGATGAAGCCGAAGGCGATGATGGTGCGCGCCGAGCTCTTACCGACGCCCGGCACGGCGAGCACGCGGAACGCGAACCGGCGCGCCAGGCCGTGGCGCAGCATGGCCTGGGCGATGATGAACGCGCCGATGAAGACGAGGATGGTCGTGGAGCCGAGCGGGGCGATGACGTCGTCGGCCGGCGCGACGCCGATCACCGTGATCAGCACGATGCCCATGAGGCCGCCGATCGGGATCGGCACCGCCTCGCTGATCCACAGGACGACGACGAAGAGCAGCGCCGCGGCGAGCTTCTGCTGCGTCTCGTCCATGTCGAGCGGCAGCAGCAGGAAGATGAGGAACACGGCCGGGGCCAGGAACAGGCCGATCGTGCGCCGCGCCTTCTCGAAGCGCTCTTCCTGCGGGCTCAGCTTCTGTTCGCCGAGCGTGCGGTATGTCCCGACCTTGGCAAGGCGCTCCAGCGCGTCGCCGCGAGACTCAGTCCCCTCCTCGACAGCCATGCACGGCGGCGTGCCCGCCTCAGGTGGTCGCGAAACTCCCGACTAGCGCCTGCGTGACGTCGGCGGTAGTCGCGTTGCCGCCCAGGTCGCGGGTCCGCGGGCCGTCGTTGGCGAGCATGTCCTCGAGCTTGGCCAGCACGGCGGCGGCCGCCTCCGTCTCACCAAGGTGCTCGAGCATCTGGGCGCCGGACCAGATCGCGCCGATCGGGTTGGCGATGCCCTGGCCGGCGATGTCGGGCGCCGAGCCGTGGACCGGCTCGAACATCGACGGATGCTCGCGCTCGGGATTGAGGTTGCCCGAGGGCGCGATCCCGATCGAGCCAGCGACCGCCGCCGCCAGGTCGCTCAGGATGTCGCCGAAGAGGTTGGAGGCGACGATGACGTCGAAGCGCCCCGGGTTCAGGACCACGGCCGCGCACAGCGCGTCGATCAGCACCTGCTCGGGCTGCAGCTCCGGGTGACGGGACGTCGCGTGGGCGAAGCGCTCGTCCCAGAACGGCATCGTGTGGATGATCCCGTTGGACTTCGTGGCGCTGCAGATCCGGCCCGAGCGGGTGGCGGCGAGGTCGCAGGCGTACTCGATCACCTGATCGGTGCCCTTGCGGGTGAAGATCGCCTCCTGCACGGCGAGCTCGTCCTCGGTCCCGTGGTGCAGGCGGCCACCGATCTCCGAGTACTCGCCCTCGTTGTTCTCGCGGACGATCACCATGTCCACCTGCTCGGGCGTGACGTCCCTGAGCGGGGAGGGGATCCCGGGCCACAGCCGGACCGGCCGCAGGTTCACGTACTGGCGGAACGCGCGGCGGATGGGGATCAGCAAGCCCCACAAGGAGATGTGGTCGGGCACGTCCGGGCGCCCGACGGCGCCGAGGAAGATCGCGTCGGTGTCGCGCAGGACGTCGAGCGCGTCCGGGGGCATCATCCGGTCGTGCTCGACGAAGTAGTCGCAGCCCCAGGGATGCTCCGTCGTCTCCAGCGCGAAGCCGTGCGCCGCGCCGGCGGCGGACAGGACCTCCAGCGCGGCGGGCGTCACCTCGCGGCCGATCCCGTCACCCGGGATCACGGCGATGCGGTGCGTTCTCGTCTCGTCTCCATCGGCCATGGATCGAGTCGTATCCCATTGCTACGCTTGGCAACCTCCCGGGCGATTAGCTCAGCTGGGAGAGCGCCGCCTCGACAAGGCGGAGGTCACTGGTTCGAGCCCAGTATCGCCCATCGAAAGGTCCGCGTTTGCGGGCCTTTTGTGACTCTGGGGAGGGGGCAACGGATTGAAAGCGGCTGGTTGCGGTGGTGGTTGTGCCGACGGTGGTGAATCACCCGGTTCGGGCGAGGCCAGATCGCTCTCTTGTCGACTACGGTTGGTGTGATCCGGGCGGGCCGATGCCGGGGCGCGACGTGCGCGGCAAGGCCAGGGTCTCCGGTCCAGCGGTGAACTGCGAGGAGTGCGTCATGTCGTCTGCAGCATCGACGGGGGGAAGTCTTACGCCGGAGCAGATGCGCGAGGCGATCGCGACGCTGTCGTCTCCTGACCGTGTCGAGTCGCCGTTCGGCGCCCTCGACTTCTTCGATGGGGTGCCGACCCCGGAGACGGTGACCACGATCTATGACGCGCTCGATCTGATGCGCGGGATCGAGGTGTTCCTCAACGCGGTGCCGGGCGCATCGTTGGTGGCGATGCGCAACGGGCTACGGTCGGTCGGGATCTCTTCGCCGCGGATCATCGGATACACGGAGCCGCGGGCGAACTCGGGGTCGCTGTTTCTGACGCCGAACACGGAGACGACGTACGGCACGACGACGCTTGACCTGCGCGCGTGGGGGCCGACGGTGATCGAGGCGCCGCCCGAGTCGTTGTGCGTGGTCGATGACTTCTGGTTTCGCTACGTCGCCGATATGGGCATCGCCGGCCCCGATCAGGGCAAGGGCGGGAAGTATCTGTTCCTGCCGCCCGGCTACGACGGCGAGGTGCCGGACGGCTACTACGCCTACCGATGCCCGACGTTCACCAACTGGGTGGTGCTGCGGGCGCTCGGCGGTGTGCCGGCGATGAAGCAGACCAGGATCTATCCGCTCGCCGAGGCCGAACGCCCGGACGAGAACGTGTTCGTCAACGTCGCTGACGCGGTCTTCAACACGATCCACGCCAACGACTTCTCGTTCTATGAGGAGCTCGACGAGCTCGTGCAGGAGGAGCCCGTCGAGGCGCTCGACGCCGAACGGGCCGGGCAGCTCGCGGCGATCGGCATCGTCAAGGGCCAACCGTTCGCACCGGACGACCGGATGCGGGGCATCCTTGAGAACGCCGCCCGGATCGGCGGCGGCATGGCCCGAGCCATCGCCTACCTCCCGCGCGACCCGGACGCGGTGCTCTACGGCTCATGGAAGAACGCGTTCGTCGGCGGCAGCCACGAGTTCCTGCGCAACGGTGCGCGGCTGCTGGATGCCCGCACCCAGTTCCACTACCTGGCCACCGTCATCACCCCGGCCATGGCGCACGCCCAAGTCGGGGCCGGATCGGCCTACGCCTATACCGTGCACGACGCCAACGGCGAGTTGCTCGACGGCGCGAAGACCTACCGGCTGCACGTCGACCCCGACCCGCCGGCCAAGAACTTCTGGGCGGTCGACGTCTACGACACCCAGACGCGCTCGCTGATCCAGGTCGCGTCGACGCTCTACCCCGCGCTCGCGAGCAACTCCGGAACCCTCCGAGCCAACGAGGACGGCTCCCACGACCTCTACTTCGGGCCCAAGGCGCCCGAGGGGATGGAGACGAACTGGGTCGAGACGATCCCCGGCAAGTCGTGGTTTCAGCTCTTCCGGCTCTACGGTCCGCTCGAACCGTGGTTCGACCAGACCTGGAAGCTCAACGAATTCGAGCCTGTCGACTGACACCGCGAACCGCCCCAGTCACGATCGCAACGGGCGCTTCGCGGTCCGCGAGTCGCCGGACCTGAGGTGGCCGCATACGAATTGGGGCTGAGCGAATCATCAAAGGCCTGCGTTTGCAGGCCTTTTGTGCTTGACCACGGAGGCTGCCGGGAAGGGACCTGGCATCGCGGGGGTGCCATAGGATTGCGCCGTGCCGTTCACGCTCAGGAACCTCAAGGAGGACCTGGAGGATGTCGGGTCCAACTTCGACGGCGCGCCGGACCTGGAGTTCCGCCTGGCGACCGAGGCGCTCGAGCTCGAGCAATCCGGCCTGAGCTACCAGCGCGTCCCACCCGGCTATCGCTTTCCGTACGGCCACACGCACAAGACGCAGGAGGAGGTGTACGTGGTCCTGCGCGGGAGCGGGAGGATGAAGGTCGACGACGAGATCG
>Ga0190265_10003662_pt1 | contig 10517 bp, 12 predicted proteins | sample Popmic124T_FD_133135 | JGI IMG/M metagenome (GOLD analysis project Ga0190265, IMG submission 133135) | Populus adjacent soil microbial communities from riparian zone of Indian Creek, Utah, USA - 124 T | ecosystem: Environmental > Terrestrial > Soil > Riparian zone | place: USA: Utah | collected...
CGCTGCCCTCAGCCATTCGGTGATGTCGTCGGCGGAGGGCTCGAATCCGACATATGAGTCGATCTCGCCCTGGAGCCGGGCCGCATACCACTCGGCCCAACGCGTGCTCACCCCTCCCGTCGCCTCGTGATGCTCTGTGGCCACCGCGCCCAGGAGTCTTCCAAGCTCGGTCACCTTGTCTCGATCAGCCATGTGCTCGGAGGTTAGGTCTGCCCTGCCCGCAGCCCGATCGGGTGGGTCGCGAAGAACGAGGCTAGGTCGCGAAACTTCCCATGCACTTCGACTTGCCGATCGGAATTCGCCGGTTCTATGGTGGCGGAGCCGACTTGGAGGCAACTCCAGATCGGACTGGAAGTGACCGAGAGGTGACTTCGAGACCCTGCTGGAAGACCAGCCCTTCGGGGCCGGAGTGCCAGCAAGGTCGAGAGCCCCGAGAGGGTGACGGCTTCGGCCAGCACTCCCTCGGGGTTTTTCGCGTCGCAAACTGGATCGTGAAACGTTTTCGCTCCACGGGGTGTTTATAGGCGTGACCCCCTGGCCGATAACCGCGTCCGAAGCCGATCAACATCTGGGCGGATCGTTCGAGGTGTTCTATCGATCCACCCGTCCCAGGATCTTTCGCGCCGTGGCGCTGGCCCTCGGCAACTCCGATCTCGCCCTCGACGCCACCGACGAGGCCATGGCACGCGCCGCCGAGCGTTGGTCCCAGGTCGGGTCCTACGACAACCCGGCCGGCTGGGTCTACCGGGTGGCGATCAACTGGGCGAGGACGCGTCTCCGGCGCCTGACCCGGGAGCGGGGCCGTCTCGAGTTCGAGCCGGGATACGAGCAAGCCATTCCCGACCCTCAGCTCATCGCGAGCGTGATGTCGCTTCCCATCAACTATCGAGCGGTCCTCGTCGCCCGTTTCCTCCTCGATTGGTCGGTCGAGGAGACGAGCGAGGTCCTGCAGATTCCAGTCGGGACGGTGAAGACCAGGACCCATCGCGCCCTGAAGCGCCTACGGAGTGGATTGGAGGCCGGCGAATGAGCCTCGAGCAGAAGCTGCGTGAGAACCTGGACGCGGCCGCCGAGGCGATCGTCGTCCCCTCGGCCAGAAGGGCGCCGCAGAAGACACCGGGGATCGGCTGGGCCCGGCGGCTCGTATTCGCCGCCGGAGGTGCCATCGCCGTCCTGGCCCTGATCATCGTCCCCGCCCTTCTCGTCGGCCCGCCCCCGGAGGATGCCGGCACCGAGACGACCGGGCAGGTGGAAGACGCGGCCCCGGATCTCCTCGACGAGACCGTGCCCGAGACCTTCTCCGGCCCGTCGACCACGCCCCCCGCAACCACGGTGGGCCCAGATGAGGAGCCGGGAGTCATCGGGGAGACGATGACGGACGACCATCGGTTCACGGTGAGTGCCGAGCAGACCGGGGAAGACGACATGCCGACCGCCACATTGACCCTGAACGCCACTCCCACAGACGCACCGGACGATGTGATCGACGAGGTCATGATCGGCGACGCCTCGATATTCTTCTGGCACACGGTCACCGGCCCGGAAGGGCTATGTCTCCTCTCGTCCACCCAGACTGAGGCGGGCGTCTCGGTGGCCGTGCTCGTGCTCCTGTCCCCGTCGCTGGGCTGTTCGGAGCCGTATCTCTACGAAATGAGCGGGGAGACCCTCACTGCGAAGGACACGTCGCTTCCGGACGTGGCCAACCTCTTCGTCGAGGCGTGGCAGAGCGGCTCGGTCCCGGCCATCGAAGCTCTGGCCACACCGGAGGCATCGGCTCAAGCCGCCGACCTGCCCGCACCGGCCGAGACGACCTTCAACTCCTGCGGGGCTGTCGCGGAAGAACAAGGCATTGTGGAATGCACTTGGGAGACCACAGGAACGACTCTGGTCGTACGGGTATCGGGCATCGAGCCGATGCCGGCGGTGATGGACGTCGCCTACAGCCCGAGTGGCTGAGACCCGCCTGGAGTGACAGCGTCAAGACGGGCCTGGAGGCCGCTGATGATGATGTCGAGCCCGAAGGCGAATTCGGCCCCCGCCTCGCACTCGGCGAGATATGGCGCCAGGGCGGCGACGTGGGGAAAGAACTCCGCGAGCTCTGCCTGGCTCGGCACCACGTTGTCCCATTCCTTGTCGTCATATCCACCCGAGACCTGTTGAAAGGCGTAACCCATGGTGTGGCTGGCCAGCATCTGCCAGGCGTGATGGGTGTCCTCGTCGGAGAACCCGGCCGAGCGAAGCAGACCGAGCGTGCGGTCCATGAATCTCAATGATGATTGGCCGTAGTTGCCCCGTTGCATCAGCAGATTGACCACCCACGGGTGGGAAATGAACCGATCCAGGGCGATCAGGGCCGTGGCGCGTACCGTTGCCCGCCAGTCGGATTCGGCCGCGGGCAGGGGAATCGACTCGAAGACGTGGTCGATCATGCCGTCGAAGATGCCGTCTTTGTTCTCGACGTGGTTGTAGAGCGACATCGCCTCCACTCCGAGCTCGGCCCCGAGCTTTCGCATCGACACCTCCTCCACCCCTAGCTCATCGGCGAGGGCCACCGCCGCATCGATGATCCGATCCCGGGTCAGGGGAGTGCGGGTCCCGGTGCTGGTCATGGTGGCTTCAACTCCTTACCTGAGGTACGTGGCGCCATATATGGCGCTAAACCGACACAGAAGGCGATCGGCTCGCCAATTGGCGCTCGGTTTGACCTTACTTACGGCGTATGCTTACAGTGTAGCCGAGTTGGTCCGCTCTCGCCACGAGGAGCCGAGAATGTCATTCACCGAAACCCTGGCCAGAGGCAGCGCACGACGGCCATGGAGGACCGTCGTCACCTGGGTGCTGTTGCTGGTGGTGGCGGTGTTCCTCACCTCAGAGTTGTTGGGTGACGCGCTCACCACATCGATCGCCTTCACCGATGAGCCCGAGGCGATCCAGGCGGCGAATCTCATCGAGGAGGTGAGAGGCGAGCCGACCGACACCGAATTCGTCGTGGTCACCGCGGAGGGCACCGAGGTGACCGATCCGGTCTACATCGGCTACGTGACCGAGATCGAGACAGCGCTCGTCGTCCTCGGGCCCGAGGTCGTGGTCAGCGTCGGCTCATATCTCTCCGAGACCGGGCCGGTGTCCGAATCCGGCCGCTCGGCCCTGCTCCCCATCGTGGTCGCCGGCAATGACCTGGACGTGGTCGGGGAGAACGCGATCTCGGTCCGGGAAACCCTGGCCGGGATTCAGGCACCGGACGGCTTCCAGGCCTTGATGGCCGGGCCGGCCACACTGAACAACGATTTCAACACGATCGCCGAGGAAGATCTTCGCACCGGCGAGACGATCGGCATCGGGGTCGCCCTCGTCGTCTTGATCCTGGTGTTCGGATCGGTGGTGTCCGGTGTGATCCCGGTGATCCTCGGTGTGGTGGCCATCGCAATCGCCCTGGGCATGGCCGCGCTGGTCGGGCTGGTGATGGACTTGAGCTTCTTCATCACGAACATGATCACGATGATCGGCCTCGCCGTGGGGATCGACTACTCCCTCTTCATCGTCTCCCGATACCGGGAGGAGCGGCTGCACGGTTTCGATCAACTCGATTCCATCACCCGTGCCGGGGCCACCGCCACCCGTGCCGTGTTCTTCTCCGGGATGACCGTCGTCCTCTCCCTGGTCGGGCTGTTGATCCTTCCCAACACCTTGTTCCGGGCCCTCGGCCTGGGGGCGATCCTGGTCGTGGTGGTGGCGGTCCTGGCCTCGATGACCCTCCTACCTGCCGTCCTCTCCCTTCTCGGCGACCGAATCGAGTCGCTCCGGGTCCGTCGGCGGCGCACTCTCGATGACCAGGGAAGGATGTGGGACCGGATCACCAAGACCGTGATGGGACGCCCGGTCCTGAGCATCGTCGTTGCCGGTGGGATCCTCCTCCTCGCCGCCAGCAGCTTGTTCTCGATCAACCAGGGTTTGTCGGGCGTCTCGACCCTTCCCGACGAAATGGAGTCGAGGCAGGCGTTCGAGATCCTGGCCAGTGAGTTCGCCGGGGGCTTCACCTCGCCCATCGAAGTCGCGGTCACCGGCGATTCGGTCGCCGAGACCCTGGCCAACCTGGAGGCCGCCGTCGCGGCGGATGGCGGGTTTGGCCCCACCCTCGTCGATCCGCTCTCGACCGAGGACCTGGCCGTCGTCTCGGTGCAGACGCTGGGGGACGTCAACTCGATCGATTCGCAGGACGCACTGCGCCATCTGCGTGCCGACATCGTCCCTGACGCTGCCGTCGGCGACACGGAGGTGCTCGTCGGTGGCGAGACCGCCGTCACGGTCGACTTCCTGGATCAGATCGACACCTATACCCCGATCGTGTTCGGGGTCGTCCTCGGGCTCAGCTTCCTCCTGTTGCTGCTGGCCTTCCGCTCTGTGGTGATACCGGGCAAGGCCATCGCGATGAACCTGCTGTCGGTCGGCGCCGCGTACGGCATGGTCGTGGCCGTGTTCCAGACCGGTGTCGGCCCCGCATGGCTCAAGGACGTGGCCGACTTCCTCGGCTTCGAGCAGGTGGAGAGCATCGAAGCCTGGCTCCCGCTGTTCCTGTTCTCGATCCTGTTCGGTTTGTCGATGGACTATCACGTCTTCCTGCTCTCGAGGATCAAGGAGCGGTTCGACCAGACCGGCGACAACACCGAGTCGGTGGCCTACGGGCTTCGGACCACCGGGGCTCTTATCACCGGCGCTGCGGTGATCATGGTCGCCGTGTTCGCAGGATTCGCCGCCGGACGGCTGGTCGCGTTCCAGCAGATGGGCTTCGGTCTCGCCATCGCCGTCCTTCTCGACGCCACCATCGTCCGCTCGATCCTGGTCCCGGCGTCGATGCGACTGCTCGGAAAGTGGAACTGGTACTTCCCCTCGTGGCTGGAGTGGATCCCGAACGTCAGCGTGGAGGGACACCTCGAGACGACGCCCTCCACGGACTCGATCGAACGGGCACCCGTCTGAGCACGGCCATGACCAGAGAATGGACCACAGAAGAGGTACGACAGAGTTATGACGAGGCGGCAGGGCATTGGCGGCTGCTCGGCATCACCGACTCGCTGCTCCTGATCAATCGGCTTCGGAATAAGCACTTCTCCCCCGCCTTCGGCGAGGTCCTGGATGTGGCCTGCGGGACCGGGGAGAACTTCCCGTACCTGACGAACGCCGACTCGGTCACGGCCTTGGACCTCTCAACGGAGATGATCACGGAGTCACGGCGTCGGACGAGGCAGATGGGAGCCGAGATCCCAATGTTGGTTGGTGACGCTCAGCAGTTGCCGTTCACCGACAACAGATTCGACACGGTGATCTCCGCCTTCTCCACCTGCACGATCCCCCACTATGTGACCGCTTTCCACGAGATGGTCCGGGTGACACGGCCCGGGGGCAGGGTGCTGTTGCTGGAGCACGGCCGGTCTTCGGTGGGCTGGATCAGCCGGCGGCAGGACCGGAACATCGAGCGGGTCTGCGAACGGTCGGCCTGTCGGAACAACCGCGACGTCTCGGTCGAACTCGGCCGGGCCGGGATCGAACCGGCGTCCCATGTGGCGAGTCATCTCGGAATGATGAACCGCATCACGATCGAAGTCGCCTAGGCCTCCGGGCGACAGGAATCATGGCGCCAACAGACGGCGGTAACCACTCCGATAATGGACCATCGGGTCTTTGAGTTCGGATACCTCCACCTGGTCGATCCGCCCCACGATCAGACCAGAGAGCCCCACCTCGCCGGCTGTCTCGAAGCTGCAGTAGGCCCGGTCCGGCATGTCCGTCAGCAACGGCCCCCATTCACTCTGCGTTGTCTCGACCGTGGCGAACAGTCCCCCGGGCGAGGGCCAGAGCCCGGCGAACACATCGGCCAGGTGACGATCCTCGTAGCGACAGATGTGGATGACGAAGCGCCCGGTCTCCTCAGCCAGGGCCCACAGGTCGGTGGTCGGACCGACGACGATGTGGGCCAGGGCCGGTTCGCCCTGGATGACCACCAGGGAGGACACGGTGAGCCCGGTCCGCTCCGACTCCGTGCCGGCGGTGACGATGGTGACCCCTGCGGCGAGACGACCCCGGAACTGACGAGCCAGGTCACGGTCCCCTGGCTCGGGCAAGAACGGGTGCTCGGAGTGGATCATGGAGGCACCCTAGGTAAATCTGTCCCACCGGCCCGTCATGATGTCGTCATGAGCGACAAATCGATCTGGACATGACTACCGAGACAGTTGCGCTGATCATCGCGGTCATCTCGGCTGCCGTAGTGATCGGCCTCGGGATCGTGTTTCTGGTCGTCAACAGACGGCAGCCGACGACCGGATCGGAAACACCGGAGCCGGACGTCATGAGGCGTCTCGAGGAGATCCAGACTGCGATCGCGGGCCGAGAAGGCGCCCTGGGAGCCCAGATGGCCCAGCTCGACACCAAGCTCGCATTTCTCCAGAAGTCGGTCACGGGCCGGGAGTCCGCCCTCGACGAGCAGGTGCGTGGGATCGGGGCCCAGATGCAGGGCATCACCGCGTTGTTCAGCAACGACCGCGCCCGGGGTGGCTGGGCGGAGATCGGCATGAAGCGGATCTTCGAACAGGGCGGTCTGGTCGAGGGCCGTGACTACTCATGCCAGGTGAGCAGCGGCGGGATGAAACCCGATGCCGTGGTCCACCTCCCTGGCGGGCGAAACATCGTGATCGACGCCAAGTTCCCAACTGCTCGCTTCGTCGACGCCCTGGCCGAGGAGGACGCCACCCGGCGATCTGCCTTGCTCACCGAGCAGGGCAGAGAGTTGGAGAGGGTCGGCAAGGGCCTGGCCGGCAGGGGATACGCCGACCTCGCCTCTGGCGGGTACGTCGTGATGTACCTGCCTTCGCAGGCCGTCTACGAGGCGGCCGCCTCGGCTTACCCCGAGCTCATCGACCGGTTGATGACGAGCCGGGTGATCGTGGCCGGCCCCAGTGCCCTCTATGCCCTCCTGTTGAATGTCGGCGCGCTGCTCACCGAGTTCCGGGCGCTGCAACAGGCGGATCAGATCCTCGACGATGCACGCGAGTTGCACCGCCGGATGGCCACCTTCGTCGGCCACCTCCAGGGGATCGGCTCTGGGCTCACCAGCGCGGTGCGTGCCTTCAACAGCGCCGTCGGATCCTGGGGGAGCAGGGTCGCCCCCCAGTTGACCCGGATGGGCGAGCAGAGCGGGGGCAACCTCGTCGACGATCTCGACCCGGTCGAGGAGGCCATCCGTGAGGTGCAGGGCAGTGCCCTGAGCATCGTCGGCTAGGCGACAGGGTGGAAAGGTCCTTGGTGCCGCCCAAAGAATCGGGAACCATGTACGTCGCCGACGGGTCTGAAGTTTGTCGGTGTTGGGGCGTGGGTAAGTGTCGGTATCAGGAGGTGCGTGATGGTCAGCGAGATCCACCGAATCGCGACCGACAAACGAGAGTCAGACCTCGAGTTCGCCAGCCGAGCGGTCGTCTATCTCGAGAAGAAGGGTCTAGGCGTCGATGAGGTCATCGATTGCCTTATGGAGGAGTTCGAACTCGACCGGGACACAGCTCGGGCGATTGCCGCGGTAGCTGCCTGACAAAAGCGGTAGCTGCCCGATCAAAGTCCCAGGTAATCAACCTCTGAGGCTCAGTCTTTGTGGACTTGCGCGGCGAGCCTGGCCGGCGCCACGGTCATGTAGGCATCGAGAATGATCTCGGCCAGCTCGTCCCAGCTCACCTCGACATCGAGGTAACAACCGACCCACCCCCGCCCGCCGACATAGGGCGGGATGAAGTAGCGGACCGGGTCGGCTTCGACCAGAACACGTTGCTCACCTTCGGGCGCGGCGCACCAGAGGGCGAGCCGATCATCGTGATGATGATCGGCGTAGGTGACGAATTGCTTCTTGCCCCTGATGAACCAAGCGGGCTCTCCGTGGCTCACCCGCTCTTCGACCTCGGGCAGCGCCATGCAGATCCGGCGTAATCGAGTCAGGGTTCCTGAGGTCATGATGGATTCTGCCTCGATATGCATCGGTGTAGGTTCGGATGTCGCCGGTCGCCAAGGAGGAACCTTGAGTGAGCATCCCAACGCCGCCTTGTACCGCAAGGTGATGGAACGCTTCGGCGAAGGGGATACCAGCCCCTTCGAGGAGGCCATTGCAGACGACGTGGTCTGGTGGCAGATCGGGTCATCGGAGCCGTTACGGGGCAAGGCCTCTCTCCTCGAATCGATGCAAGGCATGGACGGCGTCGAGTTCAAAGCCGAAGTCCACGACGTTCTGGCCACCGACGATCACGTTGTCGGGCTGGTAACCGCGACGGTGCGGGTCGGTGACGACACGTTCACCTATCGAACCGCCGAGATCGCCCACGTAGTGGACGGAAAAGTGAAGGAAAGGTGGGCCTTCTCCGACGACACACAGGCGATCATCGACTTCTTCTCCCGGTTCGGGTGACCGGATGATGAGACCCAAGACGGCGGCGGTCATGCTTGTCGTGTCCCTGCTCGCCTCCTGCACCGGGGGAGATGGCGACGTGGCCGAGACCACCGAGCCGCCGGCGGCGACTACCACCGAGCCACCCGTCGTCAACACCACCGCGCCCGTGGCCACGACCACCTCCACCGCCCCGGCGACCACGTCGACCACCGCTCGGGCTGTTGACGGCCCGCTGGGATCAGGCTGCTCCCCGGGCGAAGCGGCCACCCTTCCCGAGGGGGAGTGGTTCGGGTTCGTGACGGCAACATCTGCCAGCGGCATCGAGTTCGATCTGGCTTGCTGGTTCACCGGGCAGGCGGCCGTGGAGGCCGCCGCCGAAGACGGTGAGGAGTCGCCTCCACCGAACGACTACTACGTGAGAAACGACAATCCCCAGATTCGTTCGCTGACAGTCTCCCCAGAGGCCGGAGTGGTGTGGTACCCGACCGGAGACCCGACCGGGGAGGCCCAGGTCACTTTCCAGCAGTGGGCCGACGAGGTGGAAGGGCGAGGCTTCTTCTTCGGCGTGTGGCTCGACGTCATCGACGGTGAGGTCGCGGCCATGCGGGAGCAGTGGGTCCCGTGATCCTTGTGCGGGGGGGCGACCCCCCTGCACCCCCCGCCCGGGTGAGGGCTACCCAGCCTCTCTGAACCGGGCTATTGGGCTCGGGGGCGTGTCGTTTTCTAGCGCGCTCACTCCACCAGCCGAATCGCCTTCAGGTCGGCTTCTTTGATCCAGTAAGGCCGGCGGCGACGCTGATCGGCCACCAGGTAGAGGGTCCCGGTTGGCGCGTGACCCGGCTCGTCGCTCGCCCCGGGATCGACCCACCACCCCAAGGCAAGGACCCGTCCGGCAATGGCGGGCAGCCCGTCTCCCGGATCGGCTGTCGTCTCGACATCGAGCTTCTGGCTCACGGGCACCGCGAAGTCGGCATGGTGCTCCACTGCCGGACAGGCTATCGCTTCTTGCCCAAATGTCCCCAGCGGTCCAAGTCCTCCATGGTGTCCAGGATGGTCTGATCGACGTCGCGGAACTCGACACCCAGCTGGTCGCGAGCCTTCGAGTTGTCGAATCGCATGCGGCCCCCGAGGTGGGTCTTCATGTAGGACCTCGCTCCGGGCGGCTGGAAGTTGACGGCGAAACGACTCAGGGGGATCCCCAGCCCACGGTCCAGGCCGATCGAGGGCAGGCGATATCTCTGGTCCCAACCGTTGGCCCTGAGCAAGTCGACGACTTGTCGCATCGTTCGGGATTCAGCGGCGACGATGTAGCGGCCGTTTGCCTTCGGGTCTTCCATGGCGGTGATGTGCGCCCGCGACACGTCGCGCACATCGACGAGTGGCCACTCGATGGCGAGCACTCCCGGCAGCCTTCCGTTGGTGAGGCCGGTGAAGAAGGTGTGGCTGGTGTTGACCCCCGGCACCAGGGACGGGCCGATCACGAAGAAGGGGTTGATCACCACCAGGTCGAATTGGGGGTGGTTGGAATCCATAAACGACCACGCCGCCCGCTCGGCAAGGGTCTTCGAGTAGTAGTAGGGGTTCCGGGTCAAGGTCGAACTGGTGTTCCAGTCGTCCTCGGTGTTGAGGCGCCCGTCGGCCTGGTCGGTGATGGCAGCCACGGAGGAGGTGAGCACCACACGCTTGATCCCGCCTGCCCCGAGACACGATTCCAGGATCGAGGTCGTCCCCCTCACCGCCGGATCGACCAGGTCCCGCTGCGGGTCGTCGACGTCGATGACATAGGGGGAGGCGGTGTGGATGACGTATTCGCACCCGTCCACCGGCTCGCCGAAAGCGTGGGGCGCGAGCAGGTCGGCTTGAACCAGCTCGAGCCGCTCGACGGCTCCGGGCAGACCGGTGAGATGACCCCCGGCAACGGCCTTCGCCAGGTCACGCACGGTGCCCCGTACCCGGTAGCCGCTCTCGAGGAGCTGTTTGACGATGTGAGAGGCGATGAATCCCGATGCGCCGGTCACCAACACCGGAGTATCTGTGATCGGTCGCTCGCTCATGCCCGTGAACCTATCGCCTGGCTCGGCCCTGTTTCTCCCCC
>Ga0190265_10003663_pt1 | contig 10517 bp, 6 predicted proteins | sample Popmic124T_FD_133135 | JGI IMG/M metagenome (GOLD analysis project Ga0190265, IMG submission 133135) | Populus adjacent soil microbial communities from riparian zone of Indian Creek, Utah, USA - 124 T | ecosystem: Environmental > Terrestrial > Soil > Riparian zone | place: USA: Utah | collected...
GTAGACCTGGTCGTAGAAGGAGCGCAGGTTCTTGACGCCCACGTGCTCGACCATCTCGAGGCTCGAGATCTTGTCGAACTTGTCCTCGGGGATGTCGCGGTAATCGGTGCACAGCACGCGCGCGCGCTCCGCCACACCCCACTGCTGCGCGCGCTCGTTGCCGAACGACGCCTGATTCTTCGCGATCGTGACGCCCGTCGCGTCCACGCCGTAGTAGCGGGCCGCGTGGCAGGCCAGGGTGCCCCAGCCGCAACCGATATCGAGCAGGCGTTCGCCCGGCTCGAGCTGCAGCTTCTGGCAGACCAGGTTCAGCTTGTTGTCCTGGGCCTGCTCCAGGGTCTCGTTCGGCGAGGTGAAAAACGCCGAGGTGTAGACCATGCGCTCGCCGAGGAACCAGGCGAAGAAGTCGTTCCCGCGGTCGTAGTGCTCACGGACGATGCGCTGGTCCTGGCTCTTGCTGTGGATGGCGACCTCGGGAACGAAGTTCGTCACTGCCCACTTCAAGTGTTGCGGCGTGAGCGTGTACTTGACGAACAGGTTGCGGTCGCGGAGCAGGGCGTAGATGTCGCCCGGGATGTCGAGCGCCCCGTCGAAGTAGGCCTCGTACAGCGTGGCCATCGGGATCCGATCCTTCGCGAACTTCTTCGCCAGGGCCTTGTCGTGGAAAACCACGTGATCGGTCAGTCGCTTCATCCTGTTCCTCTCGCTAGCCGCCCGGCCATCCGGGGACGCGTAGACCAACACGCTTTTCGGGCCCTGGACAGCGGATTGGGCCGGGAAAATTGCGCGCTAGCCTTGCGAAACAGCGCTTTCCCCGCAGGTTGGGGGCTCGCGCGTTCGAGCCCCAAACGGGGACGTGCGCAGCGCGCTTCGCGGGAATACGCGCAACGCCGACGGGTTGCTGCCCATGGCGAGGCTGGGAGCTGGAAGATGCGGGACGCGAGCGAACACCGAGCGGTGGTACGCTGCGCGGCCAATCGAGAGCAGCAAAATGGCGACGAGCGAATCGAAGACGTTGATGATCGCGGTCGGGGCGCTGGTGACATTCGCCGGCATCATGGTTTGGATGCTGACCGGCGCGAGCGAGGGCGACGCTCCCGCCGATGAGCTGGCCGCAGACCCGGAGCTCCCGGCACCTGCGCCGAGCGCCACCGTGCCGGCCGCAGCCCCCACCCGGCCCGCGCCGAAGCCGGCGGCCGCCGCGCCGGCGGAACCGGTCGTGGCCGACTCCGACCTGTTCGCGGGCACCATGCCCGACTTCATGGTCGACCTGCACGCGCGCGTGCTGGACAAGAAGTGGCTGGGCGCCCCCGAGCAGCGCCAGCTGTACGAATTCGGCAAGCAGAACCCGAAGGATGCGCGGCCGCAGCTGCTGCTGGCCTGGGATTCGATGAACCGCGAGTGGGACGGGATCGCGGTGCGCATGTACCGCATCGCGTACCGCGCGGACCGCCGCGCGAAGGACGATCCGACCATGCTGCGCGACCTGCTGACGGTCGCGAGCCGCTTCGACCGCACGGAGTACCGCGAGGCCACCGAGATCATCAAGGAAGCCTACGGCAGCGACGCGCTGCCGAGGATCGAGGAAGTGATCGGCAAGTACACCGCGGCCGGCGAGGTCGAGCGCGCCGCGCGCCTGTCGCGGCTGCGCGACGCGCTCCGCAAGTAGCCACCGCCAGAACTAGCCACCGTAAGGGGAGAACATCATGCGCACGTCACGCACGCCCGGTCTGAGCTGTTTGCTGGTCTTGCTGGTCTCGCTGTTCAGCTGCAACAAGCCGACAGAGGAACCCGCCGCGAACACCGAATCGGAGCCCGCCGTACCGGCAGCGCCGGCTGCGCCTGCCGCGGCTGCGCCCGTGCCGGCGGCAGCGCCGGAAGCACACGCGCATCCGACAGCTGAAGCGGCCGCTGCGTTCCCGATGCCCCCCGTACCGGCCGGTGCCAAGGTCGCCTTCGTGGCGCCGCGCGACGGTGAGAAGATCGCCGGCCCGCTCGAGAACGGCAAGGTCTCGGTCAAGGTGCAGATGGGCGCCGAGGGCATCGCGATCAAGCCCGCCGGTCCGATCGAAGCCGGCAGCGGTCATCACCACATCCTGATCGACGCCGACCCCATCGCCGCCGGCATTGTCGTGCCGAAAGACGATACCCACCTGCACTTCGGCCAGGGCCAGACCGACGCCAACGTCGCGCTCGCGCCCGGCGAGCACACGCTGACCATGCAGCTCGCCGACGGCATCCACCGTTCCTACGGCCCCACCCTGGCCGCGACCATCAAGATCAACGTCGCCGCCGCCGGCAGCGTCGGCGCCGATCCGACGCTGGGCAGCCCGGTCAAGCCGACGAAGTAGCCGAGGGGCGCCGAACATCTCGGGCCTTGGCATGCCGACCGACGGCCGGGCAGACGAGTCGTGGCCAAGGAGATCTCCGCGCGGACGATGAGCGGCTGTCTCGGCCAGCGGCTGCTGCATGCAGTCGAGAACGGGACGAAAAAGACCCGAGAAAACGGGAAGATACGGCCTGCGTGTCGACGCCGAGCGGGCGGGACATTTCTGTGCAACCCGCTGCCAGCGCGGTACCCTGCCCCCGCATGAACGCGGAGGAGGTTCGCAGCAGGGCCGCAGCGGGGGAAGACTCTCGGACAGAGCTCAAGCACGCCGATCCCGGAGCACTGCCTGACGCCGACGACATCGCCAAGGCGCTAGTCGCCTTCGCGAATTCGGGAGGCGGCGATGTCTTCTTTGGCATCGACGACGACGGGTCGATCACGGGAATCGGTGGGCGCGCGGACTCGGACAAGCTTCAGCTTCAGATCTCACAGATTGCCGCGAACTCGATCACGCCGCCGCTGCAACTTCTTCCGATCTTGGCCATCGCGGTGGATGGGAAGCTCGTCATCGTCGCGCGAGTTCCCGAGTTCCTTCCAGAACGCCCGTTCCGCGGCAAGAGTAAGTACTTCATCCGCGACGGCAACCAATCGCGAGAAGCTCGGCCCGATGAGTTGAAGCGGCTACTCACGTCCGCTCCCATCCACTATCTCGATGAGCAGCCGCTTGATCGCGCCGCGCGCAGCGACCTCGATGACGACGCGATTGCCGAGTTCCTGGGGGCGGCGTATCCCAGCGCACGTTCAGAGCAGACGGAACGCTACCTCATCGCCATGCAAGCGGTTGTGGCATCGGGCACCCCGACCGTCACGGGCATCGTGCTCTTCTGCAAAGACCCGGCGCGGTTCCTGCCGGGAGCATACGTGAGTGCGGTGCGCTTTCCTGGAACACAGGCAACAGGTCAGTTCCTGGATCGGGCAGAAATTCACGGCACCGTGTTTACGCAGATCGAAGACGCGGTCGGATTTCTCACCCGCCACGTCGCCATGCCCTCGCGAATAGAAGGCCTCGAGCGCGTGCAGGGCGGTATTCCTGTCGAGGTCTGGCGGGAGGCAGTCACCAATGCCTCCAGTCACAGGGACCATGCATCGCCAAACCAGATCCGCATCTTCGTGTTCGATGACCGAGTAGAGATCGCAAACCCAGGCGAGCTCCTCAACAAGCTCACCGTGGAGAGCATTCGGCTCGCGGGCACCAAGCAGCCGCGCAATCCGCACATCGCCAGCGCTGTCGCGCGCCGAGCGCTGCGCGACAATCTCGGCATCGGCGTGCCCGAGATCTTCCGACTGCTCGATCAGCACGGGCTGCCGGAGCCGCAGATCGACGTGGCGGGCGGCGAGTTCCGCCTGACGATCTTCACGCGGGCGTAGACGTGGCGCAGCCCGGACCTCAAGGCTTCGGCGCCATCGCGATTGCCCTCTCAAGTGGGTCGCATGAACGCTGGGGTCGAGCGCGAGCGATCATCGATCGACTCGTACTGAATGCGCAGCCAAACCGTCGTGCGCCGGAGTGGCAGGACGGCACGACCGCGCTTGACCTGCGAGACACGTCGATCGGAATCGCCGACACCGCATTCGAGCTAGCCTTGAGCATTCGCGACCATGTGCTCACCGTTGATGACGGTCTACGGATTGGGGTCGATGCGGCGACCTACGACAACGAACGATCGACAACGGAGCTCGCGGAGGAACTTGTCGCGCGCGCGAGGCCAGGTGACCTGGCAATCAGCTGGTCGCTGGTTCGCAACGTGTCGCGCGCGCTTGGAGATGGCGTCGAGATGGATGCGTCGGGCGTCCTTCACTTTCCCAAGGTGGGACAGGGAACGCCCGGCGTTCTTTGGGGCGTATCCCCGGGTACTCCGCTCGTGCGGCGCTACACAGCCTGTGACAACGGGGACTACACGGACGCCGAGGGCTTCCTGCAGAGCCCGAATGAGAATAGCAAGCTCAAGCCCGTTGGGGAGTTGGTACGGGAACCGCGTGCGTTGATTCTCGGTGAACCGTGGAGCGGCAAAACCTGGATCGCGGAGAGGCTGTTAGCGCAGCTTCGAACGAAGTTCGCGTGGCTCGTGAGCTTCGAAAAGGAGCGCGCGACGAGCGTGCCTGCAGACAGGTGGCAGCAGTGGCTGCTGAGCCACGAGCACGCCTATGTGCTGGTCGATGCGCTCGACGAAGGGTTCTATCGAGGAGCCGATGTCCGCGGCCAGCTCGCTCAGTTTCGTCTCAAGGGTGAGCCAGCGAAGCGCCTACATATCATGGCATTTTCCCGGACTAGCCACGAACAGCAATCGCTCGATGCGCTCGGTTGGGAACGGATGGGCGAAGCCTTGATCTGGCATCTCCAGCCGCTCGACTCCGAAGAGGCTGCGGTTCAACTGTCTGGCGAGCGTAGGGAGGCGGAGCGCAGGATCGCCAACGTGCGCCATCACGTGAAACAGCTGGGCGATCGAACGCTAGTTCGAGACTTTGTCGTGCTCCGGCGCCTTTCTGAATTCGAGAAAGACGACGCGGTCGATCTTGCGGACCTCGAGCTATTCCTGATCAACACGCTTTGTGAGCCGCAGCGGGGGGGAACATCGGAGGCGCTATCCGATCGCAGAGACGCGGCCGCACGCATGGCTGCGGTCCTTCAATTTTCGGGCGCCCAAACGCTTGACCTCGACAACGATCTCCACGTTTCACTCGGACCGGATGGATCACCGGTCAGGCTCACGGATATCTTTCCCGGCAATGAGCCGGCTCCCGAGCGGGCAGCGCGGGAGCTCTTTCGCAGCCCTCTATTCGAAGCCACGGACGGGCGCGGCTACCGCTTCCGACAGCATTTCGCGAAGGAACGATTGGCGGCATACGCACTGCGCGGGGCGCGTATGGAGCTAGTGCGGCGACTCACCACGGGGCCGAGAGGCGGAGTCACGCTTGCGCAGCGCCCGGTCGTCGAGCGCTTGGCCGCAAGCAGCGGGATTCGGCCCGCCATCAGTGAGTTGGCTGCTGAGCGAGCACGGCCATTGGAACAAGAAGAGGCGACCGAGTTGTTCGGACGATTGCTCAACTGGGCGGGTGCGCGGAGCTGGAACCTGAATCACGCGGAGCAGCTCGCGATGCTTGCCCATCCCTCTGTCGCGGAGCGGGTGGCGGCGTGTCTGCGCGATCCTAGAACCTCGGAAGCGAAAAAAGCGCTGGCCCTCGATGTCGCACGCGCCAACGCGCGCGCGCCGGGTTGGGAACAGGTGGCACCGGTAGCGTTGGAGATTGCGCTCGACCGTCATGCACCCATCGAGCTCCGCGAAACGAGCGTCCGGTTACTGTGCCGGCATGATGTCCCCGCCGCACATGCGCTGCGGCGTCAGCTCGAGGCTCTTGCATCAGAGGAGTCGAAGGATTCGGTTCAGTTGCGCGCGATGGTGTTGACGGACATGCTCGAACGCGGCGCCAACGTCCTCGATGTGGCCGCACGGGCACCGGTGCACGACCTTGGGTCCGCCGATTCCCGGGCGGCGCTGATCTACACGCTCCAACGGCGACTGTCGGACACGGAGGCGCGCGCGATCATCGACCAAGAAATTGGGTTATCACCGGCAACGTTGCCGCCGCACGTCGTCCGCGATCTCTCCAGAGCTGCGTTCGAGCGCATCGTTGAGCTGCCCTGGAACGACGAGGACATCGCGCGTATCCGACGAGGGTTCGAGCTTAGGTACGACACGAGCGGCCACGAAGGGATGCGTCTCGTGGAGCAGAAAATCAAGGTCCGCCAAGCGAACGCCGATGAGCGCCGGCGCTTGTTTCTTGCGTTGGCCCCGACCTGTCCATACCTGGTCGACCTTTCCGTAGGAGACGCGGAGTGGCTCGCGGAACAGCTTGAAGGCGGCGCCACACCTCACGAAGAGATGCTCAACACAGCGTTTCGTCTCGCACGCAATGCAACGACGGCCGCCAGCGCCCGAACGCGGCTCCGAGCAATACTCGCTTCTGACCACGCAGCTTTTCTTGCTGCCGCGGAGCTCAGGGCGAGCGGAACTCAGAGAGCCCAGCTAGACCGCTCGCAATTGCGAGTAGAAGCGGAGCGCAAAGCTCGCGAGGGGCGTCGCTATATAGGGGAAGTCGTTCCAGAGATCCTGAACGCGGACCTTCGAGCAATCGACCAGATTCACAACCTCGGCTGGATCCTGTTCGTACGAGCCGAGTGGCGTCCGACGAACGTGGTGGGGACCTTCGATACGCTCGGTCCGCCGCTGCAGGGCAAGGTCCTGGTCCGGCTCGCTGCGGCGTTGGCCGAGGCCGAGCCCACCGAGGTTCCCAGCTCGCGGCGCTCATACTCGGGCCACCTCGTGCACGAAGCCGCAGCGTTCTCGGCCACGGTGTTGAACACCGACGCGAGCTGGTTGACCCCGGCCCTCGTGACCAAGTGGCTGCCGACCGCCTTGTTCGTGGACGACGACGCAAGCTTGCCGCTCGTGACCGCGTGCTATCGGTGCGACCAGCGAACGACCCAGGATGCACTGCTCGAAGCACTACGCCGCGAGGCGACCAGCGCGAGCGGCTCCAGCAGCACGCGTTCCATTCCCAATGAAGCGCTGGATGATCGAGATTTCGTATCTTCCGTGCTCGACATCGCAGCGAGCGCGGACGCACGACAGGAAGCAGCCAATGAGATCGTCTGGTCGCTAGCGTCTCGGACCGGTAGCTGGCTCGCCAATCACCTGACCAGGTCGAACTGGTCTGCGTCGGTAAGCTTCATTGTTCAAGCTACGCGGGTCTATCTGCGCGATGGCGTCGGCATAGGGGCCCTGCTCGAAAGTGCGCCTTCTGAGCTTTCGTTTCTCAATCCGCTGCTTCCTCGCGTGCACCAAACCTGGTTCGTCGACGTGCGGCAATGGCCGGCAATCCCGCTAGCTGAGCTCGCGGAGTGGCTTGTGGGTCGCTTTCGACGTGCGAATGACCCGAACGTATCGCATGGGCACTGGCGAATTGTGACGGAAGAGGAACGTTATCCCGAGCTCCGTGACCAGGTTCTGGGCGAGCTGATCGGCCGAACCACCCGTGATTCTGCTTCGAGGCGGGATGCGACGGCGGACGCCGCCATCGAACGCTTGCGAGTACTGGACCATCGGATCGATGAGTGGGTAGCACGGGCGCAAAGCGCAGCCCAGATCGACACCATCCTCAGCGCTCTTGGGCCCTCGCCCGCCCCGATCCCGCCCCGCGAAGTCGCGCGGATGCTAGTCGAGCAAGCCACCACGACGCTCCGTGGCGCCGACGATCTCTACTACGTGTTACTCGAACAATTGGAAGCCATTCGCAAGGACACGCCAAAGTTCATGAGCAAAGAGGCCCGGCTGCGCGACTACGTGCACCAGCGCCTCACGGACCGACTCGAACGTCGCTTTCGCAACGAGGTGGATTTCAGCCCAGAAGCTACGCTGGGCTACCTCGACCGCCCCGACCTGTTTGCTGTCGTACTCCGTCCCAACGAGGGCCGCCGCGGTGTCGTGCTCGAAATGAAGTGGTCGGACGACAGTCGGGGCGTTCTTGAAGAGCTCGAAAAGTTCGTAGAAGCTTATCTGCATGATCAGCATCTGGCCCACGGCATCTATGTTGTGGGTTTCACCGGTCTTTCCCCTCACGTCGACAAATCGATGCTGGAGGAAAAATTGAGCGCCAGAGCTGCGGAGCTGGAGCATCAATACGTGGGCACGAAGGTCGCTGTCGTCGTGCTGCCGGTCGCGCGCGACAAGACGCCACGGGCGCGAAAGAAGAAGGTCGCCAGTGCCAGGCGGTGAGCCTCCGAGTGATCGCGAACGCAGGTGGAAGGCCGAGTACGCGGGCGGGATGACGTGGGCCTCCCGGTTGTTAGGTCGTGTAGTGGGCGTTGATGTGGATGTACTGCTCGGTCAGGTCGCAGCCCCAGACGTGATAGGCCTCGCTGCCGCAGCCGAGGTCGAGCTCGACGTGGACCTCGGGGCCCTTGAGCAGCTGGCGTAGGGCGTCGAGATCCATGTTGCCGGCTTCGACCGTGGCGGCGTCGAGCACGCGCCGGTCTTCGCCGCGGCCGAAGGTGATGCGCAGCTTCTCGCGCGAGACCTCGTATTCGAAGACCTTGCCGATCGCCATGATGAAGCGGCCCCAGTTGGGATCGGCGCCGTAGATGCAGGTCTTGACCAGCGGCGAGTTGATCACCGAGCGCGCGGTCTTGCGCGCCTGATCTTGCGACTGCGCGCCGACCACGTGCAGCTCGATCAGCTTGGTCGCGCCCTCGCCGTCGCGCGCCATCTTCTTGGCCAGGTAGATCGCGGCTTCGGAGAGCACCTGCTCGAACTGCGCGAGATCCACCGGGCCCGCCTTGCCGTTCGCCAGCACCACGCACGTGTCGCTGGTCGAGGTGTCCGTGTCGACCGACATGCGGTTGAACGAGCGATCGGCCACGCGCTGGATCATCGGCCGCAGCAGCTCGGCGGGCACGTCGGCATCGGTCATGAACCAGGCCAGCATGGTCGCCATGTTCGGCTCCAGCATGCCGGCGCCCTTGGCGACGCCGAGCAGCGTGGCGTTGCCGACCTTACCGCTCACCCACTTGGGGCTCACGTCGGTCGTCATGATCGCGCGCGCGAAGCGCTCGGCCGCGGCCGCGTCGTCCGCCAGCTCGCCCGCGAGACCGGCGAACGCCGCCTTGATCTTCTCGATCGGCAGGCGCCGGCCGATCACCCCGGTGGAGGCCGGCAGGACCAGCTCCGGAGCCATCCCGCAGGCCTCGCTCAACCCGCGGCACATCGCGCGCGCGTCGTCGATGCCGCGCGCGCCGGTGGCGACGTTGGCGTTCTTGGAGTTGACGACGATGGCCTGCAGCCGGCCCGAGGCGATGTGCTCGCGGCCGACGATGATCGGCGCGCCCGGCATGCTGCTGCGGGTGAACACGCCGGCCGCCGCACAGGGACGGTCCGCGACCACGCAGCCGAAATCGAGAGACGAATCGACGATTCCCACGTTCTTGCCGACGAAGGAAAAGCCGGGCACCGCACGGATCTTGGGCTCGATCATGATCGCGCGGACGTTACCGCAGGGCAGCCCGACGCGCCAACGCTGCCGGCGAGGACGGCGGTCGGCGATCATCGACTTCGCAGCGGCGCGGGCGCTGCACTAAGATGCGCGGGCGATGAAGCGTGGCACGCGCAAACCCGAGGTCGCGCTGCTCGGGGCCGGCCGGCTGGGCTCGAGCCTGGCGCTCGCGCTGGATGCCGCGGGCTATCGCGTGGTCGCCGTGGCCAGCCGCAGGCGCGCGGCCGCGAGCGCGCTGGCCAAGCGCTTGAAGCGCGCCGAGGTCCGCACCGCGCGCGAGCTGTGGGAGCGCGCGCCGTGGGTGTTCCTGACCGTGCCCGACGACGAGCTGGCGCGCGTCTCGGCCGGCGCGCAGGTGCAGCCCGGCCAGGCGGTCGTGCACTGCAGCGGAGCGCTCGGGCTCGACGCGCTCGCGCGGGTCGCGGAGCGCGGTGGCCTGCGCGGTTGCCTGCACCCGCTGCAAGCGTTTCCCCAGCGCTTCGCGCCCGAGCGCCTGCGCGGCGTGAGCTGCGGCATCGAAGGCGACGGCGCGCTCGCCGGTCCGCTCGCGCGCATGGTGCGCGCGCTCGGCGCACGCCCGTTCTCGCTGCGCGGCGCCGACCGCGCGCGCTATCACGCCGCGGCGGTGCTCGCGAGCAACTACGTCGTGGCGCTGCGCGCCGCAGCGGAGGATGCCTGGGCGCTCGCGGGCCTGCCGCGCGCGCAGGCGGGGCGCGCGCTCCAACCGTTGACGCAGGGCGCCGTCGACGCGCTGGGCTCACTGTCGCTGGAGCGCGCGCTGACCGGACCGATCGCGCGCGGGGACGTGCAGACCGTCGCGCGCCATCTGCAGGCGCTCGCGCCGGAGCCCGAGCTGCGCGCGCTGTACGCACAGCTCGCGGCCCAGCTGATCGCCCGACCGCTGTCCCTGCCGCGCGCTCGCCTCCGGGCATTGCGGGCGCTTCTGGCGCAGCGACCCGACCCGGCGCGCGAGCGCCCCGGGCGCCGCGCTCGCCGCGTGATATAAGGAGCGCCCTCCGATGGCCCGCGGCAATCCCAAGCTCGACGCACTGGAGCAAATGCTGGAACGCGGCGGCGACGA
>Ga0190265_10003664_pt1 | contig 10514 bp, 10 predicted proteins | sample Popmic124T_FD_133135 | JGI IMG/M metagenome (GOLD analysis project Ga0190265, IMG submission 133135) | Populus adjacent soil microbial communities from riparian zone of Indian Creek, Utah, USA - 124 T | ecosystem: Environmental > Terrestrial > Soil > Riparian zone | place: USA: Utah | collected...
GCCATCGAAACCGGGCCCTGCCACACTGGCTTGAGCACTACAACGAGAAAAGGCCGCACAGCTCACTGGGGGGCCGGCCGCCGATCAGCCGCGTTCACAACGTCCGTGGGCAGGACAGCTAGCTACTCGCTGACGAGCAGGTACCGGGCTGAGGCGACGCCCGCCGCGAGGGCGCTGTCGACCTCGCGGCTCGGATCTGAAAGCGCCTGCAGGGCGAAGCCGTCGCCGACCGCGAAGAGATAGGAGACGATCGCCTCGGCGTCGAAGCGAAGGTTGAGCACACCCTCCCGCTCCTTCGCCTTGAGAACCTCGGCGACGTGGGAACGGGTGCGCTCGAAGAGCTGCCCGACCTCGTGCTGGATCTCCGGGTTGCGGCGGCCGGCGCTGAACAGCTCGTAGAGCAAGAGAAAGAACCCGGGTTCGTTCTGGATCAGTTCGGTGAGGCTGTTGACGAGGACGTCGAGAACGTCGTCGACTGTTTTCGCTCTGCCCAGCGGCTCGTCCAGGCGGGCGACGCGGAACTCGGCGTCACGGCGGACGACCTCAACCAGGAGCCGCTCCTTGGTCCCGAAGTAGTAGTGGAGAAGACCGCGGCTGACGCCGGCCTCACGGGCGACGTGCTCGAAGGTCGAGCCGGCGGCGCCGCGGGCGGCGACGCTGTCGCGCATCGCATCGACGATGCGCTGCGCCTTCTCGCCGCTCAGCTCGCGCTCTGTGGTTGCTGCCTCCATCGGGAGATCAGTCTATTACCGGCTGACGAGGCCCAGGCGCCGGCAGGCAAGAACGCAGGAAGCGTGGCGTGCTTCTGCACGCGAGCGACCGAGGACGCCGCCTGCCGTCGTCTGGGACCGTCAGGAGCCGTTGATGCTCGAAGAGCTCGTGTACTCAAACTCCTCCTCGGCACCGAAGAGGGCATCGAGGACGGTCTTGCGGGCATCCTCGCTGAGCACCAGCGCGATCCCGGCGCCGACGAGCCCGAAGAGGAGGAGGCGCCCGAGCCGGCTCTTCTTGCGCTTACGCGGCGCCTTCAGCTGCTCGGAGACGTCGCGCAGGCTCTCCGCCGCGACGCGCAGGTCCTTCTGCACCTTCTTGTCGCTGGTGACGGCCTTGACCGCCCCCTTGCCGTTGCCGGTAGCGCGGGTGTAGGCGCCGCGGGCCGCCTCGAACGCCTCACGGAGGCTGTCGCGCAGTTCTTCGTCCTCGACCAGGCGCTGCACGTAGGGATTCTCGCGTGCGGTCGAGTAAAGATCGGCTGCCTGGCTCGTCTTCGTCTTGCTCATGCCTTCTCCTCGCTGGATCTCCGGGGTAGGTCAGGATAGCCAGAACGCCACGCACCGCGTCACTGCGGGCCGATTCCATCCAGAAGCACGCCATTCGAGCGGAAGCCGGTGTCGACCCTGCGCACGTCGCGCAGGCTCAGCCGGGCCAGGTCGGGCCCCGGCAGCTCGTAGCGGCGGATGTAGAGACGGCCGACGCGCTCGTGGCCGACTTCGCGGAACCCCGGCGCGAGCAGCCCTCGCGGCGCCGGTGGCACCGGGCCGTCGGAGATGAAGTCGACCTCGTGCACGAACCAGGAGAAGCCTTCGGAGGAGCGAGCCTGAAAGGACCCGGTCGAGAGGTAGTAGCGCAGGGAGGCCTGGCCGATCGTCCAGGTGACCATCGCCCGCGGCGCGCTCGGCGCCCCCAGCCGCTCCGCCACCGCCTTCCAGTCGGGTTTCTGCAGGGCGGATGAGAAGTTGGTCCAGACGCAGAAGCCGAGCGAGTAGACGACCAGCGCGACCCCGAGCACGGTGCCGGAGCGGCGTGCTCCCCGCAGGGTCAGGCCGATCGCCACCGCAACCAGCAGCGGGACCAAAGCCGGCAGCAGGTTGCGGGCGAGGACGTAGTCCTTGCTGGGGATGAGCACGGCGAGGGCGAACGGGACCGCGACGGTGGCGACCGCGATCGCCAGCACCTGGCCGCCCCCACGGCGCTCGCGCCGGCTGCCCCGCAGGACCAGCAGCGCCAGCGCGGCCACCATCAGCGCCACCGGCGCCAGAGCGAGCAGCGGCCGCTCCGGGCGGGCGATGATGTCGCCGATCTCGCCAACACTGAAGACGACCCCGATCTCCCAGAGGCGGTGGCCCAACGAGTGGTTGCCAATCCATTCGGCGTGGCCGTAGGACATCTGGTGGTAAGCCAGGGGCAGCAGCAGCAAGCCGAAGGCGACGACGATCGCGACGCCGCGGAGCGCCTGCCGGCGGCGGCGGAACAGCAGCCACGAAGCCTCGGCGAGGATCGCGAAGAAGGCGAAGTAGTGGGTGGCGAGGGCCAGGCCGGAGGCGAGACCCCAGAAGGCGAAGTCGCGTCCGCGTCCGCGCTTCAGCGCGCGCAGGTAATAGAGCAGCGAGATGCTGGTGAGCAGGACCAGCAGCGCGTAGCCGCGACCCTCCTGCGAGTACCAGAGCAGCATCGGGTTGACGGCGACCAGGGCGGCGGCGGCGATCCCGGCGCGGCGATCGCGCAGCGCGGCGGCGATCAGGTAGGCGACCGGCACGGTGGCGACCCCGGCCAGGGCGGAGAGCGAGCGCAGCCCGAACTCGCCGGTGCCGGTGACCTGAGTCCAGAGCCAGGCCAGCGCGTAGTAGAGCGGCGGCGCCGACTCGCTGAAGCCGACCGCGTCCATCGCATGCCAGAAGTCCCCGCGCAGGATGCGGCTGGCGGTGACGATCTCGTCGTGGTGGTAGGCCTGCAGGCCGAGCGTGGCAAAGCGCAGCCCGGCGGCGAGCAGAGTCAGTCCAGCGACGATCCAGAAGGTGCGGGAGCGTGCCCGCACCGCCTCGCGCACCGACTCGACCCAGGTGGACAGGCTGCCCCTGCCCAGGGCGCCGGCGGCCTCCATCCTCAGGAAACCAGAGCCTCGTCGATCGCCTTCGAGACCTCGTCCACGTAGGTGAACTCCAGCTCGCTGCGCTCGTGCTCGGGGATCTCGGCGATGTCGCCTTCGTTGCGCTCTGGGACTATCACCCGCTTGATCCCGGCCCGCTGGGCGGCGAGCGACTTCTCCTTCAGCCCGCCGATCGGGAGCACCTGGCCGGTCAGCGTCACCTCGCCGGTCATCGCGACGTCGTTGCGGACCGGCCGGCCGCTGGCCAGTGAGGCGAGCGCCACGGTCATCGCCACGCCGGCCGAGGGCCCGTCCTTCGGCACCGCGCCGGCCGGCACGTGGATGTGGATGTCGTGCTCGGCGAACCAGTTCTCCCCCAGCTCCGGCGCCACCTCCCGCCAGTGGCCGCGCACGTAGGAGAGCGCCGCCTGCGCCGACTCCCTCATCACGTCACCGAGCTGGCCGGTGATCGTCAGCTTGCCCGAGCCCGGCATGGCCGTCGCCTCGATGAAGAGCACGTCGCCCCCGGTTGGGGTCCAGGCAAGTCCGGTTGCGACCCCGGGGTCCTTGGTGCGGCGCCGCTGCTCGGCGAAGACGCGACGACGACCGAGCAGCTCGCGCGCCCGCTTGGCCGAGATCTTCACCTTGCCGTCGACCTTGTCCTCGGCGACGTCGCGGGCGACTTTGCGGCAGATCGTGCCGATCTGGCGCTCGAGGTTGCGGACGCCCGCCTCGCGCGTGTACTCCTCGATGATCGCTGTCAAGGCCGGCTCGGCGAACTCGATCTGCGAGGGCTTGAGGCCATTGGTTTCGATCTGGCGCGGGACCAGGTAGCGGCGGGCGATGTGGCGCTTCTCGTCGACGGTGTAGCCGGCCAGCTCGATCGTCTCCATCCGATCCTGGAGCGGGCCGGGGATGGTGTCGAGGACGTTCGCCGTGGCGATGAACATCACGTCGGAGAGATCGAACTCGAGGTCGAGGTAGTGGTCGCGAAAGCTGTCGTTCTGGGCCGGATCGAGCACCTCGAGCATCGCCGAGGCGGGGTCGCCGCGGAAGTCGGCGCCCATCTTGTCGATCTCGTCGATCATGAAGACGGGGTTGCGCGAGCCGGCGTCGCGCAGGGCGCGGACGATCGTGCCCGGCAGCGCGCCGATGTAGGTGCGGCGGTGGCCGCGGATCTCCGCCTCGTCGCGAACGCCGCCGACCGAGATCCGCTCGAACTCGCGGCCGAGCGCCTTGGCGATCGATTTCCCGAGACTGGTCTTGCCGACGCCGGGAGGTCCGGCGAAGCAGAGGATCGGGCCTGGCGAGGAGGGGTTCAGCTTGCGCACCGCCAAATACTCGAGGATGCGGTCCTTGACCTTCTCCAGGTCGTAGTGGTCGGCATCGAGCACCTCGCGGGCGTGGGCGATGTCGAGGTTGTCCTCGGTCTCGACCGACCAGGGCAGCTCCACCAGCCACTCGAGGTAGGTGCGGATGACGCCGTGCTCAGCGGCGGCGGGCGGCAGCTTCTCCAGCCGCGAGAGCTCGCGCTCGGCCGCTTTCTGGGCGTGCTCGGGCAGTTTCGCCTCCTCGATCCGTTGGCGCAGCTCGTTGACCTCCGCCTGCTGCTCGTCACCCTCGCCCAGCTCGTCCTGGATCGCTTTCAGCTGCTGGCGCAGGAAGAACTCGCGCTGGCCTTTGTCGATCTCCGACTGGACCTGCGACTGGATCTGGGTGCCGAGCTGGACGACCTCGAGCTCGCGGGCAAGGATCTGGGAGAGGTGGCGGAGCCGCGCCGTCACGTCGACCTGCTCCAGCAGCTGCTGCTTTTCCTCGGTGGAGATCCGCAGGGCGCCGGCGATCAGGTGAGCCAAGGCGGCGGGGTCGTCGATGTTGGCGACCGCCATCTGCAGCTCCTCGGGCAGATAGGGGATCTGCTCGATGATCTCCGAGAAGGTGCGCTGTACGTTGCGGGTCAGCGCCTCCAGCTCGGGACCTTCCTCGAACACGTCCGACAGCTCGGAGATCCGTGCCACCAGGTAGGGCTCCTCGGCGACGTAGGGGCCGAGGCGCACCCGCTGCGCGCCCTGGACGAGGATGCGGATGGTCCCGTCGGGAACCTTGAGCATGCGCGCGACGACTCCGGCGACCCCGACCTCATACAGGTCGGAGGGCCCGGGCTCCTCGCTCTCTGGGTCTCGCGAGGCGACCATCACCAGCATCCGGTTGGCGCCGAGCACGTCGTCGACCAGCTTGATCGAGCGTTCCTGGCCGACCGCCAGAGGCGTGAGGGTCTCGGGGAAGGTGACGGTGTCGCGCAGCGGCAGCACCGGCAGCGCGTCGGGCAGCGGCTCGCTGGCCCGGATCGCATCCTCGGCGTCGAGCTCGGACTCGACCACTTCCAGGACCGGGCTGCCCTCCATCAGTGCCGCCTCTCGCGAGTCCGCACTAGTCCCTCCCAATCGGCACCCGCCGCGTCGTCTCGGCGGGATCGCGCAGCGGCAACTCGACTCGAAGCACGCCGTCCTCGTACGTCGCTTTCGCCCGTTCGGCGTCGACGTCCACCTGCAGCTCGACGATGCGCCGGAACGGCCCCGAGGGAATCTCGACCTGCTGGTAGACGCGGCCCTCGGTCTCCTGCACCGGTCGCTGGCCGGTGATCGCCAGCTGCCGCCCGCTGACCTCGATCCCGACCTCCTCCAGGTTGACGCCGGCGAGGTCGACCTTGACCACCGCCCGCTGCGGCTCGCCGCAGTAGTAGACGTCCACGTTCGGAGAGAATCCCCTGCTGCGCCGGGCCACGTAGGTCGTCCGGCCCCAGGCGAAGTTGGCGAACAGATCGCGCTCAGGCATGAGCGAAAACCATAGCCAGCGCGAGGACTACGCGGCGCCGGTCTGGCTCGCCCAGCGCGGGGGGCGCATCAAGAGGACCGGCTGGCGGGGTGGGACGAGGCCCTCGGGACGATCGGGGCGGAAGGTCGTGCAGGGCTCCTCCAGCTCGAGCGCGCAGAGCAGGTTCTTGCGGAAGTAACAGTCTTCGCAGCTGGGCGGCTTTTTCTTGCGCGGCATGGCGGCGCATGTAAGCACTGCCGTGACGATTCCGCGAGCCTCATTTCCGCAAAGCGCAACCTCTTTGACACAGTCTCGTTACAACTTCCCCGCGTCTTGCGAAAGCCGGGTCTTGCCGTCGCTACCATTGGCCAAAGATGGACGCCTCCAACCGGACCGACGAGCTCGCGGCCTCCCCGCAGCTGTTCGAAAGCGATTTCCTCAACTTCTTCTCCCGGGTGCATCCCGCGATCCCGGCCCTCGTCTTCGGGCCCGTGGTCGTCGCGATGGAGTGGCTGGGCGCCGACCGCGGCCTCGCCGGCTGGCAAGTGGTGCTGCTCAGCCTCGGCGGGGTCGGCCTCTGGACCCTGACCGAGTACTGGCTGCACCGGTTGGTCTTCCACTGGGAGCCGGACAACGCCTTCGGCCGCCGCATGCACTTCATCATCCACGGCATTCACCACGACCACCCCAACGACAAGATGCGGCTGGTGATGCCGCCGGCCGTCTCGATCCCGCTCGCCGCCCTCTTCTTCGGCGCCTTCACGTTGCTGTTCGGCACGCCTGAGGCCTACCCGCTGTTCGGCGGCTTCCTCCTCGGCTACCTCTTCTATGACTACACGCACTACTACGTGCACCACTTCGTACCCAAGTCGAACCTCGGCAAGCGGCTGCGCGCCCAGCACATGCGTCACCACTTCCAGGACCACCGCTACGGCTACGGCGTCTCCTCGCCCCTCTGGGACGTAATCTTCCGCACCCTCCCCCGGCAGCGGAAGAACTAGTCCTTCGCGCTCCCCAGCTCCTGGGTTCGTCGCTTGTCCTTTCGAACTTCGCGTGTCGAGCGGAGGGCGGGCGGTGGGTGAAGCGTCTTGTACTTTTTCGGCTGTCAGCGTCCGCAGGCAGTCGCCTCCTCCCCACCGAAAAAGTTAAGCGAAACCCACCGCCCGCCCTCCGCCACACTCAGCCAGTCGTCCAAACGGACAAGCATGCACAGCTTCATTTGACCATATGAACAGTCACTGTCACTGTGACTGTGCCACACTCCAAAAAGTTTCAAATGCTGACAACCCGCGAAGGCGCAAGGCTTACGGGACGAAAGGAACAAGATGCCAAACAGCAACGCACTCGATGATTCGCGCGCGGATCTCGAAAAGCACCTTGCCAATCTCGACGAGGAGCGCGATCGCATCACGCAAGCCATCGCCCTACTGGGCAGTAGCGGCTCCTCAAGCAGTGGCAAAGTCGCCCGCCGTGGTCCCGGCCGCCCTCGTGGCTCAGGTCGTCGCGGCCCAGGCCGCCCGCCCAAAGCCGCCACAGCCACCACCGCTGGCCGTAAACCGGGTCGCAAACGCCGTCGTCGCGGCGGTACGCGCGCCGACCAGGCGGTCTCGCTGGTAGAGGCGAACCCGGGCATCAGCGCGTCCGAGATCGCGAAGTCGATGAAGATCAAGCCCAACTACCTCTACCGTGTGCTCAGCGAACTCGAGCAGGAGGGAAGGGTCACGAAGAAAGGCCGCCAGTACCACCCGACCAAATAGGTCCCAGGCGCACGCGCTTTTCGCGAGAGGCCGGTCCCCGGGGACCGGCCTCTTTTTTTGACTTCGTAAGTCCTAGACCAACCCCAGCCCGCTGACCGCGTCGCGCTCCTCGCGCAGCTCGGCGGCGCTGGCGTCAATCCGGGCGCGGGAGAACTCCGGGATCTCCAGCCCCTCGACAACCGACCACTCCCCACCAGAACACGCACACGGGAGACCGGCCACGATTCCCTCCTCGACCCCGTAGGAGCCGTCGGTGGGAACGCCCATCGAGACCCAGTCGCCCTCGGGGGTGCCGAGCACCCAGTCGCGCACGTGGTCGATGGCCGCGTTGGCCGCCGAGGCCGCACTCGAGGCTCCGCGCGCCTCGATGATCGCCGCCCCCCGCTTGGCCACCCGGGGGATGAACTCCTCCGCGATCCACGCCTCGTCGCCGACCGCGTCCCAGACGCTGCCACCGCTCACCTTCGCGTTGACCAAGTCGGGGTACTGCGTGGTCGAGTGGTTGCCCCAAACCGTCATGTTGGTGATGTCGGAAACCTGCTTGCCCAGCTTGTCGGCAACCTGGGCGATCGCGCGGTTGTGGTCGAGCCGCATCATCGCGGTGAAACGCTCACGGGGCACACCGTCCGCATTCGACATCGCGATCAGGCAGTTGGTGTTGGCCGGGTTTCCCACCACCAGCACCTTGATGTCGCCTGCCGCCCCGGCGGCGATCGCTTCTCCCTGCGGCTTGAAGATGCCGCCGTTCGCCTCCAGCAGGTCGGCTCGCTCCATCCCCGGCCCACGCGGGCGGGCGCCGACCAGCATCGCCACGTTGGTCCCCTCGAAGGCCTGCTTCGGGTCATCGTAGATGTCCACCTTTCGCAGCAGCGGGAAGGCGCAGTCGTCGAGCTCCATCGCGGTGCCCTCCGCCGCCTTGACCGCATCGGGGATCTCCAGCAGGGCCAGCTCTACCGGAGTGTCCGAGCCGAGCATCTGCCCGCTGGCGATGCGGAACAGGAGGGCGTAGCCGATCTGGCCGGCAGCGCCGGTGACGGTGACTTTGACTGGATCGCTCACGTATCTGTTCTCCTGGATCGTGGGTTCGGAAGTTGGTGGGCGCCGGCTAGGCCATCGCCCGCTGGAGGCTCTCGTCGATCGAGGAGAGGAACTCCTGGGTGGTCTGAAACTCCTGGTCGCCGCCGACCAGCAGCGCCAGATCCTTGGTCATCTTGCCGCTTTCGACCGTCTCGATGCATACCCGCTCGAGCGTCTCGGCGAACTGCGAAACCTCAGGCGTTTCGTCCAACCGGCCGCGAGCGGCGAGGCCCCGCGTCCAGGCGAAGATCGAGGCGATCGGGTTGGTCGAGGTCGGCTTGCCCTGCTGGTGCTGGCGGTAGTGGCGGGTGACGGTGCCGTGCGCCGCCTCGGCCTCGACCGTCTTGCCGTCGGGGCTCATCAGCACGCTGGTCATCAGTCCCAGCGAGCCGAAGCCCTGAGCGACGGTGTCGGACTGGACATCGCCGTCGTAGTTCTTGCAGGCCCACACGTACCCGCCTTCCCACTTCAGTGCGGCAGCGACCATGTCGTCGATCAGCCGGTGTTCGTAGCTGATGCCGGCGGCCTCGAAGTCAGCTCTGAACTCGCTCTCGTAGACCTCGGCAAAGAGGTCCTTGAAGCGGCCGTCGTAGCGCTTCAGGATCGTGTTCTTGGTCGAGAGGTAGACGGGGTAGCCGCGATCGAGGCCGTAGCGCATCGAGGCGCGGGCGAAGTCGCGGATCGAGTCGTCGAGGTTGTACATCGCCATCGCGATTCCGCCTCCGGGGAAGTCGTAGACGTCGAGCTCGACCGGCTCGGCGCCGTCCTTGGGCGTGTAAGTGAGAGTCAGAGTGCCCTCGCCGGGGACGACCATGTCGGTGGCGCGGTACTGGTCACCGAAGGCATGGCGGCCGATCACGATCGGCTTCGTCCACCCAGGAACGAGCCGGGGGATGTTGGAGATCACGATCGGCTCGCGGAAGATGACGCCGCCGAGGATGTTGCGGATAGTTCCATTGGGCGAGCGGTACATCTCCTTCAGGCCGAACTCCTCGACCCGCGCCTCGTCGGGAGTGATCGTCGCGCACTTGACGCCAACGCCGTGCTGCTTGATCGCTTCGGCCGCTTCGACGGTGATCCGGTCTTCGGTTGCGTCGCGGCTCTCGATCCCGAGGTCGAAGTAGATCAGCTCGACGTCGAGGTAGGGCAGAATCAGCTGCTCCTTGATGAAGGCCCAGATGATCCGGGTCATCTCGTCGCCGTCGAGCTCGACGACTGGGTTCTTCACTTGGATCTTGGGCACGGGCGCGGCGATGCTACCGAGGGACTGCCACAATCAGTTCGATGGCGACCGTCGAGCGCCGCTCCGCGAGCACCCACGAGGTCTTCAACCAGCCACCCCCGCTGGAGGATTACAACCCCTTCGACGCCGATCTCTCTTTGGTCGAGGCGCTGCGCCGCGAGGGCGGCGAGTGGGCCGAGCAGCGAGCGAAGGAGCTGGGGGCGATCTGCGGTTCGCGGCAGACGATCCGCTGGGGCTTCGAAGCAAACGAGAAGAAGCCTCAGCTGCGCACGCACGACCGTTACGGCAACCGCGTCGATGAGGTCGAGTTCGACGTCTCCTGGCACGAGCTGATGCGGATCGGGATCGATCACGGGCTGCACGCGATGCCCTGGCGCGACCCCGGGCCCGGTGCCCATGTCGCCCGCGCCGCGATGTTCATGCTGCTGATGCAGGCCGAGAGCGGCGTCGGCTGCCCGATCTCGATGACCTACTCGGCGATCCCGGCGCTGCGCAAACAGCCCGAGCTCGCCGCCGAGTGGGAGGAGCGCTTCCTCTCGCTCGATTACGACGAGCGTTCGCTGCCGGCAGAGCGCAAGAGCGGCGCCCTCTGCGGGATGGCAATGACCGAGAAGCAGGGCGGCTCCGACGTGCGCGCCAACACCACGACCGCGACGCCGCTTAACGGCGGCGGGCCCGGCGCCGAGTACGAGATCGTCGGCCACAAGTGGTTCTGCTCGGCGCCGATGTGCGACGCCTTCCTCGTCCTCGCCCAGAC
>Ga0190265_10003665_pt1 | contig 10514 bp, 9 predicted proteins | sample Popmic124T_FD_133135 | JGI IMG/M metagenome (GOLD analysis project Ga0190265, IMG submission 133135) | Populus adjacent soil microbial communities from riparian zone of Indian Creek, Utah, USA - 124 T | ecosystem: Environmental > Terrestrial > Soil > Riparian zone | place: USA: Utah | collected...
GGAAGCTCCGACGCTTCCGCCTACAATCTGGAGCGTGAAAGAGAACGAAGTCGGCGACCGCCAGCTCGACGCGCTCCTCGAGCGCCTCGACCGCCTGCACGCTGAGCTGGCACGCCTGAACCGCCGCCTCGACGCAGGCGAGCACCTTGCTCCGGTCGTTCGCGAGCTCGCCGTGCTGAACGACTCGCTGCAGGCGCTCGCCTACGCAGCGCTCGGCCAACAGGGCCCGCAGGTCCGCCGCCGCCGCACGGGCTGAGGAGGGTTTGACGAAACCCGGCTGTGCCGCCGGGCCGCGCTGCTCGCCCCGAGGCGGCGTCCTCAGTCACCCCAATGCAGGAAAGCATTGGAGCTCCCTGCGTCCTTGCCTCGGAACGATCATCGCACCCCGGCGACGAGCGAGTTCCGCCAAACCCTCCTAGCGCACTAGCCGGTAGATCGCGCCGAAGATCGAGACGGCGTAGAGCTCGCCGTGCGGGCCTTCGGCGAACGACGCGAGGCCCGCGATGCTGTAGGGCTCGCGCCGGAACTCGGTGACCAATCCCTGATCGACGACGATCGTCCAGACCCGGCCGCTCGCGAAATCGCCGAAGAAGTAGCGGCCGCGAGCATCGGGCACGGCGCGCCCCCGGTAGACGAAGCCGCCCGTGACCGCTGCGCCTCCGGTCCGCCCGTAGACGTGCACGGGGGGAATGAGCGCTCCCGCAGGGTTGGGCTCCTCGTTCGTGTTTCGCGTTTCGCCTTCGTAGACCCGCCAGCCATAGTTCTCCAGGCCGGGGCTCTCCGCCGGCGTGAAATCGATCTCCTCCCAGGCGTCCTGCCCTACGTCACCGATGTAGAGGTCGCCCGTCTGCCGGTCGAAGGAGAAGCGCCAGGGATTGCGGAGCCCGAACCCAATCATCTGCGCGCGTGCCGCCGGCCGATCGACGTCGATCCGGAAGAGCTTGCCCATGGGCGAGCGGAGAGACTGTGAGAGGTTGTTGGGGTCCCCTCTACCACCGCCGTCGCCGATCCCGAAATAGAGCCGTCTGTCGGGCCCGAACGCCAGCTGGCCTCCGTTGTGGTTCGGCTCGGGATGCTTGACCGCGACCAACTGGCGCGCGGTTTCCGGGTCGGCGACGAAGTTCCGCGCCCGGTACTCGACGATCCGAACCGCGCCGCTCCGCCCCGTGTAATAGACGTAGAACTTGTGGTTCCGCACGTACTTCGGATGGAACGCCATCGAGAGCAGGCCCTGCTCGACGTTCTTCGAGACCTTGCCGCGCAGGTCGAGAAACGGCTTTGAACGAAGCCTTCCGCGGACACGGACGCGGATCCGCCCGCCCTTCTCGACGAAGTACATGTTGTTCGGCTCGCTCGCGGGGACGGCCAGGTGAACCGGCTCCTTCAGACCGCGCATGACGACCTCGAACCGGTAGCCGGCGCGGCCCTGGTTACCGCCCGCGGCGAGCGCGATCCCCGCCGAGAGAGCAGCCACCGAGAGCGCCGCGAGGCCGACCCGCCGGAACGGCACCGTCGCTAGGGCACGAGCCGGTAGACGACGCCGTCGAGCGAAGTCGCATACAGCTCGCCCTTTGCATCCTCGCCGAAGGAGGACAGGCTGCTGATGCTGAACGACTCGCCGCGCACCTGCCTGCCGCCCGGAGCAGCCACCGTGCGGATCTGCGCCTCGCAGTTGTCGCCGAAGAAGTAACGCCCGCGCGCCGCCGGCACAGCGGTGCCGCGGTAGACGAACCCGCCGATCACCGAGCAGTTCGGCCCGTTCGGCAGCACGACGATCGGGGCGACGAGCCTGCCGACCGTCGGCTGCTCGTTCGTGAACCGCGAGTTCCCTTCGTACACGCGCCAGCCGTAGTTCTCGAGGCCCGGGCTGCGGCGTGGAGTGAAATCGACTTCCTCCCAGGCGTTCTGCCCGACGTCGCCGATGTACAGGTCGCCGGTCCTCCGGTCGAACGAGAAGCGCCAGGGGTTGCGGAGGCCCAGCCCTGCGATCAGCGGGCGCGACCGGGAGACGTTCACGTTGAATCGCAGAAGCTTTCCGAAGAGGCTCCGCATGTTCTGTGCGCGGTTCTCCGGGTCGCCGCCCGAGCCGCCGTCGCCCATCCCTGCATAGAGATAGCCGTCGGGCCCGAACACGAGCTGGCCGCCGTTGTGGTTCGAGTAGGGATCCTCCTGGAAGAAGATCTGTCGTCTCCGCACCGGTGAACGCGCGAGCCCTCGGGAGCGGTACTCGACGATGCGCGTGTCACCGCTCTGGTCGGTGTACTGGACGTAGAAACGCTTGTTCCGCGCGTAGTTGGGATGAAACGCGACGGAGAGTAGCCCCTGCTCACCGCAGCACTGGACGAGGCTGCGGATGTCGAGGAACGGCCGCGCCCGCAGGCTGCGGCCGACGCGCACCCTGATCCGGCCCCGCTGCTCGACGATGTAGAGGTTGTTCGGTTCGCTGCGTGGCGCGGCCACGTGCACCGGGCTGTCCACGCCGCGGATCGCGGGCGTGAAGTTGTAGGAGGCGCGCTCGCCGTCTCCAGGCGCGGAATCGCCGCCTCCACACGCTGAAACCGCGATCGCGGCGACGCCGGCCAAACCGGCCACGACGACGAAGAGGGCGCGCTTCACTTCTTCAACAGTACCCGGCGGAGCTCGTCCTCTTTGCCGGTTTCAAGAATCGCTAACACCTGGTCGCCCGGCTCGAGTTTCGTCTCAGGATCCGGGATCTCGTGCTGCCCGTCCCGCATTACCGAGATCAGCCGCGAGCCAACCGGCAGCTTTAGGCTCGCGACGTGCTTGCCGGCCGACGGCGAGTCCTTGGTGATCTGAACCTCGACGATCTCCAGGTTCTCCTTGCGCAGCTCGAGCAGGTGGATCAACTCGTGCTCGGGAACCTCGTGCTCGATCATCGCCATGATGCTTTGCGTCGCGCTGACTGTCGCGGAGATGCCGAGCAAGTCGAAGTGAACTTGGTTGCGCGGATCGTTGACGCGGGCGATGACCTTCTTGGCCCCGTAGTGGTCGCGCGCCATCTGGCAGATGACCATGTTGTCCTCGTCGTCGCCGGTGACCGCTACGACGAGGTCCGGCGGACGCGCGATACCGGCCCGCTCGAGGACGAACAGCTCCGTGGCGTCGCCGAGGATCGCCCGGTGCTCGAACTCCTCTTCGAGCGCCTCCCAGTGATCGCGGCGCTGCTCGACTATCGCGACCTCGTGGCCTCCGCGAAGAAGCGTTCGCGCGAGGTTCGAGCCGACCTTGCCGCCGCCGGCGACGAGGATGAACATATGTCTAGCCGGCCTTGGCCGCTGCCCGCGGGCGGATGGAGCACGACTTGACCGCGTCGGTGAGGACGTCGATCGCACTCGACGTCGGGCAGACGACGCGCAGGCCGAGGGTCGAGTAGAGCTCAGCGCGCGCGGGGTCGAGGATGCGGACCACGGTGCAGTCGATGCCAAAACGCTTCTGCGCAACCTGGCCGACGACGATGTTCGTGTTGTCGCCGTTCGTGGCCACGACCACGGCGTCCGCATCTTCGATGCCGGCGTCGCGCAGGACCTTGACGTCCATTCCGTGGCCGACGATGAATCCTCCCGGCCAGTCCTCCCCGAGTCGGCCCAGCGCCTCTTCGGCCTCGTCGATTGCGGTCACGTCCCAGCCCGATTTGGCGAGCTTCTTCGCAACCTTCGACCCCACCCTCCCACAGCCGACCACGATCGCGTTCACGTCCTCAGTGTACGCCTACCTCCTCCTCCTCCAGAACACCCTGCGGGTAGGCGATGACCATCACCTCGCAGGGCGCATGGCGCAGAGCGTGGTCGACGGTAGGGCTGAAGAACCGCGACTGGCGCCGCCAGCGTGGCGACGAGCCCATCACGATCAGATCGGCGTTCTGCTCGACCGCGACGTCGACGATCGCCTCCCCGATCGCGCGGGCGCGTACGACGACGCCGTCGACCGTGACGCCCAGCTCGGCCGCCAGCAGCTTCGCCTCCGCAAGTGAGGCCTCCGCCCGCTCCTCGGCCTCGACCAGCTCCGCGTCCAGCGGCTTGTCGAGCGGCACACGCACGACGTGGAGGGCAGTGATCACGGAGCCATGTTCTTCAGCGAGCTTGATCGCTGTTCCCAGCACCTCCTCACCGATGAGGCCGATTTTCATCGGAACGAGAATCCGGTCGAACGCGCCGGGCATCAGCGGGCCCCGCCAAGGTAGAGCCGGAGCGAGCCGACGAGCACTAGGAGGCTGCCGATGAGAAGTCCAAGCCCGCCGCCGATCCCCTCTGCCGCGGTGCGCACGAGCACGGCAAGACCGAGCAGAAGAAGCAACAGCGAGAAGAAGCGCGTGATCACGCGGCACGCCTCCCCGCAGCCACGAGGACGCGGATGTCGCTGTGCTTGAGCACGTAATCGACGGTGCGGCCGACGATCGGCCTGCCTCGCCGGACCCGCCCCCGCGCGGCGCCGACCACGATCAGCTCCGCGTCCCGGCCCAGGGCGTCCTCGACGATGGCCGGGCCGGCGGCGCGAGCGCGGATCACCCTGGTCACCGTGCGAACGTCGTAGCGGCGGAGGTGAGCCTCCGCATCGTCAAGCACCCGCGCCGCGTCGAGCTCGGCGTCGAGCAGGTCCGCGTCAAGGGCCTGATCGAGCGGGACCTCGATCACGGTGACGAGCGCGATGCTCGACCGGCGGTCGGCGGCGAGCCGAGCGGCCGCAACGAGCGCCTCCTCCGACTCCGGGCCCCGGAGAACGGGCACAACGATCGTCCTGAAAGCAACCTCCAACGGAGCGACGAGGACGATTGCGGGGGCGCGCACGGTCTCGGTGAGCGGCGCGCGGACGAACCACCGCCGGTAGACCGCGTACCCGACGAGGCCCGCCCCGAGCCAACCGAGCCCGGCATACCGCGTGTTGGGCGTTTGCCAGACAACGACGAGCCAGGCAAGTCCAGTGCCCAGAGCGCCTAGCACCGCGAATATCGGCCAGTCGACCCCGGCGACACGAAGGTTCGGACGACCGCGGAAGAGCAGCTCGTCATCGGGCCTCCGGTATCTCAAGGCGATGACGGCGAGGTGGGCAATCGCAAACGACAGCATCGCGCCGAACGAGTACATCGTCCCCAGGAAATCGAGCTGTCCAGGAAGCAGCGTCGCGATCGAGACGAGCCCGGCGAAGACGATCAGCGAGATCCACGGCGTCTTGAAGCGCGGGTGGAGCCGTCGGAAGACGTTCGGCAACTGACGGTAAGCCGACATCGCATACGTGATGCGCGAGGCGCCGATCACACCAGCGTTCGTGGCAATGAACAGGATCGTCGCGGCGAGGACGCCGACGTAGATCTGGAGTGCGTCGAGCAACAGGCCCGACACGCCGAGATTGTCGACCACCCCGAGAACCGGGTCGTTGGCGAAGCCGCCCTCCTCTGGCGGCAACCCGAGGAGCGTCTTGAACTCGCCGCCAACCTCGGTCACGGGCAACGCCGAGAGGGCGATGGCCGGCAGCGTGAAGAAGATCGCAAACACCGCGACGGCGGTCATCAGGTATGCACGCGGAACGTTGCGCGCGGGATCGCGCACTTCCTCTGCGAGGTTGGAGACGGTCTCGATCCCGGTGTAGGCGATCATCCCAATCGGGATCGCGAGGAAGAAGTCGCTCCACGTCGGCGCACTGCCGAAGTGAACGTTGTCAACGAGGATCTCGGGGCTGAACACGAGGTAGAAGCCGAGCAGGACGAGCAGCAACTGCGTGGCGAAATCGATCACGGCGAGGAACACGTTCAGGCCCGCCGCCTCCCGAATTCCGACGATGTTCAGCGCGACGAGCAGGACGATCACGATCGCCCCTCCCACGACGTCCCAGGGGTTCTCCCGCAACGGCCCCCAGAAGATCGAGAGGTAGTGCGGCACGAAGAACGCCGAGATGGCGATCGTGATGATGTAGTTGAGCATCTGCGCCCAGGCTGCGACGAAGCTGACCAGTTCGTTGAAGGCATGCCTCGCGAAGCTGGACGATCCGCCCGCCTCGGGGAACCGGACGGTGCCCTCGGCATACGTGAGCGCGGTGGCCGCGAAGATCAGCCCGGCGATGAGGAAGACGACCGGTGTGAGGCCCAGCGCGAAGACAGCCGTGACGCCCAGCGCGTAGTAGATCGACGAGCCGACGTTGCCGTACACGGTGGCAAACAGGGCGGGCGCGCCGAGTACGCGCTCGAGCCTCTGCTCACGGCGCCGACGAGGCACCGGCGCACTCTATTAGCCTTCCGTCCCTCGATGAAGATCGTCGTCATCGGTGCCGGCCAGGTCGGCTCGACCGTGGTCGAAGCGCTCCACGACGAGCACGACATCACCGTCATCGACCTCGACGAGGAACGGCTGTCCGCGCTCGCCGAGCGCTTTGACGCGGCAGTCCTCGTCGGAAACGGCGCCAGCCGTCGAATCCTCGAGGAGGCCGGGATCCGCAAGGCCGGCCTTCTGATCGCGTGCACGTCGCGCGACGAGATCAACATCATCGCCTCGATCTTCTCGAAGCGCATCTCGCCGGAGACGAAGGCCGTCGTGCGAACGACGGACGAGGAGTACCTCGACATCTGGCACGAGCGAGAGCTCGACGTGGAGCTTGTCGTGTCCTCAGAACGGGAGACGGCACTCGCCGTCTCGCAGCTGATCGGCGTGCCCGCCGCACGGCAGACCGACGTGTTCGCAGAAGGACAGGTGCAGATCGTCGAGTTCGATGTCGATAGCGGCGACCGGCTGCGACAGCAGGCAGGAAGGCCACTTGCCGAGGCTGCGCTCCAAGCGGCGGACCAGGGCGAGGAACATGTGATCGGGCTTCCGCTGAGACAGGCGCAGATCCCACCCAACTCGAAGGTGGCAAGCATCATTCGAGGGGACACGATCGTCGTTCCGCGGGGCGACGAGGCGATCGAGCCCGGTGACCGCATCATCATCATCGGCTCACCCGAGGCTGCACAGGCGTGGAGTCGGATCATCGCTCCGACCGAGAGCCGCGTCGAGGACGTGGTCATCTACGGCGCCGGGCGGACGGGACTCGCCACTGCCCGCGTCCTCGTCGAACAGGGGATCCGTGTCCGAATCGTCGAGGCGAACCGCGAGAGGGCCAACAAGGCAGCGGAGGAGGTACCCACCGCGCGGGTTTTTTGTGCCTCGGGGATGGACGAAGAGTTCATCGAGCGGGAGCGGATCAACAAGGCGCAGGCAGCGGTCTTCGCCATGCGGGACGACGCGAAAAACCACTACGCCGCGACGCTCGTCAAGTTGCACGGCGTCCCGTTCACGATCGCGATAGTCCACGACGCGCGTTCGGTCGAGGTTTTCGAGCGCGCGGGCATCGACGTCGCCCTCAACCCCCGTTTGATCACCGCCGAGGAGATCGTCCGCTTCGCTCATGATCCGCGCACGCAGCAGGTGACGATGCTGGAGGGCGACCGCTTCGAGATACTGGACATTACGGTCCGCCCCGAGAGCAAGTTGCTCGGAACGCCGTTCCGCGATCTGCCTCAGACAGGCGCGCTGATCGGCGCAATCGTCCGAGAGGGCAAAGCGGTCTTTCCGCATGGGGACGACGTCTTGCTCCCCGGCGACCGAGTGATCGTCTTCACCGAGTCGAAGCGGGTTCCGATCGTCGAGCAAGCGCTTTGAGACCGCGCCTCGGCGTTGATCTCGCGGCGACCTTCAACCTGGTCGGCGGCCTCGTCAAGTACCTCAGTCTCGCCCCGCTGATCCCGGCGGCGGTCGCCACCGGTTACGGCGAGTCGCCGGCGCCTTTCCTGCTCGCAACCGCGATTGGCTTTTTCTGCGGGTGGACGATGGAGCGGCTGTCCTACGGCAAGAAGCAAGTGGGCATGAGAGAAGGCTTCCTGGTCGTCTCGCTCACGTGGCTACTCGCGGCCATGGTCGGCGCACTCCCGTACTGGCTAACGGCCGAGGCCCAATTCGCAAGTCCGGTCGACTCGTACTTCGAGGCGATGTCGGGCTTCACGACAACGGGAGCGACGATCGTTACGGATATCGAGGCCCTGCCTCACGGCCTCGCGATGTGGCGCCAGCTCACGCAGTGGTTCGGGGGCATGGGCATCATCGTCCTCGCCCTCGCCGTGTTGCCCCGCTTGCGCGTGGGCGGCCGGCAGCTGCTCGAGACAGAGCTGCCGGGCCCTGAGATCCAGGAAATGACGCTTCGGATCCGGGAGACCGCCCAGCGGCTCTGGCTGCTGTACATCGCGCTGACCGCCCTCATGATCGTGGTGCTGAGTGTCATCGCCTGGACGGGCCTCGACGCCACGATGAGCTTCTACGAGGCGGTGGCGCATGCGTTGACGACGTTGCCGACCGGGGGGTTCTCGACCCGCGCACGCTCACTCGAGGAGTTCGGTGCAGCCTCGCAGTGGGCGATCGCTTTCTTCATGGTCGTCGCCGGCGCGAACTTCGCCCTCCTCTACCGCGCGTTCTTCCGGCGACAGCCTCGAGTGTTCGTGCGTGACGAGGAGTTCCGCCTTTACCTGGTTCTGCTCATGCTCGGCGCGGCGCTGCTTGCCGTCGAGCTCCTCAGCGAAGGGGTCCTGCGCGGCGAGGCAGCGGTCCGCCACAGCGTCGTGAACGCCGTGTCCGTGATGACGACCACGGGGTACGCCAGCGCGGACTTCAACGAGTGGCCCCTACTGGCGGCGATCGTCATCGTCGCACTCATGTTCGTCGGTGGCTCAGCAGGCTCGACGTCCGGCTCGGTAAAGGTCGTGCGGCATCTCTTGCTCGGGCGAATACTGCGCAGAGAGCTCGACCAGACGGTGCATCCGGAAGTGGTCGCTCGAATCCATTTCAACAGGCGCGCCGTAGACGAGCGAATCGTTCGCGCGGTCTCGAGCTTCGTCCTGCTCTACGTCGGCGTCTTCGCGGCGGGGACGTTGCTCCTCGTCATGGACGCCGCGCGGGTCGATTCCGGGATCGGCCTGCTGGATGCGGTCGCTGTCAGCGCCAGCGCGCTCGGCAACGTCGGCCCCGCCCTCGGCGTCGCCGGGCCGATGGGTTCCTACGAGACCTTCAGCAGTCTTTCGAAGGGACTGCTGATCGTCCTCATGTGGATCGGCCGTCTCGAGATCATCCCGGTCGCGATCATCCTCACCCGCGGCTATTGGCGCGTTTGATCGTGGGGTCAGGGCGCGCAGAGCTCCTGACCTCTGCGCTTCGACTCTCGTACTTCACGATTGCGTGGAACGGCGTCGTCGGGGCCGCCGCGCTGGTTGTGTCGGTGCTCGATGTCAGCCTCGCCCTGGCCGGCTTCGCCCTGATAGCAGCTCACTACCGAGCCCGGCGCTGCGCGGCGACGGCATCCTGAGCGTCGCGGCTGCGGTACTCGCTGCGATCACGCTGGCAACGCTCTTGGTGAACTCTGAGCTCGGGTGGTGGTGGGCCGACGCTGTTGCCGCCCTGGTGATTGCGACCGCGCTCGTCGCGGAGGCGACGCGGGTCGCGGTGCGCCACCGCTTCGGCTAGCGATCAGCCGTGGATCGAGACGATCAACGGGATGAGCAGGATCGCGACGATGTTGGCGATCTTGATCATCGGGTTGATGGCCGGACCGGCCGTGTCCTTGTAGGGGTCGCCCACCGTGTCGCCGGTGACCGCCGCGGCGTGCGCGTCCGAGCCCTTGCCGCCGTAGAGGCCGTCCTCGATCAGCTTCTTCGCGTTGTCCCAGGCGCCTCCGCCGGAGGTCATCGCGACGGCGAGGAAGAGGCCGGTGATGATCGTCCCCATCAACAGCCCGCCGAGCATCTCGGGGCTGATGATCCCGACGACGACCGGGAAGAGGATGGGGATCAGCGCCGGCAGCATCATCGCCTTGATCGCCGAGCCGGTGACGATGTCGATTGCCTTTCCGTACTCGGGCCTGGCCGTGCCCTCCATGATCCCGGGGATCTCGCGGAACTGGCGCCGCACCTCGGTCACGACCTGCCCGCCGACGCGACCGACGGCCTGCATCGCCAGGGACGAGAAGAGGAACGGCATCAGGCCGCCAATGAAGAGGCCCGCGACGACCCACGCGTTGTCGAGGTTGAAGTTGGCGGGCACCTCGGCATCCTCGAGACCTGTCGTGTAGCTGTCGAACAGGACGAGCGCAGCCAGCGCGGCGGAGCCGATCGCATACCCCTTGGTGACGGCCTTCGTCGTGTTCCCGACTGCGTCCAGCGGATCGGTGATCGCGCGCACGGACTCGTCCAGATCCGCCATCTCGGCGATACCGCCCGCGTTGTCGGTCACCGGCCCGTAGGCGTCGAGCGCGACGATCAGGCCGGTCAACGAGAGCTGGGCCATCACGGCCACCCCGATCCCGAAGAGGCCTGCGAACTCGTTCGCGGCGAGGATGCCCACGACGATGACGATCGCCGGCAGCGCGGTCGACTGCATGCCGACGGCGAGCCCCTCGATGATGTTTGTGGCATGGCCGGTTTGCGATGCGCTCGAGATCGAGCGCACCGGTCGCCAGCGAGTGCCGGTGTAGTACTCGGTGATCCC
>Ga0190265_10003666_pt1 | contig 10513 bp, 6 predicted proteins | sample Popmic124T_FD_133135 | JGI IMG/M metagenome (GOLD analysis project Ga0190265, IMG submission 133135) | Populus adjacent soil microbial communities from riparian zone of Indian Creek, Utah, USA - 124 T | ecosystem: Environmental > Terrestrial > Soil > Riparian zone | place: USA: Utah | collected...
GTGATCTTCATCGAGCAGAATTTCGGCCCGCACATCGAGCAGAAATGCGCCGTCTTCGCGCCCTCCGCCGGGAGGGTCTGGTCGTGATAGTGTTCGGCGGTGTCGGGGTCGAGGCTGAGGTTGAACTGGTCTCGCCAGCGGAATTCGAAGCGGGCGCGGGACAGGGCGTCGTCGCGCATCTTCGCGGCGGGGTGGCCTTTCGCCAAGTCCGCCGCGTGGGCGGCTAGCTTGTAGGTGACGACGCCCACCTTGACGTCGTCGCGATCCGGCAGGCCGAGATGCTCCTTGGGCGTCACGTAGCAGAGCATGGCGGTGCCGAACCAGCCGATCATCGCGGCGCCGATCGCCGAGGTGATGTGGTCGTAGCCTGGCGCGATGTCCGTTGTCAGCGGCCCGAGCGTGTAGAAGGGGGCCTCGCCGCAGGCTTCGAGCTGCTTCACCATATTGGCCTTGATCTTGTGCATCGGCACGTGGCCGGGGCCTTCGATCATGACCTGGACGTCGTGCTTCCAGGCGATCTGGGTGAGCTCGCCCAGCGTCGCCAGTTCGGCGAATTGGGCCTCGTCATTGGCGTCGGCGATGCTGCCGGGGCGCAGGCCGTCGCCCAAGGAGAAGGCGATGTCGTAGGCCTTCATGATCTCGCAGATTTCCTCGAAGCGGGTGTAGAGGAAGCTCTCCTGGTGGTGGCTGAGGCACCATTTGGCCATGATCGAGCCGCCCCTGCTGACGATGCCGGTGACGCGCTTCGCCGTCATCGGGATGTAGGGGAGCCGCACGCCGGCGTGGATGGTGAAATAATCGACGCCCTGCTCGGCCTGCTCGATCAAGGTGTCGCGGTAGATTTCCCAGGTGAGGTCCTCGGCGACTCCGCCGACCTTTTCGAGCGCCTGGTAGATGGGGACGGTGCCGATCGGGACGGGGCTGTTGCGGATGATCCATTCGCGGGTGTCGTGGATGTTGCGGCCGGTCGACAGGTCCATGACGGTGTCGGCGCCCCAGCGGATCGACCAGACCATCTTGTCGACCTCGGCGGCAACGTCGGAGGCGACGGCGGAATTGCCGATATTGGCGTTGATCTTGACCAGGAAGTTGCGGCCGATCGCCATCGGCTCGGATTCGGGGTGGTTGATATTGGAGGGGATGATCGCTCGGCCCCGCGCAACCTCGGAGCGGACGAATTCGGGCGTCACGTAATCGGGAATCTCCGCGCCGAAATCCTGGCCGTCGCGGGCCTGCGCGGCCACCTGCTCGCGACCGAGGTTCTCGCGGATCGCCACATATTCCATCTCCGGCGTGACGATGCCTTTGCGGGCATAGTGCATCTGCGAGACGTTGGCGCCGGCTTTGGCGCGGAGGACATTGCGGCGGACGTTGGGGAAGGGCTGGACTCCGCCCGACCTGTCGGGGCCGAGCTGCCCGTTATCCTCGGGGCGCACCTCGCGCTGGAGCACCTCCTCGACATCGCCGCGCCCGCGGATCCAGTCGCTGCGCACCTCAAGCAGGCCGGCCATGATGTCGATCTTCGCGGCGGGGTCGGTATAGGGGCCCGAGCAATCGTAGACGCGCAAGGGCGGCTCGCCCGAACTCGGCTCGAGGTCGATCTCCCGCATCGCCACCTTGAAGGGGCCGACATAGATCTTGCGGCTGCCGCGGATCGGGCCGGTGGTGACCTTAAGCTCGGTGCGCGCAGGGACGTCGGCCATTTCGCTCTCCTCAAAGGGGAGAAAGCGCCGAGATCGCCGCTCCCTCCCTACGCCGGTGTGAGCCGGATCAGGTTCAGCGGGTCATGGCTTCAGCCAAGTCTCAGCCGCTCGGGCGCGGCCCCCCGGGGACTGCTACCGGTCTAGACCCGGCCCGCGGTCAGTACAATGGCCTGCGCCTGCCGAGGCGGGCAAGGCGGCCGCGGGTGTGGCGCTGGAGCAGCGCGGGATAGAGGTTGCAGGCGATATTGGCCGCTCCGAGCCACAGCGCCCAGCCGTTCCAGCCGATCAGAAGGGCGTAGCAAATCGGGGCTATGCCGAGGCCCAAGGCGACCAGATGCGCCCGCTCGCTTTGCAGGCTCTCCTTCAACGCCCGCGCCGGCAATGCGCCGGAAGCGTGAACCCGATAGCCCGGATGGCGGCGGCGGACGAAGCGGTTGATCAGGTCGCCATTGGACACCAGAGCGAAAGGCATGGACGCCGATCGCTTCGTAGACCCGCCCCGATGCCTCGAAGCGCCGGACCCGGTACCAGCCCGGGGGAAGCAGGAGGAGCCCGGCCCCGCAGACCAGCGACGCGACGAACCAGGGCAGAGGCCCGACCGCGGGCGCAGGCACGTCGAACGGGCGCATCGGCCCGAACGCCCGCGCCCAGAAGATCAGCAAGGGCCCCAGCCATATGCAGAAAAGAGCGATCGGCACGCTGTTGAGCCGATTCGCCAGCTTCGGGGCGGGCAAGGGGTCGCCGCGGCGAGGGGCCATCGCGCGATGCTAGCAGAGCAGGGCCGGCAAGTCAGCCGGACCCTAGGCGATCCCCAGGCCCAGCTGCTCGGGCCCATCGCCGGGCTCCTGCTCCTGGGAGAGATTGGAAAGGGTGAGGCCGAGCAGGCGGATGCCCTTGGCGGCCGGCATCAGGCTGTGCAGAAGCGCGCAGCCGATGTCGAGGAACTCGACCCGGTCGGCGACCGCGCGCTCGAGGCTCCGGGCTCGGGTGACGATTTGGAAATCGCGATATTTGACCTTGAGAGTCACCGTCCGGCCGCTGATCGACTTTTCCGAGACTCGCCGCCAGACGGTCTGGCTGATCCGGTCGAGCTCGGCGGCGAGCGCGGCCTCCTCGGTCAGATCCTCGAGGAAGGTGTCCTCGGCGCCGATCGACTTCCACGGCCGGTCGGGCCTGACCTCGCGGTGGCAGACGCCGCGGGCGAGGTTGTAATAATATTCGCCCGCGCTTGCGAAATTGTGGACGAGGAAGGCGAGGCTCTGCGCCTTCAGATCGGCGCCGGTGACGATCCCCATCCGCGCCATCTTCTGGGCCGTCTTGGGGCCGATGCCGTGGAAGCGCTTGACGGGCAAGCCGGCGACGAAGGCCTCGCCGCGGGCCGGCGTGATCACGCACAGGCCGTCGGGCTTGTTCTGGTCCGAGGCGAGCTTGGCGAGGAACTTGTTGTAGGAGACGCCGGCCGAGGCGGTGAGCCCGGTCTGGCCGCGGATGCGTGCGCGAATCTCCTGCGCGATCCGGGTGGCGATGCCGATCCCCTTCAAGTCCTGGGTGACGTCGAGATAGGCTTCGTCGAGCGAGAGCGGCTCGACCAAAAGGGTGTAATCGGCGAAGATCGCCCGGATCTGCTCGGAAACGGCGCGATAGGCGTCGAAGCGCGGCTTGACGAAGATGAGATCGGGGCAGCGGCGCTTCGCGGTCACCGCCGGCATGGCCGAATAGACTCCATATTCGCGCGCCTCGTAGCTCGCCGCGGTGACGACTCCGCGAACGCCGCCGCCGACCGCGACCGGACGCCCGCGAAGCTCCGGAGCGTCGCGCTGCTCGACCGACGCGTAGAAGGCGTCCATGTCGACATGGATGATCTTGCGCTGGAGAGGGCGCGGCGCCACGTTCACGCTTTGTGCTTATCACCGACCCGGCCTTCCGTAACAGTCCCAAAATGACCCCGCCGCGGCGGGGGCGTGGCGCCGACCCGGCTTGTTGCGCTAAGGTGGCCGGCTATGGCGCGGAGCAGGCGAAACGGAATCCTGATCGCGGGCGGCGGCCTCGCCGCCTGCATGGCCGCGCTCGCCGTGAAGCGGCTTCGCCCCGACGTGCCTCTGCTCGTCGTCGAGGAGGGCAAGAGCTTCGGCGGCGCCGGCTATCGAAGCTTCGCCGACGCCGAGCTCGGCCCGGAGGGCGCCGCTCTGATCGGGCCGCTCGCGGTCGAGCGCTGGCCGGGCTTCTACGTCGCCTTTCCGGGCTTCAGCCGCAAGCTCAAGTCCGAATGGGCCGGCTTTTCGGCCGACGACCTCCACCGGGCGATGGTCGAGACCCTGGCCCCCAAGCAATATCGGCTCGGCACCAAAGTGGTCGCGGTGCGCGAGGACGCGCTGGTGCTGGATGGCGGCGAGACGATCAAGGCCGAGGGCGCGATCGACGCGCGCGGCGCCGCGAGCCTTTCGACGCTCGACCTGGTCTACGAGGCGCGGCTCGAGCGCGACTATCTGCTCAGGGCACCGCACCGGGTCGACCGGCCGGTGCTGATCGACGCGACGGTGGACCAGGCGGGCGGGCTTCGCTTCATGCAATGCGTGCCGCTGAGCGAGAGCCGGCTGATCGTCGCCGATATCTGCGTCTCGGAGCGCGGCCAGCCCGACGACCAGGCCGGCGCCCGGCTCGATTCCTATCTGGCCGCGCGCGGCTGGCGCAAGCGGCGCGTCGCCGCCGAATATGCGCGGGTGCGGCCGCTGCCGATCGGCGGCGACTTCGCGGCCTTCTGGCGGCTTGGCGGCGCCCGCGTCGCCAAGCTCGGCCTGCGCGGCGGCTTCGTCAATCCGGCGACCGGGCGGACCATCGCCGACGCGGTCGCCAATGCCGGCCTGCTGGCCGAGCAGAGCGATTTCTCAGGCGCCGCGCTTCACGACCTGTTCGAGGCCGAGGCCAAGGCGGCGTGGAAGAAGCGCGAGCCGCTCCGCGCCATCCCGGCCGCTCTGGCCGAAGCCAAGCCCGAGGAGCGGCGCTCGGCGATCGAGCGGATCTACCGCCTCGATCCGGGCGTGATCGCTCGGCTCCAGTCCGACCAGCTCGGCCTGATCGACCGGATGCGGCTTCAGCGCGCCTTGCGCGGGGGCTGAACCGGCCCGCGCGCCGACTCCGAAACGAGTTCATCCCTCATTCAGCCCCCGCGCGTGAGATATTGTCACATCAATCCCGCGAGGAGGATGCGATGCGTACGATCGGCATGATTTCCCTATCCGCTTTGATCCTGACCGGGCTCCCGCCCGCGCCGATCCAGGCGCTGACCGCCGCGGTCCAGCCCGATGCGCGCGGCGAGCGCAGGCCTGCCGGGGAGGATCCCGACGCCCGCTGCCGGCCGTTTCTCGAAGGCTTCCGCAGCGGCTATGACAGCGCCGGGCGCGGACGCGGCAACGTCGGGGTGGTCGGTCAGCGGATGCCGGTTCTCAATGCGCCGCCCTCGCCTCCGCCTCCGCCGCCGCCCCCGCCGCCTCCGCCGCCACCCCCGCCGCCACCCCAGGTCCAGGCGCCCATGGCGATGCAGGAACAGCGGGTCACCGGCGGGCGGATCGCCGCCCAGCCGCCCCGGCAGGGCTTCGTCGCCGTACAGGAGGATCGCGAGCGCTATTCGGGCGAGGCGGTCGCCTCGGTGCTGGCGGTGGCCGATGCGCCGGTCTCGACCTTCTCGATCGACGTCGACACGGGCAGCTACGCCAATGTGAGGCGGATGCTGAACGCCGGCACGGTGCCGCCCCAGGCCGCGGTCAGGACCGAGGAGATGCTCAACTATTTCCGCTACGATTATCCGGCGCCGCGGGACCGGTCGCGCCCGTTCAGCGTCTCGACCGACATGGCGGTGACGCCGTGGAATCCGGAGACGCGGCTCTTGCGCGTCGGCCTTCGCGGCTACGATCTGCCGCGGCGGGACCGGCCGGCGGCGAACCTCGTCTTCCTGGTCGACGTGTCGGGATCGATGTCGAGCCCGGACAAATTGCCGCTCGTTCAATGCTCATTGGCCTTGCTCGCCGACCGGCTCAACCCGCGCGACCGAGTCTCGATCGTCGTCTATGCGGGCGCGGCGGGGGTCGTGCTCGAGCCGACCTCGAGCCGCGATGCCGTCGTCGAATCGCTCAAGAATTTGCAGGCCGGGGGCTCGACCGCGGGCGCTCAAGGGATCCAGCTTGCCTACAATGTCGCCCGGCGCTCGATGATCGAGGGCGGGATCAACCGGGTCATCCTGGCGACCGACGGCGATTTCAACGTCGGCATCACCAACAACGAGACTCTGGTCGAGATGGTCGAGCGCGAGCGCGAGGCCGGGATCACTCTGACCACTTTGGGCTTCGGCACCGGCAATTACAACGAAGCGATGATGGAGCAGATCGCCGATCACGGGAACGGCAATTACGCCTATATCGATTCGCCGCGCGAGGCGCAGAAGGTGCTCGACGACGAGCTATCCTCGACGCTCTTCACGATCGCCCACGACGTCAAGATTCAGGTCGAGTTCCATCCGGCCCACGTCCGCGAATACCGCCTGATCGGCTATGAGAATAGGGCGCTTCGCGAGGAGGATTTCGACAACGACCAGGTCGATGCGGGCGAGATCGGAGCGGGCCACCAAGTCACCGCCCTCTACGAGATCGTGCCGGTGGGCGCGCGCGGCTGGCTGCCCGAGCGCTATTTCGACCGGAACCGGCGCGGGGCCGACGCAGTGACCGCGCGCGGCGCGCAGATGGCGCATCTGAGGCTGCGCTACAAATTGCCCGGCGAGAGCCAGTCGCTGCTGATCGAGCAGGCGGTCGGCGCCGGGATGATCGCCCAGGCGCGGCCGGCGGCGGGCGACACCGCCTTCGCCGCCGCGGTCGCCGCCTATGGCCAGCTGCTGCGCGGCGACACCAGGCTGAACGGCTTCAGCTTCGCCGACGCGCGGGCGCTGGCCTCGGCGGGCGGCGTCGGCGGCAATTTCTGGCGGCGCGAGTTCATCGGGCTGACCGAATTGGCCCAACGGCACCACTTCGCCGGCGGCGGGGGGGACAAATAGGCGCTTCTCCCCTCCCTTGATGGGGAGGGGTTGGGGCGGGGTGGCCGTGACCCACTCCGAGCGGGTGGAGAGTCCACCCCCACCCATGAGCAGGTTCGGATCGCCCCGCGATCCGAAGCCATGCCGGGGGGCATGGCGACCTGCTCATCTCCCCCATCAAGGGGGAGGGCTTACGTCGGAAAATGGAGGGTCAGACGGAGCGGGCCGGCTTCCAATTGGCGCAGCGCAATGGCATCGGCCTTCATGGCTCAAGGCGCACCGCCTCAGCGCGCCCAGGCCATGGTCGCAGCCGCGCCCTTCTCCGGATCGTCGACCACGAGGATGAGCCGGTTGGCATGATCGCTATATTGGGTGAGGATGTTGACACCGGCCTCGCCGAGCGCGGCGGCGATCCGGCCAAGCTCCCCCGTCCGCTCCTGATCGAGCCGGCGCACCAGCACTTCGCTTAGGTCCAATATTTGAAGGCCAGCCGCTTCCGCGGCCTGCCGCGCCCGCGCGCCGTCCTCGACGAGGAAATGCGCATGGCCGCCTCCCTCCGCCGTGAACACACCGCCGCCTTCCAGGCTGACGCCAGCGCCGCCGAGCGCCCGGCCGAGACGGGCCAGCGCGCCGGGCTCGTCGGGGAGCAGGACATGGAGGTCGTACATTCCGGGGGCTCGCCGCGGGTTCAGGCGTCTAAACGTCAAGATTGGCGACGTTCAGCGCATTTTCCTGGATGAACTCGCGCCTGGGCTCGACGACATCGCCCATCAGGCGGGTGAAGATTTCGTCGGCGACGTCGGCCTGGGCGACTTCGACGCGGAGCAGGGCGCGGTTGGTGGGGTCGAGGGTGGTTTCCCAGAGCTGGTCGGCGTTCATCTCGCCCAAGCCTTTGTAGCGCTGGACGGCGAGGCCCTTGCGGCCGGCGGCGAGCACCGCTTCGAGCAGCTGGCTCGGCCGGTTGATGGCGATCGCCTTGCGCGCGGCGGGGGCGGCCTCACCGCCCTCCTCGGTCTCCGCCGATTCCTCCTCCGGCGCCGCCTCCGGCCGAGCGCCGCGCGGCAGCGGGACCAGCGACAGCGGCTGGGCATAGGCCTCGGCCTGCTTGTCGATCAGCGCGTGGAGCCGCCGCGCTTCCTGGCTGGAGAGGAAAGCGGGCTCGATCCGGTGATGGTCGGTGACCCCGCGCCATGCCCGCTCGAGCACATAGCCGTCGTCCTCGGCGATGGTCCCGCTCCATCTGGCCTCGAGATCGCCGCGGCCGAGCCAGGCGGCGGCGAATTCGAGCGCGTCGGAGCGCTGGCTGGGGCGAAGCGCCGGATCGAGCGCGCCGGTCAGCGCAAGCGCCTCGATCACCTCCGGATTGTAGCGGCGCGGCACATAATGCATCAGCGAGCGGACCCGGCGGCCATGATCGACCAGCACTCGAAGGTCGCGGCCGGTCCGGCTCTCGCCGCCGCCGTCGAGCCGGCTCATCTCCACCCCCGCCCCGATCAGATAATCGTCGAGCGCATTGTCGTCCTTGAGGTAGACTTCGGAGCGGCCCTTGGCGACCTTGTAGAGCGGCGGCTGGGCGATGAAGAGGTGCCCGCGGTCGATGATCTCGGGCATCTGCCGGTAGAAGAAGGTGAGCAAAAGGGTGCGGATATGGGCGCCGTCGACGTCGGCGTCGGTCATGATGATGACCTTGTGGTAGCGCAGTTTCTCGATGTCGAAATCGTCGCGGCCGATGCCGGTGCCCATCGCCTGGATGAGCGTGCCGACCTCCTTTGAGGAGAGCATCCGGTCGAAGCGGGCGCGCTCGACGTTGAGGATCTTGCCTTTGAGGGGCAGGATCGCCTGGACGTGGCGGTCGCGGCCCTGCTTGGCCGAGCCGCCGGCGCTGTCGCCCTCGACCAGGAACAATTCCGACTTGGCCGGGTCCTTCTCCTGGCAGTCGGCGAGCTTGCCGGGCAGCGAGGCGATTCCGAGCACCGACTTGCGGCTGGCCTCGCGCGCCTTGCGGGCGGCCTCGCGGGCGGCGGCGGCGTCGATGATCTTCTGGATGATGGTGCGGGTGTGGCCCGGATTCTCCTCGAGCCATTCGGTGAGCTTGTCGGCCATCAGGCTTTCGAGCGGCTGGCGGACTTCGGAGCTGACCAATTTGTCCTTGGTCTGGCTCGAGAATTTGGGGTCGGGCAGCTTGACCGAGACGATCGCGGTCAGGCCCTCGCGCATGTCGTCGCCGGTGAGGCTCACCTTCTCGCGCTTCATCATTCCCGATTTGTCGGCATGCTGGTTGAGAGTCCGGGTCAGCGCCGCGCGGAAGGCGGCCATGTGGGTGCCGCCGTCGCGCTGGGGGATGTTGTTGGTGAAGGCGAGGACCTGCTCGTAATAGGAGTCGTTCCATTCGAGCGCGACTTCGATCCCGACCTCGTCGCGCTGGCCGGTCACCGAAATGGGATCGGGGATGAGCGGCGTCTTGGCGCGGTCCAGATAGCGAACGAAGGCCGAGATGCCGCCTTCATAGTAAAGCTCGACCTCCTTCTTCTCCTCGTGGCGGGCGTCGGCGAGGATCAGGCGGACGCCCGAATTGAGGAAGGCGAGCTCGCGGAAGCGGTGCTCCAGCGTGTCGAAATCGAACTCGGTGACCTTGAACGTGTCGGTCGAGGGCAGGAAGGTGACCTTGGTGCCCTTTTTCCCCGCCGGCGCGTCGCCGACGATCTTGAGCGGCGCCTCGACCTCGCCATGGCGGAAGCGCATGAAATGCTCCTTGCCGTCGCGCCAGATGGTGAGATCGAGCATTTCGGAAAGCGCGTTGACGACGCTGACGCCGACGCCGTGGAGGCCGCCCGACACCTTATAGGCATTGTCGTCGGACGTATTCTCGAACTTACCGCCGGCGTGGAGCTGGGTCATGATGACCTCGGCCGCCGAAACCCCCTCTTCCTCGTGGATCCCGGTCGGGATTCCGCGGCCATTGTCCTCGACGCTGACCGAGCCGTCGGGGTTGAGGGTGATCAATATCCGGTCGCAATGGCCGGCCAGCGCCTCGTCGATCGCATTGTCGGAGACCTCGAACACCATGTGGTGGAGGCCCGAGCCGTCGTCGGTGTCGCCGATATACATTCCGGGCCGCTTGCGGACCGCGTCGAGCCCTTTCAGCACCTTGATGGAATCGGCGTCGTAGCTGCTGTCATTGGGGGTCTCTGCCATAGTCGATCATATAGGGAATCGGGGGCCGAAACCCAAGGGAAAACGCGGGAATCGCGCTCCGCATTCACCGGTGGTTCACGGCGACCGCAAGACCTTGGCCCGGGGCGCTGAAGGGGGCCGGGATGAATCGTCGTCGCATGAAAATCGCCTGTGCGGGAGCGTTGCTGACGGGGCTGGCGGGCTGCACCGCCACCATCGACCAGTCGAGCTTCTTTCCCCAGGCCGCAGCGCCGCCCGCCGCCGCCCTGACGCCGCCCCCCGGCTATGTCGCGTCCGATGCGATGCTCGATCTGCCCGGGCTCGGCGTGCTGCACGCGGTTCGCCTCGACAATCCGACGAGCGAGACCGTTATCGTCTATAGCGGCGGCAACGGCAATTTCGTCTCCGCTCAGACGCAGCGCGCGGCGGCGCTCGCGGCTGCGGCCGGCGCGGACCTGATCCTCTACGATTATCCGGGGCGCGGCGGCACCACCGTTCCGGCGACGATCGAGGCGTCGCTCGCCACCGGCCCGGCCCTGCTGGCCGCGCTGCGGCGCGAGGGCTGGATCGGGCGCGGCCCGCTCTTCGCCTACGGCCTTTCCTTCGGCGGCAGCCA
>Ga0190265_10003667_pt1 | contig 10513 bp, 11 predicted proteins | sample Popmic124T_FD_133135 | JGI IMG/M metagenome (GOLD analysis project Ga0190265, IMG submission 133135) | Populus adjacent soil microbial communities from riparian zone of Indian Creek, Utah, USA - 124 T | ecosystem: Environmental > Terrestrial > Soil > Riparian zone | place: USA: Utah | collected...
CACGGTCAGCGCGGTCGCCGCATCCCTCACCCCGCACGTCGCGAGCGTGACGCTGCGCCGCGGCGGCGGCTCGGCCGTCGTGTTCACCGCGGACGGCCACATGCTGACCAACGCCCACGTGGTCGGCGGCGGCAAGCGCGGCGAGGCCACGTTCGCCGACGGCACGGAGACCACGTTCGACGTGATCGGCTCCGACCCGCTCTCGGACCTTGCGGTCATCCGCGCCGCCGCCGACGCCCCGGAGCCGGCCACCCTGGGTGACGCCGACCGCCTGGTGGTCGGCCAGCTCGTGGTCGCCGTCGGCAGCCCGCTCGGCCTGTCCGGCTCGGTCACCGCCGGCGTGATCAGCGCGCTCGGTCGCGCGCTGCCGGTGCGCTCCGGCCAGACGGCCAGGGTGATCGAGGACGTGATCCAGACCGACGCGGCGCTCAACCCCGGCAACTCCGGCGGCGCGCTGGCCGACTCCGCCGCGCGGGTGGTCGGCATCAACACCGCGGTCGCCGGCTTCGGGCTCGGCCTGGCCGTCCCGATCAACACGACGACACGGCGGATCGTGGACACGCTGATGGTCGAGGGCCGGGTCCGCCGGGCCTTCCTCGGCGTGGTCGGCATCCCCGCGCCCCTGCCGGACGACGTCGCCGAGCGCACCGGCCAGCGGGCCGGCCTGCGGGTGATCGAGGTCGTCGACGGCGGCCCGGCGGACCGGGCGGGTCTGCGCAAGGGCGACCTGGTGCTGACCGTGGCCCGCGAGCAGGTGCATGACGCGCAGGGCATCCAGCGCAAGCTCTTCGCCGAGGTGATCGGCACCGACCTCGCGGTCACCGTGCTGCGCAACGGCGCCATGGTCGACGTCTACGCCCGGCCCATCGAGCTGACCGTCGGCTGACCCGGCTTCTCCTACGATCGGGGCCATGCCGGGCCATCGCAGCATTCGCACCGTCGACGACGTGTTGGCTTTGCTCGACGAGCTGTTCGAGCCGGCCGCCGACCGCTGGAGCACCGGGGCCGGAGCGTCCTGGTGGGACGGTTTCTACGCCGACCGTGACCGCGAGGTCCCCTTCTTCGCGGCCAGGCCGGACGAGAACCTCGTGTCCTACCTCGACCGCGGCCTGCTCGCCCCGGGCCGCGCGCTCGACCTCGGCTGCGGCCCCGGCCGCAACGCCCTGCACCTCGCCGCCGCGGGGTTCACCGTGGACGCCGTCGACCTCGCCCCGGCGGCCATCGACTGGGCAACCGAACGCGCCGGCGCGGCCGGTGCCGGCGACCGCATCCGGTTCCACCTCGGCGACGCCTTCACCCTCGCCGACCTGTCCGGCCCGTACGACCTGATCTACGACTCCGGCTGCCTGCACCACCTGCCGCCGCACCGCCGGGTCAGCTACCGCGCGCTGCTCGACCGGTCCCTCGCCCCGGGCGGGCATCTCGGGCTCACCTGCTTCGCCGCCGGCGCGATGGGCTCCGAGGTCCCCGACGCCGACCTCTACCGCCAGGGCCGGCTGGACGGCGGCCTCGCCTTCACCCGGGAGGACCTGCGGTGGATCTTCGCGGACCTGACCGAGGTCGAGCTGCGCCGCATGCACGACGAACCGGCCGGGTCAACGTGCTTCGGCGAGCCGTTCCTGTGGACCGCCCTGTTCCGACGCGCGGCCTGACGGCGCCCGGCCTAACGGCGCCGCCATGGCAGCAGTGGCAGGTTCGCGAGCTCGACCACCCGCTCGAGGGCGGCCAGCTCGGTGTAGCGGCCGGCGAGCACCGCGGCCCGGATGGCCCGCAGGTGCGCCGCCGAGACTTCCTGGCCGGTCAGCAGGAACGGCATCACCAGCCGCCAGGTGGACACGACCGACGCGCGCCGCCGGTGCGGGGCCCGCAGCGCCGCGACGGCCAGCCGCAGCGGATGCAGGTCGCCGGAGTCGGACTCCCAGCGGGCCGCGTCGGCGGCCGCGCACTCCACGCACACCGGGTCGCCCGCGCCGAGCTCGCCGCCGCACTCGTCGCACCGCAGCAGGCGCAGCGCCCAGTCGACGGTCGTCCACGAGTAGGTGCCGGCCGAGGCGGCGAGCACCTGCACCGCGAGCGCCTTCTCGGTCTCGCTGCCGGCGCTGGCCCGCCACTCGGTGAGCAGCTCCCGCCAGTCGTCGAGCCAGCGCTGGTCGGCCACCTCCGCGCAGCCGAGGCAGGACGGGTAGCCGCGCCCGGTCAGCTCACCGCAGGTCGAGCACGGTTCAGCCACGGCGGGTTGATCACCCGACCGGGTGCCCAGCGGGTACGGCAGACGCACGTCCACGTCTTGAACGGTACTGCCCGTCACAACTCTGCGCCCTTGGCAGTGCCACGAAAGCGTGGCTATGGTCGAGGCGCGATGAGGCCTTCCATGACACCACCGCGCGTACTCACCATCGCCGGGTCCGACTCCGGTGGTGGCGCGGGCATCCAGGCCGACCTGCGCACGTTCTTCGCCTGCGGGGTGCACGGGATGACCGCGGTCACCGCCGTCACCGTGCAGAACTCGTTGCGCGTGAGCGGCGTGTCGACGATCCCGCCCGAGGTGGTGGCCGCGCAGATCGAGACGGTCGCCGACGACATCGGCGTGCTTGCCGCGAAGACCGGCATGCTGGCGACCGCGGAGATCATCGACGCGGTCGCCAAGGCCTGCGACCGTGTCCACATCGGACGCGACGGCCGGATCCCGTTCGTCGTCGACCCGGTCGCCGCGTCCATGCACGGCGACCAGCTGCTGCGTGACGACGCGATGTCCGCGCTGCGCGGCGAGCTGTTCCCGCGCGCCACCCTGGTCACGCCGAACCTGGACGAGGTCCGGCTGTTCACCGGCATCACCGTGACCGACCACGGGGGCCAGCGCGCGGCCGCCCGCGCGCTGCACGCCCTCGGTCCACAGTGGACACTGGTCAAGGGCGGCCACATGCACGACGACCCGCGATGCGTCGACCTGCTCTACGACGGCGAGACGTTCACCGAGCTGCCGGCCGACCGGATCGACACCAGGCACACCCACGGCGGCGGCGACACCATGGCGTCGTCGATCACCGCGGCGCTCGCCCACGGCATGGACGTGCCGGCCGCGGTCCGGTTCGGCAAGGCGTTCGTCACCCGATCGGTGCGCCACGCCTACCCGCTGGGCGCCGGCGTCGGGCCGGTGTCACCGTTCTGGCGGCTCCGCCCACTGGACGAGATCTAGCCGACGTTTGCCCGATAACCGCTGGCCACAGGGCCCGCGGCGGTTACGCTCCCGTGCCGTGAGCATCCGCGACCGAGCCCGTGCCCTGGTCGAGCACCGGCGCTTCCAGCAGTTCATCATCTGGGTGATCGTCCTCAACGCCGTGACCCTCGGCCTGGAGACCTCCGACCACGTGATGGACCGCGTCGGCGGCCTGCTGCACACCCTCGACCGGGTCGTGCTCTACGTCTTCGTGGTCGAGCTGGCGTGCCGGCTCTTCGTCTACCGGCTGCGGTTCTTCACCGACTCGTGGAACGTCTTCGACCTCATCATCGTCACCATCTCGCTGGTGCCGGCGAGCGGGCCGTTCTCGGTGCTGCGGGCGCTGCGGGTGCTGCGCGCCCTGCGGCTGATCTCCGCGGTGCCGGCAATGCGCCGGGTGGTCGCTGGCCTGCTCGCCGCGGTGCCCGGCATGGCCTCGATCGGCGCACTGCTGAGCCTGATCATCTACGTCGCCGCGGTGATGGCGACGAAGCTCTTCGGCGAGATCGCGCCGCGCTACTTCGACGACCTCGGCACGACGCTGTTCACCCTGTTCCAGACCATGACCGGCGAGGGCTGGCCGGACGTCGCCGCGGCGGTGATGGCACGGGCGCCGCTGGCCTGGATCTTCTTCGTGATCTACATCCTGGTATCCAGCTTCGCCGTGCTGAACCTGTTCATCGCGGTGATCGTGAGCGGGATGGAGAAACAGGTGACCGACGACCTGGCGGAGGCCGAGGACCGGCACGCCGCCGACCAGGCGGAGGCGGACAAGCTGCTCCTGGCCGAGGTGCGCGCGCTACGCGCCGAGGTGGCCGCCATGCGCGCCGAACAAGCCACCGAACGGACATAGAGGACATTCGGCTCCCGCCGGCGCCCGCCGCCCGGCCGGCCCCACCGGCTCCTCGGGTGCGGGCAACGCCGCGCAGCCAGCATTCCGTTGCAGATCCCGATCCGGCACCCGCTGCCCGGCCGGCCCCACCGGCTCCCCGAGTGCGGCCAACGCGGCGCGGCCAAGCTTTCCGTTACGGGCCCCCGTCCGGGTCACCGCCGCCGACCCCGCACCGCCGGTCCCCACCCCCGCCCGCCGGGGGCCCCCCGATTTCCAGTCTATTCGCCGATCATGACGATTTCGGCGGCGTCGGCGGACGCTGTGGACAACCGGCAGGCCTGTGCACAAACCGTGGTCAGGCCTAGCGGGGCGGGCTGGAGGCCTGGGCCCAGAAGCGTTGTGGCACCCGGCCCGCCGCCCTGGCCAGGCGGCCGCCGGTCACCGCGTGGCGCATCGCGGCGGCCATCTTCGCCGGGTCCGTCGCGCGGGTGACCGAGGTCGCCAGCAGGACCGCGGCGCAGCCGAGCTCCATCGCCAGCGCCGCGTCCGACGCGGTGCCGATGCCCGCGTCCAGGACCACCGGGACGCCGGCCCTGGCCACGATCAGCTCGATGTTGTGCGGGTTGCGGATGCCGAGCCCGGTCCCGATCGGCGAGCCGAGCGGCATCACCGCCGCGCAGCCGGCCTCCTCCAGGCGCAGCGCCAGCACCGGGTCGTCGTTCGTGTACGGCAGCACGGTGAAGCCGTCATCGACCAGGGTGCGGGCCGCGTCCAGTAGCTCGACCGGGTCCGGCAGCAGGGTCCGGTCGTCGGCGACCACCTCCAGCTTCACCCAGTCCGTGCCGAGCGCCTCGCGGGCGAGCCGCGCGGTCAGCACCGCCTCGGCTGCCGTCCGACACCCCGCGGTGTTCGGCAACGGGTCGATTCCCAGGCGCCGCAACAGGTCCAGCACACCCGTGCCGCCGTCGGCGTCGACGCGGCGGATCGACACGGTGGTCAGCTCGGTGCCGGCGGCGACCAGCGCGCGCTCCAGCACCGCCAGGTTCGTCGCGCCGCCGGTGCCGGTGATCAGCCGCGACGAGTACTCGCGGTCGGCGATGACCAGTGGGTCGTCCATCTCAGCCTCCCTGGACCGCGGTCAGGATCTCGATCTCGGCACCCGGCGCCAGCACCGTGCCGGCGTGCCACGCGCGGCCGACGAGCTCGCCGTCGACCGCCACCGCGATCCCCGCGGCCGGGAGCTCCATGGCGGCGAGCAGGTCGGCGACGGTGGCGCCGTCGGCGACGTCCCGCTCCGTGCCGTTGACTCGTACCTTCATCGGTGTCCACCTTCCGGGATGAACCGGGCGGGGTCCGCGGCCAGCACCGCGCCGGGCGGCGGGCAGCCGGTGACCAGAGCGTGCACCGCCTCGGCCGTGATCGGGGCCAGCAGCAGGCCGTTGCGGTGATGTCCCGCCGCGACCAGGACGCCCGGCTCCAGCCGGCCGACCAGCGGGAGGTTGTCCCGGCTGCCGGCGCGCAGCCCGGCCGCGGTCTCGGTGAGCCCGTACTCGGCGAGGCCCGGCACGACGCGCTCGGCATCGGCGAGCAGGTCCCGCACGCCGCCGACGGTCACCTCCTCGTCGAACCCGGCCTCGTACTGGGTGGCGCCCAGCACGAGCTCGTCGCCCGCCCGGGGCACCAGGTACACGTGCCGGGACTCGACCAGCGCACGCACCGTGTGCCGCGGTGCCAGCACCCCGGGCCGGACCCGCAGCCGCAGGATCTCCCCCTTCACCGGCCGGACCAACCCGGCCAGCGCGCGATGCAGCCCCGCCGACCACGCGCCGGCGGCGATCACCGTTGTGCCACAACGGATCTCGTCGCCGTCCACGAGCCGGACGACCCCGGGCTCCACTGTGGACGCTCGGCGTTTGTCGAAGCGAACGCCCGCCCGGCGGCAGGCGTCGAGCAACGCGCGCAACAGCTCCCGGTTGTCCACCGCGAGGTCACCGGGCACCAACAGTCCACTTCGGACACTGGGACCGAGCGCCGGCTCGACCTGACGAAGCGCCCGGCCCGGGAGTCGTTCCACGGCACGGCCAAGAGAAGCCAGGTGGTCGGCGAGCACGTCGAGCTGGGCGGCGTCCGCCGCGTCGAGCGCGGCCACCACCGTCCCATCGGTACCCAGGCCAACGCCAAGTCGTGCCGCGAACTCCGGCCACCGGTCCAGGGAGGCGAGACCCAGCTCCAGCAAGGCCTCCTCGCCCGGCCAGGACTCGGTGACCGGCGCGAGCATGCCACCGGCCACCCAGGACGCCCCGGCCGCCGGCGCCGGGTCGACCACCACGACCGGCCCCGACCCGGCCAGCCGCCACGCGACCGACAGGCCGACGACACCGCCACCGACGACGACTGTTTCCTTGTGAGGCAAGGCACATCACGCTCCCTGCGCCGGCATGATCCGGGTCAGGTTCCACGGTCGGGATCGGCGGATCCCCTCTCAGCCCGGTACCTCCGGACTCCCGTGCGGACCAAACCCCACCGTAACAAACGGGTTAGCGTGAACGGGTGCCTGGACTTGACGGAGCGGCCATCCGCCGCCGGCTCGCGGACGCGCGGCTGTACCTGTGCACGGGAACGCGCCCGGACCTCGCGGAGTTCGTGGCCGCCGCGCTGGCCGGCGGCGTGGACGTCGTTCAGCTGCGGGACAAACGCGACGGCGTGCCGCTGGAGGCCACCGAGGAGCTGGCCGCGCTCGCGGTAGTGGCCGAGGTCTGCGCCCGGCACGGCGCGCTGCTGTCGGTCAACGACCGCGCCGACATCGCGCTGGCCGCCTGGGCGGACATCCTGCACCTTGGCCAGGACGACCTGCCGGTGCCGTTGGCCCGGCGCATCGTCGGCGACGACATGGTGATCGGCCGCTCGACGCACGACGTGGACCAGGCACGGGCGGCCGCAGTCGAAGAAGGGGTGGACTACTTCTGCACCGGCCCGTGCTGGCCGACGCCGACCAAGCCGGGCCGGTTCGCGCCCGGTCTCGACCTGGTCCGGGCGACCGCGGCGACGGTGCCGGAGCGGCCGTGGTTCGCGATCGGCGGAATCGACGAGACGCGGCTGCCGGCGGTGCTGGCCGCCGGGGCGACGCGGGTCGTCGTGGTGCGGGCCATCACCGAAGCGGATGACCCCCAGGCATCCGCTTCCCGGCTGGCCGCCGCGCTGCGCTGAGCGCGGACAAGAGCGAACGAGAGCGGCGGACGGGCCGGCAGGGTTCGGCCCGTCCGCCGCTGGGCACTGAGGCCCGCAGGGAAGGTCAGCCGGTGTACAGGGTCAGGCCGTAGACGCTCAGCGCCTCGGTGACCGGCTGGTAGTACGTCGTGCCGCCGCTGCTGCAGTTGCCGGAGCCGCCGGAGGTCATGCCGAGCGCCCGAACAGTGGTGCCGCTCGGACGGGTCACCAGCGAGCCACCGGAGTCACCGGGCTCGGCGCACACGTTCGTGCGGATCATCTGGTAGACGCAGCCCTGCGAGTAGCACACGGTCTGGTTGGTGCCCGTGACGCTGCCGCAGTGCCAACCCGTGGTGGAGCCGGAACGGCACACGGCCATCCCGTTCGTCGCGGTCGCCGCACCGGTCACGGTCACGTCGCTGCCGCTGGAGTAGCGGTCGACCAGCGGGGTCGACACGGCGGCCGACGAGGTTACGCGGATGATGCCGTAGTCGTTCGTCGGGAACGACGTGCCGGCGACGGTGCCGATCGTGCCGCCGGAGCCCGACCAGGTGCCGCCGAGGTTCGTGCAGTGCCCGGCGGTGATCACGTACCGGGTGCTGCCGGACCGGGCGTTGAAGCCGAGCGAGCAGCGCGAGCCGCTGCTGGTCGTGATGGCCTGTCCGCCGATCAGGTTCCAGTAGGACTGTGGCGCCTCGGCCACGTGCTCGATCTTGACAGCGCCGGCGCCGAGCCCGGCGGCCCACTTGGCCACGCCCTGGTCAGAACCGTGGACGGACACGACCACGGATCTGTTCGCGGAGTCCACGTACCAACCAGTCACATTGCTGGGCCTGGTCGAGGAGGCCTTGTCCAGCTTGACCTGGGCGGCGGACAGCTCGGCCACGGTCCGCGGTGTGGTGATGTCCGCGGAGGCGGGGCTGGCCATGGTCATGGCCACGCCGGCGGCTAGCAGGGCACCGCCGACCAAGCGCACGATCGATGTGCGTTTCATCAGGTGTTCTCCCTCGTCTTGGGGTAGCAGGGAACCCGAAAGCGGCAAGGGGGTAGATCCGCTCCCGGGGCAAGAGGGATCAAAATTCGCCAACCGTATGGGTGACGTTGATGAAACTATTTATCGACGGTGTGTTCGGATATCGGCCGTTCGGTGACAACAGTTGCCAGTGTGAGTCACGGCACACTACTAACAGTTAGCCCAGCTCAGCCGGACGGCGGCGGCGCGGTGGCCGACCCGGTCGGCGTGTTGGGTGTCGTGGTCGCCGGCGGCTCCTCGCCATCGCCGGGATCCGGCTCGCTCGGGCCGGTCGACGGCGCGGACGGCTCCGGGTTCTCGCTGGTGGCGGGCGGTTCGGTGACCGTGACGGTGGAGCCGCCGGTGCTCGGCGGGGTCGACTCGTCGGATGCCGGCGGCTGATTGTCGCGCTCGTCCCCACTGTCCGGTTGGACCCGGACGATTCCCCCAAGCGTGGTGCCATCGCCGCCCGACAGCGGCTCACCCCGCAGCCATTCGACCCCGGTGACCACCAGCATGCCGAGCACGAACGCCATGATCGCCGCGGCGATCATGGCCGGCCAGCGCAGCCGGCGGCGCGCCGGCTCGTCCCCGTCCGACCGTTCCTCGTCCTGTACCTCGTCGACCGGCTGGTCCACGCCAGCCTGGTCCACGCCGACCGACTCGTCGGCCGGTTTCTCCTCGATGAGCGTCACCTTGGTCGTGCCGGCACGGGCGACGACCAGGTTCTTCACGCTGGCCACGCCCTGCCTGGTGCGTTGGATGGATCGCAGGTACAACGCGCCGCCCACGGTGCTCACGATGCTCGCGAGCCCCGCGCCGATCACGGTGCCCGCGACCCCCATGGTCGAACCGAGCACCGCCGCGGTGATCGCGGCGAGTGCGGCGGCCATGACCTGACTGACCCTGATGCTGTCGGTCTCCTGCTTCTCGCTCATGATCCTTTTCTGTAGCCGGTACAACCGTTCCAACGAGTGCGACGGGTGGGATGCTTCCCCGGTTGGCTCATGGTGAGCAGCAACACAGTCCTTTGTGGACAGTGCATAATCTCGGTGTGAACCTGGTTACCCTCGAAGAGATCAACGCGGCCGCCACGCGCGTCGCGGACACCGCGGTACGCACTCCGCTACTGCCGTGCGACTGGGCCGATCCCGACCGTCCACTGTGGCTCAAACCGGAGAACCTGCAGCCGATCGGCGCGTTCAAGATCCGGGGCGCGGCCAACGCGATGGCCCGCATCCCGGAGCGTGACCGGGCGCGCGGTGTCGTGGCGTACTCGAGCGGCAACCACGCGCAGGCGGTCGCCTTCGTTGCGAAGCGGTTCGGCCTGCCGGCGACGATCGTCGTGCCGGAGAACACCCCGGCCATGAAGATCGCGGCCACCCGCGCGCACGGCGCCGAGGTGGTCGTCGTGCCGATCACCGACCGGGAGATCGTGGCGCAGCGCCTGGTCGCCGAGCGGGGCGCGACGCTGATCCCGCCGTTCGACCATCCGGACGTGATCGCCGGCCAGGGCACGATCGGCCTGGAGATCGCCGCCGACCTGCCGGACGTGGCAGTCGTGCTGACCCCGGTCAGCGGCGGCGGCCTCGCCTCGGGGGTGGCGACCGCGATCCGCGCGCTGTGCCCGTCGGCCCGGGTGTTCGGCGTCGAGCCGGAGCTGGCGGCGGACGCGGCCGCGAGCCTGGCGGCCGGTCGGCGGGTGCGCTGGTCGGCGCACGACCGCGCCAGGACCATCGCCGACGGGTTGCGAGCCGAGCCGTCCGAGCTGACGTTCGCGCACCTGCACAAGCTGCTGGACGGCATCGTGACGGTGTCGGAGGCGGAGATCCGCTCGGCGGTGCGCACCCTCGCGACGCGCGCCCGCCTGGTCGCCGAACCGAGCGGCGCGGTGACCACGGCCGCCTACCTGCACCGGGCCGAGGAGCTACCCCGGGGCAGGACGGTGGCGATCGTGTCTGGCGGCAACCTCGACCCGGCCGACCTCGCCGCGATGCTCGCCGAAGACTGAGCGTCAGGCCGCCGTGTCCGGCCGAACCGGTTCGGCCGGGCGCTGGCGGACGGGCGTGAGGTGGGTCGGCGGTCCGACGATGTCGCAGTGCAGGCACTCGCCGGGGTGCGGCGACTCGTCGCGTGGCCGGCCCGGCTCCGCCGGGGTGAGGGCACCCGTCTCCAGCACGTCGTTGCGCACCCCGAGCGCCACGATGCCGCCGATCACGCACAGCCCGGCGCACAACCACATCGC
>Ga0190265_10003668_pt1 | contig 10512 bp, 9 predicted proteins | sample Popmic124T_FD_133135 | JGI IMG/M metagenome (GOLD analysis project Ga0190265, IMG submission 133135) | Populus adjacent soil microbial communities from riparian zone of Indian Creek, Utah, USA - 124 T | ecosystem: Environmental > Terrestrial > Soil > Riparian zone | place: USA: Utah | collected...
CGACGAGCAGGTCTTCTACCTGCAGAGCCACGGGCTCGACGAGGAGGAGGCCTCGAAGATGATCGTCAACGGCTTCATCGAGCCGGTCACCAAAGAGCTGCCGATGGAGTACGCGGTCGAGCTGAACCGTTTGATCGAGCTGCAGATGGAGGGAAGCATTGGCTGAGGTCGCGACCGCATCCGCTTGGCTTTCAGAGAGGCGCCAGCGGGGCGCCTCTCTCGCGCAGAGCCTCCCCCTTCCCGACCAGAAGGCGAAGGGGTGGGAATTCACCGATCTCTCGGCGCTGGATCTCGACTCCTACGAGCCCGGACCGGCAAACGCCTCGATCGAGGGCGGCGAGGGCGCCACGGTGCTGCCGCTGGCGGCGGCGCTGGAGTCCCATGACGAGCTGCTGCGCGAGCGGCTCGGCTCGCTGGTGCCGGTCGAGGATCCCTTCGTTGCCCGCAACGAGGCCAACTGGCGCGACGGCGTTCTCGTCCACGTGCCGCGCGGCGTCAAGGTCGCCGAGCCGATCCGGGTCGAGCTGCCGCTCGACGAGGACGGCACCGCGGTCGCCTGGCGCACCGTGATCGTGTTGGAGGAAGGCGCCGAGGCCGAGGTCTGGGAGCACTGCTCCTCCAGCGGCGACGAGACCGACGCGCTGCTCAACTCGGTGGTCGAGCTGCACGTCGGCCAGGCGGCGACGCTGCGCTATGTCAGCACCCAGGACATCTCCGAGCGTGCCTGGATCTTCGCCACCCAGCGGGCGCAGGTCGAGCGCGACGGCCGTCTCGACTGGACCGCTCTCGGCTTCGGCTCGGGGCGCGGCAAGGTGCGGATGGAGACCAACCTGGCGGGCCAGGGCTCCGAGGCGCGGGTGACCGGCGGCTACGCCGGCGGCCCCGGGCAGCACCTCGACTACGACACGACCCAGGAGCACGCCGCCCCCAACACCTTCTCCGACCTCGCCTTCCGCGGTGTGCTCGCCGCCGGAGCAACCTCGGTCTGGCGCGGCATGATCCGGGTCGACCCCGGCGCCCAGGGGACCGACGCCTTCCAGGAGAGCCGCAACCTGCTGCTCTCCCCCGACGCCCACGCCGACTCGATCCCGGGGCTGGAGATCGAAGCCGACGACGTCCGCTGCACCCACGCCGCCGCGATCGCCCAAATCGATCGCGACCAGCTCTTCTACCTGACCTCGCGTGGGCTCGACCCGGCGTCAGCCAAGCAGGTGATCATCGAGGGTTTCCTCGAGTCCCTGGTCGAGCGGCTGGCTGAGGGCCCGGTGCGCGACGAGGTTTCCGCAGCCCTCGAGCGCCGCCTCGCCGAGATCCTCTGATCCGGCCCTAGCCGGGGTCGGCGTCAAGCGAGCGGCGCCACCGCCCATGTGTGCCATCGAAGCCCTTCTCTCGGTCAGTCGGGCGGGATGTTCTGGTTCAGCCGGAAGACGTTGTCGGGGTCATAGCGGCGCTTCAGCGCCTTCAGCCGGTCGTACTTCCGCGGCCCGTAGGCCTGGCGGACCCGCTCCTCGCCCTCGTTCATGAGGAAGTTCACGTAGACGCCGCCACTCTGGTGAGGCTGAAGGGCCGACCAGAAGTCGCGAACCCACTCGCGCTCCTGGTCGAAGCCGTCGCGCCCCGCCGTCGCCGCCGTGATGTTGAAGGTGTGACCGACGCCACGACCGTTGAAGGCCGTCTCCTCCTCGCCCACCCGCGAGATCGCGCCGCCCATCTGCCAGATCGGAAAGCTCGTCAGCGGGGAATGGATGCGCATCGAGTGCTCCACCGTGATGTCGATGACCTCATCGGTGAGCTCCGCCACGTCGCAGGCCCGCATGTAGTACCACTGCCCGTGCGGGAAGGAGGGGTCGAACATCGCCTGGTGCTCGAGGAAGGGCTTCGGCTCGCAGAGATCGAGCACAGGCGATCCGAATGCCTTCAGCGGCGCGACCGTCTCTTCCCCCGCCTCGACCGATCCGGCATGGCAACAGACGACGGCGACGACCGGCTTGCCGTGAAGCTCGGTTGGGATGAACGGAAGCGGTGGCGCCTTGCGATGGATCACGATCGTCATCAGGTCGTCCGGCGCATCGGCGATCCAGTCCCTGTAGAAGCGCAGCACGTTCGGCGACTCCTCGATCGGCCAGAACACCGGCCCGGCGACCACATTCGGACCGAGCGGGTTGAGGCGGAACTCGAACCTGGTGATGACGCCGAAGTTCCCGCCACCGCCGCGGATGCCCCAGAAGAGGTCGGAATTCTCGGTTTCGCTGGCCTTCAGCAGCTCGCCGTCGGCGGTGATCAGGTCGACCGAGAGGAGCTGGTCGATCGTCAGCCCGTACTTGCGCTGCAGCCAACCTATGCCGCCGCCGAGGGTGAGCCCGGCGAGCCCGGTGTGGGTGACGATCCCGGCCGGAACCGCGAGCCCTGACGCCTGCGTCTCGCGATCGAGCTCGCCGAGGAGAACCCCGGCCTCGGCGCTCGCCGTGCGCGCCTCGGGATCGACGCGGATCCCCTTCATCAGGCCCAGATCGATGACTATCCCGGCGTCGCAGACGGACAGGCCGGGAAAGCTGTGCCCACCGCCCCTGACTGCGAGCGGGAGGCCTGTCCGCCTCGCAAACGCCACCGCCGCGCTCACATCGGAGGCGTCGACGCAGCGAGCGATCAGGGCGGGGTGCCGATCGATGGAGCCGTTCCAGACCGCCCGGTGCCGATCGTAGGCGCCGTTGCCCGGCCGTACGAGCTCCCCGGCGAAGGAGGTCCCCAACTCGCCCAGCGCGACTGGGTCAATTTCGATCCCCTCGCTCACCGCGTTTCCCCTTCGTTCGACTGCTCCGGATCTTCTCCGGCTGGAAACAGCCTGTCAAACGGCGTGCCCGCCCTAGGGCCCGGCGAAGCCGATCGCGAAGCAGGGGCCGCCGCCGCAGTTGTCGCTTTCCAGGATCGTCCCGGCCAGGAAGTTCGAGACGAGCTGCTGCTCGGCCGGCGTCGCGCGCGGGGCGCCGTGGGGGTCGACGCCGCTGCGGTTGGGCAGGTTCTCGTAGGGCGGCGGGTCGACGCCGACCACGGTCCCTGGCGGGTCCTCGCGAACGGGGCCGGTGTCCCAGTAGTAGATCGCCGACCCGGCATAGGGGTACTCGCGGATCGGCGGTACGCCCCAGAGCACGTCGGTGTCCGGCCAGCGGCCCGGGAAGAGGACGGGCCGGTGAGCGCGGGCGCCGATCGTCCGTGCCTCGACGTCGGCCTGGTAGATCGTCACCTGGTGGTCGCCGAAGGCAACGTTCATCAGCACCTGATGGGCCGGCGTGCCGGGCAGCGGATCGTCGGTCATCCGGTGCGCGTAGCCGTTCGGCTCGCCGCGGTCCCACAGCATCTGGATCAGATCGAGGACGAGCGGGCGCGCCGTTTCGTTCGGGTAGGACGGATTGAAGACCTGGGCGAAGGGGTCGAAGTCGACCGAGCGAGGCAGCAGCACCGAGTAGTTCATCGCGGGCACGCCGAGTGAGGCGCGGGTGAAGTCCGGCGCAACGGCGGTCAGCGCGCCGCCCATGATGCCGCCCTGGCTGTTGCCGTTGTAGGTGAGCGGGCCCGTGCCCAGCACCGGGCCGCTGCCGAGCGTCCCGTCCTGGTGGAAGGCGGGACTGGTGGTGAACCCACTCGGGCTGATCATCGCCCGCCCCAGGTAGAGCTCGTTGAGCAGGCCCTGCTGGAGACGATCGGGGATCGCGGGGAAGCGAGAGAGGTCCTGGAGGGCGAAGATCGCGACCGGGACGTCGGTCTCCGACATGCCGATCTCGTCGGTCGCGCAGGTGACGAACCGGTGCTCCTGGGCGAGGCTCCGCTGCGGGCTCGAACCGACCTCGGCGGCACGACCGAAGAGGCCGTGGCCGTAGAGCTGGGGACGGCCGGTCCCGGATGGGCCACTGGCGACCGAAACCGGCACGATGCAGTCGAAGTTGGCGGTCCAGGTGCCGTTCTGAACCGGCATCCCGCTCGAATCGAGCTGCATGGTGCCGAACGGGCCGCAGGTCGGGAGCAGGTAGCAGGGCACCTCGAAGGTGCCTTTCACCCGACGGGCGATCTGGCCGGAATTCGGTTCCTCTTCGACGCTGGTCACCTGGAAGCTCGGCGAGGTGCCCTGCGGGACGCCGTCGGCGAGGTCGGCGTCGCCGAGCTGGGCGAAGGCGGAATCGCGCATCGCCAGCATCCGGCCGGCGTTGTTGAGGTCGCTGGCCACGGTGAAGTCCCAGGCGAGGTAGAGGTCGTCGCGATCGATCGCCGCCCGGCGCAGCGTCTTGAAGATCTCGCGGAAGTGCTTGCGGCGGGCGTCGATCTCCGGCTGCTTGGACGGCACCCGGTCGCGGTAATAGCGGAAGGCGGCGGGCGCTTCGATCCGCTCGCCGGCCGCGTTGCGCAGGTTGCGCAGGGCGACGACGTAGCGGTGACCGGCGGCGAAGTTGACCGCAGGATGGATCTCCAGCGCCGCCTGGGCGGGATCGGCCGCGGTCGAGTCGATCTCGACCCAGATCGGCCAGCGCTTGCCGGTCTCGGCGTCGAGCACCACGACCGGCGCGTTCGGCCGCCGGTAGCGGCCGATGTGCTCGATCGGGACTGCGCCGGTCGCGCGGACGTCGGCGACCGTGTCGATGCCGGGCACCTCGAGCAGGATCGTTGCGCCCTGACTGAAACCGTCGGAGGCGTTGTAGGGGGCGGCGTCGACATGGGTGCCGAGGACGTTGGCGGGCATTCCCTCCGTCCTGAAGTCGATTCTGAGCCCCGTCGCGCTGGTCGGGTCGGGGCGCGTGTAGAAGTCGTTCGGGAAGGGCAGCATGCAGAGCGGGTTGTCCGGCTCCGCGATGAAGTCGCAGCTCTCGGCCTCCGACATGTCGATCGGCGGCAGGGTGTGCTTGGCGAGGGCCGATCCAGGCATCGCCAGAGCGAGGACGATCGCTGCAACGGCGGTGCTCACCCAAACCCTCATCGGCTTCCTCGGCTACCCCGAGCCGGGCGCCGCAAACGGCCAGCGCAGCCTTAGTCGCGCCTCCTGCGCTCGGCAAGCGTCGTCCTCACGATCGAGCCGAGCACGATCAGCACCGGCGGCAGGTATAGGACCCAGAGCCAGTGGCTGACGTGGGCAAGCGGCAGCATGCCCCTTCAGGGTAGAGGGACAGCGCCGCGGCTCAGCCGTTGGCGACCGAGAGCAGGTAGAGGCCGAAGCAGGTGAAGGCGACCATCACCGCCAGCATCCAGTACTGGGAGCGGGCCGCCTGGCGGTAGTCGCCCCAGTAGGCGACGGCCCGGTCGTGGGCGAGGGTGAGGGCGATCACGTGGCCGATCACGAGCGCGCCGACCTGCACGTACCAGATCGCGTTGGCGCTGAGGATGCGGAAGTCGATTCCGCCCGAGGCGGTGCCGAAGAGGTCGGTGCTCGCCGTCCCCAGCGGGTCCGAGAGCAGGTAGGTGAACTGCGCCTGCTCCTGGAAGACGAAGAGGCTGAAGTAGTGGGCGACGAGGTAGGCGAGGGCGATCGGGATCAGCGTGTGGGCGAAGCCCGAGCGCAGCCGTTGGACGGACGGCGCTCCGCCGACGCTTGCCATCCCGCGCACCCCGAGCATGTAGATAAGCCAGACCCCGCCGAAGCAGAGCAGCATGAAGAGGGTGTCGGCGACGCGCTCCGCCGCAACAGCGCCGAGGCCGATGTCGAGGAACCAATCGATGACGCTCTCGATCGCGCCCTGGAAGGCGCCCTCCTGGGCACCGTCGAAGCTGGTCGAGGCGATCGAGGCGATCACCACGGCGGCCGAGCCGGGCACCGTCGCCCAGCGCGTCGCCGCCGAGAACGGCCTCCTCAACCCGAGCCTGCCGTCCCTGGCGCCGAACGCGCCGAGCTGGGCGAACATGCCGAAGTAGACCGAGAAGACCTCGCCGCGTTCGCACCACTTCTCGGTACCGAACAGAGCGATCATCGCCAGCGTGTAGCCGCTGTAGGCGAGGGCGGCGACGGCCGTGGTCTGCGGCGAGAGGCCGACCGCCACACCGCCGCTCGGCCCGTAGACGACCTCGAGCCAGACGAAGGCGAGCAGGCCGATCGCCGCCGGCCAGCGGCCGAGCGCCTCCGGGTAGGCGAGGTGAGCCGGCCGCTGGCCGGCCAGCGCCCCGAAGGTCCCCCCCACCGCCCGGCCGATCGCCCGCCACGGGTTGAACGGCCTGAAGACGTCCCCGAGGAGGACGCTGAGCACCGGGAACCCGAGCCAGACGGTGACGAAGACGAAGGTGAGGGCGAAGTTGCGGTCGGGCGCTTCGGTGCCGCGCAGGCCGGCGTAGACGGCGACGCCGAGCAGGAAGACGCCGATCGCGCCGCAGAGGATCTGCGCCGGCAGGCCGAGCAGGGCCCGCGAGAGCCCCGCCCCGAGGGGACGCCATCGTTCCTCCTCGAAGCGGGGCTCGCGCCAGGCGACCGAGAGCGCGAAGAAGGAGACGATCAGGACGATCGACGCCCCCCAGGCGAACAGCCATTCGGGGATCGGCAGGTCCTGCCGAGCCAGCAGCGCGTGCGCGTACGGCAGCAGGGTCACGGTTCGACGCGCAGCTCCACGATCTGTTCGCCGCTGCCGTGCAGCTCACCCTCGAATATCCCTTCGATATCGGCCGGGAAGGAGATCGTCGCCGAGCCGCCTGCCGGTATCTCCTTGCTCACGTCGTAGCCGTGGATGTGGACCTCGTCGGCGGTGTTGGAGCGAACGGTGAAACGGACCTGTTCGCCGGCCTCGTAGTCGAGCTCCGTCACGCCCCCGACCGGTTTCCCGCCGCGGACGACGATCGTCGGGGTCGCGGGCTCCTCCGGCGTCGTGCTCTGAGCGCCGGAGGGGGTATTGGTGCTGTCAGTGGTTCTGGCGGTCGTGGCGGTCGACTCCTCGTCGTCCCCGCATGCCGATAGGGCTCCAGCGGCGCCGAGCGCGAACACGGCGACGGCAGCGTACGTCCTCATCAATCTCATCTCTGCCTCCTTCTCGTAGGTGCTTGCTCGGGGCCCGGCTAGGCGGGCGGAGCGCGACCTGCGATCGAGAAGGCGAGCAGCAGCCCGCCGTGCGCCGCGCCCGCGTCGGGCCGACGCGGGCGGTTCGAGCTGACCGCTGTCGCGACCCGGATGCCGGCCCAGGACCCGATCCGGTCGGCGAGCCGTATCGCGGCGTCCAGGCCCGGATAGCGGCCGAGGACCAGCGAGCCGACCAGCAGCAGGAGCGGCAGCGCTGGCAGCAGAAACTCGAGCATGGGACCTACGCGGCCGTTACCCCGTCCAGCAGCCGCCAGTTGGCCTTGAACGCGGACTCCGCCGCGGCGACCAGGGCGTCGGGGTCGGCGTCTGCCAGGTGGGCCTCGATCAGCGCCCGGCCCTCGTCAGCGTGATCGACGTCGGCCTTCTCGTGGACCCGGAAGTACTCGTTGCCGGCGCCGTCGCCGATGCCGTAGTGCTCGATGAGGCCCTCGCGCTTGGTCTGGGAGATCGCCGGCTGGCCGCTCTCGATCGCGTAGAGGCGGACCAGCTGGGAGAGGCGGCCGTCGCTCGCGGTCCAGGTGTCGACGCACTCCTTGGTCTCCGGCGTCGGGACCGCGGCGACCTCGCCGCCGACAGCCTCGACGAAGCCGTCCCAGAGAGCGACGTGTGCCTCCTCCTCCTCGGCGTGGCGGCGCAGTCCTGCGCGCTCGGCATCGGGAGCGGACTCGGCAACCGAGGCGCTGAGCCTGGCGATCGCGGCGGTCGCGTGGCGGTACTGGCCCGAGTAGCTCGCCAGTTCCTCGCGACTCAGCTCGCCTGCCGACCAGCGCTGGTAGAAGGGGTGCTCGAGCACGTTCCAGCGGGCACGGGCCTGCTCGATCCTCTGCCAGACGTCATTGCTCACGGGGACCTCCTTGGTTCGCCGATGGTGGACCGGGCTGCCCAGGATAACGTCCCGGGGGTGCGCCCGGACCGGGACTACATCGCCGCCCCGGACCTGCCCGCTGAGATCGAGTGGATCGGCGACGCCCCCGACTCGATGCCGACGCTGACCGCGGCCGGACCGGCGCTGGTCCACTTCTTCGACTTCGCCCAGGTCAACAGCGTGCGGACGCTGCCCTACATCTCCGAGTGGGCGCGCCGCTACGGCGAGCACGGCCTGCAGACGATCGGCGTGCAGGCTCCGCGCTTCCCCTTCGGGGCCGATCGAGAGGCGGTCGCGGCGGGGCTGGAGCGACTCGGAGTCGGGTTCCCGGTCGCGATCGACGCCGAGCGCGACCTCTGGCACGACTACGGCTGCACCGGGTGGCCCAGCCTCTTCCTCTGGAAGCAGGGCGGCTCGCTGGCCTGGGTCCACTTCGGCGAGGGCGAGTACCGCGGCACCGAGGAGGCGATCCAGGCCGAGCTGCGCGAGGCCGACGCCCTGCGGGAGCTGCCGCCGCCGATGGCGCCGCTGCGCCCGACCGACGCACCGGGCACCCAGGTGATGGCGCCGACGCCGGAGGTCTTCCCTGGCGGCTCCTGGGAGCGGGCCTGGACGGCGGGCGAGGACGGCGAGGAGCTGGAGGTTCCCTACGAGGCCGGCGGCGCCTACGCAACGGTCGAGGGTGCGGGTGAGATCGCGGTCGAAATAGACGGCTCGGCAAGCCAGCCGATCGAGGTCAGCGGTCCCGCCCTCTACACCCTCGCCAAGCATCCCGGCCACGAGCGCCACGCACTGACCCTGCGCCCCTCGTCCGGCCTCCGCATCTGGTCCCTCAGCTTCGCCGCCGGAGTGCCTCAGGCGTAGAGCCGGGATCGTTCCCGGCTCTACGCCGATCATTCAAGGTTTGCTGTACCAGACGTCGTCGGTATCGCTTGTCACTGTCAATTTGGTGACGTATTCAGCACTTTCGGTTTCCGCCGATCCGCAGAGGCCGTGTTTTTTCCCTTTGACTTTTTGCGCTTTGAGTGTCGCTGTGACGTCGTCCCACCCCGGAACTACTTTGTTGTGGGTTTTGAAGGTTCCCAAGCCTTTTGCGGGCTCGTATGTCTGGGTGCAAACCACGATGCCCATCGGGAATTCATGGTTGCCGGCGGAATAGACCTCGAATTCGATCGCTTCTCCTTCGGGGCATTCGAGGTCGACCGTGCCTTCGAAGGTTTCCGCTTCCACTTCTTCTGGTTCGTTGAACAGGTATTCGCAGCCGTTCATCGTCACTTCGACCGGAAGCCCTTCTTCTTCGTTTTCGTCGAGGACGAAGCAATCGTCATAGCGGGGGCTGACTGCCAGGCTGGTGTCTGTGCCGCTGGCCGTGAAGCTGAAGATTTCATCTTCTGTGCAATGCGTGCTCTGGCCAAAAGCCGTAAAGAGATTCTCTTTGAACGTCCCGTACGATTTGGCATACACACCCGACACTGTGTGTTTTTTCATTGCCTTATCGCCGGCTGTGAGGACCCCTTGCGCCGTTGCCCCCGAGACGAAGATCGCGCTCATTGTCATCGTCGCGGCGGCCGCAAAGCCCAGCGCCCTGAGGTTGCGGATCATTTGCTCGTTCCTTTCGCTTCAACTGGTGAGCCGCGCGGCTCTAGCGGGCCCGCGGCCGACGAGCCAGAGATGGGTAGAAGCAAACCAGTTTAGTCGAAAATCTTTGAGCGCTGCTAGACCCGCGCGGCGACAGCGTCGCGGATCTTTTTGGGGAGCATGAAGCGCACGTCCTCGTGGACGGTGCGCAGCTCGGAGACGTCCTCCACCCCGCGCTCTCGGAAGGACTCGACGAGGGCCTCGACCAGCTCCTCAGGAGCGCTGGCGCCGGAGGTGATGCCGACCGTCTCGACCCCCTCAAGCCACTCCTCCTGGACCTGGGTGTGGTTGTCGATCAGGTGCGAGGCGGCGCCGTGCTCGCGCGCCACCTCGACCAGCCGGTTTGAGTTGGAGGAGTTGGTCGAGCCGATCACCAGCACCAGGTCGCACTCGCGGGCGAGCTGCTTGACGGCTATCTGGCGGTTGGTCGTCGCGTAACAGATGTCGTCGGACTTGGGGCTGACGATCGCCGGGAACTTGGCCCGCAGAGCGGCGATGATCTCGGTGGTCTCGTCGACCGAGAGCGTCGTTTGCGTGATCAGGGCGACCCGCTCGGGGTTGGGCAGCTCCAGCTCGGCAACCTCCTCCACGGTCTGGACGAGGACGATGCTGCCGGGGGCCTCCCCCATCGTCCCTTCGACCTCCTCGTGGCCAGCGTGGCCGACCATCACGATCGTGTAGCCGTCGGCGGCGAAGCGGCGCGCCTCGACGTGGACCTTGGTGACGAGCGGGCAGGTGGCGTCGATCGTGCGCAGCTTGCGGGCGGCGGCGTTGTCGTGGACGGCCGGAGCCACCCCATGGGCGGAGAAGACGACCATCTCACCCTCGGGGACCTCGGTCTCCTGGTCGACGAAGATCGCCCCCCGTTTCGCCAGCTCCTCGACCACGTGTTTGTTGTGGACGATCTCCTTGCGGACGTAGACGGGGGCGCCGTGGAGGTCGAGCGCGCGTTCGACGGTCTCGACGGCGC
>Ga0190265_10003669_pt1 | contig 10512 bp, 10 predicted proteins | sample Popmic124T_FD_133135 | JGI IMG/M metagenome (GOLD analysis project Ga0190265, IMG submission 133135) | Populus adjacent soil microbial communities from riparian zone of Indian Creek, Utah, USA - 124 T | ecosystem: Environmental > Terrestrial > Soil > Riparian zone | place: USA: Utah | collected...
CGCCGGCGCGGACGGCGTCGTGCTGGCCGACGTCCGCGGCGCCGCGACCGTGGCCGCCGCGGCCGCGCGGCTCGCCCACCCGCCTGCGGGCACGCGCGGCTTCGGCCCGCGCCGGGTCGCGCTGCGCGGTCGCACCCACGGGCGGACCGCCCTGCGGCCGGCGCTGTGGGCGCAGATCGAGCATCCCGCCGGCGTCGCGCGCGCCGCCGCGATCGCCGCCGGCGCGGACGCGCTCGTGGTCGGCACCGCGGACCTCTCGTTCGCGCTCGGCGTCCCGCTCGACCTCGCGGCGCCGGCGCTCGGCGACGCGATCGCCGCCGTACGCGTGGCGTCCGCGACGGCCGGCGTACCGTTCGGCCTCGCCGGACCACTCGACGCCGCGCCGCCCGCGCTGCTCGCCGGCGCGGACCTGCTCGTGCATGCGACCGACGCGCGCCTGTGCGCGGCGGCCGTCGACCGCGCGGCCGCGTGGCTGCGCACGACCGCGGAGGCTCCATGACCGAGTACCTCAAGCAGGCGCCCCCCGCCAGCGACCAGGTGACCGAGGAGGTCCGCAGCACGGTGTCCGCCATGCTGCGCAGCATCGAGCGCGAGGGCGCCGGCGCGATCCGCCGCTGCTCGCGCGAGCTCGACGGCTGGGCGCCCTCGTCGTTCCGCGTCGACGACGCGACGATCGCCGCCGCCGGAGAGCACGTCGGCGCCGAGCTGCGCGACGCGATCGCGTTCGCCCAGGCGCAGGTGCGCGGGTTCGCCGCCGCACAGCGCGCGACGCTCCAGGACCTCGAGGTCGAGCCGCTCCCCGGCGTCACGCTCGGCCATCGCCACATCCCCGTGGCCACCGTCGGCGCGTACGTCCCGGGCGGACGCTACCCGATGCTGGCCTCCTCGTTCATGACCGTCGTCGTACCGAAGGTCGCGGGCGTGGAGCGCGTCGTCGCGTGCGCGCCGCCGCAGCGCGACGGCGGCGGGATCCACCCGGCGATGCTCTATGCGATGGCGACGTCGGGCGCTGACGACATCCTCGCGCTCGGCGGCGTGCAGGCGCTGGCGGCGCTCGCCCTCGGAATCGAGGACCTCCCGCCCGCCGACATCGTCGTCGGCGCCGGGAACGCCTTCGTCGCGGAGGCCAAGCGCCAGCTCTTCGGCGAGGTCGGCATCGACCTCCTCGCGGGGCCGACCGAGATCGCCGTGATCGCGGACGCGGGCGCCGACCCGGAGCTCGTCGCGGCCGACCTGCTCGGGCAGGCCGAGCACGGCCCGACGTCGCCCGCCGTGCTGATCGCGACGTCGCGCGAGCTCGGCCGCGCGGTGCTCGAGGAGGTCGAGCGGCTGCTGCGGACCTGGCCGACGCGGGCGGTGGCGGGCGCGGCCTGGGAGGCGCACGGCTCGGTCGCGGTCGTCGAGGACCTCGACGCCGCGATCGCGCTGGCGGACGCGATCGCGCCCGAGCACCTCGAGGTCCAGGTCGCCGAGGCGCAGCTCGACGCCTGCCGCGACCGGCTGCGCAACTACGGGTCGCTGTTCCTCGGCGAGCACGCGACCGTCGCGTACGGCGACAAGGCGATCGGCACGAACCACGTGCTTCCGACGATGGGCGCCGCGCGCTACACGGGCGGCCTCTGGGTCGGCAAGTTCCTCAAGACCTGCACGTACCAGCGGCTGACGGCGGAGGGCACGCGCCAGGTCGCCCCGGCGGTCGCGGCGATCTGCGCGGCGGAGCGGATGGAGGGCCACGGCCTGACCGCGACGATGCGGCTGGAGCGGGCCGGATGACCGCGGCGCCGCTCGACGGCCTCGCCGTCGTCGTGGCCGGCGCCAGCCGCGGGATCGGCGCGGCGTGCGCGACCGCGTGCGCGGCAGCCGGGGCGCGCTCGGTCGCGCTCCTCGCGCGCGACGCGGCGGCGCTGGACCGCGTGGCGGCGGACGTAGCGGCGCACGGCGCGACCACGCACGTGCGCCTCTGCGACGTGACCTCGACCGCGTCGATCGCCCGCGCCTTCGGCGCGCTGGAGCGCGTGGACGTGCTCGTCAACAGCGCGGGCACGAACCGGCCCGGCCCGTTCCTCGACGTCGACGAACCGACGTTCGACGCGCTGTTCGCGCTCAACGTCCGCGCGGCGTTCTTCCTCGCCCAGGCGGCGGCGCGGGCGATGGACCGCGGCGGCACGATCGTGACGATCTCGTCGCAGATGGGCCACGTCGGCGCCCCCGACCGCACGGTCTACTGCGCGACCAAGCACGCCGTCGAAGGGCTCACGAAGGCGGTCGCCGTCGAACTGGCGGGGCGCGCGATCCGCGCCGTGACGGTCGCGCCCACCTTCGTCCGCACGGCGCTGACCGCCGCCCAGCTCGACGACCCGGCGACCGGGCCCGCGCTGCGCGCGCAGATCCCGTGCGGACGCTGGGCGACGGCGGAGGAGGTGGCGGCGGCCGTGGTCTTCGCGGCGTCGCCCGCCAGCGGCTCGCTCACCGGCACGAGCCTCGTGCTCGACGGCGGGTGGACGGCGCGATGACCGAGACCGTGCGGCTCACAACCGCGCAGGCGCTCGTGCGCTGGCTGCAGGTGCAGCACAGCGAGCGCGACGGCCGCGTGCAGCGCGCCGTGCCCGCGATCTGCGGGATCTTCGGGCACGGCAACGTCCTCGGCATCGGCCAGGCGGTCGAGCAGGAGGGCGCCGCGCTGCCGCTCTACCAGCCCAAGCACGAGCAGGCGATGGTGCACATGGCGCTCGGCTACGCGAAGGCGAGCCGGCGGCTGGCCACGCTCGCCTGCAGCGCCTCGATCGGTCCCGGCGCCGCGAACATGCTCACGGGCGCGGGCACGGCGAGCACGAACCGGCTGCCGGTCCTGCTGCTCCCGAGCGACACGTTCGCCACGCGCCGCCAGGGGCCCGTGCTGCAGCAGCTCGAGCACCGCGTCGACGCCGACCTCACCGTCAACGACGCGTTCCGCCCGCTCAGCAGCTTCTTCGACCGGGTGGCACGCCCGGAGCAGCTCCTGACGGCCCTCCCCCAGGCGCTCCGGGTGCTGCTCGACCCCGCGGAGACGGGCGCCGTGACGATCTCGCTGCACCAGGACACGCAGGGCGAGGCGTACGACTTCCCCGCCCGGTTCTTCGCGCCGCGGACCTGGCACGTCGCGCGCCCGCCGGCCGAGCGCGCGGCGGTGGCGGCCGCCGCCGCGCTGCTGCGCGCGGCGCAGCGGCCGCTCGTGATCGCGGGCGGCGGCGTGCGGCACAGCGAGGCCGAGGCGGCGCTGCTGCGGTTCGCCCAGGACCTCGGCATCCCGGTCGCCGAGACGTCGGCCGGCAAGGGTGCGCTGAGCGGGACGCCCTGGCTCGCCGGCGGCGTCGGCGTGAACGGCAGCCGCGCGGCCAACGAGCTCGCGCGCGCCGCGGACGTCGTCGTGTGCGCCGGCACGCGCCTGACCGACTTCACCACCGGCTCGCACGCGCTCTTCCAGCACCCGGACGTCGCGTTCGTCGGCATCAACGTGCACGCCGCCGACGCGCACAAGCTCGGGGCGACGGCGGTCGTCGCGGACGCGCGCGAGGCGCTCGACGCGCTCCGCGACGAGCTCGTGGGGTGGCGCGCGCCCCGCCGTGACCCGGCGGCGGGCCACGCGCGCTGGCGGGCCGAGCTCGCGGCCGACGTCGCGCCGCGCCCCGGCGAGCCGCTGGGGCAGGGCGAGGTGCTGGAGGTCCTCAACGGGTCGCTCGGCGCCGGCGACTGGATCGTCGCCGCGGCCGGCTGGCAGCCCGGCGACCTGCTGAAGCTGTGGGAGACGCCGCCCGGCAGCCACACGCACATCGAGTTCGGCTTCTCGTGCATGGGGCACGAGATCCCCGCCGCGATGGGCATCCGGCTGCGCGAGGGGCCGGACTGCCAGGTCGTCGCGGTGATCGGCGACGGCACGTACCTGATGGCCCCGACCGAGCTGTTCACCGCGGTCCAGGAGCGCATGGCGCTCACGGTCGTCGTGCTCGACAACGGCGGCTACCAGTCGATCAACGGGCTCGCGCTCGGCGGCACCGGCACGGCCGTGGGGAACGAGTTCCGCGCGCGCGGCGCGGACGGGCGCCTGCCCGACGGCGCGCCGCTGCGCGCCGACATCGCCGCGAACGCCCGCAGCATCGGCTGCGCCGCCGCCGTCGCCGCGGACGGCGACGAGCTGCGCGCCGCCCTGGCCGCCGGCCGCGAGCGCTTCGACCGGCCGACGGTCATCGTCTGCCCGACCGCGCCGGCGCGCTCGCTGCTGGGCAGCGGCGCGTTCTGGGACCTCGGCGTGCCGGAGGTCGCGACGTCGGCCGACACCCGCGCGCGGACGGCCGCCCACCACGAGGCGCGGGAGGCCCAGCGATACCTGTGAGGCTCGCCACGGGTCCGGTGACCTGGGGCGTCGACTTCGCGGACGCGCCGGACAACCCGCCGTGGCCGCTCGTGCTCGACGAGATCGCGGCGTCCGGGGTCGGCGCGCTCGAGCTCGGGCCGGTCGGCTACCTGCCGGAGGAGCCGGCGACGCTGCGCGCGGCGCTCGCCGCGCGCGGGCTGCGCGCGGTCGGCTCCTTCGTCTTCGAGGACCTCCACGATCCGGGCCAGGCCGGCGCCGTCGTCGCGGTCGCCCGGCGCGCGTGCGCCATGATCGCCGCGGCCGGCGGCCGGGTGCTCGTCGTCATCGACCGCCCCGGCGCCGAGCGCGCGGCCACCGCGGGCCGCCCGGATGCCGCACGCCGGCTGCCGGCGCGCGAGTGGCGCGACCTGATCGCGGTCGTCGGGCGCGTCGCCGAGGTCGCCCGCGCGCACGGGCTGCGCCCGGTCGTGCACCCGCACGCCGGCAGCTTCCTCGAGTTCGAGGACGAGGTCGAGCGGCTGCTCGCCGACACGGAGCTGGACCTCTGCCTCGACACCGGGCACCTCGCGTACGCCGGGCTCGATCCCGTGGCGACGCTCGCGCGCCACGCCGGGCGGCTCGGCCACGTCCACCTCAAGGACGTGGACGGTGCCGTGCTCGCCCGCGGCGACGGCTTCTGGACGGCGGTGGCGGCCGGCGTGTTCTGCCCGCTCGGCACCGGGATCGTCGACGTGCGCGGCGGGCTCGCGGAGCTGGAGCGCCAGGGCTACGACGGGTTCGCGACGATCGAGCAGGACCGCGTGCGCGGCAGCGGGTCGCCGCTGGGCGACCTGCGGCGCAGCCTCGCGGCGGTCGCGTGACCGGCACGCGCCTCCGGGTCGGCGTGGTCGGCGGCGGCCTGATCGCCCAGGCCGTCCACCTCCCGAACCTGCGCCGGCTGCCCGACCGGTTCGCGGTCGTGGCGCTCGCCGACCCGAGCGCGCGGGTGCGCGAGCTCGTCGCGGCGCGCTTCGGCATCCCCGCCACGTTCGCGACCTGGGAGGGGCTGCTCGAGCGCGCCCAGCTCGACGCGGTCGCGGTCTGCGCCCCGCACGGCGCCCATGCCGGGGTCATCCTCGCCGCCCTCGACGCCGGGCTGCACGTGTTCGTGGAGAAGCCGCTGTGCGTGCGGCTCGCCGACGCGGACCGGATCGTGGCCGCCGCGCAGCGGGCCGGGCGCGTGGTGCAGGTCGGCTACATGAAGCGCTACGACCCCGCGTACACGGCGCTCCTCGACGCGCTCCCCGCCGACGCGCACGAGCTCCGCTACATCGCCGCGGTCACGTACGACCCCGACATGACGCGTCCGCCGTTCTTCCGCCCGGACGAGCTCGTGCGCGCCGACGACGTGCCCGCCGGGGTGCTCGCGCGCCTGCGCCGCGCCGCGCACGCCCAGCTCGCGGAGGAGACGGGCACGGACGACCCCGCGGCGCTCCACGCCTACGACCTCGCCTACCTGTCGGCGCTCAGCCACGACCTCAACCTCGTGCACGGCATCCTCGAGCGGCTCGGCGAGCCGCTGCCCGCGACCGTGCACGCGAGCGGCTGGTGGGCGAACGGCCGGGCGGGCAGCGGCGTGCTGCGCCTCCGCGGCGGCGCGCAGTGCAGCCTGACGTGGCTCTGGCTCGACGGGCTCGACGAGTTCCGCGAGGAGGTCGGCGCGTACTTCACCGGTGCCGTCCACGCGCTCCGCTTCCCCGCGCCGTACCTCGGCTGGCCGACGTGCTACGAGCACCGGCGGCGCGCCGGCGCCACGCACGCCGTGCCGGTCGCCGAGCCGTACGTGGAGGAGCTGCGCCACTTCCACGCGTGCGTCGTCGACGGCGTGCCGTGCCGGACGCCGGCGGCGCAGGCGCGCGCCGACCTGTCGGCGCTCAAGGAGCTGTTCCTCGCCGCCGGCTGACTAGGGTTGCGCGCATGACCGTCGAGCCGCCGCCGTCGACGTGGGCGTTCCCGCCAGTCGCCACGGCCGACCCGGACGGGCTGCTCGGGCTCGGGGCCGACCTCGAACCGGGCACGCTGCTCGCCGCCTACCGTGCGGGCATCTTCCCCATGCCGATCACCGGCGTGCCGGAGCTGGCCTGGTTCAGCCCGGACCCGCGCGGGGTCATCTCGCTGGTCGAGTTCCACGCCGGCCGCTCGCTGCGCCGCTCCATGCGCCGGTTCACGCTGACCGCCGACGCCGCGTTCGAGGACGTCGTCGCCGGCTGCGCGGACCCGCGCCGGCCCGGCGGCTGGATCACGCCCGCGGTCCGCGCCGCCTACCTGCGCCTGCACGAGCTCGGGTGGGCGCACTCGGTCGAGGCCTGGGACGCGGACGGCACGCTCGCGGGCGGGCTCTACGGCGTCGAGGTCGGCGGATTGTTCGCCGCCGAGTCGATGTTCCACGTCCGCACCGACGCGTCGAAGGTCGCGCTGGCCGGGCTCGTGGAGCGGCTGCGCGAGGCCGGCGGCGCGCGGGTGCTCGACGTGCAGTGGACGACGAACCACCTGCGAACGCTCGGCGCGCGCGACGTGCCGCGCGCGGACTACCTGGCATGGCTGCCGGCGGCGCTCGACGCGCCGCCGGCGTTCCGCTAGAGGGCGAAGCCCGGTCAAGCCCCGGACCGAGGCGAAGCCGGTGACGAGGCCTCCGGCCGAGGCAGAATGTCCGGCTCCCGATCAGCCGCCGTCCGGATGACCGGCGGAGCTACTAACCCGCCAGTGCCGCTGAGGGCTCCTCGACCCGCCGCGGCAACAGCGTCTCGCGGGCGATCACGAGCCGCTGGATCTGCGACGTCCCCTCGTAGAGCTGCATGATCTTCGCGTCGCGCATGAGCTTCTCGACCGGGTAGTCCTTGATGAAGCCGTACCCGCCGTAGACCTGCACGGCGTCGGTCGTGACCTCCATCGCGGTGTCGGCCGCGAAGCGCTTCGCGTGCGAGGACTCGAGCGTGTTGCGCCGGCCCTGGTCGAGCAGGACGGCCGAGTTCCAGGTGGCGAGGCGCGACAAGTGCACCTTCGTCGCCATGTCGGCGATCATGAACTGGATCGCCTGGTGCATGGCGATCGGGACGCCGAACTGGACGCGCTCCTTGGCGTAGTTCGTGGCGAACTCGAACGCCGCGCGCGCGATGCCGGTGGCCATCGCGGCGACGCCGGGGCGCGTGCGGTCGAGCGTCATCATCGCGAGCTTGAAGCCCTTGTTCTCCTCGCCGATCAGGTTGCCGGCGGGGATCTCGGTCTCGTTGAACGTGATGGTGGCCGTGTTGGAGGCCCGCTGCCCCATCTTGTCCTCCTTCTTGTCCACGCTGACGGTGTCGTCGCGCGGGACCAGGAAGCAGGAGATGCCGCGGTGGCCGGCCTCCTTGTCGGTCTTGGCGTAGACCGTGAACCAGTCGGCGTAGCCGCCGTTGGTGATGAAGCACTTCGAGCCGTTGATGACGTACTTGTCGCCCTTGCGCACCGCGGTGGTGCGCATGCCCGAGACGTCGGAGCCGGCGTCCGGCTCGGTGAGGCAGAACGAGGCGAGCTTGAAGTCCTCCGTGAGCATGCCGAGGTAGCGCTTCTTGAGCTCCTCCGAGCCGCCGAGGGAGAGCGGCGCCGACGCGAGGCCGTTCGCGCCGATCGACGTCCCGATGCCCGAGCAGCCCCAGGAGAGCTCCTCCTCGATCAGCGTCCCGTCCAAGTAGGAGGCGCCGGGTCCGCCGTACTCCTCCGGCACGTGGGTGTTCATGAGCCCGACCTCCCACGCCTTGCGCAGGACGCCATCAGGCCAGGTTCCCTCCTTGTCGTACTCCCACGCGACGGGACGGATCTCCTTGACGGCGAAGTCGTGCGCCAGCTCGCGCAGCGCCTTCTGCTCGTCGGTCAGGGTGAAGTCGACCACGGTTCTGCCTTCCTAGATTGACTGGTCAGTCAACGACTCCCGAGAGAGGGTACCCGACACGGCGTCAGAAAACCCGCCGAATCGACGAATGGGCGATCATCCGGGCCATGGACGACGCGTTCATCGCGGTCGTGGTGATCGTCTCGGTGCTGGCGCTGGTGATCGCCGTCGTCGCGCTGGCGACGAGCGGCGGCTCGTACGACGAGATCGGGCGGGGCGGCCTGGCCTCCGACGAGCCGCCGCGCGAGACCTACGCCGACGTCGTCGCCGAGGTGCGCGCGCACGTCGAGGCGCGCAACGCACGCCGCGTCGCACGCGGGGAGCCGCCGCTGGACGTCGAGGCGGAGGTCTCGAAAGCGCTGCGCGATCTATAGATTGCGCCGCATGGCCCGTCTTCGCCGCTTCGACCTCGAGGAGCTCGCCGCTCGCCCGGGGACGTACTTCAATCCCGAGACCGAGATCCTCATCGTCGTCGACGACTCCGCCCACCCCGGCGCCGAGCTGGCCGACGAGATCGACGACGGGGACTGGATCCTCGTCGGCGACGAGGTCCCGCTCGACGAGGTGCAGCGCGAGGAGCTGCTCGAGCGGCTCGAGGTCAGCGCGGTGCGCGCCGGCCAGCCCGACGAGGACGTCGACGACGAGATCGTCGAGGAAGAGGACGAGCTGGAGCCCGACCCCGATCCCGACGAGTACAACTAGCCCCGAGCGCTAGCTGCGCGTCTCGGCCGGCTCGTGATCGTCGTCGGTCTTGGCGCCGAGCGCATGCTCGGCCGCCCGCCGCTCGGCGCCCTCGGGATCGCGCTTGTCGGCGATGATCGACGCCCCGATGCCGATGACGAAGCAGGCCGCGACCATCAGCAGCGACAGCACGGGGCCCATCTTGTAGACGTCCTCGATCAGCAGCTTGACGGCGACGAGCGCGAGCACGACCGCGATCGTCTCGTCGAGGTAGCGGAAGCGCCGGATCAGGCCCTCGACCAGCACGAACAGGGCGCGCAGGCCGAGCAGCGCGAACACGTTGCCCATCCAGATCAGCACGGAGTCGCGCGTGATCGCGAACGCGGCCGGGATCGAGTCGACGGCGAACGCGATGTCGGCGGCGACGATCGCGGCGAGGCAGAGGAACAGCGGCGTCACGTAGCGCGTGCCCTCGACGTTCACGAACCAGTGCTTGCCGTGGTACTCGCCCGTGACCGGGAAGAACCGCCGCACCAGGCGCACGATGAAGTTCTTGTCCGGGTCGACGTTGTCGGCGACGCCCTGGAGGATCCGCCACGCGAGCACGAGCAGCAGCACGCCGAGGACGTAGATGACGAAGTGGAACTGCTCGATCAGCGCGACGCCGCCGAGGACCGCGAGGCCGCGCAGCACGAGCGCCGCGACGATGCCCCAGAACAGCAGCCGCGCGCGGTACTCCTCCGGCACGCCGAAGTACGAGAACAGCAGGATGAAGACGAAGAGGTTGTCGAGCGAGAGCGAGCGCTCGATGAAGTAGACGGTCGTGTACGTCACCGCGTCGTCGGCGTCCGACAGCACCAGGACGACGACGGCGGCGAGCAGCGACACGACGAGCCAGCCGATGCTCCAGACGACGCCCTCGCGGAAGCTCGGCTCCCGGCCGCGCGCGAAGAAGTGCAGGTCGACCCAGAGGAAGACGACCGTGAGCCCGGCGAGGATCAGCCACGGTCCCGGGCCGGAGAAGAACGCGAACGTGTCCGGCATCAGACGAAGTAGAAGGTGAGGCCCAGCACCACATATACGGCTAGCAGCTGGAGGCCCTCGAACCACGTCGACTCACCCTCGGCGACGACCTGCTGGGCGATGACAACCGCCAGCACCACGGCACCGAGCTCGAAGCCGTTGAACACCAGCGCCATCGGGAAGTCGCCGACGAACAGCGACAGCAGGACGAGCACGGGGGCGGCGAACAGCGCGATCTGCGCGCTCGAGCCGATCGCGATGTTGACCGCGAGGTCCATCTTGTCGCGCGCCGCGAAGTAGATCGCGACCCAGTGCTCGGCCGCGTTGCCGACGATCGCCACGACGATCACGCCGACGAAGAACGGCGACAGCCCGATCGACTCCGATGCCTCGGAGATCGAGCCGACGAGGATCTCGGACATCAGGCCGACCGCGACGCCGGCGCCGGCGAGCATCAGCACGGCCTTGCGCACCGACCACGGCTCGGCGAGGTGGTCCTCGGGACCGTGCTCGGGGTTGAACAGGTCCTTGTGCGTGCGCAGCGAGAAGA
>Ga0190265_10003670_pt1 | contig 10511 bp, 8 predicted proteins | sample Popmic124T_FD_133135 | JGI IMG/M metagenome (GOLD analysis project Ga0190265, IMG submission 133135) | Populus adjacent soil microbial communities from riparian zone of Indian Creek, Utah, USA - 124 T | ecosystem: Environmental > Terrestrial > Soil > Riparian zone | place: USA: Utah | collected...
GAGAGGGAAGGAGAGGATCAGGATGAGTTCGACGACCCGTACTTCACGGCCGCCGAGCGGGAAAGGCTGAGGAGATGGCGGGCAATCTGCGCCCAGCGGCCGGCGCTGACCCGGGACCAGATCGAGTCGGTAGCCGCCCTGCTCCGCACGATGGGCCAGCGGCGATCCGCGGGAGCGGACCAAGAAGTAGGGAAACGGGCGCCTGCCCGTTCGCAACCTCGGTGCGGACGGCAGGCGTCCGCTCGTTGGTCCCAGGCGAGCTGCGCCGGAGCAGTTGTCCACCCAAGTTGTGGGCGCGGACGTGCGGCCCGCACCTGCGCACAGGCGCCTCGATCGTCCGCGGGGACGGTCGAAAGGACCCGGGTGTTATGCCTTGGACGCGAGGGCAAACGGGGCGGCCGCCGGGAGGAGCACGATCCGGTCCGGGTTGAACACGTGCTTGCGGGTTCCGGGGATCGCCGGCAGCACCCGCACGTGGTCGGCGCCGATCGCGTCGACCAACATCGCCCGCCGCTCTGCGACGGTCTCCGCGCCGTCCCAATGGCGGGCTACCTCAACGCCCGACAGCGCCTCGGTCGGGCCGTCGATCGCACCGCCGGACAACTGTTCCCGCTCGGCCAGCAACGGTGCGAGATCCGCACGCCTGCGGGGGCTGCACCACCACCGCGCACACGCCGTGGTGCTGTCGCACAGGTTGTGGCATGTGCGACAGCACCACGAGGTGTGCGCCGTGGCCGAGATGCGGCACGAGCCGCTCAGGCGCCGGCAGCGGCCCCGGACACCAGCCGGGCGGATTGGGTGATCCGGTAGAGCCGGTCCGCGTTCCCGCCGAGCACGGCCCGCTTGGCGGCGGCGTCGAAACGGGGGTAGCGGTGCCCGAACTCGGCGGGGAACCGGTACTCGGCCAGTTCGGCCACCAGCCGCCCGGGCCGCATCATCGGGTACCCGCTGCCGAACAGCAGCCGCTCCGGGCCGAAGGCGGCCAGCAGCGCGCCGAACGCGTGCGCGAAGCCCAGCGAGCTGGTCCAGGGCAGGATCTCGGTGAGCACCACGTGCACGTTGCCCAGCCGGGCCAGCGAGCACAGCTGCTGGCCGGGCAGGCAGCCGGCGCCGAGCACGAACCGGATCTCCGGCAGCGCCGCGGCCAGGTCGCGGAACTGGCGCACGTCGAACCCGGGCGGAGCCACCCGGGCGGCGGCCCCGGCCCGAGCGGGCAGTGCCGAACCGGCCCGCACCGGCTCGGCCCAGCGGGGCACCCGGGGCGGCCGGCCGCGGGGCGCACCGGTGGGTTCCTCGTCCGCGCGCCGCCACGGCGCCGGTCGGGTCGACGGCCCGACCCCGATGTGCACCACGTCGGCCCCGGCCTGGCCGCACCGGGCCAGGGTGCGGCGCAGCCAGGGGTCGGCCAGCGACAGCCGCCCGGCCGGCCGGCGTCGCTCGCAGAGGGTGAGCCCGCGCAGCCCGAACCGGCGCACCCGCGGCGTGAGCCCGCGGGCCCCGGGCTGCCCACCGTCCGGATCCAGCTCGCCGGAGAGCACGAACCGCCCGGGCATCCAGCCCGCCATCTCGGCGTGCCACTCCAGCGGCGAGAAGCCGAGCACGAACAGGTCGCCGAGCACCACCGGCTGCAGCACCGCGCGGTCGACGTGCCCGTCCTCGAAGACGTCGCGGTTCAGGCTGTGCTCGGTGACCCGCTCCACCTCGTGCGGGGGCACGCCGGCACCGTCCAGCTCCCGGTGCCGGCGCAGCAGGTCCAGCGCGTACACCTCACCGTCCGGGATGGCCTGGTTGTGCGGGCTGGCGTCCCAGATGTGCACCTGGGCGTCGACCACCAGGACGCGTTCGCCCCCGACGGTGAACATGGTCAACCAATCCGTGCGGGCTTATCCGACCTGCGGACCGAGGCCCAGCGACTGCGGCGTACTCGCATCCGGTGAGGGCTGCGGGATGCCCTCGTCCAGCGGGCCGTACTCGGTCATCAGCGCCTTGTTCCACGGGGTCTGCTCCTCGGCCACCAGCGAGTTCGTGGTGAGGATCAGCCCGGCCACCGAGGCGCCGTTCTGCAGGGCGGAGCGCACCACCCGCAGCGGGTCGATGATGCCCATCTCGACCATGTTCCCGAAGCGGCCCTCCAGCGCGTCGAAACCGTCGTCCACGCCGAGGTCGGTGACCTGCTTGACCACGTCGGCCCCGTCGTACCCGGCGTTGCTGGCGATCAGGTGCACCGGCTCGGTCAGCGCCCGGCGCACGATCTCGACGCCGATCCGGTAGTCGCCCGACACCTCGAGCTTGTCCAGCGCCGGCTCCGCGTGCAGCAGGGCCGCGCCGCCGCCGGCGACGATGCCCTCGGCCATCGCGGCCCGGGTGGCCTGCAGCGAGTCGTCAACGCGGTGCCGGATCTCCTTGAGCTCGGCGTTGGTCGGCGCGCCGACCGAGATGATCGCCGCCTTGCCGGACAGCCGGGCGATCCGGTCGTTGAGCCAGTCCTCGTCGGTGCCGATGGTGGCGCGCGCCATCTCCGCCCGCAGCTGCGCGAGCCGGCGCTCCACGGAGCCCTCGGACCCGCCGCCGCCGATGATGACGGTGCTCTCGTTGGTCGCCCTGACCTGCGAGGCCCGGCCCAGGTGCTCCGGCCCGATCTGGTCGAGGGAGAACGACGACGCCTTGGAGTGCACCTTGCCGCCGCACAGCGCGGCCATGTCCTCCAGCAGGTGGATGCGCTTCTCACCGAAGCCGGGCGCCTGGATCGCGGTGACCTTGAGGTGCCCGTTCACGTGGTTGTGCACCAGCATCTGCAGCGCGGTGCCCTCCACCTTCTCGGCCACGATCACCAGCGGCCGCGGATCGCGCATGACCCGCTCCAGCATCGGCATCAGCGAGCGCACGTCGGTGATCTTCTCGGCCGAGAAGAGCAGGTAGGGGTCGTCGAGGACGGCCGTCATGCTGCCCGGGTCGGTCACCAGGTAGGGCGAGACGTAGCCGTTGTCGAACTCGAAGTCCTCGACGAAGTTGACCTGCAGGCCCAGCACCGGGCCGTCGTCCACCGAGATCACGCCGTCGTCGCCCACGGTGTGCAGGGTCTGCGCGACGATGCTGCCGATCGCCTCGTCGTCGTTGGCCGAGATCGCCGCCACCCGGGACAGGTGCTCGAGGCTGTCGACCGGGTGGGCCACCGACGACAGGTGCTCGACGATCGCCGCGACCGCCACGTCGATACCGCGTTTGACCAGCACCGGGTTGCCGCCGGACGCGATCGCGTCCATGCCCTCGCGCACGATGGCCTGCGCGATCACCGTCGCGGTGGTGGTGCCGTCGCCGACGATGTCGTTGGTCTTGATCGCGGCTTCCTTGAGCACCTGCGCGCCCATGTTCTCGAACGGGTCCCGCAGGTAGATCTCGCGGGCGATGGTCACCCCGTCGTTCGTGACCTCGGGGGTACCGGTGATCTTCTCGAGGATGACGTTGCGGCCCTTGGGACCCAGCGTGGACTTCACGGCTTCGGCCAGCTGGTCCACGCCTGCCTTGAGCAGGTCACGGGCTTCCTGACCGAACTTGAGCTCCTTGGCCATCTGGGCCCTCCTACGACAATGGTGTCTCTACGGCTGCGCGGGTGACGAGAGCGAACGCGGGAGACCGGGTCGGGAGTCCGCGCCGGCTTGCGCGGACTCCCCACCCGGTGGGTGCTACCTGGTGACTTCGGGCGGGAGCATGTCGCCGATGAATTCGGCGGCTTCCTCGAGGTTTCCGAACATGACCGTCCGGTCGTCCATGTGAATCATTTTTCCGTAGTGGGTGGACATGTTCTCCTCGAACTCGGCGGCGTCGTAGAAGCCCTCCTCCTCGCCGAGCGCCTCGGAGATCTCGTCGTACACGAAATCCATCCGGCCGACGCAGTCCACCCGGATCATCGACGGCAGATGCGTGACGGTCACGTTGTCCTGCCGGTTCATGACCTCGGCGACGACGACGCCCACCTGGTTGTTCATCAACGTCACACCGGCCTTGCCCGACGCGGTGTTGTCGGACTTGAACGGGCTTTCTGCGGTCTTGAAACTGGTCACTGCGACAGCTCCTTCGGGGGCTCCAGTCCGAGATCGGTCACGATGCCGGCGAACCGGTTCTTGGCACGGTCGAGGGCGTCCTCGAAGCGCGGTGGCTTGGCGTCCGGCTGGCTCCACAGCGGCTGCATGGTGCGGGCCGCCGTGAGGGCCTGGGACACCCAGTTCGCCAGCCAGCCCTGCATGAGCGCCCTGTTGTGCTCGGCGAACTCCTTGTCCTGCACCAGCGGCCCGAAGCACGCCTGGGTCCAGCGCAGGTCCCGCTGGGCGTAGTCGAACTCGCCGGCACCCATCACCGTCGGCGTCACGAAGTCGCCGTTGCCGGCCGCGGCCTGCTGCACCAGGTTGCTGCGGAACAGCTCGCCGAGCAGCGGCTCGAACACGACGTTGGTGGCGAAGACCGACTCGCCCCAGTCGTCGTCGATGGCCGTCAGCGCCTCGGTGACCTTTCGGATGCCCTGCCACTCGGCATCGTTGTTCCAGGCGTCGAGGTGCGCGGTGCCGTCGAAGCCCTCGATCTCCTCGGTCAGCGTCAGGTTGTAGAGCGCGAGGTCCTGCGCGAACCGGATCTTGTGCATGCTGTTCACGACCATCGCCGTGTTGTGCATGTTGGTCGGGCCCGAGCGGTTGCACGCCGCGAAGACGTAGAGGCCGAGGATGTGCTCGATGTGCATCCAGGCGCCGACGCTGCGCTCGACGAACTGCCGCCAGTTCGGGGTCCACTGCTCGAAGGCCTTGGCCTGGCGGGCGTTCTCGATGTTCTGGTTGACCTGGCGGACGACGTTCGCGTTGTAGCGGTAGAACGTCATCTCCCATTCTTCGTTGGGGTCACGGAACTCGTGCCAGCCGTGCGCCGGCCACTCCTGCACGTGCTGGCTGCCGGTGCCGACGCCGTTCTGCGGCTCGGGCTTGTCGACGCCCCAGGCCTTCAGCTTCGTCCAGTTCAGCGGGTAGCCCGCCTCACCGTTGGCGAAGCCGTAGATCCAGCCCTGGGACAGGTAGTGCCGGGGGTCGGGCTGGACGTCGACCGTGACGTCCTCGTAGTGGGTCTGCTTGCGCTTCGCCGGCTTGTAGTAGTTGTAGCGGCGAGCGCCCGGACCGGAGTCGGGGAACTCCCTCGCACCCGCCTCGGCGTCGGTGAACTGTGGTTTCGGGACACTGCGCCCGGGTTGATCGGTAGCTGCCTCGGTTGTCACTGACCGTCCTCGCCTTCTCCAGGTTCACCGGTGGTGGTGAACTTGTCGTAGAAGATGTACTGCTCCCGTACTCCGAGTGCCGTGAGCACCTGAATCGCCGCATCCACCATGGGCGGCGGCCCGCACACATAGGCTTCCCGACTGCTCAGGTCGGGCTCGAGCCGTTTGACGACATCGGTGATGAGCCCGACCTCGCCATTCCACTCGTCATCGCCGGCAGGCTCGGAGAGCGCCGGGACGTATCGAAAACCGGGAATCTTCCCTTCCAGACTCCGCAGTTCTTCCTCGAAACACAGGTCCCGTTTCTGGCGGGCCCCGTAGTAGAAGACGGCTTCCCGATCGACACCCCGATCGGCCATCGACCGCAGCAACCCCAGCACGGGAGCCATCCCCGCTCCACCACCGACGAAGATGAGCGGGGAGGTGCGGCTCTCCCGAAGCGTGAAGGTGCCGAACGGCCCCTCGACGTCGAGTCGGTCCCCGACGGACACCTTGGTCGCCAGGTACTCCGAGAACAGCCCGCCCGGGTAGATCTTGATCACGAACTCGAAGTGGCCCTCGCGGCCCGGCACGTTGGCCATCGAGAACGACCGGGACGACTCGGTGTCCGGGACGGTGATGTCCAGGTACTGCCCGGGGAAGAACTTGATCTCCTCGGGTTCCAGGAGCTTCAGGACGAGATGGCGCATGTCGTGGGTCACCGGCTCGTTGGAGACGACCTCGGCCACACCCCGGCGCAGCGGAAGACCCGATCGAATGATCTCCTCGTCGTAGTTGAGGAGCTCGATCACCAGGTCCTCGTACGCGTGGGCCCGGCAGAGGAGGGTCGAGCCCTCCTCCTTCTCGTAGTCCGGCAGCGCGAAGGTGGAGTACGAGTCGAGTTCGATGTCCTCACCCTCGAGGACGAACGACTTGCATGCCGCGCACTGACCTTCCTTGCAACCGTGCATGAGCTGGACGCCCTGCTCGGCCGCCGCCCTCAGGATGGTCTGGTCCTCGTCGGCCTCGATCTCGATACCGACCGGCTCGAACCGCACGACGTGCTTCTCACCCATACACCGACCTCACAATGGGCTCACTCGAACAACGGGGTGTTCTCGACAACGGGTCGTTGTCACCAAGGCTGAGCGCAGGGACCAGCAGGGGGAGGTCCGACGGTGGTTCCGCCGGCCCTCCCCCCTCACCTGACCCGCGCTCAGGCGCTCGCGGGTGCCGGTCGTCCGGCGGGGCCCTGACGGTTGTAGTCGGCCTGGAACGCGGCCTTCTGGTCCGCGTCCATCTCGTTGAGCAACACGTTCGGGCTCAGCAGCGGACCGAGCCGCCGCATGTGATCCAGCGTCCACATCTTCTTCGGGTTCAAGTCGAGGTGGGGCTGTGCCGTCATCGTGTTGCCGTCGTCGCGGACGAAGCCCATGTCCGAGACCACGTCGGCCCAGTTCCAGCCGTGGTACAGCGTCTCCCACTCACGGTGCCCGACCAGGCGGCCCATGTTCGGGGTCTCGCGACCCTGGTACGTGCCACGGAAGGCCTCGACATCGGTCCAGCGGCAGACCTCGTGGCAGTACGTGCGGGTGACGCCGTCGATATCGGCCATCACCATGTCCTCGCGGACCAGGCAGGGCACCATGCACGTCCAGCAGCGCGCCGGGTACACGTAGTCGACGTCCTCGGCCACGATCGGGTTGTGCCCGTTCGGGACCGCGAGCCGGCTGTAGTTCTCCCACCACTTGCCGTACTTGTCGTACCAGCCCGGGTACTTGTACTCGAACCACTCGAAGTCCTCGTCGGTCATGCCGTCGATACGCCAGTAGTTGGCGAGCCAACCGGTGGCGAAGAACTGCGCGACCTCGTGGACGTAGCCCTTCTCCCAGATCTGCTTCCACGACTCCTCGATCAAGTCGTGCGGGATGACCAGGCCGTACTTCTCGAGCGGCACCAGGTACGAGCGGTAGTAGTCGTCGTAGATCCAGCGGCGCCACATCTCGGCGTAGGACTCCCGGTCCTTGCGGCGGTCCTTGGTGCCGTACTCGATGAACGTGCCGATGGCCGCGTCCACCACGCGGTGGTTGTTCCACCACGCGTAGCGCAGGTCGCGCTCGAGCAGCTGGCGGTTGTCCTCGTCCGACAGCGCCATCAGCAGGGTGGCGTAGCCGTTGGAGATGTGGCGCGACTCGTCGGACTGGACCGAGTGGAACACCGTGGGCAGCAGGTAGTCACCGTTCGCGGCGGCCTCGGCGGGCATCGCCACGAACAGGGTATTGGTGAAGGCCGTCTCGGCGACGATCGTCAGGTAGATGCTGGCCGCGGTGATCGCGTCACCGGTGATGAACCCCTCGGCGAACTGGCGGCCGATGGTGCCGCAGTAGTCGCTGTGGAAGTTCCGCAGGCTGTTGTTGAAGCCTGCCGGGTCGATGTAGTTGTTCATGTACAGGCGCTTCAGGTTCTGCTGGATCGTCGAGTGCCGTACCTCGTCGATCATCTGAATGGCCTGGCCGTTGTGCAGCTCCGGGTTCGGAACCACGTGGAACAGCATCGGCATCGACCGCGCGGCCGAGATCTCCGGCAACGGGATGATGCTCAGGAAGAGCTTCTGCCACTCCAGCCAACGCTCCTGGACCTGGCGGAACATGTTCCCGCGGATGGCACCGTCGGACGCGCCGTAGACGCGGTGGTCCTTCTCCTCCTGCATGGGGAAGTAGGAACGCAGGACCTGCTTGAGCGGGTCCTTCTTGGCGGCCTTGCGGAAGGTGTAGTCGGTTCCGTACTTCATGTACGGCTCGTGGTACTGCGGCTCCCAGGAGAGTTCCTGGATCTTCTGATGAGCCTTGGCCAAACTCTGCCGACTCACGTTTTCTCCTCACGTGGTGGTGGTCCAAGGACACCTCGACACCCCGCGGGCCGCCGACCGGATGGCTCCGGCCGACGAGAGCGACGATGCGTCCTCGTGGTCTGCCCCCGTCCGCGGTGCCGGTCCTTGCGCGGGTGGCCCGGGCAGCGGAGGTGGACCCGGGAGAACCTCCTGAGTCACCGGCGCGCGGACCAGGGGCGCAGCAGTTTCTCCCGTGCTCCGAATCACACTCCGCGAGCGCTGGGCCCGAGGTCTCAATATGAGAATGTGCCCGGCCGTCTTCCCTGTCCGGTGGCTCGATCGCGGGGTACCGTCCGATCACGCGGATGTCCGCGTTCGACGGTGAGCGCTGCTGCGCCGGAGGAGGGCTAGGCTTGGTCCGTTCGAACCACAGGTCACCCCGCCGGCGCGACGAGTCCGCCGACCAGCTGGTCCGTGCGCGCACCTCGTTCCTGGTCGACGACGAGGTGGCGGCCGGAACGGTCCGGGACACCATCCTGGCCTCGTGGACCCGGTCCCGGGAGTGGGACGTACCGGCCGGCAACGTCGAGCTGTCCTGCGAGTTCGACTGCGAGCCCGATTCGCCGCTGACCAGGGCGGCGTCGCCGGTGCTGGCCGACGTGGCCGACCAGTTCGCCGGCGAGCCGGTCAGCGTGATCCTCACCGACTCCGACGGTGTGGTGCTGGAGCGGCGCACCGGGGATTCGGCGCTGCACCAGCACCTGGACAAGGTGTGGCTGGCCCCTGGTTTCTCCTACGCGGAGCGCTTCATCGGGACCAACGGCATCGGTACCGCGCTGGAGGGGCGCGGCCCGGCGCAGGTCTTCGGGCACGAGCACTACGTGGAGCACCTGGCCGACCTGGCCTGCGCCGGGGCCCCGATCTGGCACCCGATGACCGGCAAGCTGCTCGGCGTCGTCGATCTGACCTGCTGGCGCCCGGACGCCGGACGGTTCATGGCCACGGCGGTGGCCCGTATCGCCCGGCAGATCGAAGGCGCCCTGCTGGACCAGTCCGGCCCACGTGAGCTGGCCCTGCTGCACGACTACCTGACCGCCTGCCAGCGCAACCGGGGCGCCGTGATCGGGGTCAGCCCGGACCTGGTGATGCTCAACGACCAGGCCCGGGAGCTGATCGACCCGAGCGATCAGCCGGCGCTGGTCGCGGGAGCCACCGAGGCGTTCACAGCCGGGCAGCGGCTGACCCTGGTCGACCTGCCCAGTGGGGCGGTGGCCCGGGTGCACGGGCGGCCGAGCTGGATCGACAAGGGCGCCGCCGGCGGGGTGCTGCACGTGCAGCTGGCTGCGCGTGACATCACCGCCCGGCCGCGCAGCGCGGCGCTGCCGCCGACGTCCACGCTGCCCGCCGCGGTCGGCTCCGGACTGCTGTGGACCAAGTGCTGCCAGGCCGTCGACCGGCACTTCCACCACCGCGAATGGCTGGTCCTGGAGGGCGAGCCGGGCACCGGCAAGGTCACCGTGGCCCGGGCCACCCACCAGATGCGCAGCCCGGCGGCGCACTTCCGGCTGTTCGACGCCGTCGACTACGGCCCGCAGTGGATCGCCGACATCATCGAGGAGCTGGCGAACGGCAGCAGCGGCACGCTGGTACTGGCCCACGTCGACCGGTTGAGCCCGGAGGGACAGCAGGCGCTGGTCGACGCGCTGGAGCCGCACCGGGAGTCGACCGATCCGGGACGGCCGTGGCTGGCCGCCACGACCGGCGCCGGCGGGTTGGCCGGCACCGAGCTCGGGGACAGCCTGCTGGAGTGCTTCCCGCGCACCGTGGACGTGCCGCCGCTGCGGCACCACGTGGAGGACGTCGCCGAGCTGGTGCCGCACCTGATCGCCCGGCTGACCCGCGGCTCGGAGCTGAGCTGCTCGCCGGAGGCGATGCGGGTGCTGATGCGCAACCGCTGGCCGGGCAACGTCGAGCAGCTCTACCAGGTGCTGCGCAAGACGGTGGCGCGGCGGCGGGCCGGGGTGCTCACCCCTGCCGACCTGCCTCCGGAGACCCGGGCCATGACCCGGCGGGTGCTCACCCCGCTGGAGGCGATCGAGTGCGACGCGATCGTCGAGGCGCTGCTGGACAACAACGGCAACAAGGCCGAGGCCGCGCGGCATCTGGGCATGTCCCGGGCGACGATCTACCGCAAGATCCGCGGGTACGGGATCTCCATCCTCGAGGCGGACGCCAGCCGGGAGACCTGACCCGCCGGCTACCCGGCAACGCTCTGCCCACGCCCCCGAGGCATCGAGGTCAACAGCCCCGGTAGCTGGTCGTGTAGGCATCGGGAACGCCGAACACGTCGCGGTCGTCAACGTTGCGTACCCGCCAGGTCGCGGTCCAGCAGATGCGCGGCATCGGCATCTTCGCCGGTGCGTCGACGACGGCCTGGGTGCTGACGAA
>Ga0190265_10003671_pt1 | contig 10511 bp, 8 predicted proteins | sample Popmic124T_FD_133135 | JGI IMG/M metagenome (GOLD analysis project Ga0190265, IMG submission 133135) | Populus adjacent soil microbial communities from riparian zone of Indian Creek, Utah, USA - 124 T | ecosystem: Environmental > Terrestrial > Soil > Riparian zone | place: USA: Utah | collected...
CTGCTCACCGCTCACGATTATCAACGAAGCTGTCACTCAAGAGGAGTCCATGAAGATCGGCGTCCCGAAGGAGATCAAGACCAACGAGAATCGTATCGCGCTGGTGCCGGCCGGAGCCGAGGCCCTGATAGCCGCGGGACACTCCGTACTGGTGGAGCAGGGAGCCGGGGCGGGGAGCGGATTCCCCGACGAGGCCTACCGGGGCGTGGGGGCCACCATTCTGCCGACCGCCGACGCGGTCTGGCAGCAGGCCGAGATGATCATGAAGGTCAAGGAGCCGATCGCTGTCGAATGGCCCCGGATGCGCCGGGGCCAATTGATCTACACCTACTTCCACTTCGCCGCGGCCGAGGATCTCACCCGGGCGGTCATCGACTCAGGCGCCGTCGCGGTGGCCTACGAGACCGTGCAGCTCGATAGCGGCGAGCTGCCGCTGCTCACGCCAATGTCCGAGGTGGCCGGCCGGATGGCGGTGCAGGAGGGCGCCAAATACTTGGAGAAGGTCTTCGGCGGGAGCGGCATTCTCCTGGGCGGTGTGCCCGGGGTGGCACCCGGGGAGGTTGCGATCATTGGTGGCGGGGTGGTTGGGATCAACGCCGCCAAGATGGCCGCGGGTCTGGGCGCCCACGTGACCATCCTGGACATCTCGCTGGACCGGCTGCGGTACCTCGCCGACGTCCTTCCGGCCAACGTCGATACGGTCTACTCTAACCGCCACAACATCCTGGATGCCATCCGCCGGGCCGATCTGGTGGTCGGGGCGGTGCTCCTCCCGGGCGCCAAGGCCCCCCATCTGGTCAAACGCGCCGACCTCAAGTTGATGAAGCCGGGATCGGTCATTGTTGACGTGGCGGTGGACCAGGGCGGGTGCGTCGAGACCATCAAGCCCACGACCCACGAAAACCCCACCTACTTCGTAGACGGCATTCTGCACTATGCCGTCGCAAATATGCCGGGCGGCGTCCCCCGGACCTCCACCCTGGCCCTCACCAATGCTACGCTGCCATACGGACTTAAGCTCGCCAAGCTCGGCTGGCGTGCGGCGTGCAAGTCAGACAAAGCCTTAAGGCTTGGCCTGAACGTCGTCGAGGGCAAGGTGGTTTACCCGGGGGTGGCCGAAGCGTTCCGTCTCCCCCTGACCGACGTCAACAGCGTTGTCTGAGCGGGTGTACGCCGGGGCCGCCGTAGAGGTCCTGATCGCGCGCCTTCCCCTTGCCGAGGGGCTCCCGCTTCCCAGCCCAGCCACACCGGGTTCGGCCGGCTACGATCTGGCCAGCGCTGAAGATGGTGACCTGGCGCCGTTCGAGCGCAAGCTCTTTCGCACCGGTTTCAGCATTGCGGTTCCGGTCGGGTACGAGTGTCAGTTGCGACCCCGGTCAGGCCTGGCACTCCGGCATGGCATCACGCTGCCGAACACGCCGGCCACCATCGACAGCGACTACCGGGGTGAGCTGATGGTGGCGCTGGTGAATCTTGGCTCCGAGCCGTTTCAGGTCACCCGGGGCATGCGCATCGCCCAGATGATCATTGCACGAGTAGAGCGAGTTGCTTTCCAACCAGTCGAAGAGTTGCCCTCTACCGCACGAGGTACAGGTGGATTCGGAAGCAGCGGCACGTGATGGGGACACGACCCGCTACCAGTCGGTAAAGCGCCCGAGTACCTTCTCAACCTATGTGCCCAGCGGCTCCTCGATGAAATTTTCCGGTTTGAATCTGATGTCCTGGTTGCCCGCCAATGAAATCGCGGTGGATCTCGGTACGGCCAACACCCTCATCTACGTCAAGGGCGAAGGGATTGTCCTCAACGAGCCCTCGGTGGTCGCCATCGAGAAGGCTACCGGCAAGATCAAGGGCATCGGTCTCGAGGCCAAGCGGATGCTGGGCCGGACGCCCGACGGCATCCTGGCCGTTCGGCCGCTGAAGGACGGCGTCATCGCCGACTTCGATGTCACCGAAAAGATGCTGCGCTACTTTCTCAAGACGATCATCGACAAGCATGTGTTCCGGGTCAAGCCAAAGGTGATCGTCTGCGTCCCCTCGGGGATTACCGAAGTCGAGCGTCGCGCGGTACGGGACTCGGCGGAGACCGCCGGGGCCAAGCAGGTCCTCATGGTGGCCGAGCCGATGGCCGCCGCGATCGGCGTCGGCCTGCCGGTGGAGACGCCTACCGGGAACATGGTCATCGATATCGGCGGCGGGACCACGGAGATCGCGGTCATTGCCCTGTCAGGCATCGTTTCCGACACGTCTATTCGCACGGGTGGCGATGAGCTCGATCAGGCTATCGTCCAGTTCATGCGCAAGAACTACAACCTCCTGGTCGGAGAGCCCACCGCCGAGGCGATCAAGATCAAGATCGGTTCCGCCGCGCCCACCGGCGACGAACGGGAGATGGAAGTGAAGGGCCGCGACCTCGTGTCCGGCATCCCTAAGACGGTGCGGGTGCACTCGACCGAGATCCGGGAAGCGGTCCAGGAGCCCATCCAGCAGATTGTGGATGCGGTACGGCGCGCGCTCGAGATCACGCCACCGGAGCTCGCCAGCGACATCGTCGACCGGGGGATCGTCATGACCGGCGGGGGTGCGCTGATTCGAGGACTGGACCTGCTCCTCGCTCAGGAGACCGGACTCCCCATCCACGTTGACGAGGATCCGCTGACCTGCGTCGTCCGCGGGACCGGCCGGATCCTGGACGACTTCGAGAAATACCGCAGCGTGCTGTCGTCCTAGCATGATCAGCACGTCAGATCGCCGTTACTCACGCCGGGACACAGCGCTCCTTCTGCTCTGTCTCGGCCTCTCGCTGTTTGGGCTCTTCTCTCCCGTTCCCTGGGGGCGTAGAGTGGCCGACACGCTCCGCGAGACCGTACTCTTCCCCCTGGTCTGGCTTCAGACTCGGGCCGAGGAGGGACGCACCAGCAGGGTGCGGTTCCGTCGGGTCATCTTCGAGCGCGATTCCACCGCCTACATGTCGCAGTTTCTCCCCTCGCTTCGGGCCGAGAACGAGCGCTTGCGCCAGCTACTCCGGCTGAGCCGCCGGCTCAATACCAGCTACATCCCGGCCGAGGTGCTGCATCAGCCACAGGCCATGGACGGACGGACGCTGCTGCTGAGCGCAGGGTCGCGGCAGGGTGTAACGCTGTTCAGCCCGGTGGTTGCGCCCGAGGGACTGATCGGCATGGTTTCCAGCGTCTCGAAGAACAGCAGCGTGGCGATGTCGTGGGCCCACCCCGAGTTTCGGGTCAGCGCCTTTACCGTGGGCGGCAACGCCTTCGGGGTCGTGGCGCCCTCCAACGAGGGCCGCAACGGGGAGGGGGCGCTGGAGTTCCGCGGTGTGCCTTATCGCGACTCCGTATCGCTCGGAACGCTGGTGCTCTCCTCCGGCCTCGGCGGCGTGTTTCCCAAAGGAATTCCAGTCGGGACCGTGATCGGCACCGTCCGGGAAGAGGCAGGCTGGGAGCGAGTGTATCGGCTGCGCCCCGCGGCCAACCCAGGGTCCGCGGCTCACGTCCTCGTGCTGGTGAGCAGTCCGCAGGCGCGGGATCTGGCTGGAGCCTTCCCCAGCGACTCACTCCTGGAGGCGCTCAGGCTCGATTCGATCGCTCGCCTGCGACGGGCCGACTCGGCGGCACAGGCCATCCGGGCCGCACGGGCCGCGCGGCGGGACTCGTTGGCCAGAGCCGCTCCCGTCCCCAGCCGTACCCCGCCTTCCCCGATCCAGGGTGGCGCTCCCCCGTCGCCGATGCGGAGCGGCACCACGAGCGGTCCAGCCTCAGCCCCGAAGGACTCGGCCCCATGAGCAGCCACCGGGTAAGTCGGGTCCAGCTGCTGCTGGTGATGCTCCTGCTTGTCGTGCTTCAGTTTTATGTGCGCCCCCGTCTCTGGGACGCGCGGATCAGCCCTGACTTTCTGTTGATCGCCCTGATGCTCTTTGCCATGCGTAGCAGGCCGGGCCTGGCAGCTCTGGCCGGCTTTGCCGTCGGGCTCATTGCCGACACGCTGACGCCTGCCCGGTTCGGTGCGGGCGCCCTGGCTCACACCCTGGTCGCCTATCTAGCGTCCTGGGGACGGGCGGTGTTCTTTGCCGACAACATGCTGGTCAACGCGGGCTTCGTGGCGGCTGGTCTGTGGCTGCGAGACCTAATCGTGTTGGTGACGAGCGGAACCGACCACCGGCAGATCATCACCGAGTTGACCATCTACAGCCCATTGCAGGCACTGACGACCGCCGGCCTGGCGCTCATCGTCCTGATCATGTTCCGCAGCATGTTTTCCGTCAGGCTTGACGCATGAACGGGTTCGATTCGTACCGGCTCCGCCACCGGGCCGATATCGCCCGTGTAATCCTTATTGTTGCGTTCGTGGTGCTCGGCGGCGCGTTCTTCCGAACCCAGGTGATTCAGCACAGCAAGTTCCAGCTGAAGGCGGAAACCAACCGGCTGCGGCCGATTCCACTGACTCCACCCCGGGGATCGATCCTCGACCGGCATGGTCGTATCATCGCGGAGAATGTACCCGGCTACTCGGTCAAGCTGCTGGCTCCGTCGACCGATTCGCTGCGGGCAGTCATTGCCATGGTGCGGCGCTTTGTTCCGGTGGACAGCGCGCAGGTAAGCGACATCGTCGAGCGCTTCCAGCGGGCCCGCTATCAGCCGGCGCTCATCTTCGGCGACGCTTCATTTGAGGTCATCGCCAAGCTGGAGGAGCACCGGTCGGTCCTGCCCGGACTGGTGATTCAGGCCGAGCCCAAGCGGTTGTACCCCGCGGGTAAATCGGTCGGCCACCTGGCCGGCTATGTCTCCGAGGTGACCGAAGCCGACCTCAGCGCCGACAAGTACCCGGGCGCCGTTCTCGGGTCCATAGTCGGGAAGGCCGGGCTCGAGCGGGAGTACGACGATACGCTGCGGGGCAACGAAGGGGTGCACTACATCGAGGTGAACGCCCGTGGTCGCCTGGTCCGGGAGGGTGCTGCCTCGGCTGCGCTGCCACCGACGCCGGGGAACCCCATCACCACCACGATCGACCTCGATCTGCAGCAGTTCATCGACAGTATCTGGCCGGCCGGAGTGCGCGGCGCCATGGTTGCCCTGACGCCGAAGGGCGAGGTCCGGGCACTCTACTCCGCCCCTACCTTCGACCCCAACCAGTTCGTCGGTGGCATCACTTCGGCCGAATGGCGCAAGCTGAACAACGATCCCGCCCGGCCGCTGCTCAACCGGGTGATACAGGCGCGCTACCCTCCAGCCTCGCCCTTCAAGCTCGCGATCTCGGCCATGGCGCTGAAGCGCGGCCTGGTGAAGCTGAGTACGCGGATGCCGGAGCCATGCCGCGGTGGGATGCGGCTGGGCAACCGGGTGTTCCGCTGCTGGAAGAAGGAGGGCCACGGCAGCCTCGATCTCATCGGGGCAGTGGCAGCAAGCTGCGACGTCTACTTCTACCAGCTCGGGCTGCAGCTCGGGCTCGATGCCATCATCCAGGATGGCATCTTCATGGGATTTCGGGACAAGAGCGGGATCGACCTGGAGGACGAGCTGAGCCCCATCTGGCCTTCTTCCAAGGCGTACTTCGACCGGCTGTACGGACCGCGCTATTGGAGTCCGCCGGGGACCACACTGAACTTTTCCATCGGCCAGGGTGAGAACACCCAGACGCTGATCAACATGGTCAAGTTCTATCAAGGTCTGGCGGGGCCGGGCGTGGCGCTGACTCCGTACATCGTGCGCTCCAGCTCGGGCAAAGGCAGATCGCTCGGGCTGACCCCCAAGGAGCTCGACGCCCTCCGCACCTCGCTCATTGCGGTGGTGGAGCGGGGCACGGCATCGGCAAACCGCCGGGCCGACCTGGCTGTGGCCGGCAAGACCGGGACGGCGCAGAACCCCCACGGCGATGACCATGGCTGGTTCATCGGCTTTGCGCCTGCCGACAAGCCGGAGCTGGTGGTGGGAGGGATCATGGAGTTCGCCGAGCACGGCACCACTGTGGCGCCCTACGTAGTCCGGACGCTGCGGCGCTACATCCTCGGGCCGGACGCCGTTGGCTCGGTCAAGCTCGGTGTGCTCCTCGACGAGTCGTTGACCTCGCGAGATACCGCACCCCGGCCGCTGGAGCTGGACCCCGACTCCGCCGCCGCACGCGCCGCCACAGACTCCATACGACGCGCCGAGGGCAACCAGTGAGAGGCCCTGCCATCGACCGCAACCTGGTCGTCGTCAGCCTCGCCCTGATGCTGTTCGGCTTGGCCATCCTCTATTCGGCGGGCCAGACCGATGTGCCCACGCGCGCAGCGGGCATGTGGGAGCGCCAGATCGTTTGGTTCGGCGTGGGGATCGTGGCCTGCTGGGTGGTCTACAACATCTCGCTCCGCGTCCTCGAGTGGGTAGCCCCTGCGCTGTATGCCTTCAGCATCCTGCTGCTGGGTGTGGTCCTGGTGGTGGGCACCGGTGCCGGAACCGCGGAGAGCAGTCACAGCTGGCTCTCTATCGGCGGACATCAGATCGGCCAGCCCTCTGAGCTGGCCAAAGTGGCCACGGTGCTTATGCTGGCCCGGTTTCTCTCCGGCCGGAAAGAAGCCCCCCGCTCCCTCTGGGACCTGGTCGGCCCGGCCCTGATCGTGGGGGTGCCGTTCCTCATGGTTCTGAAGCAACCCGATCTCGGCAGCGCGCTCGTGTTCGTCGGAGTCTTCTTCGCCATGCTGTTCTGGTCTGGCGTTCGCCCTCGGATGCTGTTTCTGATGGCCACTCCGGGGATCAGCCTCTTCCTGGCGTTCAATACGCTGGCCTGGAGCGCATGGATCATCATTTTCGTGTTGATCCTGATCGCCTGGCGGCCATACGTGTGGGATTGGACGACGTTCCTGGCGGCGAACGTGGCCATGGGTGCCATTGCCATGCCGCTCTGGACCCGGCTGGCCCCGTACCAGCAGAACCGGCTGCTCACCTTTCTGAATCCCGAGGCCGATCCGCGGGCGGCAGGCTACCATGCCATTCAATCCCGGGTAGCCATCGGATCCGGCGGGTGGTTTGGCACCGGCTACACCGAGGGTCCGCAGAAGCGACTGGCCTTTCTGCCGGAGCAGCATACCGACTTCGTATTCTCGGTGGTGGGAGAAGAGCTCGGCTTTCTTGGGGTGGCGGTGGCGCTGGGACTCTTCCTCACGCTCTTCCTGGTTCTGCTTCGCATCGCACGGCGGGCAACCGATCCGTTCAGCAGTCTCGCCGTCTTCGGGATCATTGGTCTGTTCTTTACTCACGTGTTCGAGAATGTCGGTATGACGGTGAACCTCATGCCCATAACCGGCATCCCGCTCCCGCTTTTCTCCTATGGTGGCTCCTTTTTCATCATCTGCGCGTTGTGTCTCGGAGTGGCCTTGAGGGTTGCATATGATTCGAGGTCGTCCGGCTATCTCGATAGCTGATAGCGACTTAGAGTCGGGGGTCTAGCGCGGGAGGCAGGGAATTGTGAGATTCCATCCCTTCGAATGCCGCATCCGGCACCCTCTATCCTCCACGCCACCTGTATCTTATGGCTGTGATGGCCTGGTTTAAGAAGGAACGCAAGCCACGTACTTCTCAGCGCGAGCGGCTGGAGATCCCGGCTGACGCGTGGGAGAAGTGCGACAAGTGTGGCCACATCGACATTCGTGAGAAGTTCGAGAAGGCGCTGAACGTTTGCCCCGAGTGCGGCTGGCACCGGCGGATCGGTGCGGAGGACTACATCGAGATTCTGACCGATCCGGGCACCTGGCGTGAGCTCTACGGTGGCCTGCGCTCGGTCGATCCGCTCGGGTTCGAGAGCTACGCCGATCGGCTGAAAGTGGCCCGCCAGAAGGGCGGCGAGGCCGATGCGGTGTACACCGGGACTGCCAAGATCGATGGACTGCTATTCAATCTGGCGGTGATGAACTTCGCCTTCATGGGGGGCTCGATGGGCTCGGTCGTGGGTGAGAAGATTGCCCGGCTGGCCCGGCGATCGGTAGAGAAGAAGATTCCGCTCGTTATCGTCTCGACCTCCGGCGGGGCCCGCATGCAGGAGGGGGTCCTCGCCCTGATGCAGATGGCCAAGACATCGGCCGTCATCGCCCAGCTCAACCGCGACAGTATCCCCTACATCTCCATCCTGACCGACCCCACGACTGGGGGTGTATCCGCCTCGTTTGCCATGCAGGGCGACGTGGTGCTCGCCGAGCCGGGCGCCCTGATCGGCTTTGCCGGGCAGCGGGTGATCAAGCAGACCATCGGCCAGGATCTGCCCGATGGATTTCAGACCGCCGAATTTCTCCTGGAGCACGGCCAGGTGGATGACGTGGTCCCGCGTGCCTCGCTCCGCGATACGACCGCCCGACTTGTGCGGCACATGCAGGGGCAGCGGCCCCATGTCGAGATGGCCGAGCTGAGCTGAGGTCGAGCGAATTGGCGGTTTCGACGCCCCACCCCCGGCCTCATCGGGTGGGGCGTCGTCGTTTCCCCACGCACTCTCTCGCGAGCCTTGATGTCGCTGACCTACGCTGAGTCGTTGGAGTTCCTCTTCCCCCGGACCACGACCATCAAGTTCGGGCTGACGACGACGCGTGGGCTGCTCAAGACCCTCGGCAACCCGCACGAGGTCATGCCGTCGGTGCATATCGGCGGCACCAACGGCAAGGGAAGCGTCTCGACCCTGGTGGCAGCGGCGCTCAGAGAGGCCGGCTGGCGGGTGGGGCTCTACACCTCACCCCACCTGATCTCGTTCCGGGAGCGCATCCAGGTGGATGGGGTGCCCATCTCCGAAGTGGCGGTGGCAATGTGGACTTCCCGGCTTCTTTCGGCCATCCTCGAGCGCAAGGCGACCTTTTTCGAGGCCACGACCGCGCTCGCGTTCGCCGATTTTGCCGCCCGTGGCGTGGAGGTGGCCGTCGTGGAGGTGGGGCTGGGTGGGCGCCTCGACAGCACCAATGTGGTACGGCCGCTGGTGAGCGGTGTGACCAAGATCGAGCGGGATCACATGAAGTATTTGGGTGATACCTTGGAGCAGATCGCCTGCGAGAAGGCCGGCATCGCCAAGGCCGGGGTGCCATTCGTGATCGGCGAGACCGATCCGGACTTGGTGGGGGTCCTGCGCCGCGAGGCCAGGCGTGCGGTCCGGCGAACGGGCGCACTGCCGGACGGGCGGGCTGGTGCGGACATCCGAGTGCTGCCACCGGACTACGAATGGCGGGGTCCGCTGGGCCTGGCGGGGCCGCATCAGCGGCGCAACGCCGCGGTGGCTCAGGGCATTCTGATGGCCCTGCCCTCGCCTTACCGGCCGACGGCCGCCCAGATCGAGCGCGCCTTCGGTTTGGCCAGGGTGGCCGGGCGGCTGGACCAGAGAGGCCGATGGCTCTTCGACGTGGCCCATAACCCGGATGGGATGCGGTCGTTGGTGAGGGCGCTGGCTGCCACCAAGCCGAAGCGGCCTCTGCATGCGCTGGTATCGATCCTTGGCGACAAGGAGTGGCCCGAGATGCTGGTGCAGCTGGACCAGGTGATCGATCGTGGCGTCTTGACGATCGCCCCCACCGCGGCCGGACGCGGCTGGGATATCGAGTGGCTCCGCCGCTGGCTCAAAGATCCCAAGAGGCCGCCGGCCCACGCGGAATGGACGCTGATTCCAGAGTTCACCGAGGCGATCGAGAAGGTCCAGGAAGGAGCGGGGACGGTACTCGTAACCGGTTCGTTTCATACGGTTGGAGACGTCATGTCAGCGCTGGGGATGGAGGTGTAATTCCTTCCCGCCCACGCCTTCCCCCCTTATACTCCCCCCATGAAAACCAAGGCCCTGCCGGGCTTTCGTGATTTTTACCCCGCCGATCTCGCCCTCCGTGCCCACATTGTCCGAACCTGGCGTACGGTAGCCACCCGGTATGGGTTCGAGGAGTACGACGGCCCTCCGCTGGAGCCGCTCGATCTCTACACCGCCAAGAGCGGGGAGGAGATCGTCGGTCAGTTGTACAACTTCACCGACAAGGGGGATCGTGCGGTGGCCCTCCGGCCGGAGATGACGCCGACGCTGGCCCGCATGGTGGCCGCTCAAGCCGGCCAGCTCCGGAAGCCCATCCGCTGGTTCTCGATCCCTCAGCTCTTCCGCTATGAGCGGCAGCAACGGGGGAGGCTTCGAGAGCATTTTCAGCTCAACTGCGATTTGATTGGGGAGCCAGGTCCTCTCGCCGACGCCGAGATCATTGCCCTGGCGCTCGACGTAATGCGAGCGTTTGGGCTGGGCCCCCAGGACGTGCGGGTGCGCTTGTCTGACCGCCGAGTGCTTACGGCGATACTCGAGGGTCGCAAGGTCCCCTCGTCCGGAATGGGCAAGGCGTTCGAGTACATTGACAAGGTCGAACGCGTACGGAAGGCGCAAGTCGACAAACACGACTTCAGGCCAGAGGTTTTTGCGCCCGCGACTACCGAAGTCCTCTGGGAGGTTTCACAGATTCGAGGGTGGGACCAACTGGAGAGGGAGCTTGCAAGATCTCCCGAACTGTCCAAGGCTGGCGAGCC
>Ga0190265_10003672_pt1 | contig 10507 bp, 4 predicted proteins | sample Popmic124T_FD_133135 | JGI IMG/M metagenome (GOLD analysis project Ga0190265, IMG submission 133135) | Populus adjacent soil microbial communities from riparian zone of Indian Creek, Utah, USA - 124 T | ecosystem: Environmental > Terrestrial > Soil > Riparian zone | place: USA: Utah | collected...
GCGTTCAGATGAAAGGGCGTTGTCGTAAAAAGGCCGACCATCCACTCCAGCGCGTGGGCCGGTGCCGTGTCGAGGCACCACCGTGTGATGTGGTTCACCACACTTTCCGGCGCATTGAAGAGCCATGTAAATAGCAGGCTGGTCGCGACGACCGGCATGACCGCCGGCACGTAGAGCATCGATCGATAGACGGAGATTCCGCGCACGCCCGACTGCAAGAGAAGAGCGATCCCAAGCCCGACTGCCATGACCAGCGGAATACGCAGCAGCATGTATCCCGTGTTCAGCAGACTTTTGAAGAAAACCGGATCGCGCAGTACCTCGCGGTAATTGGAAAGACCGACATAGCGCGCTTCCGTCAAGACGTCGTAGCGCGTGAAGCTCACGACGATGCTAAAGAGAATGGGGCCTCCTACCAAGAAAGCGAAGCCCAAAAGCCAAGGCGTGGCGAACAGCATCGCCACACCCGTCTCGCGCATGCTGAAGCCGAGCGAACGCCGCCGGCGTGAACGGAGGAGGACGGCGCCGAGCAGCGCGGCAAGGAGGGCCACGTAGCTTACCGCATAGGGCGCCCACTCCACGGCGTGCGCCGGCGCAGGCCGCATGACCTCATCGAGCTGACGCTGCACCGGTCGCTGCATCTCGCGCAGAGCCAGCCGCATTTCGTCCTCCCCCGTGGCCCGCGCCTCTTCGGCATAGCGGTGATTCACGCCCGCTTCGTAGGCGCGAATGTGTTGGCCCCACAGGAATTGCCCGACCGGCGAGACGGGCCTTATCCGCGCATCTTCGAGCATGGTCAAGATCACCGGATAGGCCTGCTTGATTCGCAACGGCATGGCCGGTTCGTCGAAGATCGCTCGCTGGATGATTCGCTCGTTGTAAACGCGGTTCGGATTGAGCCTCGGCAAATGGAGCCGCCCTTCGCTTTCCTTTCGCTGCCGCATGCTGCGGTCCATTCGGTCGGCGCATTCCCAGCTGCGAAGAAATCGAATGAGCTCGAAAGCTCCTTGCTTGTGTCTGGCGGTGGCCGGGATCGCCAGCGACCATCCGCCCGCCCACGTAACCGGGCTCCGCCCTTTGGCGAGCTCTTCTTCTGGCATCGGAGCGGGCGTGAGGGCGAAGTTCAAGTCCGGATTGTAGTCGCCGATCACCTCCAGAAAATAGTTGCCGTCGATCTTCATGGCCACCTGGCCATGCAGAAAGGGATCGAGCGCGACGTCTCGAAAAGGGCGATAAGCCTCCTGAAAGCCATCGGCGTGTACGACGCCGCCGAGGTCGTCGTACACGTCGGTCATGAAGCCGAGCGCGCGCGCGACCGGCGGAGAGTCCATCGTCACCCGAAGGCGATCGGGGCTCATCATCTCGCCCCCGGCCTGGAAGGCATAGAGATAGAGAAAGCTTTCGCCGAAGTTGGGAGCAAAACCGAGCCGTACGATCCCGCTCGTCTTATCGCCCGGAATGCGATAGCGACTGAGCTTCGTAGCCGCATGACGAAGCTCTCCCCAAGTCGTGGGGGGCCTCGGTTCGCCCTCCTCGTCGACCATCCCCTCCTGGCGCAAGAGATCGAGATTGGAGTAGAGGAGCCGGATGTCGGCGGTGGCCGGAATGCCGTAGAGGCGTGGCTTGTCGGCTCTGCCCGGCGCGCGGTAGCTCGCCTCTTCGACTGCCCAGGGAAAGTAGTCCGTGAGATCGATACGATGAGGGTCGTCGGGGTCCTGCTGCTCGATGTACGGCGTAAGGTCTTCGAAAGCGTGTTTGGACGCCCACTCGCCGATTCCGAGGCGGTCGAAAAACACGAGGTCGGGGGGCACGCCGCCGGCGATGGCCGACGAAAGCCGCTGGGCCTCGCCGACCAAATCGCGCGCAGTGGCCGTCCCCGCCGACACGCGGTAGCGCGGGTGCAGTTGTTCGAAACGATGGATGACGTCGTGGATGTCGTAACGCAGCGCCCATCCCGCCCAGAAAACGATGTGCTCGCGCCCGTCTTCTTCGACGTCGCGCGAGGCGCTCCACGTCCACCACGAAACGGACGCCAGAAAGACGATGAAGGCCAAGAGCGAGCTACGCAGGGAAACCCGCATCACGATGCCTCGCCGATTTTTAGGACTACCTCCGCACTATGCAAAGAGAAATCGTAGTCAAGCGTGCCCCTTTACCGGCTGGGCGTCCGCGCTGCTCGGTAAAGCCCGTAAATTGACCACGATTTGGTTTGACCAATCGGCTTCGAGTGCGTCAATCATGATTGGTCCGGTGAGCGACCGGCCGAGAAAAGATCATGGTGCGGTCGATCATCGAAGCCAAACACTTTGCGCTTCTCGGCAGCGTCTCGTCGGTAAAGCGGACGGAGCATGGCCTCCTTCTCAAAGTGGGAGAAGAGCGGCTTCGCCTCGACGTGCTGCGGCCCGACGTCGTGCGATTGAAAATATCCCAAGCCGGCAAGTTCGACGAGAGCCCCACCTTTGCAGCCAGCTTCGCCATGCCGGAAGCTCCGCCTTTCGAGATTGACGAAACCGAGCACGCCGTCACGCTCACCACCGCTTGCTTGCGCCTCATCGTCTCCACGCGGCCGTTCGGCCTCGATGCTTACCGGAGCGATGGCTCGATCATTTTCCAAGACGACCGCGATGCAGCCGGTCACCCGCGCGGTTACCTGCAGCTCAACGATTCGTTCATCGTGACGCGGCGTATCGGTCCTCACGACTCGGTTTACGGCCTCGGCCAGAAAGCGTGTCGGTTCGACCGGCGGGGACGAAACTTCGTCTTGTGGAATACCGATATCCTTTGCTCCGGGGTGCTCCCGCGAAACCGTCTCTATGAAACCGACCACACACTCACGGGGCGCAGCACGGCGTTCGATCCGTATTACACCTCGATTCCCTTTTTCTATCTCTGTCGCGCCGACGCCAAGATCGCCAAAGTAGCAGGATTTTTTATCGACAATGGCTACAAGGCCAACTTCGAGTTCAGCGAACGCGACGTGTACCGCTACCAGTTCAGCGGTGGCCAATACACGGAGTACGTCTTTGCCGGACCCGGCATGGCCGACGTGCTCGAGGCTTATACCTCCGTCACGGGCAGGATGGCGGCGCCGCCCATCTGGGCACTCGGGCATCATCAATGCCGCTTTCACGACTACACCGAAGAGGGGATCTGCGGCATTGGCCGCGAATACCGCGATCGATCCATCCCCTGCGACGTGTTGTGGCTCGATATCGGCTTCATGGACGGTTACCGCGTTTTCACGTGGGACAAGGAGAAGTTCCCCGACGCGCCCGCCATGCTGGAAAAGCTCATGGCCGACAAGCTGCGCGTCGTCACCGTCGTCGATCCGGGCGTCAAATACGATCCCGGCTACGCGCTCTTCGAAGATGGCCGGTCGCGCAATTTATTCTGCAAGACCGACTCGGGGCAGCTCTACGTCGGCCAAGTGTGGCCGGGCCGCACGGTGTTCCCCGATTTTTCCAAGGCGGAAACCCGCAGCTGGTGGGGCGATCTCAACGCCCAACACATGGCTTCCGGCATCGCCGGCATCTGGAACGACATGAACGAGCCCGCCACGGGAGAAGTCGAACCGTTCTCCATGCGTTTCGATCGCGACGGCCAGAATCATCCGCACGAGCGCTACCACAACCAGTATGCGCTCCTCATGGCGATGGCGACCAGCGAAGGTCTACGCAAGGCGGCGCCGAACCTGCGCCCTTTCATCCTGAGCCGGGCGGGCTTCGCCGGCATCCAGCGCTACGCCGCCCAGTGGCTGGGGGACAACTGCTCCGATTGGGATCACATCGAGATGAGCATCCCCATGTCGATGGGGATGGGGATCTCCGGGCAACCTTTCGTGGGCGCCGATATTCCGGGCTTCGCCATCACGCCGAGCGCCGAGCTGGCGGCGCGCTGGATGCAATATGGCGCCCTGACGCCGTTTTGCCGCTGCCACAACGAAGCAGGCCAGCCCGATCAGTATCCGTGGTCATTCGGGCCCGGCGTCGAAAAGAGAAGCCGCGCCGCCCTCGCTCTTCGCTATCTGCTCTTGCCCTATATCTACAGCGCCTTCATGCGTTCGAGCGAAACGGGCGAGCCGATTCAACGTCCGCTCGCCTACGACTTTCAGCATGACCGGCACGCGCGTGAGACGGACGATGCCTACCTCTTCGGCGAAGCGCTGCTCGTCGCTCCGGTGTTCAAGCCGGGTCAGACCGCGCGCCATGTGTACCTTCCTCGTGGCACGTGGGTGGATTGGCACACCGGCGAGCGACACGCGGGGGGCGAGTTCATCACCGCCGCGGCGCCGCTCGACAAGATTCCGCTCTTCGCCCGGGGCGGCCGCGTCATCCCCACCTACGAATCGGCGCCGCTTTCGACCATGGGTCATCATCCCGAGGTCATCGAGCTTCATCTGATCGTTCCCGATGAAGACGGAGAATTCGAGTCGCATCTGCACGAAGACGACGGCCTCACCACGTCATTCCAGGAAGGGGCGTTCATTCGAACCACCTTCCGCCTGCAGCGCCGCGGCGCGCGCGTCTCGCTCACGGCGACCACGGCGGGGCGAGGATTCCCGGAGTTCCGCCGCCGTCGCTTCGTGGCGGTGGTTCACGGGTCAAGTGCCGGTGCCACCGTCGAGATCAACGGACGCGAGATCCGCCTCGAAAACGGCCGCGCCTCCTTCGACAATCGCGGGGAGGCCTTCGAGCTCGCGTTCGCGGTTTAGAAAACCGATGTGAACGTAGCAAGTGATGCCCGAGACCGCGGCCGCCTAGACGGGCGGGTCTGGATGTTTCCGATTGGGCGCGCTCGACTCTGGTAAATATGGCCCGGGCCGTTCAGCCGGCCAATCCAAGGGACTGTGCCTAGCAGGCGCTTACCGGCTGCGCCTCCCATACCTTCTGTCTCGCCCGCATGCCGACGCGGAACGGCTTCGCCGCCGGCTCGATCTCCGACAGCGTCTCCGCAGGGTAGTGCTCGACAGGCTTCTCGTTCGCAACCAGAAGGCGAAGGAGTCGGTCGCAAGGAACCCCGATCTCATCGTGGCCGTTCTCCCACCGCGACAGCGTGGCCGGATCGATGCCCATACGATCGGCCAGGAGTCGCGCGCTAAGGCCAATCGACTTTCGTAGGAACTTTATTTCTTCGCCAGTGAAACGCGTCGGCTTCTGTATGAGGGTCAAGGCGATGGACCGATGGAGCCCTTCGATGTTGGAGATAGCCACCTCCACCGAGCCGCATTTCTCACACCGGCGCACGGTCACGTCGCACAACGTCACGTACGGAAGGCCGCACTCGAGATACTTGTAGTTCTCGATCGAAGAAACCAGCTTGCTTCCGCATTCCGTGCACTTCATCGGAACCTCCATGCCGTCGCGATATAGAGTTCGGTCCGGCTGCGAAAACCAACAATCACACACATTCGCTGAGTTGATACCCGGTGTCTCCAGCAACCGTTCTCGAACTCTGCTTCTCCGACGGAACCTCCTCGTAGAATACTTGTGACGTCTACCATGGAAAGGTTGTCATTCATCATTTCCCGCAACGCGTGACCCTTGGGAGGGACAACGGTACCGTGGTTGATGATCCATCGGATCAAGCCCCGTGCCTGAACCGCAGTAAGAGGCTCGACAAGCTCTTCTACGTCCTCTTCTGCTTGATCCTTAGTCAATGGCTTGCCTTTGGTCAAGGTCTCGAGGAAGCTTTACTATCGGTCGAATGGTCCAGCTATTTGAGTGATTTGGTCAATCGTTTGCCGAGAAGTTGAGCGGGAACATCGCCAGCCCCTGCCCGGGCTAAGCGTCGACCACCGCGGCGTTCACGCCCATTTCCGGGACAACGCCTGCCCGCATTTCGGACACGTCATGTCCGTAGGCCATGTGCCCACTTGAATCTCACCGAGTGGCACGCTAGCTACCCGCGCGATGGCGATGGCCACCCACGCTGACCGGACGCTTGCCGAGCATGCCGGCGAGGGTGACCCGCGCGACGGCCGAGCGCATGCCCAGCTTCGCCGCTGACCCGTGCTTCTGGCACAAGACCGGATGGCGCGACGCGCTTTGTCTTGTTCGGCTGATGTCAGCGCGTGATCACGCGTCCTTCCGCAAGGTGCTTACGCCACGTTGTCCTTTCACGCAGAATCGGCACGACCGGAAAGTAGCGCCGTGCCAACGTTGTCGGGCACGCGACATCAAATTAGGATACCGCCCATTATGAGACAAATACGACGAGTATGGGGCTCTTAGGTCGGGACGATCTCGCCGCGATTGCGCAGGTACGAATCACAAGCCGACGTTCGCCGCGTGGTGCACGAGGAATTCGTGCGTTGGTTTCGGAGCCGATATCTGTGGACCCGAAGATCGCTACGATGCTGCAGCAGCCGGAAATCTGGGCGGCTTGGATGCGGTCATCTATTCGGCGATGACTCGCCTCGCTTCTGACTGCTGGAGTTGGCATTCGGAACCCGCAGCGGCGGCCGACGATCACCCAGACTTGACCGCCTTGCGCCGACTATAAATCCAACGGCTGAAAGCATGACCTCGAGCCACGAACTCGCTTTCGTGTTGGAGAAGGCACGGCCGAGCCTGCTTCCGGCGACAGACTTGGACGAATGTGATCCGGAGTCAGATTTGTACCAGCACGTACTGAATTGCGAAGTTGTCGCCTCCGATGCCACAGTAACTGAGGTGGAGGAAGCAGTCAGGCGACCGGATCTTCTCGGTCGCTTTATTGGCGAGAATGACCAGATCTTCGTCCATCGCCCCGGTGGTTATGTGAGCATCCGGCCTCGTAACTTCGCCGAATGGTTGCTTGCGCAAACCAGACTTCGCGGGGCAACTGGGCCGGTGAGCGAACTGATTGAGGTGGCAACGACGAACCGGATGAGCGGGCAAGAGATTCTCGTGCTGAAAGGATTAAGCCCGGTGAATGAGTGCCGTCTGCCAGGAGATATCACCCTTTGCAATCTGTTCCACGCGCCCCAATCCTACGCGCGCGATGAGATTCTGTACGGGGGCCCGAATCAACGCAGAGCTTCGCCTCGACGACGCGGAGCGCTCGTGGCTGACGTGCAATGGGCGCCCGTACTAAGCTGTACTACGGAGCTTGTCCGCGGCGGTAATGAGAAGCTCGAGCAAATGCAGGAGATCGTCCGGCTTCTTCCTCCGGTGGTTGGAACGGCCGTATCAACGACCGCACATTGGATGCATGCCTTCAGCCCGATTCACCTCATAAGCGGCGTCTCAGCGTCAGCTGGCTTCGACAACGATGCCTACGACTTCGACGTCGGAGTGAGTGGCGTCTTCGAGTGGAGCGAGTTAGTAAGTACGATTGAAAGCTATTTGGCTCTCCAATCAAATGCAAAACGACATCTGCGAATACCGCTCGAAAGATACAATCGGGCGTTGCTCGCTCGACAATTGGAGGACAAGGCCATCGAGCTCGGGGTCGCGCTCGAGACGATGCTAACGGCGGATCGCGACAAGGATGCACCAATTTCTTACGTTCTTCGCCTCCGGGGAGCGTGCCTGCTAACGCGGGATACTAAGGCGCGCAAGGAGGCAATGCTCGCATTGAAGCGTGCATACGATCGACGGTCGGCGGTAGCTCATTCTGGCCATATTGGGAAGCACCCTGAGGACGCCCGACTTGAGCTAGAGTTCGGGATACGACTTTGTTCAGAAATGTTGAAAATCGCCATCGCGCGCGGAGGGCTTCCGGAAGATTGGGATGACATTGTCCTCGGCGCATGATTGTCAGACGACGGAAGATCGCCCCCACCGATCACGTCACTTCACGATACGCGTGGTGCATCGATTGTTGACGCAAATGCTCCGCGGATCGCAGCAGTCGGCGGCGGTCGTGCAGAGCTCGTCGGTGTTGGAACAGGTGTTGGGCGGGGGCGGTACGCACTGCAAGATGGGCGTACCGTCGGGCGTGCGACCCGTTTCTCGGCAGAACCCGTTGCAACAGTCGGCGCCCGACTCGCACGACTGGCCGTTGGGCTTGCAGGGCGCGAGCGCAGCGAACGCGCGCATGTTGCCCGCTTCGAGCTCTTGTCCCGGCAAGTAGAACGCGGGATGACTGGGGTCTTCCTTCGATGCGTGATCGATGTCGATGGCGGCGATCCAGATCTTCTTGCGCGGGCTCGGATCGGCTTCGTTGCCCCACGGGTCGTCGCCGCGGGGCAGCGTGCCTCCCGGGGCGATGGTGTTGCCGAACGCCCGGCGCGACGTGAGAAGCACCCAATAGTACCCTCCCACCGCGACCGGCAAGGCGCTCGGTTCGTAGTTCATCTGACCCTCCACCGCATCTCCGTAGGGGAGATAGGTTTGCCCGGTCTGCGTACGCCCGTTCAGCGCATTGAGCGTCTTGACCCTCTTGTCCGAAAGCGAGACAAGGCGAATTTCCGCGTATTGCGGAAGCGACGGCGCGTTATTTTCGCTGAAGATGTACGAGTCGTACGAGTCTCCCTCGTGGTAGACGATCACCTCGCCGTCCGGCAAAAACGTGGGCCAGGCCAGGGCCTTGTTCGTCTGGTCGACGACGTCGCGAAGATTGGAAAATACCGGGGGCGACGCGGCCGCATCGAAATCGAGCACCGACAAGACGCGTCGTTCCAGTCGATCGCCGTTGATGAACGCCACTCGCGTTCCGCTCGGGGAAAATGCCGGCGTCTGCGCATACGTCGTATGGGCCGCCAGCGAGGGCGCCGCGATTTCTTGTCCGGTTCTGGTGTCGATGAGACGCGAGACGACTCCTTGGGGAGCAAAGATCCCGCGGGCAATGAAGGGCGGCCACCGATTGGGGGGCAGACCATTGACGAGAGCTTTACTCCCGTCCGGCGTCAGTGCCGCAAAAGAAAACAATCGCCCTTCCGTCGACTGGGTGCGAACCGTCAGCGTCCCCGCGGGGCTCAGATCGTACGCAGCGCTGTCGGAGGGGCTATAGTCGGCGAGCGAATAGTTGAGACCCGCCGCGAGCACACTGCCGTTGGCGCTGACGGAGTGGCAAACGGTGCAGCCGGCCTGAACGACCTCCGCGTTCTGCCCCGCTCGAATGCGCATAATCCCGCCATTGCTCGTTAGCGGTGATTTGTACGTATTGTAATAGACGATGCCTTTCAAGCTGGCCGGCGCGATGAACCAGCTCTCGGTGACGGGTCCCGTCACCTCGCTCCCCGTGCGTTTGGTGAGCGAGACCTCCACCGCGTCTGCTGGCCCGGCGGTGAGCGTGATTCCTCGCCAGATGGCCTCGGGAATGGTGGCCCTGACAGGCGAGCTGCCGGCCGCAAATTGCTGATAGCTGTAGAAGGGCAGCTTGATCGCAAGATAAGCGGCATTGGAGGCGGCACCACCGAACTGCAACAGCGGCGCCGCGAGCCCGCGCGGAAAGACGGTGCGATCGTACGGATAGAGCCAGCGGAAGGCGGCATCTTTCGGTCCGGTGGAACCTGCCCGGAGCGCCGTCTGATCGGCCGGTGATAGGCCCGCGGGATTTTCGGTGATGTCGACATTCACGGTGTATGGCGCGGTGAACTTGCTATTGCCGAGAAGCGCCGTCACCGTGACCACGCCGCCCACTTGCCCGTTGGCTTGAAAGACCCCATCGTCCGTGCCGATCGAGCCGATGCGCGTGTCATCGACCGACCAGATCACCTTCATCGTCGCCGGACCGCTCTCCAAAAGGAGCTGAAAACGCACCGCCGCCGGCCTTCCCGAAACGGTGAGTGGCGACGGAATGTCGGAGACGATGCTCCCTTGGCCGGGAATTCCCGTTCCGCCACCGCCCGCGTCGGGCGTCACGATCGGTGGAAGCGGCGGGGTGTTTCCACCCGCTCCGCCCGTTCCACCTCCGCCTCCGCCTGCTCCTCCTGCTCCGCCGACGTCGCCCGGCGTGGCGGGACGGTCGGGCGGCGTGTTCGACGTGCATGCCGCGACGGAGAGCGCGGCCATCGCACAAAGAATCATCACGCGGAAGCAAGACATGACGAACCCTCCGTGCCCTGCAGGGCAATATCGATGGATTGCGGGAGTGACCCCGCGAATCGCGTGCGGGATTTCTTATGCGTAGTGATTCCGACGATAGGCAGTCCACCTATTTCGAATCAAGCCAAAACGTAGTCAATTTCCCGCGTTGACCGAGCTTCGCTGGCCATCTCGGTAAACTTCGAACTTTGACCAACGCGACGAGCGAGCGCCTCTCGTCAATCGAGCGTGCGACTCGTCATCGGATATTTCAACTCGCCGGCGAAGCGCGGCTGCACGACCAAGGTCGGGGCCGGCTCGCCCCGGCGCTGCGCATCGATGCACTCCTTGGCTGCGTGAAACACCTCTCGCACGTCGAACCCGATGTGCTCGACCTCTTCGGCGCTACCGACGGGCCGCGGCCAGTTGCAGTGAGCAATCACATACACGTCTTTTTTCGGTCGCACGTTGGCCGATGCCAGCCCGGAAAGGAGAGGGGCCACCAGATTGTCGTCGGTCACGAAGACGGCATCGGGCCGGTCGGGCCGGCCGAACAA
>Ga0190265_10003673_pt1 | contig 10504 bp, 8 predicted proteins | sample Popmic124T_FD_133135 | JGI IMG/M metagenome (GOLD analysis project Ga0190265, IMG submission 133135) | Populus adjacent soil microbial communities from riparian zone of Indian Creek, Utah, USA - 124 T | ecosystem: Environmental > Terrestrial > Soil > Riparian zone | place: USA: Utah | collected...
CCCGATGTGCCCACAAAGAAGGTGCCAGCAATGAACGGGAACGCCGTGCCGGTGTAGGACGTGAACGTCGTCGCCACCGTTCCCGAGGGAAAGGGAAGCGGGAATCGCGTGGTCACGCCCGCGGAGTAGCTGTCCGTGGTCGAGACGGTGTCCGCGACCACGGTCGACGCGAAACCGTAGGTGATGAGAACGAGCCAGACGACGCCATACCTAACGCAACTCATGAAGTGCTCCCGTAGTGGGCCTATTCGACACGCGGAAAACTCGTCCTCGCGTGGTCGATTCTTCGGATGCAACGCGTGCCAGCTGAAGTCGGCCAAGGTCGACGCCGGTAGCGCATCGATCGCGCGTGCCGTTCCTTTGCTCGAAATCCTGCGACATCGCGCAGCCGTCCCCCAAAGACGCGTACCCCTTCTCGATCACCCGGCTTTGCATTCTCGTCATCACCGAGGCGTGCCTTTGTGCAAAGTGCGCTCGAGCGCAATAGAATGCGCGCATGACGCGACGCCACCCTGAGCGATCGGCATTGGATGAGACCCGAGTGCAGGCTCTCGACAGGAGCTTCGGGCGAGTGCCGCCTGACTCAGTGCATGGATTCCGAGACGATGCTCGCGCCTGGGGTCTGGGCGCTCGCAGCAGGTTGCCACGCGCTCCCTTGCTCGTACTCCGGCTGCGCGATCATGGCGATCTACGCCGTGGGACCCGTAGGATCGTTCGGTGATCACGATTCTGCACGCGGGTGTGGTCGATCGAGAGTTGCTCGTGTGGGCGGAACGATCGATCGACACGGCGACCACGTCGAACGAGGGTCCATCGGCTCGAGGTCGCGGAGCTGCACGGATCGAGCTGCGCGCCCATCCTTTTGCGGCCACGCTCGAGCAGATCGAAGCGGCGCTCGCGGCCTTGGGCGGCTCCTTTGCGCGGGTCAAACCTCGTCGACGCACACGTGCACAGCCCAAGCGCGCACGACCGAGGCGAGCCCCAGCCACGACAGTGATCGATGCACGCGATGTCGTCCGCAGCGTCTGGCTGCCGACCTACGGGGGAGCTCCAGCTCCATCGAGCCCCTTGCTCGGCGAGCTCCCTGCTACGCGCGCCAAGCCCAGCCTTGCTCCGTGGACCGTCGAGTACGGCAGCTTCGATGCCGACGCTGCGATCGAGCTGTTGTCGTGCGTCGCCGACCAGCGAACGCTCGCGAGCGGGATCGTGGTCGGGACCGACCTCGCGTTCTGGGCGCGTACGTTGCGCTTTGCGGGAGATCTGGTGGCGCGACAACGCTTCGTGCCGTCCGTCGCTGGATCCCCCGCCGCGCTGCGTGCCGTGTGGCAGCCCGTGCTTGGCCCCGATGACCAGGCACGGCTGACCCAGCTGGTTGCGCAGATGCCCCCGGCTGCGCGCGCGTGGTCCGAGAGCGAGCTCACGGCTCCAGCTTGCAAGCGTAGCGCTCCGGCGCGATCGCTCGTGGAATCGTTGCTCGGTGCGTGGGTCGACCAGCTCGTGCGTTCGTCGATCGCCGATGCCGAGCTCGCGAGCGCGCCGACAAGGGTCGCCACGCGCCTGAACGCTGCGCGTTTTCACAGCACGCATGATCACTGGCTGCACGCGCTCGGGACCGCAGACGGTCATCTCGAGCTGTCTGCAGCCGATGCGTCGGCGCTCGCACAGCAGGTGGATGCGTGGCGTCGCCCGCTCGCACATGCCGATGCAGCTCCCTATCGACTGTGCCTACGGCTGGAGGAGCCCGGCACGCACGACACGGATGAAGACGAAGCACCGCGTCGCGCGCTAAACCTGCGCGATGGACGCGATCATCGCGCGGCGCAAGCAGCGTGGTACGTGCGATTCCTGGTTCAGCCGGCCGACGATCCGAGCTTGCTCGTGCCCGCCGAAGAAGTGTGGAAAACGCGGGGGCGAAAGCTCGCTTCACTGCGGCGAGGCGATGCGGACGTGCGCACGTTCGTGCTCGCTGCACTCGGACAAGCGGCGACCCTATGTCCCCAGATTCGTGCGAGCCTCGACGCTTCCGCGCCCGCGGGCCATGCGCTCGACGTCGCGGGTGCGCATGCGTTCTTGACGGAGCGATCGCTGGTCCTCGAAGAGGCCGGCTTCCGCGTGTTGCTGCCGGCCTGGTGGACTCGACGCGGCACGAAGCAGCGCGTCGTGGTGCGAGCGCACGTGCCGAGCTCCAAGCTGCGTGCCGAAAGCCAGCTGAGCTTACGCAGAATCGTGTCGTTCGACTGGCAAGTGGCGCTCCAAGGCGAAACCATGACGCTCAAGGAGCTCGAGCAGCTGGCGCGCCTCAAGGCTCCGCTCGTGCAGCGGCGAGGACAGTGGATCGAGATCAATCCCGAGGAGATTCGGGCGGCGATCGACTTCTGGAAGAAGCACAAGACGCAGAAGATCGAGCTCGCCGGGCTCGTGCGCCTCGCGCTCGGTGCCGAGGCTCCCGGTGTGCCGCTTCCATTCGAGGGCGTGACTGCAGAGGGTGCGGTCGGCGAGTTGCTTGCACGGCTCGAGGGACATCGAGCACTCACCGCACAAGCGATGCCCACGACTTTCTGCGGCACGCTGCGTCCCTATCAAGCGCGCGGCTATGCCTGGCTCGCGTTCCTGCGCGAGCTGGGCCTGGGCGCGTGCCTTGCCGACGACATGGGTCTTGGAAAGACCGTCCAGACCCTCGCGTTGCTCATGCGCGAGCGCGAGCAAGGCGAGCGGCGTCCCGTGCTCTTGGTGTGCCCCACGTCCGTCGTTCAGAACTGGCAACACGAGGCGACGCGCTTCGCGCCCGAGCTGTCGGTGCTCGTTCACCACGGCGTCGGGCGCGCGAAGGGCGCGAGCTTTCGTCGCGAAGCGAGCAAGCACGGGTTGGTGGTCTCGAGCTATGGCTTGTTGCACCGCGACCTTACCCACTTCGAGAAGGTCGATTGGGCGGGTGTCGTGCTCGACGAGGCGCAGAACATCAAGAATGCGTCGACCCAGCAGTCTCACGCGGCGCGCAAGCTCAGCGCCGACTATCGAATCGCGCTCACCGGAACGCCGGTCGAGAACCACGTGGGCGATCTGTGGTCGATCATGGAGTTTCTCAACCCCGGATGGCTCGGCACGCAAACCGCGTTTCGCAAGCGCTTCTTGCTGCCGATTCAGAGCGGGCGCGATCCGGACGCCGCGGATCGGCTACGCCGCATCACGAGCCCGTTCGTGCTGCGGCGCCTGAAGAGCGATCGTGCGATCATCGCGGATCTACCCGACAAGCTCGAAAGCCAGGTGTACTGCACGCTGACGCGCGAGCAAGCTTCGCTCTATCGCGCGATCACGCGCGAAGCCGAGGCCAGCTTGCGCCAGCTCGACGGCATGAAGCGCAAAGGCGTGATCCTCGCCACGCTCTCCAAGCTCAAACAGGTGTGCAACCATCCGGCTCAGCTGCTCGGCGACGGCTCCGCGCTTGCGGGGCGCTCGGGCAAGCTGGCGCGCTTGACGGAGATGCTGGGGGAAGTGCTGTCCGTGGGCGATCGCGCGCTCGTCTTCAGTCAGTTCAGCGAGATGGGCGGGCTCTTGAAGCGCCACCTCCAGGAAGTCACCGGCCAAGAAGTGCTCTTCTTGCACGGCGGAGTCACGCGGTCCAAGCGCGATCAAATGATCCGGCGTTTCCAGGACAAGGATGGGCCGCAGATTTTTCTGCTCTCGCTCAAGGCCGGCGGCACCGGCCTCAACCTCACGCGCGCCAACCACGTATTTCACTTCGACCGCTGGTGGAACCCCGCCGTCGAGAACCAGGCGACCGACCGCGCCTTCAGAATCGGCCAAACACGTTCCGTTCAAGTCCACAAATTCGTCTGCGCAGGGACCTGCGAAGAAGCGATCGCGGAGATGATCGAGCGCAAGCAGAAGGTTGCCGACCGTGTCGTGAGCAATGGTGAGAGCTGGCTCACCGAGCTATCGAACGCAGAGCTGCGCAAGGTATTCGAGCTTCGCTCCTCTGCGCTGGGAGATTGAGCATGGCACGCCGCAAACGACGTCGCAGCCGAATGCAACGGTTTGGCGATTCAGGCTGGTTTCCGCCCTCCGTGCCGCGGTCGGTCAAGGGCGGAATCAAGGCGCGCAATCAGCGCGGTGCGTTCGGAGAGAGCTGGTGGGGGCGGCGCTGGATCGACACGCTCGAGAGCTTCGATCTAGGCGCGCGGCTAGAACGCGGCCGGCACTACGCGCGAGCGGGTCAGGTGACTCGGATCGACGTGCAGAAAGGTCAGATCGACGCGCGGGTACAGGGATCGCGACGAACCCCGTACAGGGTCAAGATCGGGCTCGCACCGCTCACGCGCGCAACGTGGCGACGCATCGCCAAGCGCTGGACGGAACGTGCCGCCGTTCGTGCACAGCTCTTGACAGGTCAGATGCCGAGCGAGATCGAAGCGGATTTTGCGGCCTGTGCCGCAGCGTTGTTTCCAAAGGCCGGCACCGACCTGAACACCGAGTGCTCGTGCCCGGATTGGTCGAATCCCTGCAAGCACATCGCGGCCGTCTACTACCTGCTGAGCGAAGAATTCGACCGCGATCCATTCTTGATCTTTCAGCTACGTGGCCTGGCACGCTCGGAGCTCACGGAGCTGCTCGTCGGCAGTGACGCAGAAAAGCGTCGGCCTGCAACTACGAACGTCGAGCCGGCGCTCGAATCCACGCGCAAGCCACAACGACGCCGCGGAACCAAAGCCGCGGCTTCCGAGCCGCGCTCGAACACCGTGGAACCTGCGCTGCCGCTCGATCCCGCGGCCTTCTGGGCGGTCCCTGTGATCGCTCACGCTGCCGACTCCGCCTTACCACAACCTATGGCCGGCGAACGCAGCATCCACGGTGCGCTGCTGCTACGCCGCCTGGGAGGCTTCCCGTTTTGGCGCGGCACACACGACTTCATGGCCAGCTTGGATCCCATTTACGCTCGAGCCGCACAAGCGGCGCTCGAGCTCGGTGCGCTCGGCACGGTGCCTGAAGCGGACGACACGGAATAGCGTTTCGCACGGCCGCGCCGTGGATAGGCATACGTACAGCGCTCCATCAGCTGCACGTTTCGTGATGTAGTCACTCGGTGCTTGCTTGAGCAGCGCATTCTGAACACGTTCGAAGCGGTTGTTGACCACGATAGGAAGGAACCCGAAGAGCATGAAGCCGCAGGCCCTTCGCGCTCCGCCCGCATCGCCGGGCACGCGACCGTTCTAGCCAAGCCGCGGGTGCGGGCGAACGCATCCACTTCGGATCTAACAGTGCTTACCTGAGCGCCACCTGAGCGCGATCGCACTTTCTGGGGAGGTCTGGAGTTGCGTCGAGAAGATGCTCCCGGCTAAGTAGGTGGTGTATGAGGGCGTCCGCGCAGACGGACCGCTGAACGGCAGTTCGGCGCTCACCTGGATTGGAACGTATGATGGCCGCTCGCTGCAGCTGGACCACGGTTCCTGCGGATCGGGTCGCGGTCCGTCATGGGTCCATGGGCCTGGTCCACCTCGGCCCGGATGGACAATGGGTATTGCAGTGGAGTCGCAAGCGAAGCCGTAAGGGAGGACCGAGGTGAGCAGGTGGATGCGCGCGCTGGAGAAAGCGGGACTCGTCGAGCTCGAGCAGGGGGGAGCTACGACACCCGCTCCAGAGGCTGCGACCGAACCAACGTTCGAAACGGCCATGGATCCATCGCGTTCCGGCGACTCAATCCGTGCCTCCGGTCCCGTGGCCTCGGGCGATGCGAAAGCCCCCACGGCGACACGGGTCGACTCCGGGCCCATTCACGAGCAGCGACCGTTCGATGAGATCTATCAAATGGCTCAGGTCGCGCCCTCGCCGTTTCCAGCGGAGAAGCTGCTCAAGATCATGGAGGGGCTCGCCGTGCTGGAGCCAGCCGCTCGCAAAGCTGCGGTTCTAGCGCTCGATGCGGCGGACGATGCGTGGACGATCGACGACGCGCTGCTGGACGCCGAGCGAAAGCTGCGGGCACTCGATGGGGCGAAGCAGCAGATCGAGGAGCAAGCGCGCGCGGCGCTCGCCCATGCACAAAGAGAGATCGAGGCCCGCGAGCAGCGTCAGCAGGAGGTCGTGGCCCAGGTGCGGCAGCAAATCGCCGAGCTGGAAAGCCTGCTGGAGCGCGAAACGACGCGCGCTACCGAGGACAAGGCGGCGCTGCAGGAAGGCGCACGGGCCGCGACACATGCCTGCGAGCGTGAAAGTACCCGCTACGATACCGAGGCTGCGCATCGAAGGCTCGGTATCCGACCACCTGATGCAGCAGATCTCACGGATCGAAAACGTCGACGCGCTCAAAGAGGTCGCAGCGGAGCTCGAAGCGGACTGAGAAACCGGAGGCACGTGTCGGCGTCGAGTTCCACCACCAGGTCGGCACAAGAGGCTCTCACTCCGCGGGAACCGTGATGATTTCTCCCTGCGGAATACTGATCGGACCGATCGAGATCTCGGTATCCGGGCCGCGATGCGATCTGACTTCCTCCAGACCGAGCTGCCGGAACGTATCGCGCATCCGTGGATCGAGCTGGATGTAGGCATCCATCAGGATCGTAGTCTTCTTAGCGACGAGCGAGTTGCTCCTTGACCAATCGACGATGCGTTGCGGAGCCGTAAACACGACCTCGGCGTACGTGTTGAAGTCGTTCTCGGTGGATGTGGCAGCGTACGGCGAAAGAAATCCGTCTCGCGGTGTGTCACTGAGACTGGGCGAAGCATGAAGACTTTCGGTTGCTGTAAGAGCGGGTGACCATCCTTCAGGCATCAAGAATGCCCACTGTGCGCGTAGAACCGGGAATCGATTCCAAACCAACGAACTAAACTCGTGATGAACGCCTAGGCGCGCATTTTCGTAGATCACATCGCGTCCGAACTGTACGTTCGCAACCAGAATGATCCACGAGGGTCCGTACGTTCCGCCGGAGCGCTCGCGTGGGGGAGCAAAAGAGCCACTGATGTAAATCGCGTGGCACAGTTCGGAGTAGAACCCCTCTGGGTACACTTCGAGCCCTTCAGAAATACCATCGAGCGCTGGAGGAACCGCGGAGAGCTTCACCTGGCTCACATCGGCCTCCGCAATATTCGCGTCCGCAGTCGAGAAAGGGCGCACAAAAAAGCTCGATGGCGAACCGTAACCGACAAGAACGCCGAACCTTTCGCTGAGGCCAGCCACGCGCCTCTCAACAACCGCTGCGGTCGATTCCATGCAAGCGGACACAAAGACCGGGCAGATGATCGCACACGAAACCACGGAGAAGTAAGCGGCTCGCTTAATCCACGTACCACTCATTGAATTAGTGAGTCTGACCCTGGGGCCAAGCAGAATGCTCGAGCTGAATTGCAAACCCGATCACGGCCGGTGCCGCGGCGGGCAAGATCGCCGCCGCACCACGCACCATTTGCATGCCGCGCGCAAGGTTCATTCCTGCGATCGCGAACGACGCCGGGTCGTTCGCAGGTCCACCCGCCACTGGCCAGAAGTCCTCGATCACCGTGCCGATCACAATCGCCGACCCTAACAGGATCAAACCTGTGCCGATTACACGGTCCCAGTTCATAGACGGACTCCGCTCCGGGAGACTTCGGTTCAAAGTGTCGGATCCCGGCAACTGCGTGGGCGTGAGCTCCACAACGACTTTCACGTCGAAAGCGGTGTACTGAAAGACCGGTAGCGACCCCGCAAGCTTTGGAAATCGGTATTCGAACCGAAGTTTGGCCATTGGGCTCGAGGAGTCCACCTGAATCCCAACGGCCACTGAGGGTGCACGGTCGAGACGGCTCTCACTGACGAGCATTGACCGATACGTCAAGGTGTTCTTCGCAGAATCGAACACAAAGCGCGTATCCGTGAGCAAAGATCCGAATGCATGGTTCGCTTGTGTGACGAGCTGCGCTTCGATCTCCTTCTTCTGGGTAAAAGATGTCGTCGGGTATGACTTATGGGTCCGAAGAAGCACATCCCCTATCATCTTAATTTCCAGAATGAAACCGGGTTGAACGATCGGCGGGAGCTTGACGTCCTCGAGCCTATACTTGATCGAAAACGGTGAGCGGAGATCGCGAAGCGACTCCTTCAGCGAACGCGGTCGACCATTCGAGTCGACACGGGGCTGCGACGCATCAAATTTGCGGTTGGCAGTCGACTGATTCGTCGCGATAGCGCTGTAGCCGTGCGTAACCGGCGTGGACGCTGGTTGCTTCATTGGTTGATTGGGGAGAATCGGGAGCATGAGCACCTGTCCCGGATAGATCAGATCAGGATCAGAGATGCTTCCCCCCGTCATCCGCACGATCGAGGGCTGATTGTTGTAGCGCCAGATTCGTGGCCACTCGCGACCATGCCCGAGCTTCGCTTCGGCGATACGCCAGAGACAATCGCCCTTCCGAACCACGTACCGTTGAACGTCCACTTGATCCCTCGACAGAAGATGACAACGGCGCATTCTCGCACAGGCGACGGACAGCGCAAAAGAAACTGAGAAGCCAAGCATTTATCACAACCGTTCGCGACGATCCGAGTGCTTGTCATCGTCAAAGCGACGTGATCGCAGCTACTTCAGGGCGTAATTTGCCTTAGAAAGTCATTGTTTCGAACTACGTGAACCCTTGGTCCCAGGGATTGTGAACGATGGCGTGAAGTCCTCTTGACGCGAAGCCTCCTCTCGGGCGAGAGATCCGAGCACGACCACATCCAAACTTTCTCTGTCGTGCTCGCCCAAGGAAGAACAAAGACTTCTTCTCACGTCATCCAGCACGTCTCGCGTGTACCGTGACTGGCTCGACAGCATTGGGCAGACCGCGCCCAGGTCGATCAGCGCCTGATTCAGGCTCAAGAACAACGCCTTCGCCTCCGGGACCGCGGAGAGGAGCAAGCCGAACCGATCAGGACAGACCTACTTTCGCAATTATTTCGCACTTGCTAAGAGAATTTGGGAGGAAGACTGAAACACGATTCTTCGTGACTCCGTTCCGCGCTTTCGATTTCTCACCTCAGCAGGCAAGATGGGGCGCAACCCGCCAGAAGATTCTATGAAGGCTGGAGTCCTGACAGACTTTCTTCGCTCCGCGCACTGAGCTCGGACCCCAGGGGATATCACCTCACTGCATGACGTCTCCCATACTTAATACCCCCGCCGCCACCGGCCAACAGCGGCGTGAGCCGCCTGCACCGCCCGACCGGCTCCAGCCCCACGGAGAACCAGCCGAGTCACCCCTCAGATTCAATCTCCACCCGACGCGCGGACGCTCTGATCCATGAACGCCACCTCCCGAACGCTGGAAGCAAATCACGCCCTCGGCGTTTCCCCGGGAACGCGAGGCGTTGGACTTCGTGCGTCAGCAGCTGCCCGACTACGAGCCCTACCGCGCCTGGGCGAACTTCGAGTTCATTGCCGACGACGGTTCGATCAACGAGGTGGATCTGCTCGTGCTCACGCCCAAGGGCTTCTACCTGGTCGAGATCAAGAGCTGGCCCGGCATCATCGAGTGCGACGCAGGCACGTGGATTCGCCATCACGAAGGCCGCATTCACACGAACGACAACCCGCTGCTGCTCGCGAACCACAAGGCCAAGAAGCTCAAGTCGCTGCTCTCGCGCCAGCCCGCATTCAAGGATCGGCGCCATCGCTGTCCCTATTTAGAAGAGCGCGTGTTCCTGTCGCATGAAAACGTCGACGCACGGCTGCCTGCCTATCTCGCCGAAAAAGTGCTGCTGCGCGATGTCGAGGCCAAGGAAAGCCGCCCGGAACGCACCGGAATCATCGCGGAGCTGACGCGGTTCACCCAGGCCGATGCTCCCGCGCATCGCAACGACCGCCCGATCGCCAAGGCGGTGACCCGCGCCATGGAAGAAGCGGGCATTCCTCAGACCTCGCCGTTCCAAACCACGGCCCAACGCCGAGCCCCCACGCTCTGCGCTCCCGGTCCCCGCGCCCTTCGTGCGCCCAGCGACCCGTCGACGACTCCCTCGTGCCCAGCGCGGGCACCCCACCACGCCAAGATCGAGGCATCCCGCCTCGCTCGAGCACCGTAGCCTCCGCGCACAGACACAGACTTCGACCCGCAACGCGCTCAACCCCTCGCTATATCTACTTGATGAGTCGCTGACCATTTCCCCCTCCCCCCGCTACCGGTCCGCCCACCAGCACAGACATACGACCCGTCGTTATGATCGAAGGTGTCTTCCGCGATGGCCTTAGCAAAGGTACGGTTCAGTTGAGTTTCTCGACCAGAGGAACGTGCGCGGTCCAGCATTCAAGCTGCTCGATGAAGCGGAACTCTTCTGCCAGCGACATTTCCCGTTGCCTGGACGCATCTGACCAGGACGCCTGCAGCGAGTGGATCGTCCGCTCATCCCGCCGGACGCCATGCGCGAGATCCTGGTCAACGCGCTCATTCATCGCGATTGCAGCATCGCAGGCGGTGCAGTCTCGCGCGCCATCTTCGACGACCGCGTCCAGGTATGGAGCGCAGGTAAATTCCCGAACGGCAATCCTCGGTGGACACC
>Ga0190265_10003674_pt1 | contig 10502 bp, 9 predicted proteins | sample Popmic124T_FD_133135 | JGI IMG/M metagenome (GOLD analysis project Ga0190265, IMG submission 133135) | Populus adjacent soil microbial communities from riparian zone of Indian Creek, Utah, USA - 124 T | ecosystem: Environmental > Terrestrial > Soil > Riparian zone | place: USA: Utah | collected...
ACGACGCGCTCGGCTACGAGACGGCGGCGATGCACAAGCACAAGCGTCTCTGAGCGGCATCCGCCCACTGTTACGCCGTGCGTCGCGGCGTGTTACGTCGCGGGTCGTGTGGGGCTGACGCGCACTGCGTCGTCTGGGTAGCGTCGGGGCATTCATTCCCGTCCCACCTCGTCACGAGGAGTTCCGATGTCGACCATCGCCGCGACCAGCACGACCGCCCAGGCCGTCGCGCGCGCCGCGGGCGAGGGCGTCGGGGCTGCTGCGCCGATCGCGTTCCGCGACGTCGGGCGCACGTTCGGCACGGCGGGCGGCGCGCGTGCGGTGCTGCGCAACGTCGACCTCGACGTCGCGGCCGGCGAGATCGTCGCCATCCTCGGCCCGAGCGGATGCGGAAAGTCGACGCTGCTGCGTATCGGAGGGGGCCTCGACCGACCGACGCACGGCGACGTCGCGATCGATGGCACGACCGTTACGCCGTACGACCGGCGTTCGGCGGTCGGCTTCCAGGAGCCGCGACTGCTGCCCTGGCGCACGGTCGCGAAGAACGTCGCGCTCGGCCTGCCTCGTGGAACCGCTCGGGAAGCAGGTCGAGCACAGGTGGCACGGCTGCTCGAGCTCGTCGGCCTCGCCGAGTTCGCCGACCACCGGCCGCACGAGATCTCGGGCGGCATGGCCCAGCGCACCTCGCTCGCTCGCGCGCTCGCACGCAATCCGGCGGTGCTCCTGCTCGACGAGCCGTTCGGGGCGCTCGATGCGCTCACGCGGCTGAAGATGCAGGACCTCCTCCTCGACGTGCACGCCGCTGAGCCCACGACGGTGCTCCTCGTCACGCACGACGTCGACGAGGCGCTGCAGCTCGCCGACCGCATCATCCTGCTCGGCCAGGAAGACGACGAGCCCGGTGCCGTCATCCGCCAGACCGTGTCAGTGCCCGGCCGCAGGCCCCGCGATCGCGGATCGGCCGAGCTGGCCGAGCTCCGCGGACGCCTGCTCGACGGCCTCGGCATCGATCGCCACGGCGCCGCCCGCGGTGTCGAGACGACGACCACGATTCCGCACTATCCCTACTGAACCAGCACCATCCGCACCGACCCAGCGCACACCTGACCTGTTCAACTGACGGCGCGGCACAGCAGCACGCCGAGCTTTTAATCACTGAGGAGTCCCGATGTCCCACCGCAGCGTTCGCAACCGCAATCGCAACCGCAACCTCTTCCGATCCGCGCTCGTCGCGGGCGCCGCCGCCACTGCGCTCGTCTTCTCTGGCTGCGTGGCCGGCGAGGGCCAGGCCGTAGAGCCGGAGACCGGAGCATCCGGCGCATCGGGCTCACTCGAGGGCCAGACCCTCAACATCGACTTCGCCACCTACAACCCGCTGAGCCTCATCATCAAGGACCAGGGCTGGCTCGAAGCGACCGGCCTCGAGGTCACCTGGGTGCAGTCGGCCGGGTCGAACAAGGCGAACGAGGCACTGCGGGCCGGCGCGGTGGACGTCGGCTCGACGGCCGGGTCGGCCGCGCTGCTCGCGCGGTCGAACGGCTCGCCGATCCAAGTGATCGACATCTACTCGCAACCCGAATGGTCGGCGCTCGTGGCTCCAGCGGGCTCGTCCATCACGTCGGTCGAAGACCTCAGGGGCAAGCAGGTCGCGGCCACGAAGGGCACCGACCCGTACTTCTTCCTCCTGCAGTCGCTCGAGGCGGGCGGGCTCTCGCCCGACGACATCGTGCTGCAGAACCTGCAGCACGCCGATGGTTGGGCGGCTCTGCAGAACGGGTCGGTCGACGCCTGGTCGGGCCTCGACCCGATCATGGCCGGCGCAGAGGAGGAGGGTGCGACCCTCTTCTTCCGCAATGTCGACTTCAACAGCTACGGCTTCCTGAACGCCACCGAGTCGTTCCTCGCCGAGAAGCCCGACGTCGCGCAGGCCGTGGTCGACGCGTACGAGTCTGCTCGCGCATGGGCCGCTGCCAACCCTGAAGAGACCGCCGAGATCCTGGCGGAGGTCGCCGGGCTCGACGCCGCCATCGCCACGAAGGTGATCGTCGAGCGCTCGAACCTCGACGTCGACCCGGTTCCCGGCGATGCGCAGGTCGAGGTGCTCGAGAAGATCGGACCGATCTTCGTCGAGCTCGGCGACGTGGCGACCCAGCAGCAGGTCGACGAGGCGCTCGAGACGCTGATCAACGACGAGTTCGTGACGCAGGCCGACCCGGCCCGCTTCGACTGACCCCGACCCTCCGAGGGTCGTTTTCCGCCATTCCACGACGATCCGTCGCGGGATCTGGCGGGAAACCACCCCCGGAACGGAAGTGAGAACCGCAATGAGCCACACGGATGCCGCGACCGGCACGCTCGTCGACACGACGGGCGCGGTCGCCCACGCCTCGTCGGACGCGAACGTCGTGGTCGGCCGCCACGGCTCCTCTGGGACGGCGCGGCCGGCGCGCCCGGAACGACCGGCTCGTGGCGGAAGCGGCGGCGGCGCGGCATCCGCACCCCTGACCCGGCGGCGCTGGTTCGTGATCCTCGGCGGAGCGGTCATCCCGATCGTGCTGCTCGTGCTCTGGCAGGTCGTGTCGACGAGCGGACTCGTTCCGGTGTCGCAACTGCCGTCGCCCGAGATGGTGTGGCTGGCCGCGATCGACCTCGCCCAGCGCGGCCTGCTGACGCAGTACGTGGCGATCTCGACTCAGCGGGTGCTCATCGGCTTCGCATTCGGCGCGGCGATCGGCGTGCTGCTCGGCGCCGTCGTCGGGCTCAGCCGGCTGGGCGACATCCTGCTCGCGCCGACTCTGGGCGCCATCCGCGCGGTGCCCTCGCTCGCGTGGGTACCACTCCTGATCCTGTGGTTCAAGATCGGCGAGGAATCGAAGATCATCCTCATCGCGATCGGCGCGTTCTTCCCGGTGTACACGATCGTCGCCGCCGCCCTGCGGCACGTCGACCGGCAACTGCTCGAGGCAGCCCGGGCGTTCGGGCTGCACGGCGTGCAGCTCTTCACCACCGTGCAACTGCCGGCCGTGGTGCCATCCGTGCTGTCGGGGCTGCGTCTCGCGCTCGCGCAGGCATGGCTCTTCCTCGTCGCCGCTGAGCTGATCGCGAGTTCGATGGGCCTCGGATTCCTGCTCGTCGACTCGGGCAACAACGGACGCATCGACCGGATCTTCCTCGCGATCATCCTGCTCGCCGTGCTCGGCAAGCTCACCGACGCGATCATCGGGCTCTTCGAACGCTGGGCGGTGCGCCGCTGGGCGTGAACCCGGCTCCACCGGAGCGTGGACACCGCCGGACGCCGCGTGGCATCGTGGGACCGGCAGGGAGAGCGGCATGGTCACGCACAGGCTGGAAGCTGACTACCTCGTGGTCGGCGCCGGGGCCGCCGGCATGGCGTTCACCGACGCGCTGGCCGCCGAGGCGCGGTCGTCGGGCACCGACCTCGACGTCATCGTCGTGGACCGCCGCCATGCGCCGGGCGGGCACTGGAACGACGCCTACCCGTTCGTGCGCCTGCACCAGCCGTCGGCGTACTACGGGGTGAACTCGCTCGCCCTCGGCGACGACGTGATCGACACCGACGGGCTGAATGCGGGGATGTACGAGCAGGCGGGCCCGGCCGAGATCTGCGGGTACTACGACCGTGTGATGCGCCGCCGCATGCTGCCCTCGGGTGCCGTGCGCTACTTCCCGATGTGCGAGGTCGTCGCCGAAGGGCATTTCCTCTCCCGCCTCTCGGGTGAGGACTACGAGGTGCACGTGCGCAGGGCGGTGGTCGATGCCGCCTACCTCGAGCCGGCCATTCCGGCGACCTCTGCGCCGCCGTTCGCTGTGGCATCCGGTGTGCGATGCATCCAAGTGGGCGACCTCGTGAACCTCGGAGACCCCGCCGGCCGCATCGTCGTCGTCGGGGCGGGCAAGACGGCCATCGACGCGTGCCTCTGGCTGCTGCTGCAGGGCGTCGACCCTGGCACGATCCGCTGGGTCAAGCCACGGGAGCCGTGGCTGCGCAACCGATTCCACGCGCAGGGCGGCGAACTCGTCGGCAACCTGATCGAGGGCATCGCGTCGCAAGTCGAAGCCGCGGCATCCGCGACTTCGCTCGACGACCTGTTCGACCGGCTGGAGGCCGCCGGCCTCCTGTTCCGCGTCGACGAGCAGGTGGTGCCGACGATGTACAAGGCGCCCACCATGAGCACCGCAGAGCTCGAACTGCTGAGAAGCGTCGAGGATGTGGTGCGACTGGGGCACGTGCGACGCATCACCCGCGATGCGATCGAGCTCGACGAGGGCAGCGTGCCGGCCGGCCCTGGCGATGTGTACGTGCACTGCGCAGCGCCTGGCCTGAACTCCGCGCCCGCCGTGCCGATCTTCGCGGAGGGCCGCATCACGCTGCAGCCCATCCGAACCGGGCTGATCCCGTTCAACGCCGCGCTCATCGGCTACGTCGAGGCATCGGGCCGCGACATCCGCGAGAAGAACCGGCTGTGTCCACCGAATCGGCTGCCCGACGTGCCGCTCGATTGGGTGAGGGGGCTACTGGTCGAGATGGCGGCCGACCGGGCGTGGTCGAAGGAGCCCGATCTGGCGCGGTGGCTCGAGACGGCGCGCCTCAACGTGTCGCGTGAACTCCGCGGGCACGGCGACGAGCCGCTGGTGCGGGCCGCTGTAGCGCGGTTCAGGGCGAATGCGGGGCCGGGCGTCGAGAACCTGGGCAGACTGCTTGCGGGTGCCGCGGCGGCACGTTGACCGCCGACGCCCCGATCACCAGGCTTCGCCGGCCGCCGGCATCAGGTCGCGCAGCTTCGCCGCGGCATTCGGCAGGCATGAATCGAGCACCTCGGTGACCGAGTCGTCTGTGCCGTAGGCACCCACGAGGCGCAGGCCGACGATCGCATTGATGAGCATGCCGTTGGCCATGAAGTTGCGGGTGTCCTCCTCGGTGAAGCCGGCCTCGTCACGCACGAACCGCCAGATGGAGTTGAACCCCTCCCGCGCGACCGGGCCGATCTCGGGGTCGCCGCCGAGCGCGGTCGAGTTCGCAATCACCGGCAGCATGCCGCGTTCTTCGAGCAGGCCGGCGTAGGCGGCGCCCATGCGTGCCACGCGCTCCTCATCCAAGCCGGGCAGCACCGCGCGGAACGCGCTGATCACCCGCTCGTAGGCGCGCTCGATGACGGCGATATAGAGCTTGGCCTTGGTGCCGAACAGGCGCACCACATAGGGCTGGCTCACACCGGCCGCGCGCGCGACATCATCGGTGGTCGTGCCGACGTAGCTGGACGCGCCGAAGACCGCGGTCGCCGCCTCGAGGATGAGTTCGCGGCGATCCGCGGCCTTCATTCGGGGGGCGGTGACATTCTCGCTCATCATGCTTGACATGTTATCAGTCGATTACTACTCTCAAGTAATCATCCGATAACAACCTCTGGGAGATCCGCCGTGTCCACCGTCCTCGAAGCACCTGCCGGCCCGCGAACCCGCCGGCTCAGCCCGCTGTGGCTCGTGCTGCTCGCCACCGCCCTGCCCATGTTCATGGCCAACCTCGACAACCTCGTGATGACCAACGCGCTTCCCGTACTGCACTCGGAGTTCGGGGCATCCGTCGAAGAGCTGCAGTGGTTCATGAACGCCTACACGCTCGCCTTCGCGAGTTCGATCCTCATGGCCGTCGCCCTCGGCGACCGGTTCGGTCGTCGCACGGTCTTCATCATCGGCATCGCCGTCTTCACGCTCAGCTCGGCGTTCGCGGCACTCGCGACCGACCCCGGCCAGCTCATCGCCGCTCGTGCCGCGCAGGGGTTCGGCGCCGCCGCGATCCTTCCGCTGTCACTGGCGCTGCTCGTCGGCGCAGTTCCGATCGCCCGGCGGGCGCTCGCCATCGGCATCTGGGGCGGCGTCGCCGGCCTCGGGGTCGCGGTCGGCCCACTCATCGGCGGCGCCGTGATCGAGGGCTGGGCCTGGCAGGCGATCTTCTGGCTCAACGTTCCCGTCGGCGTGGTCTCGGTGGCGCTCGCACTGCTCGCGCTCCCGAACACCTTCGGCGCCCGGCTGCGCGCCGATATCGCCGGCCTCGTGCTCTCGGGCTTCGGCCTCCTCGGCCTGGTGTACGGCATCGTGCGCGGCAACGAGGCGGGATGGGACAGCTTCGAGGTGCTCGGCAGCCTGATCGCCGGCGGGATGCTGCTGCTCGCCTTCGTCGTCTGGGAATCGCGTGCCGCCGCACCGCTCCTGCCGCTTCGCCTGTTCCGCGACCGAAGCTTCAGCGTCGCGAACCTCGCGGGCTTCGGGTTCGCATTCGGCGCGTTCGGATCGATCTTCATCCTGATCCAGTTCCTGCAGGTCGTGCAGGGCGCATCGCCGTTCGAAGCGGCCGTGCAGACCACGCCGTGGACGCTCGCGCCCATGATCGTGGCACCGCTCGCGGGACTCATCGCGCCTCGGGTGGGCACGCGGGCGCTCATCGTCGCCGGACTGCTGTTCCTCGGAGGCGCACTGCTCTGGCTCTCGCAACTGCTCGATGCGAGCGTCGAGTACGGGGCGTACGTCGTGCCGTTCATCGTGGCCGGCATCGGCATGGGGCTCGTGTTCGCCCCGTCGGCGACCGCCGTGCTCGCCACGATGGTGCCCGACGATCACGCGAAGGCGAGCGGCACGAACTCGATGCTTCGGGAGGTCGGCGTTGCGCTCGGCATCGCCGTGTCGACCGCCGTCTTCCTCGGAGCGGGCGGCGAGCTCACCCCGACCGATTACAGCGCCGGAGCCCAGCCGGCCGTGCTGGTCGGAGCCGCGGTGCTGCTCGCGTCGGCACTCGTGGCGATGCTTCTTCCGGCGGGCAGGGCCGTGCGCCAGGCGCCTGCCGACCAGGCCGATGACGAGGCGGTTGACACGGCGCCCGGGGCATCCGTCGCCACCGCCCCCGTCGGAGCCGGCGTCTGATTCGACACGACGGGCGGGCGTCGCCCGTTACCGGGGGCCGTGCGAGACCAGCTCGCCGGCCCCTGGCATCGCACCGCCGAACTGCTCGCTCACCGTCGCGAGTGTGAACCCGCGGTCGCGGAGGCCGTCGATGATCGTCGGCACCGCGGCCACGGTCTGCTCGTGCGTGTCGTGCATCAGCACGATGCTGCCGCGCGACGACCAGGAGACGGCGCGATCGGCCACCACGTCGCTGCCGGGTTCCTGCCAGTCGTTCGTGTCGACGTCCCACACCACGAGCGGCAGTTCGGCGAGGTCGCGCACCCGTTGGTCGACGTCGCCGTACGGTGGTCGCAGGCTGGTCGGCCAGACTCCGGATGCCGCTGCGATCGCCGCCTGGGTGAGCTCGATCTCTGCACGAACCTCCGGGTCGGGCAACCGGGTGAGGTACGGATGCTTCCAGGTGTGGTTGCCCAACTGGTGCTGCTCCTCGACGAGCTCACGCACCACGTGGGGGCGCCGCTCCACGTTGACGCCCTGCAGGTAGAACGTCGCGGGAGCCCGTCGGTCTCGGAGTATGCCGATGAGTTCGCCGGTGTGTCTCGTGGGTCCGTCGTCGAAGGTGATCGACACGCAGGCCACGAGGGTGCAATCCACTCGGTCGGCACCCGTCGCAGCCGTGGCCGGGGAGTACGGTGCGCCACTGGCCACCGCGGTCTGCACGGCGACCCCGAAGGGGCTGAGGAACGGCGCGACGAGCCGAGTCGGCACGAGCACGGCCACGTGTCCGCGGCCACGGCCGTCTGGCGTCGCGATCAGCGGCACCTGCACGACGAAGTCGTCGGCGACGACGACGGTGTCGGCGAGGACCCGGTGCACGCCCTCCTCCGTGAGATCGACGAACGGGTCGGCCACACCGGCGAGGTCCGATGAACGCAGCCCCTCGGCGAGCAGGGCGAGCACGCGCGGCTCGGCACCCGGCCGGTACAGCGTGGCGCCGTCGCCGAACTCGCCGGTGGCGGCATCCGTGTACCAGGTGGACCGGTCGACGGATGTCGCGACGACGCCGTCGCGACGAATCACGACGAGGCGCTCGGCGAGCAGGGTGCCGGTCGCCCCGACGATGGCGCAGTCGACTGTGAGGCTGACGCCTGCAGCGCCGGTGAGTGGGTGCCGATCGCACGGGGCGCCGACTCCGCCGGGCGCGATGTCGACGCCCGGTGACCAGTCGAGACCGTGCTCGGCCGCGTAGCCCCGCACCAGCTCGGCGAATCGGGCGTCGAACGCATCGCCGAGCACGCTTGCGCCCGCCGGCGTCGCCCAACGCGCCACGGCGGTGAAGTCGGGCGCGGCCATCGCGGCGAGGCGGGCGACGAGGCCCGGCGCCTCCTGGGGGCCGAGGCGTGGCATCCGGTAGCCGACGTCGACCCGCGGCTGCGGGAGCATCTCGACGGGTACGTGCGATTCGCGCGGCACGCCTGGAGTGGAAGAGGCGGCGTCGGATGCCGCTGGCGAGGCACCGTTCTGCCACAGCTCGTCATCGATTGTGGGCAGCGTTGCCGAGCAACCAGCGAGAGCAACGACGGCGACGGATGCCACGAGCGCGAGGTGAGCGCGAGCCGGGAGCGCGCGGCCCGGGGCCGTGCGAGGTCGCTTCCATCGGGACCGCATCACCCCGTCACCATATGCCGAGCTCTGCGAGGCGTCGCGCACCGCGGCGCGGGTCACCCGAGCCCGGGCGTCCTCGGCCGGACGAAAGGGGCGCCGCCTCGTCGTCGCCACTCGATCAACGACGAAGTCCCCGCCCGGCCACCATCGGGCCGGGCGGGGGCTTCTGGAAGCGAAGGTCAGTTGACCGTGATGTCCGGGTTCGCTGCGAGGGTCGCGACGACGACGACCCACACGATGATGCCGATGATGATCGAAGCGAAGCCGAGGATGATCGCCCAGATGGCGAGCCCCCGACCGCGCTCCCCGGTCTTCTTGATCTGGTTGAGACCGATGAAGCCCAGGATGATCGAGATGAGGCTGAATCCGAAGAAGACGATCACGAAGCCGATGATCGACAGGACGTTCCACTTGTCGGTCTGTGCCGGCGGCTGAGCGGAAACGGGCGGCTGCGGAGCTGATGCGGTCATGTGAGGGTTCCTCGCTGTAGTGGTCGAATGGTGCCGACGCCGCATAGTCGCAGTGCCCGAATGCCACTGTCAACGACCTCCTCGGCCGGTCGTCGGATCCGTCAGTGCGCTGCTTCCAGCGGCGAGAGGTTGTCGTCGACCCGGTCGGGGACGGGCGCCGCAGTGCGCGTGCCGTTCGAGAGCGGTGAGAGGTCGTCGTCGACGTCGCCCGGTGCGCTGCCCTTCAGTTCGCGCATCACCGCCGCGCTGAATCCGACCTCGGCGCGTGTCGCGACCGGCTGCGAATGCAGTTCGCGCCGCTCCTGCGCGCTCCAGAAGCGGGCCGTATCCGTGTCGACGGCCTGCTCGATCTGACGCTCGATGCGGTCGGCGACCACCTGGTTCTGTGAGAGGTCGTCGCGCACGATGACATGACCGCGCGCGAGTCCCACTTCCGCGGCGTTGGCCGCCGGGCCGAGGTCGTCACGCACCTGGCCGCCTTGCCCGACGGCTCCCGCGCAGCCACTCATCAGTACCACCAGCGAGACGGTGAGAACCACCGGCGCTGCCGTTCGTCTGTTCATGATTCCGTTCCTTTCAGGGGTCCTCGATTGGGGATGCCCCGAAGCTATGAGCGGCACGGGCGAGCGGCATCCGGGCGGCCACCCCACGCAGCATCCGATATTCCTGAGTTTTTCTCAGTGATTCGCGACGCGGAATGCGCCGAACGGAGCTTGACGACCCTGAAGCGGCCCACATGGATCGAGGCGTGCGCGCCAACGGCGAAGTCCACCGTCGAACTTCGCAGGCACGCAAGAAAGCGCCACCGGGCCGCAACACATCGCGGGATGCTCGCGTCTAGCCTTGGAGGAGGCCGATCGGCCACACTCACGCCGCGCTCGCGGCCCGCACCCGGGAACGGAGGTTCACATGTCGAACATCACGATCGACGCCATCATCGGCGAACCCGAGGTGCTCGAGGACGAGGTCACCGCCGAGCAGATCGCGCTCGCCCACGGCGTGGAGTCCGACCCCGCGTGGCTTCGCCTGAAGGAGTCGGCCACCAGGCTGCAGGCGCTGCAGGTGAAGGACGGCTCGGTGCCCGAAGACGCCGACACTGCGTCCGATCGACGTGGCGAGGCATCCGCGCTCGTCGACACGATCGTCGAGTCGATCGAGGCGCTCGCGCCGCGGTTCCCGCACGAGGCCGCGTACCTCGCGGTATCCGTCACCGATTTCCGCCGGTGGCAGGCAGAGGGATTCGGCGTGCCCGACTTCCTCGACTCGCTCGTCGCCTTCCAGCCGCAGGAGCACCGCGTCGACGGCATCCGCCACCTCGTCGTCTTCCCGATGTACACGCAGAACGGCTCGAGCGATCGCCTCGTCGAAGCGCTGATCGTCGAGACGATCTGGCCCGAGTTCATCGGCGCTCTCGAGGCCGGCGACTACGGCAACAAGCTGTTCGTCTCG
>Ga0190265_10003675_pt1 | contig 10500 bp, 5 predicted proteins | sample Popmic124T_FD_133135 | JGI IMG/M metagenome (GOLD analysis project Ga0190265, IMG submission 133135) | Populus adjacent soil microbial communities from riparian zone of Indian Creek, Utah, USA - 124 T | ecosystem: Environmental > Terrestrial > Soil > Riparian zone | place: USA: Utah | collected...
CCGGTGACCGGGGCGAGCTGACCCGAGACATCGCGGATCAGGTTGATGTCCGCCTCGGCGCCGGCGAGATCGCCGGTGAACAGCCTCGCCTCGGCGCGGAGCAGGATCAGATCCTCGTTGCGGATGATCGGCACCGGGGCGTTCGGCTCGGTGTAGATGGTGAACTTCACCGTCGAGGAGATCCCGCGGGCCGCGGTCTCCGGCTGGTCAGCCACCAGCTTGCGGGCGGCGCGGTCGTCGCCCTCCTCGGCCTCGGGCAGCACCGTCGGGTGGGCGTACAGGTTGACGTTGAGGAGACCGTTCTGCACGTCGCCGCTGCCGGTGCCGAACGAGTGGTACACGCCGACCTCGAGGTCGTCCACGGTGGTGGCCGCGTCGTTGATGAAGGCCGGCGCCGGAGTGTCGGCGTCGGGCGGCGTGAGCAGGTCGACCGCCGTGTCGTAGTCCTCCTGGTAGATGGCGGTCCGGGCGCGCAGCGCGCGGTTGAAGCTCAGGAAGCTGCCTGCCGGGGCGTCGAAGCCGGCGAAGCCGCTCGACAGCGGGAACGGGAAGGCGTCGCCGCCCGCGGCCAGCTCCTCGGCCGACTCGTCGAGCAGGCGCGCGATCTCGGCCAGCGTCGCCTCCTTGCTGACCAGCGCGCCCAGCACGTCGATCTCGTGATCGGTGTCGATGACCGCGCCGATATCGTCGCGCGTGGTGATCACGCGCAGGAGGTCCAGCGCCCGGATGGTCTTCACGAAGCCGGACGTGGCGGACTTCTGCGCCTCGTCCCAGTCGACCACATTGTCCTTGGCGCGCAGGATGATGTCGCCCAGGCGCATGTTGGTGTACACCGGCGTCCAGAACGCGCCGCCGAACGGGCTGGCCGGGTTGAGCGAGCCCTCGAGCAGCTCGCTGATGTTGCGCGGGTCGGCCGGGTCGAAGTTGTAGGACTCGCGGCCGACCACGCCGAGCTGGGCGATGTACCCGGTGGCGGGGCCGGAGGTGCCGGTGCGCGCGCCGATGAGCAGGCCGGTCGCGGCCGCGCCCACCTTCGTCGCCGTCGGGTCGTCCTCCAGCTCATCGAGGCCGGGGTTGTTGAGGTCGGGGACATCCACGTCGCATCCGGCGAGGCCGAGCAAGCCCACCGCGGCCAGTGCAACCGTGGACAGGGTCGTGCTTCTGTTTCGTCGCATGGTGGTCATTCCTCTCAGAACCCGGCGTCGACCGACAGCCAGTAGCTGCGGCTCGGCGGGTAGGGGGCCACGTCGTAGTTGCGGCCGATCGGCTGGTTTCCGAAGTTGGAGACCTCCGGATCGAGCCCGGAGTAGTCCGTGATGGTGAGCAGATTGCGCCCCGACAGCGAGACGCGCAGCTGGTTGACCGGGCCGAGCTGGCTGGCCCACTTCTCGGGGACGCTGTAGAAGAGCGACACTTCGCGCAGCTTCACGAAGGTGGCGTCCTCGATGTACGGGCGCACGTCGCCGGCGCCGGCCAGCGCGAGGCGCTCGGCAGCGGCCCCGGAGTCCGGGCTGACCTGGCCGCCGTCGAACAGGTAGCGGGTAAGGTTGACGATTTCCGAGCCCTGCTGCCAGTCGACCAGGCCGAACAGGCCGAAGTCGCCGACCTTGACCTCGTTCGACCAGCCCACCCGGAAGTCCGGCTCACCGTTGCCGGCCACGACCAGCGCGCCCATCTCGCCGCAGCTGCAGACGATCTGCGTCGCGCTCTTGCCCTCTTCGATGCGGAACGCGCCCAGGCCGGCGCCGAAGCCGGCCGTGGCGAGGTTGAACGGCTCGCCGGGCAGGTCGGTGACCTCGGAGCGATTGAACGTCAGGTTGGCGCGGGTGGTCCACTCGACCGGGTTCATCACCGGAATGACCTGCAGAGAGACCTCGAGGCCGCGGTTGCGCATCGAGCCGCCGTTCTCGAACAGGGTGGTGAACCCGCTCGTGGGGGGCAGCGCGCGCTGCAACAGCAGATTCGAGATGTTCCGCTGGTAGCCGGTCAGCTCGAGCACGACGCGCTGATCCTCCATCGCCGCGTCGAGGCCGACCTCGAACTCGCGCTGGTGCTCGGGCTCGATGTTCGGGTCACCCGCCGTCGGGATGCCGCCGATGCCGCCAATCACCAGGCCGGGGTTGCCGTCGATGGTGTTCGTCGCGGCGAGCGCGGTGAACTTCTGGCCGTAGTTGGGCCGGTTGCCGGCCTCGCCGTAGGCCAGGCGCACGCGGAGCGGGTTGAAGACCTGCTCCAGCACCGGCATGCGATAGGTCGCCGCCGCCTTGGGGAAGAGCCAGAACTTGTCCGAGTCTCCGTTGAGGCTGGACCGCTCGGCCAGGACGCCGGCCAGGAGAGTCAGGCGATCGTCCAGCAGCGCGACCTCCTCCTGGATGTAGGCGCCCTGCTCCTCGGTGCGCAGGTGGTTCTCGGTCGTGTTCAGCACCACGGCGGAGTCGACGTTCGGCTGGCCGGCGTTGAGGTTCTGGCCCAGCACGTAAACGCTGGTGAGATCGACGTACTCGTACGTGAGACCGGCCGAAAGCGCGCTGCGCATGGCGCCGCTCTTGGGCGTCAGGGTCCACACCGCGCCGGCGCCGACGTTGAGGTTGAGGTTCTGCGTGGTCGCCTCGATCGACGTGCCGGGCAGGCCGTCGTCGTCCTCGTACTGCAGCTCCGGCGGCGACACCAGGTCATTGACCTGCTGGAAGCGGTCGGCGCCGAAGTTGGACTGCAGGCTGATCGAGTTGACGTCGTCGGAATACACCTTGAGGCTGGCGGTGCCCGATCCGATCACGCGCCACACGTCCTCCTCGTTCTGCAGCAGAGCGACGGTCTGCAGCGGGTTGGACGCCGCGCGCGGGTTGTCCGGGAACGTGCCGTCCGAGTTCTGGCTCAGATCCACGAAGCTCGGCGTGGACGACAGCGCCACGTACATCGAGGTGCCGGTGTTGTCGTTGTTGGTCAGACCGCGATCGCTCAGCGAGTGGATCACGTTGGTGTTGAAGTTGACCGACAGCCTCTCGCCGAAGTTGTAGGCGATGCCCAGCTTGCCGGACTGCTTCTCGTAGAAGGTGCCCTTGACCACGCCGGGCTCGTCGCGGACCAGCATGGAGCCGGAGTAGCTGCCGTTCTCGGTGCCGCCCGAGGCCGACGCGATGGTCTCGTACGCGATCGCCGTGCGGGTCAGCGCCTTCTCGTGGTCGTAGAACTGGCCGTCCCACATCCCGCCGACGGCGGGGCCGTAGACCTCGATCGCCTCTTCCGCCGACTGGATCCGGCGCGCGCCGAGAGTGTTCGACACCTGGGACATGCCGATGCGCTGGGTCACGTTGACCTTGGTCGTGGCCGACGCCCGGCCCCGCTTGGTCGTGATGATGACGACGCCGTTGGCCGCCTTGGAGCCGTAGAGCGCCGCAGCCGCCGCGCCCTTGAGGATCTCGACGTTCTCGATGTCGTTCGGGTTGATGTCGGCGATGCGGTTGACCGGGTTGTCCTGGTTGGACGCGCTGCCGCCGGCGGCGGCGGCGGTGACCAGGTTGGCGCCGGACGCGACCGCCACGTTGGACAGGATGACGCCGTCCACAACGTAGAGCGGCGACGACTGGCCGTTGATGGTGGAGACGCCGCGCAGGCGGAGCTGGGTGCCGCCGCCGGGCGCGCCGGAGTTGAGCTGCATGTTGGCGCCCGACACCTTGCCGACGAGCGCGCCGTCCAGGGTCTGCGACGAGACGCGGTTGAGGTCCTGGTCGTTGACCACCGAGGCGCCGTTGGCCAGGTTGCGCTTCATCAGCACCGGCGCGCGGCCGGTGATGACGATCGTCTCGGACGAGCCGAGCTCGAGCGCGACGTCCACCACGCGGCGGCCCGTCGGGACCGGGATCTCCTGCGGAGTCTGGGTGTAGCCGGTGATGACGAGGGTGACTTCCTGGGACGGCACGCCCTCGATCGTATATGTGCCGTCGTCCTCGGCGATGGCGATGAGCTCGCTGTCCTTCACCATCACGGTGGCGCCCGGGACCGGCTCGCCGGTCTCCTTCTCGGTCACCTTGCCGGTGATGGCGCGCGTGCCGGCGGCGGCGGGGGCCGCGGCCGGAGTCGGAGCCGCCTCGACCGGGGCTGCTGCCGTGCCCTGAAGCTCGAGCTTCGCGGTCGTCTGACCGTCCGGCACCGAGAGCGTGCTGGCGCCGTGCGTCTGGCTGCTGACGTCGAGCTGGACGTCGCCGGCCGGAACGCCGGACAGGACGAAGAGGCCGTCCTCGTCGGTGGTCGCCGTGACGGCGGTGCCCTTGAGGGTCACCACCGCGGCTGCGATCGGCTTGCCGGTGCCGGCTTCCTTGACGATGCCGGTCACGCTGCGCTGGGCCGGGGCGGCCGCGGTGAGCGAGACCTGCACCTTCTTCTGCCGTCCGGGAAGGACGACGTCCTTGGCGACATGCGCCGGGCCAGTCACCTCGAGCGTGACGTCGCCGCGTGGCGCGTCGATGCTGAAGGTGCCGTCTGCGCCGGTGGTCGCGGTGGCATCGCTGCCTTTCACCTTGACGGTGGCGCCGCTGACGGCTGCCCCTGTCTCGGCTTCTTGCACCGTGCCGGTGATGGATCTTGTCTTGCCCTTGGGCTTCGCAGCTTGAGTCGGCTGTGCCGGCTCGGGCGGCGCTTGCCCCCAGGCGCTACCGGTCTGCCATACGCAGACCGTCGCGAACAACGCGAGTCTAAAGAGCGAATCTCTTCTCATGACGTCGCCACCTCCCGGGCCCTTGACGGGTCCCATCGACGTTGGTCCGGCCGGTGACAGCGGGATGCCGTCCGGGGCTTTGCTTGCGTCGGCGCCACTGCCGATGCGAGGCGATTATTAATGGATCTGGAGCCCGTGTGCGACATCCGGACGCTGTCCGGATGTCTTTCCTGCGCGGCGCTACGCGCGAGGAGCAGTGGCCGGGGTCGGTAAATTACCCACTTATTTAAGTGGGTTGCGGATCAAGGGGCCTTCTCGACCGAATTCCCGCTGTCACCACAAGTCAGAAGCAGACCTCCGGACAGGCCGCGATCCGACAGCTCGGCGCACAGGACGGCGTAGGTCGCGGCCTCCGGCGTGAGGATCGGGACGTAGGTCGAATCCGGCGCAGCGACGCCAGCGAGCAGGAACTGCGGGCTCGAAAGCAAGACTCCGCACAGCGCGCGCGACCGTGCCTCGAGATCGTCGACCTCCGTCGCCAGCGTGGCGACGCCGGCGCCGAACATGCTCTCGATCGCATCCAGCTCGCTGGCTCCGGCGGGGCCGTGGCTGATGCGAGCCTGGCCGATCAGGCGGTCCTTGAGCGCGGCCACCACGTCGCCGAGCGTCGCGGTCGGGCTCGCCTGCGCGCGCGCGACCAGGTCGGTGACGAAGTCAGGCTGCCCCGACGGATCGACGCAGGCGGCGAACGAGTCCTCGAACACCAGGCGGGCCTGGAAGTCGAGCCCGCGGAAGCCCTTCTCACCGTGCTTGAGGAAGATGCCGATGCCGCGCTCGAACGCGCGCAGGTCGGCGGCGGCCGGCAGCGGGCTGGCGGGCGGGCTGGCGCACTCGATCGCATGCGCGTCGCAGCAGGCGCCGCTGTCGTCGCACAGCTCGGCCATCTGCTCGCACGTGTACGAGTCGGTGCAGAGCTCGATGTCGAACGGCTCCTCCGGGAAGGCGTCGAAGAACGGGCGCGGCCACTCGAGCGCGTCGCGGGCGGCGCGCAGCAGCACGCGCGGCGAGAGCGCGGTGACGGCGTCACCCGGGCCGTTCTGGCGGCGCGCCGGATCCGGATCCGCCGTGACTCAGGGATCGTAGATCGCCGGCATGGCGTAGGGGCCGCCGCATCCGGCCTCGGGAGGGAGCCGGTTGAAGTAGTCGGAGGTCAGGATGTCGACCAGCAGCTCGCGCAGCGAGTAGCGGCTGGCGACGAAGCGGTCGGTCAGCCCGAGCAGGACGTCGCGCGCCTCCTGGTTGCGCGGGAAGTAGTTCGCGATGGTCAGCGGCGTGCCGACGAGCTCGCGCCACACGCCCTCGACGATGGTGGCGGCGACCAGGTAAGCCATGGCCGCGTCCGGATCGGCGATGGCGCCGGCCTCGTCGCGCACGAGGCCGCCGGCGGCCAGGCTGTCGAACCCGCGCCGGAGCGCGGCGTCCAGGTCGAACACGGTGAGCTGGTCGCCGCTCAGGCTGGCCAGCTTCCCGTCGACGCCGGCCGGGTCCGGCTCCAGGCCGGTCGGGTCGAAGGTGCCGCAGGCGCGGTCCCAGCTCCACGGCCGGATGCCCTCGTCGGTGAGGGGATCTACGACGAAGCCGTCGTAGCGGAAGGCGGCGTGCGCGCGCTCCGGCTCGACGCCGATCGGGTCGCCGTAGATCGCGGTCTCGAACGAGCCGGGCAGCGGCCAGTGTCGGTTGACGGCCGGATCGGTGTGGAAGGTGATCGAGAACTCGCTGTTGTGGCAGCCCAGGCAGACCAGGTCGCGGTTGAGGTAGGTGGCGTCGAAGAGCAGGCCGAAGTCCTCGCGCCGGGCCAGCTCGGCCTGGACCGGCGGGACGTTCGCGGCCGGGATCGGGCGGCTGACCATGGCGTAGAGGTGAGCGCGATAGACGATCGAGAGATCGTCGAGGTGAAGCGAGGAGCGCAGGAGGTCGAGCATGGTGAAGCGGCCGCCCGGATCGCCTTCGCGTGCGTCGTTGTCGCGCGCGAACTGCGCCAGCGAGCCGTCCTCGATCCCCTCGTCCGGCGCGCGCGCGGCCGCGCCGTAGCAGGTGCGCTGGCTCTGCTGCTCGATGCGCGGCACCTTGAGCGCGTCCATGACGTGCTCGGTCCAGCGATCGACGAAGCCCGGGTCGGCCAGCAGGGCGCGGGCGACGACCTCGCGCGGATCCGGGACCGCGGGATCCGGGCCGGCGTCTGGATCTTCCTCCTCGGGTGCGGCGCTCAGGGCGCGGACCCCGGCCATGACGTCGGCGTGGAGGTTGACCTCGGCCTGGCTGCGCGGCCTGCGGCCGAGCACGGCCAGGGTCGCCTGGCGCACGAACGCCTGGTCGCTGCCGTCGCACTCGGTGAACGGGACGCCGGCGTCCGGCGGCGGCGCCGCGCTGTCGTCGCCGGCGGCGCCGCACGCGGCCAGGCACAGGGCGACGAGGGCGCGCTTCACTTGGTCACCAGGCCGAGCGCGCGCTCGGTGACCAGGCGGGCCGCGTCCGGCTCGTCGGCGGCGCCGCGCACGTCGGAGACGGCGAACGCCTCGGGCGAGAAGGGCCAGATGCCGAGCGCGAGCAGCGCGGCGATCCGGTTCTCCGACGGCAGCATGTACTCGCTGGCGGTGCCGTCCGGGCCGATGGCGCCGTGGATGCCGGCCTGGCCGTCGCGGATCGGTCCGCCCAGGAAGGCGGTGACGTAGCCGTACGGGTGGTGGTTGCGCCCGCTGCCGCCGTCCTGCGGCACCGGGGTGCGGCCGAACTCGGTGTTGAGGATGACGAGGGTGCGGTCGAGGTCGAGCTTGGCCGGGTCCGCCTCGCCCGGCGCATTGATGATGGCGAGGAGGCCGCGCAGCATGTTGTCGAAGTTGCGCGCTGTGTCGTGCGAGGTCGACGTGTGCGTGTCGTAGCCGCCGCCGCCCGAGGCCTCGTACAGGCCGACGTCAGACACGCAGACGTAGCGGGCCGGCTGCTCCGGGTGCAGGAGCAGGTGGCGGGCGGCGTCGAGGCTCATGCCGGGCACGTCGAGCGGAGCCTGCTCGCCGCATGCGGCCCCCTCGCGCGCGATGAACAGCGACTGGTCCATCACCGCGGCGATGGCGTCGGCGCCGCCGACCGACTCGACGGCGAGCGAGAGGTCGGTGAAGCGCGCGCTGCGCACCGGGTCGCCCGCGCCGCGCCAGCGCAGGCGCTGCCGGTACTGGTCGACGTAGACCTGCATCAGCTGGTCGTAGCGGTCGCGCGCGTCGAGCGAGCCGACCTTCTCGCGCGCGAGCAGCTGGTAGAAGCCCTCCGCGTTGTCGATGTTGATGGTGAGCGGGCGGGCGGCACCCGGGTGCAGGCCGGTGGCGGCCGCGGCCGAGACGTTGTCGCCCGGCAGGCCGCCGGTGGCGAAGACGTAGCTGTAGGGCGCCGAGCGCGCGGCGCCGCCGTGGTCGACGGAGAATCGCTGGACGTGCGCGCCCAGCCCGGCCGCCGCCGGCTGGCCCAGCGGCTTGCCGGTCAGGGCCTGGGGCACGGCCGCCTCGTGCGGCTCGAGCCGGTGGCGGTGGACCAGGAGGCGCATGCGCGCGAGCAGGTCGGCGCGCTGGCGCAGGCGATAGGCGAACGGGCCGATCTGGACCTGGGCGCCGTTGTGGTCGGTCGCGAACGGCAGGCCCATCGCCTCGCCGGCCGGGAAGCCGCAGACGTCGAGCGCGGCCTCGACGCTGTCCGGGCCGCCTCCCAGGTAGGTGTAGAACTGCTGGTTCGGGTGGTCGGGATCGCTCGGGCGGCCGTACTCCTCGACCAGGTACAGGGTCTCCCAGGGGGAGAGGCCGCCGTAGAGAAAGACCTCGAGCACGCTCTGGGCGCGCAGCTCGGCCGGCAGCGCCACCGACGCGGCCGAGCCGGGGAATTCGCCGAACGGGGCCGCGTCCGCGCGGCGCCATGTGACCGCGCCAGCTGCGGCGGCGCCGGCGGCTCCCATGGCCGACAGCTTCAAGAACTCGCGTCGTCGCACGAGCAAACCATCGTGCCACACCGCGAGAGCAAGGATCCGACTTACGTGCCCGGGCCCGTGCCCGATGGGACGCCGCTCATTTCGTGCGGCTCATCTGGCGCATCGTAGGGCTCGCGGACCCCATGGCACGAGATCGGGCACGGGCACGGGCACGTATGACAGGGGGCCTGGATCAGGTACGGTTGTGCGCCGGGGGAACATGTCGCGCTCCGAGGATCCGGATCTGCTGTCCATGATGGCCGCGCTGCTCGGCACCACACCGGAGGTGCTCGCGGGAGGGGATGCGGGGGCGGCGCGGGCTCGGCTCGATGGGGTTCGGTCTGCGATCGGGCGGCTCCTGGTCCAGGTCCGGGCCGGCGAGGTGGATGAGCAGAAGCTGAGCGCCGGGGTGGCAGGGCTGCGCGAGGCGATGAGCCGGGCCGGTGTGCTGGTGGAGGCGGATGACGCGGCGCGTCCAGCTGGGGAGCTGGATACGGCTGCGCTGTCCGGGGCGCTTCGCTCGCTGACCGGCTGGCTGGAGGAGAAGCAGCCGGGCTCCGGGGCCGAAGTCGATGCATTGATGGCGGAACTCGACCGGGCGTTCGCGTCGCCGGCAGCGGCGGCCGAGGAGGCCGAGCGCGACCGCAGGATCCGGAGCGACGCGAGCGATGCCATCGCTCGTCGCTTGCGCCAGGCCGGTATCAAGCCGTCCGGCGATAGGTGAATAATAGTCATGGAAACGCTGCGGGGAGGTGCGTCCGGGCTGGGGCCGGACGGCAGAGATCCGCGCGGGTGGCCGTACTAAGCGATCGACAATGGGGCGGGATCGCGAGCACCGGAAGGACCTGGATCGCCATCGCGACTCGCCCGATCTCGACGACCTGAACGAGGACTGGGCGCCGAGTCCGGGCAAGGTCCAGCGCAGCGCGGTCGCGGTGACTCCGCGCCAGCGCCGGTCGCTCGCGCCGAGGCCGGGCCGGGTGACCCTCACGATGGGGCTCGACCGCCCGCGGCCCGGGCGGCGCCCGTCGCCGGTCCTGAGGCACGCCGCCGACGCGGCCGATCCCGCGCCCGAGGCCGGCAAGCTGGTGCAGGACGCCCGCTCGTCGAGCGGCAAGCCGCTGCCGGAGTCGCTGGCGCGGCGGCTCGAGCCCTCGCTCGGTCCCGCCGTCGGTGACATCCGGGTCCACGACGACTCGGCGGCCGCCGCGGCGGCGAGCGCGCTGCGCGCCGAGGCCTACACGGTGGGCCGCGACATCTACTTCTCGCGCGGCGCCTACGATCCATCGTCGCTGCGCGGGCAGCGCCTCATCGCGCACGAGGCGGCGCACGCCGCGGCGCAGCCGAGCTACCTGGCGCTGGGCGACGACCTCGCGGTGAGCCAGCCGGGCGATGCGCACGAGCGCGAGGCGGATGCGTTCGCCGACGCCTTTGCGGCGCGGGCCGAGAGCGGCGTCAAGCGCGAGGCCCCGACCGAGGCGAAGCGCGCGGTGAGCCGCACCTCGGCGCGCGCGAAGCGCGGCGCTGGGGCTCCCCGGGTCGTGCGAGAGCCGGCGCGCCGCTCGCGCGCTCCGGCCGACCTGCCAGCGCTGAGCTCGCCGGCGCGGGCGGGGCTTTATCGCTACGTCGACCCGGCCGCCGGCGAGTCGGGCGGCACCACGCGCGCGAGAAGCCAGCGCCGCGGTGAGGAGGAGGACCGCCCCGATAGTGCCGACCGGGACGTGCGCCCCGGCCACGGCGCGCCGCACGCGCCGGTCGCGGGCGACGTCAAGCCGCAGGCGGGGGGCGGCGATCCTGCGCTGCGCGGCGAGATGCCGCAGGCCGGTGGCGCGCCGCG
>Ga0190265_10003676_pt1 | contig 10499 bp, 7 predicted proteins | sample Popmic124T_FD_133135 | JGI IMG/M metagenome (GOLD analysis project Ga0190265, IMG submission 133135) | Populus adjacent soil microbial communities from riparian zone of Indian Creek, Utah, USA - 124 T | ecosystem: Environmental > Terrestrial > Soil > Riparian zone | place: USA: Utah | collected...
GCACCATCCCCTTGAACTCCTGCACCTGCTGCCCGGCCTGCCCTGCGGACGAATACTCGTTGTGCGGGGCGAAGAAGCCGATCGTGTTGTAGCCCCAGTAGTTGGACAGGCCCTTCTCGACGAGCGTCGAGTCGTGCACGAACTGGTGCACCGGCATCAGTTCGACGGCAGTCACCCCCAACTTGTGGAAATGCTTGATCATCGCGGGATGCGCGAGCCCGGCGTAGGTGCCACGCACGTCGTCGGGGATGCCGGGATGGCGCGCCGTCATCCCCTTGACGTGCGCTTCGTAGATCACGGTCTCGTTGTAGGGCACCCGCAGCGGTCGATCGCCCGCCCAGTCGAAGTAGGGGTTGATTACCACCGACGTCATCGCGTAGGGGGCGGAGTCGGTGTCGTTGTAGGAGTCGGGATCCCCGAAGCGGTAGGAGAACAGCGCCTCGTTCCAGTCGATGGTGCCGTCGACGGCCTTGGCGTAGGGATCGAGCAGCAGCTTGGAGGGGTTGCAGCGCAGGCCGGCCGCCGGCTCGTAGGGCCCGTCAACCCGGTAGCCGTAGCGCTGACCAGGACCGATCCGCGGCAGGTAGCCGTGCCACACCAACCCGTCGCGCTCGGGCAGCGCTATCCGGGACTCGACGCCCTCCTCGTCGAACAGGCAGAGCTCGATTTGCTCCGCCACCTCCGAGAAGATCGCGAAGTTGGTCCCTCCGCCGTCGAACGTCGAGCCCAGTGGGTAGGGCGAGCCAGGCCAGATGTGCATGATTCACTTCTCCGATAGCGAGCCAGGGACAGTGGTCGCCCCTGGCTGACGAGGCCGGCGACGAGGCCGCGGTAGTGGTCGCGGGTCGCCCCCGGCAGGAGGTGCCACCGGCGGGAACCGTAACGCTGGTCGAGCTCCGCCGCCGCGCGCTGGGCGAACGCGTCGCTGGTCGGCCGGGTGCAGGACCTCGTCGAGGAACGTGGTGAGGAGCGCGGTGAAGGCCTCGGGGTTGTCGAGGTTGCTCGCGTGCCCGGCATTCGCGATCACGGCGTGGCGGGCCAGCGGTTCGCGCTCCGCCCAGGAGGGCATGGCGCTGGCGATGTCACCGATGTGGTCGAACTGCCCGTGCACCAGCAGGGTCGGCACCGGCAGCCGGTAGTCCGGATCGGCATGCAGCGCCGTGGTGAGCAGCGAGGTCAGGATGTGCACCGTCTCCCGGTTGGAACGGTCGGCGTTGACCTGCAGGACGTAGTCCCTGACCGCCGGCTTCACCGCGGTCGCACGGGCGGCCTGCTCAGCGAACCCGTCGCCGGCCAGGACGGCCTGCGCCTGCAGGGTGGCGACGCTGAGGGATGCGGCCAGCGGATGCCGGGCCGCGGTGTTGCAGGTGGTGTCGGCGGCGACGAGCGCGCGCACGTCGTCCGGCCTGCGGCGGAGCACTTCCTGCGCGATGTTGCCACCGAGGCTGAGCCCGACCAGGACGATCCGCCGCGACGGCAGTTCGTCCAGCAGGGCCAGGGTGTCCTCCACCGCGGCGTGGAACCCGAAATGACCGGTCGATGCTCCATGTGCGCGCAGGTCGGGCACCACGACGGAAAAGCGAGCGGCCAGGGCTTCGATCTGTGGAGCCCATGCCTGGTGGTCGAGCGTGGCGCCGTGCAGCAGCACGACGATCGGCGCGTCGGTCGGTCCTGCCGTCCAGTAGTGGATCGTCGCGTCGGGTCGCAGGAGTACGTGCTCGTAGAGCGGGACCACGATGGTTCCTTCAGGATGTCCGCCGGTGGGCGGTGAGCACACGCTGTCGCTCGCGGAGGAGACGGGCGGTTGCCGGGCGTCCCCACCGTTAAGTATCCCAAGCAGCTGATCTCTACCCGTACTCAGCGGTCGGGAATCTCACACCGCTCGGCACCGCTGTCCGTGGCCACCTCGCCGTGGCGGCGGCCGTGAGGTTTCAGCTGATCGTCGCGAGCGCCTTCGGCACGATGTCGACCTGCACCGAGGTGCCCGGTTCGAGCGTGAGGAGCTCGCCGTCGAGCTGCAGCGGGGTCGGCTTCAGCGTGACGAAGCTGTAGTGCGTGGCCGTGGGCTGGGGGCCCAGTCCCCGGGTGGCGGCTTTGAACGCGACGGCGAGGATTCGCCACTTCGCGGCGTGCGGGATGGTGACGACCTCGAAGCGGCCGTCGTCGGGTCGGCCGTTCTCACTGAGCGTGGCGTACTTGGCCATCTCCGAGATGTTGGCGAACAGCAGGCTGTCGAACGTGCGCCGGGTGCCGTCCTCCAGCTTGATCCGGTGCGGCCTGAATCGGGCGAACGTCCTTATCACCGACAGGATCTCCTTGAACGACCCCTTGCCGCCCTTCTCCAGGTCGACGGCCACGACCGGCGTGAGGCCCAGCCCGATGTAGGAGTGCGCGTACTGCGTGCGAGCGTCGGAACCGCTGCCGATGGTGAGAGCGAGCAGGTCGATGCGGGTGATCTCGCCGGCGACCACGGCGTCGGCCAGAGGCCGCTTGCTGGTGGTCCGTTGGTGATCGTTGGCGTTGCCCGCGCCCATCACGGCACAGATCGTGTCCGGGTTGTCGGCGTGCATCACTCCGTCGACGACCTCGTTGTAGCCGCCGTCGCCGCTCACCGAGATGATCAGCGGGCGACCGCTTTGCGCTGCTTCGCGCGCCAGCTCCCGGGCATGTCCGGCCCGCTGGGTCGGGCAGCGGCGAATCGGAACGTCCGGCAACCGCTGCTTGAGGTCCTCCGACAACTGTTCGGCCAGCTGGGGCGCCTCGCCGGTGCTCTTCGGGTTGAAGATCACGACGATCCGGTCGAAGGGAGTGTCCACGGGCCGGGGCGCAGTCATCGGACTCGTCGCCAGAGCGTCCGCAGGGCGCCGGCCGCGCCCACCGTCGCCAGCAGCGGGATGGGCAGGCAACAACCACAACCCCCGACCGACACCTCGGCGCCTCGTCGGGTCCGTCTCGAGTAGTAGGGCACGGGCCCCCAGAAGCCGAACCGGCCGCGGGAGCGAGGCTGACGTACCGGGAACTGGTCCCCGCTGTCGTATCGTCGCCGCCGCGCGCCGTACAACACCCGGTCGAGCAGGTAGCGTCGCGCACCGAAGCGACTCATGACCGCGTCCCTGCACAGGCCGCGGACGTGCTTCCCGTGCGGTGCAGGAGCAGGAGGGGTTCGCCGGTGCCGGCGTGGTCCCGGAAAAGTTGAGTCATCATCGCTGGTGATGTACCCGCGAATCCCGCGCTCCACCGTTTCCCGCATGACAGCTGAATCACACGTGCCCACTCGGGTGCTGCGCAGGCCGATTCGGAACGGCAGCAGCCCGCCACCCGTTGCGGGGAGGCGGGCTGCTGCTGGTCGTGCGGACGATCAGATGACGCGCACCCCGGTGGCCTGCGGCCCCTTGGCGCCCTGGCCGACCTCGAACTCCACGCGCTGCCCCTCGTCGAGGCTGCGGAATCCGCCGGCATCGATCTCGGAGTAGTGGACGAAGACGTCAGGGCCGCCACCGTCCGTGGAGATGAAACCGAAGCCCTTCTCGCCGTTGAACCACTTCACCGTTCCCTGTGCCATTGTCTGCTCCTCGCAGGACGGAGGGCCCGCAACGTGCGGTACCCGGCCGACGTCGGTGGCGAGAAACCGGCGTCTCCGTGACGCTGCCCCTCGACACCGAATCAGGTCCCGCGGCGTGCACAAACACGAACACCGAGACTGAACGACCTGCCCTTAACCCAACCATGTCGCTCCGTGGACGTGGATGCGGGGGGCGAGGACGCGACCCACCACAGGCCGGGCACCCCGAGACAGCGCTCAACCGGTCCAGTCGACCAGAACGAGGGTGGCGTCATCCTGCAACTTGCCGTCCTGGTGATCGAGTACGGCGTGCGACAGTCGGCGTACGGTCTCGGGAGGTGGGAGCCCGGACGCCGAGCTGCGCTCGGCGAACTCGACCAGCCGTTGCGTACCGAACTGTCGGCCCTGTCGGTCCCGGGCTTCGGTGATGCCGTCGGTGTAGAGCAGCAGCCGGTCCCCGGGCTCGAGCTGCTCGTGGCTGACGGGCACCTCGGGGCCGCCGGAAACGCCGAGCGGGACGCGAGGCCCGTTGTGCAGGGTCTTGACGGACTTGTTCGCGCGTAGCAGGAGTGGTGGCGGGTGCCCGGCGACCAGGTAGGCCAAGCGACCGGTGTCGGTGTCGAGCGAGGCCAGCACCGCCGCGGCGTAGCGGTACCCGACGGAACGGTTGGTGATGATGTGGGTGTCAGCATTCCGGGCGAGAGCGTTGAGGTCGCGTTCCCCGGTCTTGCGGGCGCTGCGGATCGCGGACAGCGCCACGGCCGCGGTGAGCCCGGATTGCATGTCGTGTCCCACGGCGTCGAACAGCGCAACGAAGGCGTGGTTGTCGTCGACGGCGTAGTCGTAGGCGTCGCCGCCCACCTGGTCGTAGGGTTCGATGACGGCGCTGATGAGCAGCGCCGGCGTGGTCACGGTCTGTGGTGGCAGGAGTTGCCAGAGGAGCTCCGCCGCCGGCGTCATACCCGCGACGTCGCGGGCCTGCTGCAGGGTGTCGCCGTACGCGAACTTGCTGGCCAGGATGTGTCCGAGCAAGCTCGCCAGCACGGAGCAGCGGTGCTGGAGGTCAGCGAGGTGACCGTCGGTGCCGGAGGCGAGTTGCAGGCGCAACACCCCGAGCCGCTCGGTGCCGTCGACCAGCGGCAGCCACATCTCCAGGCCCCGCTCACGCTCGGTCGACACGTTGATCTGCTGCAACTGGAACGTCTGCCCGGCCACGGTGGTGTCGACGTCGAGGACGGTGTGCTCGCCCGGCCCGAGCTCGGTGAGCAGCCGCTGCGGCCGGTTGACGAGGAAGATCTGACCGGTCATCCCCACCTTTGCCAGTACGTCCACAAGAGCCCCGGCGAGGGACGCCGCTCCCGATGCCGTGTGACCGGCTCGGGTCAGCGTGACGACCGCGTCCCACCACGCTCGCTCTGCGGCCCCTGGCATAGGCGGTTCCTCCTCGGCCTGCTGTCCCGGTCACTCCCGGACGACCACCTGCTGTCTGTCGAGTCGACAACGTAGCGCCGAACGTTGCGCACGGGTTCCGAGCGCCTCGTTCGGGGACAGAGGTCACACGTGCCGTCGGCCGATGCGAGATCATGGCCGACGGGGCGGCGCGCCGTGGACGGCGTGGTCGAGGCGGGGTCGGCGACGCCAGTCCTCGGGATCATCGGTTCGGTCGACACCTCCGAGTTCCTGGTGGCAGTCGCGGCCAGCGTCGGGTTCCTCGCCGGGCTGGGCTCCGCGGTGCTCGACCCGTGGAGGATCAGGGCTGCTGCTCGGCGGCGTAGTGCCGGTGTCATCCGCCGGGAGCCGGGCCGCTGGATCCGCGAACTTGCAGCGCGGGGGCGAGCAGGTGCAGCTGCGCGGGGCGCACGGGGTCGTCGATCCGGGCCGCCAAAATCGAGGCCGCGAGCCTGCCCACCTGAGCGCCGACACTGTCGACGCTGGTGAGCCAGATGGAACGCAGCCGGGCGAGCTGGGAGTTGTCGTAGCCGACGAGTGAGAGCTGTTCGGGGACGTGCACCCCCAGCTCGGCGGCAGCCGCCTGCGCGCCCAGACAGGTGAGGTCGTCGACGGCGAAGATCGCGGTCGGGGGGTTCGGGGAGCGCAGCAGCCGCACGGCCGCCCGGTAGCCGCCGTCGTCGGTGTGGTCGCCGGTCTGCACGTGAATGTGGCGCTGCAGACCGTGCTCGCGCATCGTGTCCTCGTAGCCGCGTCGTCGCAGCCTGCCGACCGCGTCCGCGGAGCCGGGCACGTGGCCGGCGATGTGCGCGATCCGCCGGTGGCCCAGCTCGATGAGGTGTCGAGTGGCCAGCGTGCCGCCGAGCAGGTCGTCGTTGGCCACGGTGTCGACCCGAGGCAGGTCGAGGTCGCGCCAGCCGACCGCGACGGTGGGCACGGCCTGGGCGACCTCGACCAGTGTGGGGGAGCTGGCCTGGGTGCCGACCAGCACCATCCCCACGACGCCGAGGTCGGCCAGCGTGCGCGGCACCGTGTCGTCGCGCCCCCGGTCCAGTCGCCCGCTGTTGAGCAGCAGTTGGCGGCCCTGTTCGGCCAGGCCATCGGTCAGGCCGTCCAGGAGATCGAGGAACCACGGGTGGCGCATGTCGTTGAGCAGCACCCCCACCGTCCGGCTGCGACGTTGACGCAGGTCCCGCGCGGCGATGTTGGGCCGGTAGCCGAGCTCCGTGATCGCGCGCTGCACGGCCGCTCGCCGATCCGGGCTCACCTTGGGCGACCCGCGCAACACGAGCGACACCAGCGACTTCGATACGCCGGCACGTTCCGCCACGGTGTGGATCGTCGGCCGGATGGCCGGGCTGCGGCCGGTCGCCTCCGAGGCAATGGAACGATCCATACAGCGGCTCCTGCTCTACCGGGCCAGCTGGGCTGCGGCTCTGCGCACCGACCTTGACAATGAGCGGAACGATACCGCACGCTCTGCCCGTTGGAACGATCCATCGGAGGGGTCCTATGGCAGGCGTCGCGTCCGCGCGGATGGAGTACGACCCGTTCAGCCCGATGTTCCAGGCCGACCCGTTCCCGGTGTACCGGTGGATGCGTGACGAGGCCCCGGTGTTCTACAGCGAGAAGTGGAACTGGTGGGCGCTGTCGCGGTTCGACGACGTGCGCGCGGCCGCGCTCGACCCCGATACCTACCTGTCCTTCGAGGGCATCGACATCGACGACACCGCCAAGGACCAGAACCCGCCCGGCTTCCTGCCCAACGTCGACAACCCCCGCCACGACCAGATACGTGCGGTCGTGCAGCCGCCGTTGTTGCCGGGGCGCATCGCCGAGCGCGAGGGTGCCGTCCGGGCGACGGTGCGCAGGCTGATCGACGCCTGGCGCCACCGCGGCACGGTCAACCTCGCCCAGGAGCTGGCCTGGCCGATGCCCAACGAGGTGTTCTTCGACCTGCTCGGGCTGCCGGCCGAGGGCCCCGACCGGGCCCGGCTGGAGCGCTGGGTGCACGAGCTCAAGGACCGCAGGCCCGACGACGCCCGGCTCACCCCCGTCGCCAAGGCGGCGACCGCGGGCATCCAGTCGTACTTCGTCGACCTGCTCCAGGAGCGCCGCCGCGAGCCGCGCGCGGACCTGGTGACGCACCTGGTCAACGCCGAGATCGACGGCGTGCCCTTCGCCGAGGAGCACATCGACGATGCGTCCGAGGTCATGGGCCTGATGCTGGTGCTGTTCCTCGGCGGCGTGGAGAGCACCGCCGGGCTGACCGGCACGCTGTTCAAGCTGCTCGCCGAGAACCCCGACCAGCGGGTGATCCTGCGGGAGAACCCGGCGCTGATCCCCGACGCCGTGGAGGAGGCCATCCGGATCGCCACCCCGCTGCAGCTCGTGGGGCGCACGACCGCGCGGGAGGTCACCCTGCACGGCGTGACGATCCCGGCGGGCGGGCGGGTCGTGCTGGTCTACGGGGCGGCCAACCGCGACGAGCACCGCTTCGCCGATCCCGACCGCTTCGACGTGACCCGTGGCAAACAACGCCACCTCGGCTTCGGCGAAGGAATGCACGGCTGCATCGGCGCACCCCTGGCCCGGCTGGAGGCCAAGATCGCGCTCGAGGAGGCACTGCCCCTCCTCGCCGACTACACGATCACGGACACGCCGGAGCGCTACCGCACGACGCCCAACATGTACGTGTGGGAGCACCTGAACCTGGCGTTCCCCGTTCATCCCGCGATCGCCGCGCCCACCCCGCGTGCGCCGCTCGCGCACGTCGAGACCGCCCACCACCACACCGACACCACCGTCGTCGCCCGCGAGCTGGAGACCGAGGTCGCAGTCGCGGCGAAGGAGGAGGTCGCCGACGGAGTCGTCGCGCTGACCCTGCGCGCCGTCGACGGCGCGCACCTCCCGCCGTGGACCCCCGGCGCGCACGTCGACCTCCTGCTGGGCGGGGGGGTGCCCAACCGGCAGTACTCCCTGTGCGGTGACCCCGCCGACCACACCACCTACCGACTGGGCATCCTGCGCGACGCGGAGGGCGGCGGCGGCTCCCGGTACGTTCACGACCGGCTGGCCGAGGGCGACGTCGCGCGGGTGCGCGGGCCGCGCAACAACTTCGCGCTCTCCCCCTCGCCCCGCTACCTGTTCATCGCCGGAGGCATCGGCATCACACCAATCCTTCCGATGATCGCGGCGGCGAACGCGGCGGATGCCGAGTGGGAGCTCGTCTACGGCGGGCGGCAGCGGGCCTCGATGGCGTTCCTGGACGAGCTGGCGACCCACGGCGAGCGCGTCTCGGTCCGCCCGCAGGACGAAACCGGCCTGCTCGATCTCGACACGCTCCTGGGCGCGCCGCAGCCGGACACCCTCGTGTACTGCTGTGGCCCCGAGCCGCTGCTCGCCGCGGTCGAGGCGCGCTGTGCGGCCTGGCCGTCCCGAGCACTGCACGTCGAGCGCTTCGCCGCCCGGCCGACGAACGCGCCGGTGCGCACCGAGGCGTTCGACATCGAACTGGTGCGCAGCGGGCTCACCCTGACCGTCCCGCCCGACCGGTCCATCCTCGACGTCGTCGAGTCCGCCGGCGTGGGCGTGCTGTCGTCCTGCGCCGAGGGCACCTGCGGCACCTGCGAGACGGGTGTCATCAATGGTCTGCCCGATCACCGGGACTCGGTCCTCACACCCGACGAACGGGACGCGAACGACTGCATGCTGATCTGCGTCTCACGCTCCTGCAGCGAGCGCCTCGTGCTCGACCTCTGACCAAGGTGCATCGACGTGTCTCGGTGCTGGGTGTTGTTCGCATATCACCAGCTCTGGGCGACGACGTCCTCGCAGTGCTCGGTGCGACTGCCATCACGCCGCTCGATGAGCGCTGCCGGTTGATCGGCGGCCGAGGCTCCACTGCGGCAAGACGATCATCTTTCTTCCCTTGACATGAACCTGCGACGACCTCATACTCAAACCAGATTTAAAGCGCTTCAAGTTCTACCGGACCGGAGGTCGTTGGTGGCGTGTTAGCGGGCAAGGGCGATGATGCACGTCACGTTCCGGATCGAGACTGGATGACCGCATTATCCGCATGTGCATCGCTCCGGTGCATCCATCTGGATCCACTGAGTTGTCGCCGAACTCCCGTCGCTTGACGTGAAGCGAACCTGAAACTCGTCGACTCGTCAACGATCAGATCCGAAGATCAGATCCGACGTTCTCCAGCGGCCCTGGGTTGTTGAGCCCTCTGCTGGTTTGCCGCCGTTTTGTTGCGTGCGAGGGTGCTCCGCGCGACTTCAGCTACAGGAGTCACATGTTTGCACCACTTATTGTGGAAAACTCTCCAAAGCCCCCGGCCTCGGCCGGTCTGCACCGCGCTCGGTGCGCTTGCATCAACGTTTGTGGTGTTGGCCCGTGATCAACAACGGCTGCCACGATGGCGTCCAGTCACACGGTCTCGGAACCGGCAGCGCTGGCGAAGGCCACAGGTTCTCGGAGGCCTTCAGGCATCTGGCATTCGCACTGTCCCACCATGTGCGTCGGCTCCACCAGGAAGCCCTCCCCGTTCCGCGTGAGGTCGAGGAGCTGGCACTTCTCCTGATGCACCTCGCCAGGATCCGCCAAGACTCGCCAGCCCTGGCAGATGTCGTCGTCACCGCACAGTATGCCTGTATGCCGGATCGGCTGTTGGTCACCAAGGGCGAAGCCGCACAACGGCTCTGCGTCTCGGTGAGAACTATCGAACGCTTGGTCGCGACCGGTCGGTTACCGCAGGTTCGTGTGGAGCGCCTGGCGCGGTTTCGGGTCAGCGACCTCGAGGCCTACGTGAACAGCCTGGCCGAGAACCACGCATGTGACTTCGACCCCGGGAACGGCGAGGGCCGACCGAACGGCTTGCTGGCTGACGGCGATCCGCGGTGAGGGCTCTGCGGGTGGCACGGCTGTAGGGGCGGTCGAGGCTGACGTGAAACCACACGACGAAGTGGGGCCGCCACGGTACCTCCGTCGGGGAAAGAGCGGCTGATGGCGGAGAGCAACACCGCCGTACGGAGGCATTCCTCCACCGGCGCTCGTCGATCCCCAGCGCGGCCGCGGTCCCGCGGTGGTCAGTTGCCTGCCCCGGTCACGTTCACTATTGCCTTCCTCGCGGTGGGTCCCGCAGGATCGGTACCGGAACCTGCACGTACGCGTCAGTGGCGAGCATTGCGGAGTACGGCTCTCGATCTGAGTCGTTCGAGCCTGAATTCCAGCGCGCGGGATTCAGGCCCTCAATGCTCAATTGCTTGATCGTCATGTCAGCTCGGCGTTGTCACACGTAACGTCAAGGGAGACATCTGTGGACACTCATAAGCCCGGCAGCGTGACGCTGCCACCCCTCACAGCCGGTCCGCACCAGCGGCGGCTCGACCTGGTCACGATCATCGCCACGCTCGGCGGCCTGCTCTTCGGCTACGACACCGGTGTGATCAACGGCGCCCTGGAGCCGATGAAGGCGGAC
>Ga0190265_10003677_pt1 | contig 10498 bp, 14 predicted proteins | sample Popmic124T_FD_133135 | JGI IMG/M metagenome (GOLD analysis project Ga0190265, IMG submission 133135) | Populus adjacent soil microbial communities from riparian zone of Indian Creek, Utah, USA - 124 T | ecosystem: Environmental > Terrestrial > Soil > Riparian zone | place: USA: Utah | collected...
CGTCCGCCGCCTGCGCGGTCCAGATTACTTGAGCCACTTGGACATCCTCTGGACTACTTCTGCATGTGCAATCGTCTCTCCAGCCTCTGCCTGCTGAATGCCGCGTTCGATCTTCGCCAGCAGCAAAAGCCGCTCCATCGCGTCTTCAACCGAAGCATCCTCGGGAAGGTCCTGCACGATTTGAATGACTTTTTCTCTCGTGGTATCGCGACCGTGCCGCCGCCCGTCAGCGTGATGTCGGCATCGAGTCGCAGATCGGTGAGGTTTGTGCCAATACTCCCATGGAAAGGACGAGAACCGAGAGCAATTTGGTGATGTTCGAGCATTTCACGATAGTTCCCTCCGTCGGCAAAAGGCGTCGCAATTTCCTCCCCCACGCCCCCGTTCACCCCGGTGCCCAATTGAGCCACGAGCCGGTCGCCCACCGGCGAAATCCGGTCCACGATTCCATCGCCGTTCACGTCGCCGGAGCTGTCCGCCCCGCCGCCCCCGCACTCCGCGGGAAGGCCGGTGGCCACCACCTGCGGCGGACCGAATCCGCCTGTGCCGTTGCCCGCCAGCAGCACCAGCTTGTTCAGGATCTCCAGCTCGCCGGAGCAAAACGTCTCGTCCGTCTGGATGAGCACGTCAGCCGTGCCGTTGTTGTCGTAGTCCGCGACGGGGTAATCATGGCGAGTCGTCTCAGGCAGATCCTCGTCCACCAGCTCGACCCCATCGAACGTGCCGTCGCCATTGCTAAGCAACACCTCCCATCGATGGGCATCCACATCGATCACCCGCAGAATGTCGGCACGCCCGTCGTCATTGAAGTCGGCCACTGCATGGATGTAACCCTGCCCGGTCACGGTGGATTCGACGCCGTCTTCGAACGAGCCATCCCCATTGCCCAGGGCGATCGTCATGCCGATGGTCGGCGCAACGAAGTCCACCTTCCGACCGAGAAAGAGATCGAGAATTTGATCGCCATCGAAATCGGCGAGTGCGGATTCGACCCTGAAGATGTAGTTTTCCGTGGAGGATACTGTAAAGCTAAGCGGATCGGAAAACGGGATTGACTCGCCGATCGTGGTATTGTCGTTTTCGTTATTGTTGCCGTTGCCATTCGTGTTGGTGTTATCACTCGGCGGGCAATCGGCGTTCATGAACAGCAGACCGGCGAAAACGATCTGCAACATTTTGCACGAGCAGGATGAGAGCAGTTGCGAAAATTACTCACGCGGAAGTCTCCTTCAATAATGGCTTCACGAGTCCAGACAAAAAGGCACGGCCATCTGGACAGCGGAAGCGCCCGAAAGGACTTAGACGTGCGGCAGGCGTTTCTCTTGTAATCCGGGAACTTTTTCCCGGCGCACCCCGAAAGATGCGTCCCAAACGAGGATTGGGAACTGAAGCGACCCGTTCCGCGATGCGTGCGGCTGGCCGGCCCCGCACCGCCTCACCAAAACGGGTGGTCAGACGCCCTACCTTTTGCCGCCGGGCAGAGGGCAATACGCACCGTCTGAAAAGCCCTCTGCCTCTATACCAAAGGCGTGGTCAAATCGGGCGCGAAAGTTCTCCCAGGCGATGCACGACGTTAACTCAACGAGCTGCGCCTCGCTAAAGAACTTGCGCAATCCGTCGAAGAGTTCCTCGGAGACGTGTACCGGCGTCGCGGTCATCGCGGCCGAATAACGCAGAGCCAGCCGTTCCACGACACTGAACTCCTCCGATTCCTCAAAAGAGTCCAGCGCCTTCAGCTTCGCCTCGCTCAGACCCAACTGTCTGCCCACGGCAGACCCGATGTCGATTCAGAACGGGCAGCCGATGCGCCGCGCCACGTCAACGTCCAGCAGCGCCTTCAGCCCGGCCGGGATGGTCCGCGCCGCCTGCTGAGCCAGCTCCATGTGAACATAGCCGCGCAGCAGCCGGCGATGATGGGCCCAGACGCGCAGCGGCGTGATGACCCGCCCGAGCTTCCGCCGCGACATGAAAAATACAAACCGGGCCAGCCAGCCCGCCTTGCGATCGGAAACGCCTTCGATCCTGGCCATTGCGGTTGCCTCTCGTGCTCAGTCCCGGCAGTCTTATTTGATCACTTCACTAGAGTGCCGCGAATACGTCGCCCCGCCGCGTTTCATTCTATTGATCGATGAATTCGTCCGGATTATCGCGAATGTACTTGACGCGGAGGGCGCGGAGGTCCTCTTTCACGGCGTAGAACGCATCGTCCACCTTGTCCACGGACTTGTCCTTGTACTTCTTAAGGTATCCCTTCACGGTTTTGTCCACCTTGAAGATTTTTTGTTTCGGATTCGTTCGCGCATAGGCGGCGATCGCCCGGCGCATGACCGTGGCATATTTTTTCGCACCAACAAGCTTGAAGGCAGGTACTGCCATTTTCGTCAGTCCCCCCGAGGAATTCGTAAAGAACTGGTCGAAGCCTCCGTTGTTCACCTCGACCTCAACGCCGAGGGTGACATAGAGCATGCGCTCGCCTTTGGAAAGCTCTTTGACGGCCGCGACCTCGCCGTCTGACGACGACTCCACCGATTGAGAAATGTGCTCCCAGAGCATACCTTCGAGTTGATCGTCGGAAACGGCATCAAAATCCGCCCGAGTCATCCACGCGGACGCCGCATCGCCGGTTTTCACCGGCTCAGGCGGGGCATCCGATTCGACGGGCACGTCGACTCCCGTCAGCGCGTTGGCCGTACCCGCGACACGATCTTCGCCGCTGGTTTCCGATTCGGCCGGCGCTTCTTCATCGCCCAGCGCCCGTAGATTCGCAAGCGCCACTTTCAGGTCGGGACGACTCATCATGTCGGCCTGCATCGCCATCGATCTGAAAAAGGCATCGAGGTATTTGTCCTCGTCGAAAGTCGTGCCCCGCCGGCGCCGTCCCATCTCATAGGCCTTATCAAAGGCCGCGGTGTGCGCCCGCTCCGCCATTTGATCGAGTAGCACCTTGTCTTTCTCGTAACCCTCCATCAGGGCGACGACCTTAAGCGCCTCCGCCTTGATGAACGCCGAGTCGTCCGCGCGATTGCTCATCCGCCACCAGACGACGGCGATAATTAAGACGATAGTCAGCCCGATTCCACCCAGTTTTTTCGCGTCCAAGTCGGCCTCCTGAGCTATGTACGGCCCGAGGCAAATTATCACATTTCGGCCGCCCGAATGTCAACCGAAGACGTGCCGGCAGCGCGACCATGCGACACTGAGTCATTCCATGAGTGCCGCCAGCTTCTTCGGCGCCGTCGCCTGATAGGTACGCCGCGATAGCTGAACGATTGCCCACCAGTTCACCGCCTTCAGATCAAGGCGAACCCCCACCCACCCTTTCGTTCCCACGTACGGCGGCACGAAGAACGCCAAGGGATCGTCCTTCACTCGCTGACGCTGGTCGGCCGCCGTCGATTTGCACCAGAACGCGATGCGCCCGTCGCCATGGTGATCCACGAGGTAGTAGGCGAGTACTTGCGGATGCGGAAAGCCAGATGACCGTCACCAGCCGGCTCGACGACCACTTCCGGCAGATCGGCGCAGAGTTCGAGGAGCTGAGCGCGGCGCCGCGCTGCGGACTTGCGCTGTCCGGCGGTCAAAGGCATAATCACAAAGCCCGAGAGATCGATAGTGCAAGCGGCCAAGCCAACGGTCGGGAGGCGGGCAGTGGGGACGGTCCATTCGGCTACATGTTTCTGCCGCCGCCGCCGTCGCGCGGGTCGATGCCCTGTCGGATCATCTCCATGCGCTCTTTGTGCTTGTGGCTCATGCTGACAATCTGGCGAATGAGCCCCCCCACCAGCACGATGATCGCGATCCAGGCCCACCACGGAATTGCCGTCAACACATCTCTCAGACTGTCCATATGCTCTTCTCCATCCCTTCGCACTCCACCGGCCGGGTTGAGATTGTGCGGGGCGGGTGAATTATTTTCCAGTCCGCAAGACGCGTCCGAAATGATACCTACGAATGCTCAGTAGCCCCACGCTCCAGGCGACGCGGCCGGGCGCGCATGGCGACAATCGCCTGTGGAGTCGGAATGCGCAGGTTCCAGGCCAGGCCGACGGCGGCCATAGCGCGGATCAACTCGTAGCTCACGTCGATTTCCCACCAGCGCAAGCCGTGACGGGCGGAAGTCGGAAATGCGTGGTGATTGTTGTGCCAGCCCTCGCCCATTCCGATGATGCCGAAAAGCGGATTGTTGCGGCTCTCGTCGTGGCCGCCGAACGGTCGCGTGCCCCAGAGATGGCACACGGAGTTGATGCTCCAGGTGACATGGTGAACGAGAAAGACGCGAACCAGGCCGCCCCAGATGAAGCCCATCAGCGCGCCGAACCACGACATCGTCAGCAAGCCGCCGAGCGCAGTCGGAATCAGAAACCCAATCACGACCCATGCGGGAAAGAGCGCGTTCACCACGCGGATCATCCGGTCCTGCAGCAGGTCGCGGGCGTAACGGTTGGGATCGATTCCGTGATCGTGAAAGAACCAGCCGAAATGGGCGTGCAGCACCCCGCGCACCAGACCGCGCAGGCCGTGCCCGTGCAGATGGGGCGAGTGCGGATCGCCCTCGTCGTCGCTGTGCTGATGGTGCCGCCGGTGCGTCGCAACCCATTCGACGATCGGTCCCTGCACGGCCATCGAGCCGATGATGCCTAGAAAAAGCTTGACGGGCCTGCTCGTCTGAAAGGCCCGGTGTGTGAACAGCCGGTGAAAGCCGATCGTCACGCCGAGGCAGGTGACGGCATAACCTCCGAGCAGCAGGCCGAGGTGCAGCCAACTGAATCCCCTGCCCCAAAGAAAGAAGATCGCGGCGGCGAGGCCGACAAATGGCAGTACGATCGTCAGAAAGTTGGCGATGCGCACGGACAGTGGCAAGCTTCGGGTCGCGTCATCGTGGTGGATAGCGGTGCAGTCGGCGTGTACGTCGGCGGAGAGGTCGGAAGTTTTCAGAGGAGGCATCCTTGCTGGTTAAAGAAAAACGAAACTGAACTCAAAGCGGAATGTGTTCGGAATCCATGTGTGCGGCGGCGGGCAAGTCGGGGAGCGCAAGCGGAGCGCCTGATTCTTCGACCACTTCGCCTGACTCAGCCTTGGGCGCGCGGCGACCCTGCCACACGGGCAGCTTGCGCAGGCGATTGATGAGCACGTCGTAGGTGGTTCCCTCGGCGTCGTTGAAATCCATGAGGGCGGACATGGCCGCCATTTCCCGCGTCTTTCGCGGCGTCGACAGGTGTCGGCGCCCGGCAATGTGAAGACTCAGGGATGCGAAGAGCGTGTTGGCCCGCGCCCACCCGAACAGATGGCACAAACCTCCGACCAGGTCCCATGACACCGCCTCGGCGGCGTCAAAGTGAACCGACTGGCCGCGCGAATCCATGGCGTCATTTCCCTGGCACCATTTGCGCGCGTCGTCAAATAAAGCAAGCAGGCTGTCCTTTTCGGTTTGAATCATGAAGGCATTCGTCTTCCGCGATCGCCCCATCAAACGAGGTCGGATCGTCCCGATGAACAATTCAGCGAAATTGCCGTCGGCGAGATCGGAAAGACTGACCGAGGACGTGTCGCAAAACAGAGGAATCGCAAACCATTATATCGGATTGCAGCGTCGTGCGGCGTGTTTTCGCAATTTAATTATTTATTTCCTTGCCAAGGCGGGCGATTCGTCTATGATGTTGTCATAGCTGGTCGGATCCGACGATTCGGTTTTAGTTCTGCGGTAGTCTTTTTCGCCGTCACTTCTAATCCTTCTCTCGCCTGCTCCTTCCTTCGGGCCGTTGTCGGCCCCTTTCGATGACTCGGGAAAGCGAAAATCCGCGTCAAAGTTTCCTTTTTGAAGGAGCATTGTGTATGAGTAAGAAAATCTATGTCGGCAACCTCGGCTACTCGGTTCAGGATTCGGACGTCCAGCAGATGTTCTCCGAATTCGGCCAGGTATCCTCGGCCTCGGTCATCATGGACCGCGACACCGGCCGCAGCAAGGGCTTCGGCTTCGTCGAGATGAATTCGACCGAAGAGGCCGATGCCGCAATCAAGGCACTCAACGGCAAGGACATGAACGGCCGCGCCCTGACCGTGAATGAAGCCAAGCCCATGAAGCCCCGAACCGGCGGCCGATAAGGCCGAGCCAGACGCCTGCCTTGCAAAAGGCAGGTCGTCGAGTTTCATAATTGCTTGAACTTGAAGGGCGGATCGAATCCACGATCCGCCCTTTTTCTTTTCTTGCCGGATCGCAGGTGCCGACAGCGCGATTCTTGCGATCCCGAGTTCGTGGACAAGGCGATCGACTATCTGAACGAAGTTGAGCAGTGCGAGAATGAGTTCGATGGCACGGAAGACCACCGACGAACCTCGGAGCGAAGACCTGGAGAACACATGCAGGCGGTGCTAACGTCGCTGAAGCGCCTCGCCACCACGAAACTCAGATCGGCAACACGCGGACCCGCGATTTCCGTTCATCCACGACGACGATCGCGCCGTCGGCGAGAGCCGATTCGTGTTTACGCAGAGCCGCGATAACCAAAGAGCCCATGTGCTCCGGCAAGACGTCCTGGCCGCGCACCTGGAGCACGCTCGGGCCATCGGCATGGGTGAGAGCGAGGATGGCGCCGAAGTCCAGATCGTGAGTGAAGACAACGTACCCGTTGTCGCGCGCCCACGCCATGATCGTTGGGTCGGCCGTGCGCGGGGCGCCAACAGTAGACCAGTGAACCGCGCTGTATCCGTGCCGGGAAAGTTCCGCGATCCACTCGGGTGACAGATTCATGTCAACTAGGAGCCGCACGCTCATGTGACCACAAGCGGTTCTTCGCGCTCTTCCATGCGCCATGCCGCGTACGCAAGCGCCGCGTCAATATCCTCGGATTCGAGGTAGGGATAGGCTTGAAGAATGCGCTCGCGGGAGTGGCCGGAGGCGAGTAACCCAAGGATGGTTCCAACGGTGACGCGCAGTCCTCGAATGCACGGCTTGCCGGCCATCACCGAGGGATCAAGAGTAATCCGAGGAATCTGCATGTCAGAATTGTATCAGGGCCGGTGCCCGATGCCTACCGTGCGTCAAGTTTGCATATCTCGGCAGTGTCGATAATACCGGAAAATGCGGCATACCCTCGAAAGGGCGGTTTCGCAGAATTACGGTTCGCGCACGGCGAAGGTGTCGCCATCATCGATGTCGCCCGTGCGCAGGCCCTTTCGAAACCATTTCACCCGCTGCGCCGAGGTGCCGTGGGTGAACGAGTCGGGCACGGCGTAACCTTGGGAGCGTTTCTGAAGGCGGTCGTCGCCAATCGCAGAGGCGGCGGTAAGCGCTTCTTCCACGTCACCCTCTTCCAGGATTTGCCGGGCGCGTTCGGCATGGTGCGCCCACACGCCCGCGAAGAAGTCGGCCTGTAATTCCAGCCGCACCGACAGATCGTTGTACGCCGCCTGGCTCACCCGGCCCCGCTGCGAGTGCACCCGATCCGTCAGCCCAAGCTGGTTCTGCACGTGATGCCCCACCTCGTGGGCGATGACGTATGCCTGGGCAAAGTCACCCGGTGCCTGGAATCGCCGCGCCAGATCGTCAAAAAAGCTCAGGTCGATGTAAACCCGCGCGTCCGCCGGGCAATAGAACGGCCCCATCGCCGAGCTGCCATAACCGCAGGAACTCGGCGTTTGCACGTCGAATAGCACCAGCCGCGGCTCGCGATACTCTCGCCCCATCCGCTCAAATAGCGCGCTCCACACCTCCTCCGTGCTGCCCAGAATGGCCGTGACGAACTGCCCTTGCTCGTCATCGGCCGGCACTTCCCGCGCCGGCTCATCGGTCGCGACGTACTCCTCCCCGCCCTCGAACAGTGCCAGCGGATTGCCACCCATGAAATAGATGACCACTAGAAGGATCAGCGTCCCGATCCCGCCCCCCGCCATCATGCGCGGCCCACCGAAGCCGATCATCCCGCCCCGCCCCCGCCGATCCTCCACGTTCACGCTCCGTCGAAGTCCCGTCCACCGCATGATTCGTCTCCACTCGAACGCGAGCGGCTGCCCGCCGGGCCATTAACGGAAAGGCGCCGATGAATTCCTCAGTCGAGACTATAGCTGCCCCATAGCTGCCCGGCCCCCGACTTTCGCAACTTGAATTCCCCAACGCCGGCGGTGGTAACCTCCCGGCCTCCGGCGAGGTGCGCGATGAGCACGACGACTTCCAGGCCATCGGCGAAGTCGGCGTCGACTGCGGCGCAATTTGACGCTTACGATTGAATCGTCCGTTCGGAATTGTTAATCTGGGTGGGATGAATATTCGCCATCGGCCGTCGAAGCACGCTCGGTCTTTGTCCGTGCTCTGTGCGGCCGCATTGGCCGCCTTCCCCGGAACGGATTCATTGGCCGGCGGACCGGAAATCGTCCGCGAATACACCGCCATCGAAAACCGCCCGCCCAATGACATTTTTGGATTCGCCGGTTTGTTCGTGGTCTTACGCGCGGACGTGGAGCATCCGGACGGGGCGGGAGCCATGATCGGCCCCCCTGCTCACGCCAGCGCGACGTCCAACAATAACGACTATCCCTTTCCAGAACCGACGCCGTTGCCCTTTCTGATCCAGACCCCCACCGAGTTTTTCTTTATCAATCTGCTGCCGATTACGGAAGCCGATCTCGAACTCGTCGAGGGCCGCTACACCTATCGGGTTGAAGACAACCACGGCCAGGCCGATACCCGCCTGAGCCATAATCTCAACCGGACCGAAGTGATTCCACTCCCCACGAACCTTGCGGTCAGCGACACGACCACCTCGCCTGTCTTCAGCTTCACCGATCCCGATCCTACCCCGAACGTCGGCGGCGTCACCCGCCTTTATCACGTCTTCGTCATCGACGCGCAGCTCATCGGAATCGGATTGTTCCCCGAATTGGGAAGTGAAACCCCGAATATCCAGATACCCACCGGCGTCATGTGCCCATGCCTCGATTACCACCTTCGCGCCCAGAGCTTCGACGTCGACAACGCCGACGAAGCCACCGAAAACCTCGCCACCGCCTTCCTCAGCTTCACGCCGACCGATGTCCCGCCCAACGGCGACATGTCCCGGGACTGCGCCGCCGACGGCCGGGACGTTCAACCGTTCGTCGCCGCATTGCTTGCCCAATCCACGCAGCCGATGGAACTCTGCCCGGGTGACTTCAACGCCGACGGCACAATCGAACCCGGAGACATCCCCGGCTTCGTCAACTCGCTCTTATCGCCGTAGCGTCCGCCGTCTCGGCGGACGGCGAACCGTCGCCGCAACGCCGAGCTTGCCATCGGGCCCGGCATTCATCTTTCCTTTAGATCCATTGCGTGCCGATAAACTTGAATGCCAACATCGAGCCAGAAATGAACCCGCGCGCAGTTCCAGGTCTGCTTCTGCTGTTGAACCTGGCCCTCTGCGCCTGCAACGACTCGGACAAATCGAAGCGCTCCATCCAGCCCGCCCGAACCTATGCTTCCCCAACCGCCAAATCCGCGGACCGGGAGCGCCGAATCTCCCGCCCCATCGGCTGCGGCGGTCACCCCTATTACTATGACTACACGAATGAAGCGTGGTTGTACTACGATGCCGCCGGTGTGGCACAACCATCCCCCGGCCAACCCCCATGCCCCGGCGCCGACCTGATCCTCAAGCACTTCCCCGAGCCCCTCGCGAATAGCGGCACTGAAAAAACCGTCGCTGACTAGACCTACTTTCGCGCGATCGTAGCGTCCGGCCCCCGTGCCGGACGGAGGCAGACGGAAGAATCACGCGACGATCGTTCGAAAAACGCCTCAAGCCTGTGTGACGGGACGAAGGAGCGACGGACTGTAGCCACGAGTGAAGCGAAGCGGAACTCGTGGATCCGCCAGTCCCCCATGCAAGTCCGCGCCGAAGGAGCGGCGGAGTTCAGCGTAGCTGTTGAGATTTCAAGCGCAGACGAATTGCCTGCTACACTTGGTTCTTCTCACCCCTCCGGCGTACCCTTCTTATAAATCCGCGTCGAGAGCGCCTTGTTCCACTCCGTCCAGTCGCTCTCCGCCTTCCGTGCATCGTCGATGGCACTCAGCGCCATCGTCAACTTCGCGTCGATGTTATCGAGATAGTGGACCGCGATGGCCTCCGGACAGGCCGGCAAACGCGGGCTGCCGAATTCATAGCTCCCGTGGTGCGAGAGCACGATATGCGTCAACACGTTGCGCAGATCGGTGTCGAACTTCTCGCCCGACTCCTTCTCAACCTGCGCAGCCTTGCGGTCGATCAGAATTGCCGCCTGCGTGATGTGTCCGACCAACTGCCCCTCGGTCGTATAGACGAAGTTGGATTCGTAGCCCAGCTCGTCGGTCTTCCCAATGTCGTGCAGAAATAATCCCGCCAGCACAAGATCGCGATTAACCCGCGGATAATGGTTCTCGCGCGGCTCCCCGCCGCCAAATACCCGAATCGCCAGCTCCAGCAGGCTGCACGTGTGCTCCAGCAGCCCGCCCACGTAGGCATGATGGTTCTGCACCGCCGCCGGCGCTCTC